>Ga0067045_1027850_pt1 | contig 54883 bp, 58 predicted proteins | sample TerdegcTABiofilm_FD_59184 | JGI IMG/M metagenome (GOLD analysis project Ga0067045, IMG submission 59184) | Combined Assembly of (Gp0054472, Gp0054536) Wastewater bioreactor microbial communities from Singapore -Terephthalate degrading...
CAAAAAAATAAATAATGCAAAAGATTTATAAACATAATTTTATTTTCTAATTACGGTACTATGAGTTTAGAGCCAACATCTAGAAATTTTGTCGAAAACGACGCTGTTCTTAGAGTTTGGTGGTGGCGATACTAGCGACCTTACTTTTAGGTTTCGCTCCTCATAGGTTAAATTAAATTATCTCTAGACATTTCTAGAATAGTTTTTGTTAGTTAAATATAGTAAATTTTAGAAATATTAAGGGAGGATAAATATGGAAAGAACGAAAATATTTTTGGACGAAAACGAAATGCCAAAAAAATGGTATAATATACAGGCAGACTTACCAAAGCCTCTGCCACCGGTATATAGCCCTAGAACTTTAAAACCGGCTACATTGGAAGAGCTTTCAGTACTCTTTCCGATGGAAATTTTAAAACAGGAAGTAACCCAAGAGAGATGGATCGACATTCCACAAGAAATACGTGATATTTATGCAGTATGGAGGCCTTCCCCTCTTTATAGGGCAATAAGACTTGAGAAGGCACTTAAAACACCTGCTAAAATTTATTTCAAATGGGAAGGTGTCTCTCCAGCAGGAAGCCACAAACCAAACACAGCCGTACCACAGGCATACTACAACATGAAAGAAGGTACAGAAACAATTACTACAGAAACAGGTGCAGGCCAATGGGGATCTGCTTTAAGCTATGCAACAAGCTTATTCGATATAACATGTCGAGTCTACATGGTGAGGGTTAGTTATGAACAGAAGCCTTACAGAAGAAACTTAATTCACTTATGGGGTGCAGAGGTATTTCCAAGCCCAAGCAACAAGACAAACGCTGGAAGATCTATACTAAAAGAAAATCCAGATCATCCCGGAAGTCTTGGAATAGCCATATCTGAAGCGGTAGAAGATGCGGCAACTCACGAAAATACAAAGTATTCACTTGGAAGCGTCTTAAATCACGTCTGTATGCACCAAACAGTTATTGGTCTTGAAGCTAAAGAACAACTAAAGATGGAAGAGAGATACCCAGATATTGTAATAGGTTGCGTCGGTGGCGGTTCAAACTTTGCCGGAATTTCATTCCCATTCTTACATGACAAACTCAGAGGAGACAAGAAAGATCTTAGAGTAGTTGCTGTGGAACCACACTCATGCCCAACACTTACAAAGGGTCTCTATGCATACGATTACGGCGATTCCACAAAGCTAGGACCTATAGCAAAGATGTTCACTTTAGGGCATGACTTCATTCCACCAGGCATTCATGCAGGAGGATTGAGATATCATGGTGCATCGCCAATAGTAAGTGCACTTAACGACCAAAAGATTATCGAAGCACAAGCATACCATCAGACTGAAGTATTCGAAGCTGCAATGCTATTTGCACAAACTGAAGGACATGTACCAGCACCTGAGACTTCTCATGCAATAAAATCTGCTATCGAAGAAGCAAAGAAATGCAAACAGACTGGAGAAGAAAAGGTCATACTATTCAACGCAAGTGGCCATGGCCACTTTGATATGAAATCATACGAAATGTTCATTCATGGAAAACTGACAGACTACGAATACCCAGCAGATCTAGTTAAACAGTCACTTAAAAAACTTCCAAAGATTAAGGAGGATTAATCCTCCTATTTTTTATTTTGTGATATGATGAGAACTATTGGTTTCTTGATAAATCCTATTTCTGGAATGGGAGGCTCAGTCGGATTAAAAGGTACTGACGGGCTCTATGAAAAAGCCCTACAACTTGGTGCTGAAAAAGTATCGATCAAAAGAGCAGAAGTATTTTTTGAATCACTTGGTCCTTTAAAAGAGGTACTATTTTTAGTCCCATCAGGAGAGATGGGTGAAGTCCTTCTGAAAAAGGAAGGATTGAACTATGAAGTAATCTACAAGACTAATGGCTTAACTACTAGGGTCGATACATTAAATACCCTAAAGGAGTTTATTAAAAGAGAAGTAGAAATCATAATATTCTGTGGTGGGGATGGAACAGCTAGGGACATATACGAATCAGTTGGGACAGATATCCCTGTGATAGGAATGCCCGCTGGAGTAAAAATGTTCTCATCTGTATTTGCAATTAATCCCAAAGCAGCTTCTGATCTCCTTAAAGCATTTTTAGATGGAAAATCAAAGTATAAAGATTCTGACGTTTTAGATATTGATGAAGAAAGTTACAGGGCAGATAAATTCAAGATGAGATTATACGGATATCTAAAAACTCCATATATCCCAAATCTAATACAAGACGCAAAGGCAGTGTTTGAAGGCCAAGACGAAGAAACTGCTAAGGAAGGAATAGCAGTCTTTGCTAGTGAGTTTATGGGTGATGGATCAATGTACATTGTTGGAGCCGGATCTACAACAGCAAAGATAGCCGAAGTTATGGGATTGAAAAAAACAATGCTTGGTGTAGATTTAATTAAAGATGAAAAACTTATTGCAAGTGACGTCAATGAGAATGAAATTCTAGAGCATATTAAAAATGAAAAAAGTGTTAAAATAATTGTAAGCCCAATAGGTGCCCAGGGATTTGTCTTTGGTAGAGGAAATCAGCAACTCTCAAGCAAAGTCCTTAGAAAAGTTGGTAAAGAAAATATAATAATTATAGCAACTCCACAAAAACTTGAAAACACTCCATTTCTACTTGTTGATACGGGGGATGAGGAACTAGATAAAGAGCTTTCAGGCAAGATGCTTGTGGTATGTGGCTACAGAATGGCCCAAAGAAAAGATATCCGAAAAGATTAAACTTAAAAAGAACTAAAATCAGGTTATTCTGATACTATGGACGAGTCTGTTGTTACCCCTTGGGAAGTTGAAGGGGAAATTGACTATAATAAACTCATAAAACAATTTGGAACAGATGTTCTTACAGAAGAGATTTTGAATAAAATTAAAAAGTATACAGGAGATTTGCATCCCTTTCTAAAGAGAAGATTATTTTTCTCCCATAGAGATTTAGATTGGATATTAAAGAAATACGAGGAAGGAGAAAAGTTTGCGCTTTACACAGGAAGAGGGCCTTCTGGCCATACTCACTTAGGGCATCTTGTTCCTTGGATATTCTGTAAGTGGTTACAGGATAAATTTGACTGCGAATTCTATTTCCAGCTAACTGACGATGAAAAATTCATGATGCGACCAGACCTTACTCTCGAGCAAACGCATGTTTTTGCCTATGAAAATGCTCTTGATGTAATTGCCCTAGGATTTGATCCAAAGAAAACATTCATTTTCTCAAATGTTGATTACGCAAAAACTCTTTATAAAATATCAATCCAAGTTGCAAAGAATGTGACTACTTCAACAGCAAAGGCAGTCTTTGGATTTAAGAATTCAACAAATATTGGAATGATATTTTTCCCTTCTGTCCAGGCAGCGCCGTGCTTTTTACCTTCAGTTCTTAAAGGGCATAATGTTCCCGTTTTAATACCAGCTGCAATTGACCAAGACCCATACTGGAGAATTACAAGAGATGTTGCCCCAAAACTTGGATACTATAAGCCTGCAGCAATACACAATATGTTTCTTCCAGGACTAGAAGGTCCAAGTGGTAAAATGTCTGCATCTAAAAGCGATACTGCAATTTTCTCAGTTGACCCTCCAAAGGAAGTTGATAAAAAAATAAAAAGAGCTTTTACCGGTGGGGGGCAAACTGTAAAGGAGCACAAAGAAAAAGGTGGAAATCCTGGTGTGTGTACAATTTATCAGTATCTATATTTCATCTTTGAAGAGGATGATAAAAAGATAAAAGAAATACATGACGGCTGTAAGCGTGGGGAAGTCTTCTGTGGAGAATGTAAAAATCTTCTTAGCGACAAATTAGTAAATTTTATCACAAAACACCAAGAAAATAGAGAAAAGGCCAGAGATGTCTTAGACAAATTCCTATTAAAGGATTAAGCTTCTTTTATTATTTTATTATCCTATAAAATATACTATTTTAAGTTCTTTTAATCGAGATATAATACTAATAAAATATTTTGATATTAATTACTACAAATATTTAATTAATGATGAGCTATAAAACCAAAAGATTTATATACTAATGATTATCAATATTAGTAACTAACATTTAAGAGATGGTAGTTAGCACTAAAAAAGGTGAAAAAATATGGGATGGAGAAGACAGTTTGAAACTAGAGAAAAGCGTATCAATGAACTAAGGATCCTTCTTAAACAGAAATTGAGCAGTGGAAGAGACTATTTCGTTCAAGAGCTTGTAAACGATACGGACATACCCCGAAGTACCGTTGAAAGGTACCTTTACGAATATCTTAATGATGAAGTAGAAATCTACTATGAAGGGCCTTTAAAGAAAATACGCTATAAAACAGCTTAAATAATTATTAAGAAAAGATACTTAGTTATCTTTTCTTTTTTTATTCATTTTTTTAATTAATTACTTATTCTTAAGGGCATATTTGATAGGATTTTATCATTAACTTTATTAAGAATGAAAACGGTAATTTATTGGGATTTTATGGAATTTGTTAAGGTTTGCAAAAAATCGGATATTAAATTAGGGACAATGAATAAGTTTGAAATCAATGGAAAAGAAATAGTCATCTCAAATTTAGCCGGAAAATATTTTGCCATAAACAACAAATGTACACACATGAATGGGGACCTTTCTAAAGGAAAGCTTGAGGGGAATATCGTTACCTGTCCAAAGCATGGATCAAAATTTGATGTTACTACAGGAAAGGCTATTTCAGGCCCAAAGATACCTTTACTAAAAATAAAAATTAAAGACGAGGAAAAATATGAATTAAAGATTCAAGGAGAGGATATTTTAATAAAATTATGAATTATTTAGCCCAATTCATATTTTTAAAAGGATAATCTACCATATATTTTTAAAAAAATACAATTAGATTTATATGATAAGAATTTATATAAAAACATATTTATCAGGTGATAAAAATGGTTCAATTTTGGATGCAAAGAAAAGTCGCAATATTTGCTTTCAATGGAGACCCAATGTGTGTAATTCACGCGTTGATAAATGCTTTAGAGTTTCATGCAAAAGGATATGACGTCAAGCTAATAATTGAAGGCTCTGCTACCGCACTTATTGGAAAACTAAATGAATCGGGTAATCCCCTACACTATTATTATGTAAGGGTAAAAGATGAGGGCCTAATTGACTGTGTATGTAAAGCTTGTGCAACAAAGAGTGGAACAATTGAGGAAGCAAAAAATCAGAAACTAAAGCTTTGTGATGAATTATTTGGACATCCAAGCATGGCTAGATATATGGAAGATGGTTATGAAATAATTGCTATTTAATCATTTGAGAAAGGAATAATTATGGTTTGCATACTAATGTGGATAGCTCAGGAAGGATTCAGGGATGAAGAGTTATTTATCCCTAGGTCAATTTTTGAAGAAAAAGGGTATACAGTCAATGTTGTTTCTCATGAAGCAGGAACTGCATGGAGCAAATTTGGAAAAACTATTGAAGTAATAGGAATCGATGAAATTAAGCTAGAGGACTACGACGCATTTCTCCTTGTCGGTGGCCCCGGTTCATTTGAGTATACGGATGATGAGAAACTACATCAATACATTAGAGATGCTAGAAAAATAAAACTTATTGGCGCAATATGTCATGCTCCAAATATCCTTGCTAGAGCAGGCTTACTAAAGGGAAAGAAAGCTACAGTCTGGGGAGAGCCAGATATTTTTGAAAAAGAAGGAGTATTGTTCGAAAACAAACCTGTCGTAAGAGATGGTAATATAATAACTGCCAACGGCCCTGATGCCGCCCTTGACTGGGCCAAGGAGATAGTAAATTATTTTGAATGCCAATTTGGAAAGTAATCTAGAACTGCTCACAGAATTTTAGTGCTTTTGGTATTCTTTGAATCATGTCTGAGCTTCTAAAATTTATTCCCATTTCTTCTTTTGTTATATCGCCTGCAATACCGTTAAGGAACGTCCCAGCACAAGCTGCTTCTAAAATAGTTCCTTTGTTTGAAAAAGCTGCTATAAGTCCAGCCAGAACATCCCCAGTTCCACCAGTAGTCATCCCAGGGTTTCCGGTGAAGTTTTTCAAAAGCCTTTTACCATCAGAGATTAAATCGACAACACCCTTGCATACTATTGAAATCCCATACTTATCTGCGTTAAGTTTTATGTTTTCTTCGGTAAATGGTTCATCAAAGAGTCTCTTGTATTCATTGTAGTGGGGTGTAATGCATACATTATTTTTTCTTAAATCCTTTAGGCAATCTTTAATCGCAAAGAGTCCATCTGCATCAATAACTACTTTTTTACAGGATATACTCTTGATATATTCAACTATTGTCTGAACTGTTTCTGGCTCCCGCCCTATTCCAACACCAAGAAGAATTGAATCAACATTTTCTGAGATCTTCTTTAGGTACTCCACATCATCCAAAACAAAGTGATTTTTTTCAGTTGGGTACACTATAAAGTCAGGAGAAAAAGATTTTATTGATTTAGCTGTACTCTTTGGCGATGCAATATAGACCAAGTCTGAAATATAAGATGCCGCTAGGCCAGCGTATATAGGGGCTCCATGATAATCTTTAGATCCACCAATAACTAGAATCTTCCCGTTATCTCCCTTATGGGAATCATTTGCCCTAAGATTAAGTCTGTTGACATAGCCTGGTCCTGTAAAATCGTTAAACTCCTTTGGTATCCCTATATCAATTAGAGTCGTTGCATCCTTCTTTGGAGTGTGAAGAGACATAACAACATTGGAGATAAAATTTGGGGATGCTATGTCTATGGATACCTTTATACCTTCTATCTCATTTATCCTGTTAATAACAGAATTAAAAGGCTGTCTCACTGTGCCATGGACGCCCACGCCAAAGATTGCATCGACGTAAATATCAAAATCAGACCTTATCTTTTCTATATCCCTAGAATCCTTGATGAATAATTTTTCTATTTTTAAATGATCTAGTAAATTCCAGTTAGATAACGCTGCTCCGTCCTTTATATTTGAAGGATCCCCAATAAGATAAACGGTGACTTGATTCTCCTTTGATAGATACCTTGCTGAAACAAAGCCATCACCGCCGTTATTACCAAGGCCACAAAATATAGCGATCTTATTTCTGGTACCAAACCTCTTTTCAATATCGGCCGCAACACCCCTACCAGCATTTTCCATCAAGATCCTTGTGTCAAGGCCATAATACTTACAGTTTGAATCAATAATATATGTATCCATAGCACTCCCATATCAGATTATGAGTTTGGATAAATAAGTTTTTGCCTATGAGGAAATTTTATAAGTAATCTGGATAAGGATTCTCCATGGTCCGGGTAATTGAATGTGAGAAATGTAACTTCAAGGAGTATTTAATAGTTGAAGAAAAAAACTATGATAGATGCCCTTTGTGCAACTCACTTGTTCTTGGCCATGAAATTAATGAAATGCCTCATCAACTATCGGAAATATCACAGATAGCAAAAGAAAACTTTTCCTTCGGGAACGTTAAAACAGATAACTATTCAGTTGCTTTTGAGGCTGATGAACTTTTTAAAAAACCTGAAGAAATAATATCTTCTTTTGAGAAAATTAATTTTTATCCCTTCATTCGAAAAGAGAAAAACAAGTTCTCAATTATACTAAGAGGTGCCCCACCTAAAAAGGAGTTTGCTTACAGGAAAAATCTGATCCTATTTTTCCTAACGGTGATATCTACAACCGCCGCAGGTTACCTGATGTCGCTACCTCATATTGAAAATGGATTTATGACAAATCCATGGATTGGTGCGATATCCTTCTCATTTTCAATAATGCTTATCCTTGGAACACATGAAATGGGACATTTCTTAGTTGCAAGAAGAAACGGTGTTGATGCCACCCTCCCGTATTTCATCCCTTCTCCCTTCGTACTTGGAACAATGGGTGCAGTTATCAACATAAGATCATTTATACCAAGTAAAAAAAGTGCAATCGAGCTTGGACTTTCTGGTCCACTTGCAGGGATGCTCGTAGCAATACCAATAACTATAATCGGAATTATTATGTCCCCAGTTGTCCCAATATCTACCTTCGGAGAGGGCTCGATATTCCTAGGAGAACCTTTGATATTCCAGTTTATCGCAAATTCCCTAGTTACTGTGCCAGAGGGTTACTCCCTGTACCTAAATCCCGTTGCATTTGCAGGGTGGGCAGGGATCTTTGTAACAATGCTAAACCTCATTCCAATGGGCCAGCTTGATGGAGGGCATGTTGCCAGGGCAGTTTTAGGACCTTTATACCACAGGCAACTTTCATTTATTGTGGCAGGTTCTTTGTTCATTCTGGGATTATTTTCCTGGGCAGGCTGGAGCCTATGGGGGATTATAGGACTTTATCTAGCATATAGAGGGCACCCCGGGTCAATGGATGAAGTAACGCCAATCGATAGGAAACACTGGGGTATGGTAGCTATGTCCATTGTTTTGTTTGCGATGTCTGCTATGTTAACGCCAATTAAACTCGCTTAAAATTTATTTTGCCCAAAAAAACTATTAATATAGTTAGATTTTTTGTATTTTATAGAGTAAATTTCCGATAAGTATAAATAGATATTTCACTTTATAATAAGTAATTTAAAGGCGATGATAATGGATAGAAAAAAAGTGTTTATTATTTTGGGTATAATCTTCCTAGTTATATCAGGAGGATTGTATTATTTTACTATAACTCCGATTGAAAGAACAATCACAACTGAAGAATATGTGACCAAAGAAAAGGTTGTGACAAAGGAAAGGACAGTTCCTAAAGAAACTCTTGTCAAGAAAACAAGAGAGGTCGTCGTTTATAGGGACGTTTTAATTGCAGATTTATACAAGGATTTTGAGCCTAATGAGTACCTAGTAATCAGAGACATAACTTTGAATTCAAACGATCGCATAAAGTACATAATCACTACAGATCCCAGCATCCCATCAACAGAAAGGCTTTTCCAATTTCTTATATTAGATAATCAAAACTATGGGCTCTGGAGAGAAAACCAGAACTATAGTGCCTATTATGAATCTCCTCTTGGAGAAATAAATCTAAGTGGAATATGGACAGTACCAGTAACAGGAATAAAAGACTTTAAGCTTATTTTATCAAACAAGAACTCAATATATCCAAAGAGAATCTATTATACTATTACAAAACAGGAGGCCACTTACAGGACAGAAGAGTACACACAAAAGGTAACACAAAATGTTACAGAAACATACCAGGTAAAAGAACCATATCAAGAACTTGAGACAGTTACCAAGACAGAACAAGTATTTTACGATGAATACAGACCAGTTTCGTATATAGTCGGTATTGCAGGAATCTTGGCCCTGATTATGGGATTAGTAATAGCCCACAATGAAAGTACTAAGAGAATCCAAGAATTTAGGAATATGATAGCCGCAAAATACCGGCCAAAGGATATCCCAAGGTGCCCAAATTGTGGATCAAAAGTTATTGACACGCATAGAAGTGAAGATGGTGTGGAGCTATACAAATGCACATTCTGCCACCATCTTTTTGATATGAAATAATTATTCATTTCTTTTTTTATTTATTGATAATGCTTTGTTGAATAATTCCTCCTAAATGAAGCGAAAAGCTTAAACCCCATATCTTCATGCAGCGTAACTGGGCCAAATACAACGAGCAGTTAGTTAAGAGGGGAGAATTTTACCTATCTTTAGATTTTTTAAGCGTATGGAGGAAGGAGTTAAATCGAATGAACAGGAATAAGCGTGGGAGGCCATACACTTACACCGATTCATTAATCAAGTTCACAGCTTTTTTGAAAACAGCATTTTGATAAAAAAGATTTAAATATACTTAATTAATTCAAGAGGCATGCTAAATAACATCCGTAAGAATAAATCATTTATTTCAATTGTGAAACTCATAGGACGAATTTTTAGATTCCTGCCGCCAAATCTCATAACGACTTTAAGTTTAGTTGTTGTTTTCTTTTCAGGTTATTTTTACTACCTTGGGGAACCCATTATAGGTGCAGTAATACTTGCAATTTCAGGATTTCTTGACCTAGTTGACGGCTCAGTTGCAAAGTACACAAAAAAGACAACTGACCTTGGAGGCTTTTTGGACTCAACATTTGATAGAGTTGGAGATGGAATTATTCTATTGGGTATTGGATTGTCCTATGGTCTAATGCTTTGTTTTGTTATCCTAATTGGGGCCTATCTCATAAGCTACATGCGCGCTAAAGGAGAAGCGTTAGGTGTAAAGGTCATGGGGATAGGAATTGGAGAGCGAGCTGAAAGGATACTTATCATATTTATGTTTTCGTTCATTAATTTGGAGATAGGGCTTTACTTGCTACTTGTTGTTGTCTATATAACGGTCTTTACTAGGTTTTACTACATCTCAAAGGAGCTAAAAGGTAAGACTTAGAAACCTTTTTATATTCCCATAATCAACTTCTCATTACGCGGGGGTTGCCGAGCATGGCTAAAGGCGATAGACTCAAGATCTATTCCCGCAGGGGTCCAGGGGTTCAAATCCCTTCCCCCGCACTTTTTACTAAAATTAATGCGGTATTGTTTCTCTCCTAATTTTAATATATTAAATCTAGAAAGCTTAAAATTAAAAATAATTAATTATGTAAATGATAATGTAAAACTTGTGAATAGATGCTAAAGAGTTTTAAACGGGAATGAAAGAGGGATTTAATGGGAAAATGTCCAATCTGCGGAAAGGAAACTATCAGGGGCAACGTGCTCTGCACAGATTGCTACATGAATAATAGGGCTCTGGATAAAGCCAGTCAGCGAACTCTGGATCATCCAGAAGAGTCAGAATAAGATTATTGTAGGATTAAATATAATATTTTTTTATAAAAATACAAAAAAAAAGTTCCTAAATAGTTCACTAAAATAAAACGACATTATATCCCTTTACAGGAAGAATTCCGAATAAAATATAGATTACTCCTGTTATATCAATAGAATGTAATCTATAAGCTTATTATACTGAATAAGTGTCTAAAGACAATACAGCCATATAATATCTATTTCATATATTTTAAATATAAATAAATATCTTGTACATAATAAATAACCGAAAGAGTTATATAAGCTAAAAAGTATTGTAATATTACACAGGTCGAAACTTCACTAGCCTAATGCTGAAGTAATTCCTTATTAGGTTACTTGGCCTCTATATAACAGGCGTCAAAACTTGTTATCTATGCTTTGTGTCCATTAAGGCCTACGCTCTGGTCATGGTCAAATCTTTAATCAAACACCATGTTTGAAGGAATGAAAAGAAAGCTATTTTCTTTTCATTTGTCTCCTTGGATTTGATTGTTTCGTTAAGTCGAAACAAGCCCGAGTCTTCACATAATCTAGATAAGCGACAAACTGTGTAATTTTCTTTTTTGATTAATTTATTAAGTTAGAATGAATGTTTTTTCTAAATTAAAAAAATAAAATTAATTATTGTTTAGAATTTTTTTAGCTGAAACTATTATCGTCATTGCCATGGCCTTGATATAAGGATCTCCTATAATGCACATCTCTTCCAAGAACTCCTTGTTTTCCAAATAAAATCTTACAGCCCTCATCTTTGACTCAGGAATGTTATTTTCCATGTTTTCGCCTCTAACAAATTTCTCCCATAAAGAAATTCTCTTTTCTCTTCTTTTCATTGACCTTGAACCGGTAGACGTCCTTGACCAGAAACAGGTAGTCCTCCAATCCTTTCATGATCGTCTTGGCTTTATCCGATGATCCTTCATTGCCAAAACACAAAAGCAAGAATCTGTACCCCTCGGTGTAGCTAATAGCATGCTCAATGGACATGATCATCTCTGAAAGCTCGATGATACTAAATGTGTACAGCTCCTCCCTTGTAAGCATGGGCAGTGTATCTTCATGCCCCTTTTCTAAAACATCGATACTTTTTGCCAAAATTTTTCCTCCTTACTTACTACTTACTTACTACTATACTACATACTACACTACACTACACTACACCCGCTTCAGTGCAGATCTTTTCTTTTAGTTCTCCAGTGGAAATACAAAGACCATTTGAGAAGTTGTCCAAGACTCTCTGATCGTTTAGGACATTATCAATTCCGGCCTCGGATATCTTCTTCTTGATTATAGGCCATACTGTAAATTCCCAGAGTTTCTGTTTCTCTATTTCAGATAATTGCTTTTCTTCAGTCTTATTTTTAGGGACAATCTCTTTATCAATCTCTTTTTTTGTTTCTTTTAGATTTTTCTTTGTCAATTCATCAATTTCTGCTTTTAATCTTGTTGCTTCCAAAATAGCGCTTTCATATTTGTCTTTAGCCAATTCAAGCTCTGATTTGTTCATTTCTATATACTGTTTTAAGGCCTCAGTTATTGTATCTGTAAATCCCTTCGATGAAACAGCGTAAGCCTTTTCCAAAAGATCTTCAGGGAGCCATGCTTGTATGAGCCGTTTTCCGTACCTTAACTGGCTTTTTCCCATACTACACCCCCCTTATTTTCATTTTTTTTGTAAGTAAAACTGGCCCTAAAAATGGCACTTTGTAAGTAACCTGTAAGTAAAAAAGGCCAAAAAAGGGGGGTCTTGTAAGTGTCGCTGTAAGTAATTTTTGTATTGATTTACTTACAAAAGTGCAAAAGTGTAAGTAAATTCGCTCTTTCTGTAAGTATGAAATCAAGGCACCACCCTGCATTTCACGATCTTTTCTATTGGCAGAAGTTCTGAGACCTTGATCACAAAGGTGTCGCAGGAGTAGGTGAAGTTCCCCTGCCTCTCCTTTTCCCCTTCTCTTTTGAGAACTGCCTTCTTCAGATATTCCTCCCTTGGCAAAGCTCCTGCAATTGTGAATCTTCGCTTTTTCTCATTGTAGAATACAAAGGCGTAGATATCGTTTTCAAGTGAAGCCTGGGCACTAGAAAGGTCCACGTTATAGTCGCTGCTGATTGGAAAGCACGTCCTCATAGTCTTGACGTCTACCCTCATGCCCTGGACGGTGACATCCCAGCGCTGCATCCTGTTTCTTGTTAGCCTTGCTTTCAACCCCTTATCCTTGCAGTGCTGCATGAAGGCCATCTCACCCTTTACTCCTACTAGCCTAGCCTGACGGCTGGGCGGGAAAATTGATGGTACAGACACTACGCATCAGCGCCTACAGGTTCTGCCTCAATCTTCATTTCTGTATACTCTTCTGATGAAACGAGGAACTCTGATTCAGGCCCGGTAGATAGATTGATATAGCCCTTCCTGTTGCGCCCCGTCTCTATGTTGGTCACTGTGACTGTTAGCCCTACCAGCGGAGACTTGCTTTCCAAAGTCCTTATGCGCTCTAGCATTGGATTTGCTGGAACAACTTTTCCTGAATCAGTTTTATACATCGAAGTGTCGTAGCAGTTTAGCCAGATGCTGAATTTACCGTCGGTGAGCTCCACGCCTCTGGACTTAGCCCTATACTTATGCTCCCAAGAATAAGGCCTTTCGGTACTCAATTTATTGACCCTTGCAGTGAGCCTTTCTATTCGACCGTTTCTGATCTTTTGAGCCAATGACTTCTCCGAAAGATTGTCAAGCTCCTGCCACAAATTGCCATCGGAATTTTCCCCATCAGGCTTCCAACCGTAAGACATTGCCGCAAGCCTAATAGCATCCTCTTCTTCGATGCCGTATCTTCCGCCCTTGTACTCCTTTTCTATCGCCTTCTTGTACCAATCCGGATCATCCGGATGATGCTTCTTAGCGTAATCTACAAGATACTCCTCAGCATTTACGCTGTCTACAAAGGACTGGCTGGGCTTTTTTAGAATAGAATTTTTCTTTTCTAGATCTAGTTTTACTAGAACTAATGCACTTTCTTCTGTCACCCCCTTTTCATCTTTTTTTAGGTCAACAAGACGGGAGAGCTCGTTTATCGAGACCCCGTGCTTGCTGCATATTTCCTGTTTTATTTCCTCATAGGCCATGTATGATGCACCTTTTTGGGAGAGGGCAAAGCCTTTGGATTGTATCCGGCTATACGCTCTCATAACAATTTGGTGACTTTTGATTAAAGGCATTTACATGGTATTTTAGGATTTTACAATGGCTCTGCAATTATTATTTTGAATATAACTCTTATTTTTAGGGCCAGAACTTGATTATTTTTTACTCAGATTATATATAATAAGAAAAGAGTGAAAGGAAAATAAGTTGGCCTTAATTTTAGGAAATCTTGATTTTTTTAATTATCTAAAAATAAAAAATTTGTTTATATCTTAGGTTCTTATACATATTCGAGACTTTTATAATTTTGCCTTTTTTAATAGACTTAGTTAAATCGAGACCTACTTGGAATTAGTTTAATTTATTTTTAATAAAATTAAACATTTCGTCATACATTTTAAAATGATCACTAATATCATATTCCGAAACCATTAATACTTTTCCATCCATATCGATTGTAATATTTTTGCCATTCCAAGACAGAGGTAATAAGGATTTATCAAACTTCCCAAATATAAATTTATTATCATGTGACAAACAGTTTCTTATTAATCTAGCAAAATGATACCATTCTTCTTTTTTAAGTAAATTCTTTTGGTTCGTATTATCACAATATTTGTTTACCATCTCAAATAATTCTTTATGAAAAGTTCTTAATCCCATCAATAAGAATTGTTTAATGTGGGTATCTCTAGCTTCATCATTTTTTAGTATCTCTCCAACATAATTACATAATTCTAAATCTTTTCCTTTAGCGTTAAATCTTTCATTTAAAAAATCTTGATTTTCTGGAATAGATAATAAAGCAATTGAGGTCAAAACAAAACATAGATTTACTTTTGTGTTTATCATTTTATTTATTAACTGCCGTTTTTGCATAATCTCTCCACAAAAAGCCCTTACTGGCAATAAGAAACTGTTTTTGGTGTATGCAGAATCTTAACCACTTTCAGTGGGCTTGATTATATATTAATTTGCTTCTTAATAAGATTAATTGAAATAATTTGAAACTTTCGCAAAGAATATGGGGTTAAAATATAAATAAGTGGGATAAAAACAAGGCATGGACCCTAATAGTGTTGGATACAATATAGTTCTAATTGTAACTTTTATAATTTTGATTTTCATGCTAATATATTCAGATTATAAGAATCAAAAAAAATCTGCGAAAGCTTATGCTAGAAAGCATTTGAAAAATTTTTTTAAATCTTTAGGTTTTGCCGATGTTAAGGATATAATTATTTTTTTAATCATGATTTTATGGATTTTTATATTATGGTGGTTTATAATCCCTCCTTTTACTTCATTATTGTTAAAGGGGGTAACGACATATACATATAATGTTTATGATATATCCCAAATCTTTTTACCAACTATAATCCAAATTAATACTACCTTAATTGGTTTGGTATTCATCGCTATGAGTATAGGAACTATACGTAAAGTGACATGGGTGTCGATTCTTTTTTATGCAAATACCATCATTATGTTATTTTTAGTATGGGTGTCTATCACAATGATTATAGATATGAGGTATATCTCTTTAGAAGATATAATGAATTTATTTGCGTGGGAAACTTTTGTTTTTTTACATCTATTTTTAATTGTAATCGGCCATTATAGCAATGTTTACCGTTCAAAAACTAAATTAAAAAATTAACTATGATATATCTTATGGAAAGATATATCGACACCGACCAGAAAATTACCCATAAGAGATCCTGTAAAGAGAGTAGTTCTAAGGATATGTCTTTGGGATTTTGTATTTTAGTATATAAATATACAATCATAGTATTTACCAATATACCTATCAGAACATTAGTCAAATAAATAAGGAATATTTCAATAGATTTTGCATTTGTGGAAATAAGTATGGGATGAATTAATTTCATTTCTAAAGAAATTAAATACACCATTAATAAATTTGTCTCAATTATAAGAAATTTTACTTCTTCAGTCAAACTAATTAAGCTACTTATAATATTCTTTTTCATAATCTTAACCCTCCTTAAAATTATTCATTTCAAAATAGTTTAATTAAAAAAGAAAAGAAAATTAGAGTTTCTTGACGGTGATCTTCTTCTCACATAGGGTAAAAAGATATACAGATGAGCTATTAAATAATTATTATATATCTCCTCTCTTTCGTATAACTCTGTTAAGGCTATTTAGATTAAACTAAAAAATATTCTCAAAAATTCTTATCATGTAATTATGAATTCGTTGAGAATAATTACAATCTTGATTGAAAAGATTTATATCTAATTTATTTTTCATAGAGGTCAGTAGTTCAATATTTTCCTAAAGGTTTGTCCATGTCTGTTGAATTAATCTCTATTGAAGAAGCAGCAAAAAAAGCTTCAGAATATCTTAATAAATCAGTGACTACCTCCAATATTACTTACCTGATTCAATATGCACAAATTAAAAAACATGGATATAATCAAGTAGACTGGATTGAATTAAAAAATTATTACGATTCTACTATCCTATCTCGAGAAAAGAAATGGAAAGAAAAACTAGGTGAGGATCTAGATTGGGATTTATCTTTTCAAAATCTTAGAGAAGAGCATACCACAAAACATGTCCATCGTTTACATCCATACAAAGGAAAGTTCATTCCCCAATTAGTTGAATATTTCTTAGACTCCCATCTAAATACGCATAAGAGAACTATATATTTTGAGCAAGGAGATATTGTTTTAGACCCATTTATGGGGAGTGGAACAACTCTTGTCCAGGCTATGGAATTAGGCATACATTCGATAGGAATTGATATCTCGGAGTTTAATTGTCTAATAGCCAAAGTAAAATGTGCTGATTATGATCTGGAAGAAGTAAAACGAAATCTTAACTTAGCATATTTAGAAACTAAAAGATTTATTGAACGTAGATATCCTTTTAACGAAAGTTATAACAAAGAATTAAAAAATAGAATCTCCGAATTTAATAACCATTATTTTCCTTCTATTGAATACAAACAAAAAGTAAAAAATGGAGAAATTAATGAAAAAGAATATGGAAATGAAAAGTTAGAATTATTCTTAAGGGAAATTAGAGAATTTTTAACTCAACAAAATCCACGATTGACTCAGCATCTTTTAGAGCATTTTGACAATCAACTTACAATAAATGATGAAAATAATATGTTGCGTCTATCTGAAACTAATATAAAATTCATATCAAAATGGTTCACTTTTCGGATACTTGATGAACTAAATTTCTATATACAATTAATTGAGAATTATCCAAACGAAAACATTAAGAATTTAATGAAACTTATTATTAGTAGAACAGCAAGATCCTGTAGAGCTACTACTCATTCAGATTTAGCAACTTTAAGAAATCCACAGAAAGAACCATACTATTGCACTAAACATATGAAAATATGTACGCCTATACACTCTATTTTGCCACATCTTAAAAAAAATACCGCAGATGCTATAACTAGAATAGAAATATTTTCCAAACGTAAAAAGAACTCATTTGCTGAGATTATACACGGAGATTCTAGAACAGTTAATATTTTTGAGGAAATACAAAAAAATAATCCTAAACTATACGAAATTTTATTAGATAAGAAAATTGATGGCATATTTACTTCACCCCCTTATGTGGGGCAGATTGATTATCATGATCAACATGCATACGCTTACGAATTGTTTAATATAAATAGAAGAGACGAAGATGAAATAGGCCCACTATTTAAAGGCAAGGGAAAAAAAGCCCAAGCTGAATATATCGAAGGAATAAGCAAAGTTCTTCTAAACATATCCAATTTTATAAAAGATGATGGAAATTATTTCATAGTTGCAAATGATAATTTGAATCTTTACCCGGGGATTGCTGAAAAAAGTGGCCTTGAAATTGTAGATACGTTCAAAAGGCCAGTGCTTAATAGGACTGAACGTGATAGGCAACCTTATGCCGAAACAATATTTCATATGAAGAAAATATAATTTGCATCAGACTAAAGATTGATATTGTTCATAAAGAGTTTTAATAGATTCGTATCTTTCATTGTTATACTTGCAAGCGTCGTTACTAATCCTAAATACTTTACCAGAAAATTTACGTTTTATTTTAGTTTTCAATCTCTTCTTTTCTTGATTTGTTACAATATCAGAATTATTTACCTGATTGTATATTTCCAATATTTCTATTTCTTTGTTTAAACTATATCTCTCAAGAAGTTCAGTATACTCATTTGGGTCGGACACATAGTTAAGAGGATTATTAATAAATCGAAATTTATCAAGAAAATCTTCTGTTGCAATGTTTCTTATTATTACTAGTACTTCTTCCATAGTATTACCGTTTGGAAATAATTTGTTCCAATATTCTTTCCCTAAAAGAATTTCATCTGCTGAGAAGAATTTAGAAAATTCCACATTTGATGATATGAAGTTATCCTTATCGGATTCAGTTTCTTCTACAGGATCAGAAAAAGGATCAAAAGGAAATCCAATTAAGTAATGTATTGTTTTATTTGGATATTTATTTTTAAGGCCAGCTTTTGCATAAAGTATTTTTTGCTTTTCACCTTTCATTTCACCTGAGTTTGGACGTGGAGATTTAATTTCTATGGCAACTATTTCATCTGTATTCTCAATATAATTATCAACGGTAAATCCAGGGCAGTCCATGTTTTGATTTCTATTGTTTTGATATATCTCCTGATTTTCTTGAGATAGATTAGGTGATCTAGTTCCGGATTTAAGTTCACTTATAATATCTGTTATTTTCTGATTTTGAGCAGAGGATATTTTTAAGGTTCCCTTAGGAAAAGTTCTCTTTGTACCTCCCGACAAAATATATGCAGTATTCTCAAATAATTTTTGGCCAATTGAAGTGCTAAGGCCATGTGACCACCTAGAAATTTGAATAAATTTATCCGAATTTAGACTAATATTTTGTTCTTCAGAAGGGACAGAGATAAGCTCTTCTTCTATCTTAGATATAAATGGGATAATGAAATATTTATGAAAAGGATAGTTTTTGTAATTTTGTTCACTATCAAATTTAATGTTTCGTGAGTTTAGTAATTCAATGATTTGAATTGCGACCAATTCTTTTTTTGTATTGTCTATCATCTAATCGGGTTAGTAAATAAATTATCCAATCCTGCATAATAGGGGTAATGAGTTTTTATTGCTGTTACATCCCCTCCATTGGATTTCAGTTTAACTTGTTCCTCATTTGAAAGCTTAGTCAAAATACATTTATAATGATAACGATGTCCGTCTACATATTTGTGATCAAATTGTTCAGTTATTTCATCTCGGTGATATTTTGAATAAGGACATTCACCGTCCAATACTTGTTGACGGGTAAATGGGCATCTATCTGTTCTAGTATCATTATTATTTTCTTTGCATATATCCAGACATTTGATTTGTTTTTGATTAATATTTATATCCAAATTTGAATAATCCGAAATAACCTTATCACAAAATAATATCCATTTATTACAAATAGGGCACCTATCTGAACATCTTGAATTAATCGTATCTATTGTTGCTGTAGGAATATTAGTCATCAAAGAAAATGAACCGGATTGAATCTCCTTCTTTTTCCCAACTTCAATGCCATAAATATCTTTTTCCTTTGTTATCAATAAAAAATCAGGGGGTACTATTATATCAGAACCACTAAAAAATTTTTGATTTAACAATAAAGGTACTATATAACCTAGATCATTTCTTAAAAGAAATATATAAACTAATAACTCATGCCAAAGCCCACCTGCAGTTTTTGGCAATAATTTATCAAAATACTTATTTAATTCAGAATCAGCATCACTATTTGCTGCAGTTAAACCAATTTTCCCGCTAAACCGTAATAATTCTTGGTTTTTTGTTTCTAATTTTGTTTCAGGTAATGCGATACCTAAATTATTCAGAAATTCAACTCTCAACTTGTCATCTACAGTCATAAATTCATAACACATTAATAAATTAACAAAATAGAGAATAGATTTTATAAATAATCCTTTATTTTTCTTCTTTTTCGCCGGGGATTTTATTCCATCAGGTATAAAGAATATTCCTCTTGCAATAAATATATACTCAAGAATATCTGCTAAAATCATTTGTCTTGATTTCAAATCATACAATTGTTTATGCATTTCTACAGGAGGATTTGATACAATATTAGATAACTTATTAAAATTATCTAAATAGACATCATAATCTAATGTGTTAGTATAATTATTTCGATTAATAAAAGTATTTTGAAAAGACTTAAGATGAGTTATTGATTTGATTAAATGTTCATAAATTTTATCCATTAAAACACATCCATCCGCTCATCCGCAACTAATCTGATCTTCTCTTGGATTTTATCCTTGACTTCTTTTCCTACTTCATCAAAAACTTTTAGAAGATCAGTATAAGCTCCCTGGCCACCAAGTAATTCCCAATATTTTTCTGCAACAAATAATTCTTTTTCTTCATCAAGATACCCTTGCATTGTAAATCTGCTGTATGGATCTGGGTAATAAGGATTATATGGTATGGCTAGGATTGTTGTAATAGGCCTTTTACGAAGAGCTACCCATTCCAGTAGTTTTTGCTTTGATTTACTAAAAACATCAATGTTAGGTTTTGCAGTCTTAATTTCAATGTAATATTCTTGTGTACCTTTTTTTAAGAATAAATCCGCTCTAACTTTGTGCCTATTTCCGGTAGTAGAGTTACAGGCTAGAATCTCTCTAATTTCCCTATCTTTATCTGCTGCTCTTCTACCATTTTTTATTTCTTGGATAATATTTGAGATTACAGTGTTTTCTTCATTTGAGATAGTTCCAACTACATCATAGCTAGTTTCAGCTATATCAAAGTGTGGCGCTGCGATGATTTTTGAAACTTGCTCATAAACTGACATGCCCAATGTAGTCGCCATTGAATGAATAAATGAATACGCTGCAACTTGTTTTGAATCCTGCATTATTTTTGCTAGAAATGGCATTGAGCTAGTTTCGCACTCGTAGTTTGCAAGTTTATCTATAATTTTTCCTTTTAGAATAGTCTTAATATGGGCTTTCTGAGAATCAGATAGAGGCATGGAATAAATTTAATTTCTAGATATAAATCTTTTGTTTATTCCTTGAGATTTTCTCAAATTACTGTTAATTCATCTAGTTTTTTCATCAGAATAAACGGAATAATAGTCAATAAGTTCAAGTAAATCCCACCATTTAATATTTCCTAAATTAAATTCTTCCGTTAGGGGATTCCAATCGAAACTTAATCTGACAGAAAGGCATTCCCCATCTCTCTTATCCTCTAATAATTGAACATTATTTAGATTGTTGCACAACATACCCATAAGGTCTTCTTCAAGATAATCACACAGTTTCCAATAAGGGTAAGAAAGTGGAATTTCTGTATTATATTCATCCAGATCTTCTATGATTAATCCCAAAGTAATAATCCATTTAGTAGGGGGAATTTCAGAAATAATATTTGCTTCTTTTAACTTCTCCAGTAAAATATTTGAAGTGTTGATTATTCCTTCTTTTCGTAAATTTATATAGATTCTATCTTTTTCTAGCCCTTTATACTTTACATTATCTATTAACACAGGGATTAAAGTTTCACATCCTCTCTTTCTTTCTTGTTTTTTGGCTTCATTGAACTCTTTTTTTGGCCATTCTTTTTCTTTTTCAAAATACGTATTTGAAATTATTGCAATTACAAAGTGTGAGTATGCCCCATAATTTGATTTTACTTCTTCCTTCAATCTTTTACCGCACTGAGTATGTTTATAATCATGCCAAAAAAATACATTAACATTTGATTTTTTTAATAAACTATTTAGATCTTGAGCTATACCAACTTCTTCTCCTGCAAAAGATAATGCAAAATCGAATTTGTATACCATAATATACTACCCTATTCAAAGATAAAAAGTCAATATCAATATATAACTAATAAAATACTATATAAATTCTTTGGAATATTTTTCTAATAATTCAAAAATCTTTTCCCTATTGTCTTTCCCAATTCTTGCAACTCCTGGCCTATTGAAAACAATAAATCCATTTTTTTCTGCATAATCTTTTAGGTTTTTGCTGCACATTGCTATCTTTTTAATATTCTTACTAAAACAGTCTTTATCTATTAGAAATTCAAAAACAGGACTTGGCAATATCAAAATAGCTATATCATAGTTTTTTGATATCTTCATTATCTCATTAACAAAAGAAGTTTTTAAATCCAATTCGACAATATTGTTCCTATTTATTATCGAATTATTTTTTTTATTTATTATCGGTTTATAATAAGGCAAAATAATATCTTTGTCGTTTATTAGCCCATATCTACCGGAAATGATGTAAAGATCAACATTTCCAAATTTTTTTATTTCGCCATAGAATAATCTTACTTCGGTAAATAGGCCTGAAAACATTAACGCTGCTTCTCTTAAATAATCTTTTAGAACGTCTTTATACCGGGATTCTTTTTCTAAATCATCTGTGGGTAGATCTAAATTAAATTTTTTTAATAAGTTAATGATCTCTTGATTAGAAGTTATTGGAACGCCCCTGCCAATTTTATTATTCCATGTACTAATTGAAGGAAGTTGAGTATCTGAATCAGTTGTTAATACCATTATAGACAGAGACATGATAATTATTTTTGTATTGGTATGATTTTAAATGTTTTGTATTCCAGAACTTTTGAATAATTAACTTAATAACAAACTTAAATAATTCAAAGATTATTTAAATCTAAAATTACATATAATCTCATGAAAGAATGTTATTCTTTTCCTAAAAAAGATGATTTAATATTTGAATGTCTTATATTAGATTTGACTGAAAAGCATAGGAATAAAATAGGATTTTACGATTAAGTATGGTATAATCTAAAAAGAGCATTCGTCTAGCTTGGATCCTTTAGACCATATATTGAAAGGTATATCCACCCTCATACCTAAATTGCCTATGATCTCACTTAATTCATCACCACTTATAACAGAGAGAATCGGCAATTCAAGAGAATTTTTTATAATATACACGTAATGATCTTGCTTTTTCTCCATTATTTTTTTTACTTGGCGAGAGGTCAAATAAATATTTGGGTTAGAAGAACTAGAACTCTTAACCTCAATTGTCCTTCCCGATGATTTTATGACAATTCCGGCGACATCTTCATCGTTTTCAGTAGAATCTATATCATGTCCACCTAATTCGGAAGAAGGAGATAATTCCTGCGGTGTTCTATTGTGGGCTAGTTCATATTTTTTTGCACAGTTTATACCTATGTTTTGGATGATCTTCTTCTTTATATTTCCTGATATTTTGCTGTCAACACCAATCACATTAAAAAAATCACGCCAACCTTTTATTTCACTTTCATATTCAAGTTCTGCTATAAAATCATTACTTAGAAATTTTAAAGGGATATCAATCAGTTTGTCTAAGTAAAGTCTCTCTAAATTATGGCCAGATAAATATCTGCTTGAAAATACAACGTCTTTTGGATCTTCCCAAAGCCCAGAAGTAGTTTTGACTTTTATAAATGGATATCTATCATGATTTTCTGAATACCCTATAATCCAATCTTTTCTTAATGTCTTTAGTATATCTATTTTTTGGGTATCTGATGATTCATTCCAAACTTCTTCTGTCAAATTTCTTAATTGGGTGTCCTTCAATTTCTGTATAATTATATTTTTTGAAAGGCTGGTCAATACTTTTTTCGGAGCTTTACGGTGTCCTCTTGATTCATTCAATTTATTTACGAATTTAATAAACTCATCAGAATTGCTTAAATCCGGATGAACAATTTTTATCGTATCTTGAAGTTCTGTGGGTATAGGTAGATCATTAAAATTAGTATAACTTTCTAGTATAGTAGATAACATATAGTCTTCAGTTAGAATTATCGGCTGTTCAAGATTCTGCAGATTATTCCAGAATGCATCATGTGCAACATTTTTTTGAGTATACCGAGCAAAGTGATTAAAATCATATATTTCTACATAGGATTTATACAATTTTTTGAACCACTCTATCTCTCTTTTGCCTGCTTTGTAATCAAGTAGAGCCTTGAATTCATTAGAATCAATTAAAAACTTAAACGTATTTTCTATTGTGATATCTCTATTAAAGTGAGAATTATAGTATTGGCATTTAGGATGAATAATTTTTTTATCTGGGTATATAATACTTATTTCTTCTTTTGACAAGAAATCCTGTATTTCTTTACCAATTAAAACTAAATTTTTTGCTAGAGAATAATAACCTTCTTCATCTATCAAAAGAGGACTATTCTCAATATATTCTCTTAATGGTGTTTGTATATTTTCTATAAATATCTCATGGCCTCTTTCATAGACGGGATATAAAATATCCGTAAAATTCATTTTCCAGCTATCATTCTCTAAAAATATTGGAATGCATTTTTCTATAATTAATTTATATATTTCCCCGGCCATCCATTTATTCCAAAGAGATTCTCTTGAAATTTCGCTTCTTCCTGCATTTGATAAAAAATCCCCTTGGATTAAAAAATTAAGTCCACTTTCTGCCTTCAAAGGTAAGAAGCTAAATACACCCATATAAGCGGTGCCAGAGGACTCTTTTATAAGTTCACCTTCGTTGTTAAGCCTAAAGGCTATAACAATCTCTCTACAATCCAGTTTGTCTTTACCCCAATTTACAACTAATTTGTCTTTTTTGACATCCTCGGGAATTGATATTTTTTTCTTAAATATTAACCATGAATTTTCTGAGAACTTGCCATCTTCCGATTCTGTTATTCTAATAATCTCATAATTTTCATTTTTTGACATATCACTTCTAGATATTACCCGGGCATAATCCTGAGTAGGACTCCCAATTTCTAAGATTTTTATATTATTGAGAAACAATAAGATTCTGCTATTGAGGTGGGTACTTCCCATTTCCTCTTTGAATTTATTTAGAAGCTCTTCATCAATATCATTAATTATGAACTTAGTTTTATATTCAGAAGATAAATTCTCTTGTCCATCCAAAATAATGGGCGTAATCTCCCATGGAACAAGTGAAGGATCTGGCCAATCATTCTTTGAAAATTTAAAATGATAATCCCCAGAATGAATCTCTATGTTTTCGGAAACAAGAAATATTGATTTGAAACCTATCCCGAGATACCCAATATTATCTTTTGGAATTTTACTAGAGTTTCCAATTGAACAAATACTAAGAAAATCGGCTGAGGAAAAAGTATCCCCATTGTTAGATATTAATAGATTTCCGCCTTGTAATGATATTTTTACTTTACTACTGTTTGCATCGTCAGAGTTCTGCAAGAATTCCATTAGATAACTATCGTATCTATTGAAATTAATTTTAATAATCTTGAGAGCGCCAGCCATATTGTTCTTTATCAAAACGTCTCCAAGATATCTATTTTTGATATCAAGTATTTGCTCTTTTGGAGATATCATAATATCACTTGTAAACTACTTAAATTTCAAAATTTATAATAGCAATTCCTTAATAAGATTATTTGACAATATATATCATAGATTACTTAAAAATCTAATTCAGATACTTCATATATCTTATATTTACCAAATAGCCCTATCTCTCTTTTTCTTGCACTTCCTGCAAACTAAAAAAGTCTTCTCATTCTTTGGATCATAGCAGTATTTAGCAGACATCTCGATTGGCCTTGCAAGAACTACCCCGCATCTAGAACAAAAATATTCTCTCATGCCTTCATAATCCACGCCACTTCGTAGTACTTTGGCCTTATATCTATTGTAAATCCTGCTACCCTTGTAGTTGTATCTCCTGCAAAAGTCCAAGACCCTGCCACAGTCTTTGTGTGGCTACCTCCAGTTGTTCCGGGATTTGTTGAAGAAGTTGTGATACCCTGCAAGAATCGGTCAATAAGATTAGGCGTTCCATTGTTTCCATCACAAAGGAGCCATCCTGAGGGGATGCTTGTCAAAACTCCACTCCAAGCAACAATAACACCAGGCGGTACAAATGAAGGCAATCCAGAAATAACGTTTGTGATTGAAGAAATTGAACTGGCTCCTGCAACAACTGTTGCAAGTAGCATCGCATCGTCTGGCAAAGTTGCAGAAGTTGAGATTGTGAGCCAGTTGGCACCGTTGTCAGAATGCAGATAAACATAGTTTGTGCTGTTTGCAGTTGCTGTCAAAGATTCTGCAGCATCTGAAACAACTTGAAACATGCCCCCAGCCGCATCTTTTACATAAGCCGTACCAGTTGCAACGCTAAGATTAAGGCCACTGTCCACTGAAACTGTAAATCCTGTCTTTTTGCCTTCAGGAAAGAAATCCCCGAAGTACTGCCTGAAATCAGATGAGGTGATTTTTGCCCCAGCTGATACCTTTTTTGTAAATGTCATGATTATGCCTCTAAAATTCTATAACATAATAAACAGTCATTGTTTTTGTGTTGCTGAAAGTTTTTGTTGGAGAGATCAATGAGTGGGTGAGAAGATCTGTCTGATTGGCAGCATAAAGTCCAAGCTCTGCCCACGTGCCATAATAATCCGCTTCGGTGTAATCAAAATAATAAGTTGCCTCAGATTTATTTGAAAAAGTGTTGTTATGCAGGCTCCCTGGGACATAAGATTTTAATGATCCTAGCTGTGTTGTTAGGGCCAGATCTGTTGCAGCAACTGCCGAACTTCCAGTGCCCACCGCTAACTTTCCTAGAACATGTTTATTTGCATCATAATCTCCTGTGAGCACATCTGCAAGAGCAGCTTTTAGTTTGTTTGTGATGAGATTCTTTTGCCATGACCCTCCAATGATCCTGTCTCTCTCAAGATCGTGTTCTACAATCTTGAATTTTCCCAAGTAAGGATTTTTATCCCCCCTTACCAATTCTATTATGTCCAATTGCTCACGTCCCATCTAGCTTCATTGTCATCGTATTCAGCCTCATAATCTGTTGCTGCCTCGTAAATATTTTCTGATAAGGTGGCCACAGGCGTTTCAGTTGCCTCTTTATAATCTGTTGTCTGCTCCTGTGATTCCAGAATATTTTTGACTTTCAGCCTTCTAAGCTCGGAAAACAAGTTTGCAAATGCGGAGTAAAAATCATTTGCAGCTGTGCATGTCAAGGTTACTGTTGAAATCTGCCTTTCTTTTATCTCGTAAGTTACAGATAGTATTGTTTGATCTTCAAGTGTCGGCATCCCATGAATGGATGTAAACTCGATTACTTGTCCGGCCTTCAATCTTTTCCCAGGAGGATTTATCACAATCTTAGATGCATTTTTCAAGGCATATTCAATCGCCTTTTGCTGTGCCAAAGTCAAAGCTGTATCTGCTTCCTGGATAGTTAGGTCTATAATCGGGATATCTGTGTGGTATTCAAACATCTTTGTTGCAGTTGTAGCGCTTTTTACAATCTGCACCCCATAATAAGTCTTGAAGGCCAGTTTTCCAGTTGATGCAACCCAAGATCCAGCAAGAGTTTTGTATTTGTGGCCGTTTGCTGTAGTATTATTGTGGGTGACTTTGTAAGTGTCTGTCGCTGTTCCCATAATGTTGAAAACAAGCCAGTTTGTTTTTGATATGTCAAGCTGAGAATCGATTAATGTTGTTTTCACCCACCCGCCGTCAGTGGAAATATCTTCCTGAGGGATTGATCCAAAGCCAACAATGCTCCCTGTTGGGTTTCCACCATTATCTTCAATAATAGTAAAGATCAGATCATCAAGGGGATTGCCCACCTTTTTGACATAAACTTCCAGAAACAGAATATTTGATTTTGATGGCGTAAATGTTGAAGCATATGATTTGTCATGTAAAGACATTTCAATCGTTGTTGTGGTCTGGCTGAAGTCCAGAAAACCCTGTTTGCCGCCAACAACATATATCCTGTCAAAGTATTTCATTGCGTCCCGTTTGATCTTTGCGCTTAGTATTTCAGTGCTAGATATTGAGTGATCTGCTGATAGATCTGCAGCATCATAAAAGTGGAGGTCGTCGTTTTCATCAATGTAAAAATCAGCGCCCACAAGACTAGAAACTTTATCAATCGCCTGGCCAACATACTCCCATGCAAATGTCATTGAGGGTATTGCTTCAGCAAAGGTTTCAAGATTAGTTGTTGTTATCTCAGGACAGTACCTAGCCAAAATATCTGAAACAATTTCATCGGCAGTTTTGTTGCTGTATGTTTCTGCCCCAGATATAGTCGTTTGCCCAGTCCTGATTGAGCCATAATCTTCCCCCGAAAGTAAAATCTTATTGCTCCTGTATTGATCCAGTTCAAACTCAACTGAAGTGATAAGGCCGTGGAAGATCTTCGTAGAGGGAGGATCATTCTCATCAACATAGAAGAATACTTCGTTTCCTACTTCAAATGTTTCTGATAGGAACCCATCATCATTGTATAAGCTTATTTCAAAGTAATCCGATCTTTTTCCTTTCTCATCTGTGAATCTTGCATACTCAATTTTATCCAAGGCGGTCAGATCTATCTTAATATCGCCGGGTTGCTCAACAATTATGGCCCAAAATAGCGGTGTTGCCCCAGTAGTTTCACTGTTTATTGATAAGGCCCCATAAGAATTATAATCGATCTGCTCAACATCGATAAACTGAAATGCCCCAGCAGATCCATAAGTGATTACCTCAATATCGGTGTCAACGTCCTGGATAATTATGGAGCTAGAAGAATCTACCTCTATCAGCGCATGGTAAGTAGTTGCGGCGGCAATCTCCATTGTGCCAGCACCAGTGGCTTCATTTTCTCCAACAAATGAAGCGCTCAATTGAATACCTATGCCTGCATCAGTTGCTATTGATTCACTTAGGATGTATGCGGTGATGCTGTTAAAAGTGAGATCGCCTAATCCAATGATGTTCAATGTTTTTTTGAAGCTTGTTGTTATTTCAGCAGTGATTAATCCTGCTCCGGTAAGCTCTATCAAATCGGTGTCAGAATCAATGTCCTGGAGCAGAAGGGATCCATTTGTAGTGTATGAGGTGCCAACAACATAATTTGTGTTAGATGCTAACTCCAGGACGCCAGCCCCGAGGATTATAATATCAGGAAAAGTCCATAAAGAGCAAACGTTTATCGAAGCTTTTGAAATATACTCTATTGACTCCATGTCCTGTATCTGGATTGATCCTGCCCCATTGAAAAGGATCAATTCAAGATCATAATCAATATCCTGTATTGTAACTGAAGAAGCTGCAGTCAGAACGGTGCTGTAAGAGTAATCTGCAGTTGCTCTTATCTCTATTGAAGCAAATGAAGTTATTTCAAGAAGATCATACTTATTCATGTGTTTTATGACGTTGACAAAAGACAGTCCAGTTGTTGCAATGTTTGAAACATAATTCCCTGTTGCTGATATTGTTACCCCTGCATTGCTTTGATATTCTATTAAAGTTGTGGACCCAGAATATTCTTGTATCTCAAATGATCCAGCGCCCCCAAATGCGACATCAACTACTTTTCCTTGGATTGCACTTATCTCAAAAGTTGATGCACCGGTGATGTTTGAAAAACTGGCAAGTTTCCTATACCCTAGAGCTTCTGTTGTGCCGGCCCCATCAAAAGACACAGATAAGGCCATGCTTGAAATTCCAGAGAATGCAAATGATCCATAACCTGAAAATGTGATAAGTTCAATGTCAGAGTCGATATCCTGGGAAATGACAGCACCCAGGCTAATGTAATTTATGCTGCAAACATAATCAGTGACTGCGGCAACTTCAATTGCCGCATAGCCCAGATAAGTGATAGTTTGCTTATATGAAAATGCCGCTGAAGCTGTTATGGCCCCTGCTCCAGTGAGTTCAACTAAAGAGGAATATCCTCTGTGATCTTCATAAGAAAAGCTGCCTTTGCCAGCGATAATTATTGTTTCAATGTCAGCGTCAACATCCTGGATGACGATTGATCCAAATCCTGTGAGCGTTACAGTTTCAGAATATAATGAGCCGTAAGAGCAAGAAACTGCTCCGTTTGAGGTGTAAGTTATAGTTGCTGCACGGGTTATCCCAGCTGCAGTTACAGCGACTGCACTATTTGCAGAGTAAGTCACAGTTTCTTGATATTCCTCGCCACTAGGCTCAGTGTAGTCAATCACGAGCTTTGGAGTGTTAGTGGAATTCTCGGATGCATAATAGTATCCGGTGTATGCATAAGTCCCAGAAGGTGCGCTATTTGAATAGTCATAGGTGTATTCCATTATGCAGTATTTAGTTGTGCCTGCACAGACAATATCCGATTTCCCTGTTGCATCAAGATTGATTGTTTGGTAGCCATTAGATGTTGTGCCTATAGTCCCATATGAGCTCCCACTATATGCTGCAAAATCGCTTGTTGCAAGTGTGCTTCCCTGTGTGCCTTTCAATGCGCAAAGCGTTGGACCGTAGCTGTGTGAATAGATGTAAACTGAAAGAGCCGCTGAATTAATCGTTGAGCCACTCGGAATGCCTGAAGTATCAAAGTAAAGAAATCCCCTCTGGATTGAGTATAAGTAACCTAGTATCTTATCGAAGGATTTACTTGTTCTAACGGCCGTAGTTGTGATTGCGTTGTAAACTGTTTCACCAGTTGCCCGTGCCGTACTCCAAGTTCCGCTAGTCACTCCTTTTATGTATCCATCGGCTGAAGTTGTGTAATAAGTTGTAGAATCTATGTATACTGTTTTTTTGCCTTTCAGTTTTTCATTGCCGGGCCCAAGAAGGCCGTAGTTTTGGACCATCCATGCCCAATTTTTGGCCTTATCATCAAAATACTTGACATAGAAAATTCTGCCGTCTTTTTTTACTATTCTGTGCTTCAAAGGCTCGGAAAAATAATCGTGGCCCTCTACCCACATCCTGGGCGTGGGTATCCAGATTTTTTCCTTTGTATCAAGCTCAAAAGTAAATACGTCGGCTTTTTTCCCCTTTGGATGGAATCCTTTCAGATGGAGTTCATACCAGACCTCAACATCTTGAAGGGGGATCTTTCCCGTGTCCACCACGATGGATTCCTGGACATATCTTTCGTGAATCCTGTTGTGTATCCAAAGACCGTCTGCGATGACGTGCCTCAGTTCGTAATTATTGATCTGCTCAATTATGGCAAATCTATCAAAAGAAACTTCTTTCCCGTTTAGTATGATCTTGCTTATTGTTGCTTCGTACTGCTGATCATACCCCTTCCTGAAGCCAAAATATTTTTCCTTCTTCCTGTCTTTTCTAAAGCCGACAGAAAACTTGTGCCCATCCATTATGAATTTGTCTTTTTCTTCCCGGATCGTTATATCGATTGTTCGGAGATTGTGGTCGTCGTCTTCATAATGGACAGGCTTTTCTTCACAGATTGTCCTGAATCTTCCTGGTGCAATTTGGAATGTTTTTGAAGCAAGGGTCCTTTTTTCAACTACCTCTTGCTCTCTATTAACTTTTCCAAAATTGTAATCATAGCTGCCCAGGGTACCACTTCACAAATTAAAAATAAAAAATAGGTTTATGCCCTGGATTCAGTTTCTTTGATGATTATCTGCAAGGAGTCGCCGTCTTCAACGGCCTTAGTTGCCGAGAACTTGTGCCTCATCAGCATGTCCCCCGCAGGATCCCCGTCATCGTTGAAAATTCCAACTTCATTGACTGATAGGCTTCCTGTAAAGGAGAAGGTCTTTGTCCACTTTGCCTTGTAGTCGGCCTCATATTCGCATGTTGCAGCGGCTCTTGCCCCGCCGTTTGTTGTTATTTCCGTAGTCAAGGCTGTCTGGTCGTTTGCCTCTGCCGTAGTTCCAGAGCCTAGCGCAATATATGTGAATGGGGCGGTAGATACACCGTTTAGCAGTTTGGCCTTCATTTCAAGTCCTTTGTTCACGAGTGTTGCCATAATACTAATCCTCCGATTTTTCTATTTTTGGGTAGTCATTACCCATTTCTTTTATGTTGCCATCTTTATCCCGGACCACCCACGTCACGAGATATTCCGTTTTGCTTTTTGCTTCCATTCTAGAATCCCACCCTGGTGATTCTGTTGATTCTTTTCATGATTTCATCGGCTATCCTGTCGGGATCGCCGTTTCCAGAAATATTGAAAGTGTTGTTAATCGTGACATTTTTTCCCTGGAGCTTTGATCCGTCTTTGAAGGCTAAGATATTGTCGTCTGGATGAAAATTCACTATGCTTCCATCCTTCTTTATCAATGCATCGTTTACTCTCCTAGATATCTCGCCTGTTGAGTTATTGTAGTATCCCACTAATCCCCCGCCAGCAATATTACGGATTGTGTCATAAGTTACGCCTCCGCTGGAAAAAGAGTTTGACACAAACGCGCCGCCCCTTTCAGGGCCTTCATAGACTATATCGTTCCCAGCCTGGACCCTCTCCCCTGAAGTGAAAGTCCTGCATCCGCCTCCTCCTCCGCCACCGGGATTCAGCATCTGCCTAACTGTGCTCATTGCCGAGTTCATGTAGCTGATCGCAGAACCTGCAGTCCTCCCAAGCGCATCAACTTCAGTTCCAGTTTTTGTGGTCTGATCCCGGTATAATTTCAGAAGTTCTGTAGCAGAGAGAACGTTTTGGGTATTGTTTAGGACTGCCAAGGAATTGTCTTGTTTCTTTTCCTTGTTTTCATTTTCAGCACGCTGGATCTCCCTCAAGCGCCCCAATGCATCTGCAGCAGTTTCCGATTCCCCTGGAAGTGTGTTTGGGTTTACCGCCCCTGGGCTAGTCCATCGGCCTCTTGCGCCTGCTTCGTAGGGAGTATAAGCTCCGGCTTTTTCATACTGCACCTGCTGGCCTGCATAATCCCATAGGGCCATGCCACCAGGATTTGTCACCCTCAATCCCATGTCAATGATTTTATCGAGATGCAGATCTTTGATAATAACGCTGATTCTTGAAAGCGCATCCTCAATTATGCCCAAAATGTATGATACCCGGTCAAAAGCATCGGCCAGTTTTGTGATGGCCTCTTCAGAAGAGGTTACGCCTGCGAGTTTCATTATGACATTGCCCAGCTCTGAGCCAAAACTAATTGAATGCTGCAAAAGATTCCCAAAAGAATCGACCAGTGGCTGTATTTCACCGGATTTTATCATCCCTGAAATCTTGGCTGCAATGTTTTCTAATGTTGGCGCTATTGCCCCGGTCAGCTCATCCCCGAACAAAGTCTTTATATTCTGGACCTGATTCTCAAAATTTGCAAAGATTCCCGCTGTTGAGTTCCGTAGCGCCTCTGCGCTTCCGCCAAATGATTTTTCCAACTGCTTGGCCAGGTAGTCGGCCTTTTGGGCCGCAGTCATTGATTTCATGCTGAGGGCGTCAAGCACCACACCGTTCTGCTCAAGCGTTGATGTGCTGCCAGAAAGCGCCATTGCGACCTGTTTTGTTGCAGATTCAAGGCCAATCCCTTGAGCTGCTGAATAGTCTTCCGCCGCTGACAAGAGCTTTAGCGATCTTTCATAGTCTTTTGTTACGGCTATAAGATTGTTGAAGCTCTTCCTGATTTCTGTGTCGTCGATGGAAGAGAGTTCGGAATGCTGGCCTATCACATTTTCAATCTGCTTTGAGTAGGACTGCATCCCTGCGTTTTTCAGTAGATTTTCTGTCTGTGATTGGAACTTTGACTGCTCTAACGAGAGCTTTACCATCTCCCGATTCAAGTTCTGCACTGCGGCGATGCCATAAGTTGTGATGGCCGTTGCCATTGTACCTACGGCGACTTCTGCCGCATGGCCCAAAGAATGCATTGCCCCGCCGGCTTTGGATGTGCCCTTTTCAAGGCCGCCGAGTGCCGACTCCACGTTTTTTATAGGGCCAGACGCTCTGTCCTCAGCGGTGACTGTTATCTTGACGTTTTGCTCTGCCATGATGCTCTTTTCTCTTTTTGATCAGCTCTTCAGCCTGAATTCTCATCTCTTCTTGGGTGTCTTCCATAGGATTCTGGTACAGGACATATCCTCTCACAAGTCTCCTTTTTTCAAGGACCGTGAGCTTTGGAATCTCCCATATCTTATACCCAAGCTGGTGCAGCACCTGCTCCTCAAGGAGCCTTGCCTTTGCTTCCAGGCTCGGGGCGAAAGGATTCTTTTATGTCGCTAATGTCAAGGAGCTTTTGGACTAGATTGGCTATTGCCTTTGTTTTCCCAAACTTTTTGATTTCATCAGGTGATAGTTTAGGCTCAACTATATGGGCCGAGAGGATGTCGTATCCTTTTTGAGGGTCTGAGAGCAGGGTTATCTCCCCCTCAGGGATTGGTATGACCTTGGCTTCCTTGCCTGGCTCAATCTCAATTAGTATTGCTTTCAACTCACCCTTCTCATCCCGCTCATGCAGAAAATATGATTTTTCAACTATCATTAAGAAATCGCCTCACCAGTTTGTTTTTGCAAAGGGTGCCTCCCACAGCACTTGGGCTGATGTGCCAGAGAAAGAGAACTTGTAGCTCATCTTTGTGTCAAGCGGGAATGCTGCACTGTAATCGCTAAAGATGCAGTTAGAAAGCGTTATCTTTGCAGAATCAGATGCCTCGTCAGCATAGCCCTTGTCAATGACAATGTCCTTTGCAGCCAGTGTTTCATTTGTAGAGGTACCGCCAAGCACCAGTTGTTCGATTTCACTTGCTGTTAGCGAGTCTGGTATGTATGCGGTTATTGACCCGTTTATCGCCTCAAATTTTCCAGAGTATGCTGTCGATGCGGACCTTCCAGCAAGACCGTGTCCAACGTCAATGCTTCTAGAGATTGTAAATTCTAGATCCGTTATGTATGTGATGCCTGCTATTGAACCTATAGCATATGTGAACTCATGAGGCTTCCATGCTTTTGAGTCATCGATTGCAACTGTTGTCGGTGCTGTGAAGGGATTGTTTAGATCTAAATCCTTCCCGACGATATCAAGACTCCCTGACACCGGCTCGTTTAGACCCATCTTGAATGACAGGCTCTTTGCGTAGCACCCGAGAATCTGCGCCATCTTATCGTTTGTTCCCTTCATGAGGCACGAAGCTGTGAACGGTATCGGGGCACCTGCGGGCGTTATCGTCCATGTGAATGGCGATTCATCCTCCAATGGATCGGTGTTAGAAATACCACCTAGCATGAGGGCAAACGGCAACGCCCCGTTATAGACAAAATCTATCTTCCCTCTTGCCTTTGCCGTGTGGTAGGATATCTCTGAAGGGTATGCCATTGCAGCCGGATTTACTGCTGTGATCTGATTTTCAAGGCCGTACTCATATTCAGAGTCCAGGCCCAATATCTCATCTATACCCGTGGTAGGAGTAGTTGGGTCAACACCAACACCCCATGTGCTTTCCTTTTTTACAAACACGTCTCCTTTTGTGTATGTCATAATTTTCACCTATGTGTCACGTACCAGACAAGGTACGTCGATTCTCATTGCATTCACAGAAACACCATTTTTCTCAGTTGCTGCCAGATCAAAGCTGATGTTTCTGCCATAAAAAGTTCCAAAATAATCGCATGTTGCAGACCCAGATTTGTTTTTTAGGTCAGGATTAGACCTCACCGTATCTATGATACCAGAATAGATTGCCCCAATCTTAGATGCGCCAGATGCCTGCTCTTCAAAGATCACAAAGCGAACGTAAAACTCAATCTGCTTGTTGGGGTATGATAGCGATATGGAATCAATGTTTCCAGAGATCATCTCGATTGCAACTTCGGGAGTTTCAAAGGATGTTGAGAGCTTTGTAGGCCTGCTCCAAGTTTTTACTTCAGAAAGACCGGTGGCAGCGCTGAAGATTCTTTCAACGTTAACGAGAAATGATATTGGGTCAAAGCTCATCCTAAAACGCCCCTCAATTTCTTTGGCAGATGCTCCAAGATCAGCTCCATCCTTAGCTCAATCTCCTTTCTTGAGATGGTCTCTTCAGAAATGGTATCGTTTTCAAAAACTACTGAAGCATGAGTTACCTTTGTTGCGCCTGACTTCTGCCTTAGCTTTAGGTCAGACTCATAGAGCTTGTTAGAGACATAGAGCGTTGCATACTCTGATGCCAAGATTGATTCCCTAGAGCCTTTTGCATAGCCATATGTTAGGGATATCTTGGCCTTGGATTTTCCAATGGGCCATGAATAGACTTCAGCATCGGTATCTAGTATCAGCCGGTCATAATCCACTATGACTTTTGAGGGCGTTACAGATTCACCGTCTATTTCGAGTGCTTCGATTGAATTTATGGGGGCGTATTGTCTGAGATAAAGGCCGTTTGCACGGCGGTATGCGCTATAATCCTCTGTAGAGAAAATGTCCCTTGCCTTTATGTCAATGGAAATGTCTTCTATGGGTCTGGCCCTAAAAATAAGGCCAGTTAGGGATTCTATCATGGAATCGGCCTCGTCAAGCCATGAGCTTCTTATCTCTTCAGCGCTCTTGTGGGATACTTCAGAAATCATTTTTGGGGATGAATAGTTCCCAAGGCCTAAAAGATAGGGCCTAGTCGTTATGTCGGCCGGGTATTCGCATGATATCTCGTTTAGATCTGTTGCATCGAGCTCCCCATCGGCTAGCAAAACGGTCGTTACACCCTCTACTAAATTTAGGGCCAGAACTAGATCATCAAGCGTAGCATCTGAAAGGTCGATCTCCGCTTCGCTACCTATGAAAAGCGTTGAGTTCTCAATCCACAGATTTGCTTCAGATTCGCCGGAATAGACAATCGATAGAGCATCCATTTTTAGGGCCCCATGAGCCAAAGCAGTATTGAAATTATTGAGAAGATTATCCCGCCGCCTACTGCAAACTCAACTATCGTTATGGCACCAGATGCCCTGTCCTGCCATGTCTCAAGAGAACTCAACCTCTCCTCATGATCCTTGTATGAGTCGCACTGTTCGTTTAGCTTCTTCTTTATCCACGAGAGGTCGGTCTTTATTTCTATCAAAATGTCGTGATCGGCGGGTTCCATGGTATGCCTCTAGTATCCCACTGCCCGCCATATGCCGTCAGCATCTGCTGTGGTCACGATAGTTACAGCGCTTCCGCTGCATGGAAAAGTCTCGTTTATTGCGGCGGCATCTGCAACTGTGGCAGAGCCTGTAAACTCAATTGAGAGCGACTCACATATCACAAGCCCAGTGTTGATGTCGCCGCCTGTATCAGAAACGCCGTTTGTGAATATTCCCCATGTTGTAGCCTTGTCCCCGCTCTTCCCGTATCCCTTTATTTCGCTAGAAAACGCCATCACTTCACCTTTTTATCATTTTTGATATTTCCAAGTTCGATGCCCTCTATTACTGTGAATCCGCCTTTCTTTTTCAAAAGCTCTAGGTCTTCCGGGATTCTTACCTCTGAGACCTTGTCCCTCCCGGTGAACTGGTAGACTATGCCAGTTGTTCCCTGGAAGGTGTAGTAAGTCTCGGGCCCATCGTATCTAACTTTTGCCATGCTGATCACCTAAAATAAAAATAGGGCCTATTTCAGACCCCTGATCTTTCCCTGGGCTTTGAAGCGGTCGCACCAGATCTCCCCAATCCATGAGAATACCCCTTCAGTTCCGAACTTGTCCTGGATGAAGGGATCAGATGTCTCAACATATGTTATGGGTTTTAGCATTTCAAGTGAGATGTGGTCAAGGTCCAGGATGTAAACTCTGGATATGGTGTCCTTGGGGACGTTGTTGCTCCTTAGAATTGGGATTCCGTCAAAAGTTGCAACTGGCACCCCTGCCTCCTTTCCCCTGACCTTTATCCCGTTCACAGTAAACTCTATGTATGCATCAGGAGTGTAGACCTCTTTTGGCCTTTCAAGCTGGGCTATACGCTTTGCAGTGTCATAACCTGTCAATATGGCCTTATTTTTCCTGCCACCGCCGTCCCAGTAGGGCTCGCACTCTGCTATGACGTCGTCTATCATGGAAAGTGTGAGGGTCCTATCAGTCTCAGTGCCGGATGATCCGCCATGTGAAACATTGGCGTCTGTCCAACTCGCAGCAGCGTCCCTGTCAAGTCCGTAGACATCACCTTCGTTTGTGGTGAGCTCAGTTTCTGCAACTTCAGAATATGAGGAGATGAGCCTGTCAAGCGGCGTTATTATGCTGCCGTCAGTTGCAGCGCCGTCTGCATCTGCTAAGATGTTCCTGTTCAAAGTGTTTCTAAACTCATCTGCTGTGTAGGAAACAACATCTGCCCACTTTATGGTGTCGTCCTTCTGCTCTAGAAGCCTCTCCATCTCTGAGATGTTTGTGGCACGTGCAACGGTATGCGGAGTCACAGTTATCTCTGCAAATGTGGGCTTTTTTGTCTCAGGAATTGAGCCGTCCTCAGTTATGTGGCCTCCAGTCGTTAGACCTGCTGCAGTTAGCGCCCTGTACCCTGATTTTGACCAGGGCCTCTTTGGAAGAAGGGCAAATGCATTGGATTCTGTAACTATCTGGGAGTAAAGCGTTGCCCCGAACAGGACATTTTTTACCCCAGTTGTGGATGTTAAAACGGGAGCGTCAGACTTTGAGATATCTATCTCCTCTGCAATGTCGCTTGCCCTGTTATACTTCTGGAATACCCTTGGGTCTACCCCTGATTGCTTCAGCGGCTGCCAGTAGTAGTAGTCCAGCATGTCCTCGTAGCTCTTGAAAAATGGAGCGGTCATTAGATCCTCTTCTCCGATAGAATTGAAACTATGTCGTCAGTTGAGATTTCCTTTTGGGATACGCCCTCTGACTTTTGCACCGGCCTGAACTCAGAGAGGATCTCTTTCTTTATTTCCTCCCTGATTTTTTCAAGCTCTAATTTAGGGCTGGTGTCTTTTTCCTCAGCCTTAAGAATGCCAAGGATCTCATCTATTCTTGAAAGCGGCTCAAGCCTCTTTTCAAGATCGTTCCTGTATGCCTCAAAGTCGGAGCGTGTAAGAAACTCTGGCTCCGACTTTTCGGTATTTATAACTTCTTCCGGCATCTCTTTTTCCTCTTTTAAGATGTCAAACTGTGCCGCAGGGTTTGCCCCTGAACGGCAGATTGTTACTGCAGAAAGATTTAGGTCAGAGACTATCCTTGTGCAGCCTTCGCTTGAGCTACAGGGCCTAGAGTTTAGGACGTTTCCAGAAATAGAATAGGATCTGTAGTCTCCGTCCTCTATGGCCTTTCTGACCTCCCTGCAGTATTCCGTGTCGTCCCATACTTTGGCAAGGACGAACAATGCTTCCTTTTCTTTCTCAAGGCTAGAAAACTTAGAGAGCTCATCGTCGTTTGGAGGCCTTACCTCAGTCTTGTAGATTAGGCCTTTTTTCTCAAAGGACTCGACAATCTCGCCGACTATCTGGTCCTTGTGGTCTACTGTGACCCTAGCACGCTTCAAAAGCTCCGGAAGCGCCTTCTTCACGGCGCCAATCCTTATGACGTCTCCCTGGCTGTCCAGTATCTCTGCCGATGCTGGGCCGAATATGAAGAAATCGCCTTCGCTGTTCACCTTGGAGAACTCGCCCTGAAATCTGAATGAGTCTTCCATAATCTTAAACTTCAAACAATTTATTGATTCTGTCATTGATCTTTAGAACGGTTTGATCGAGCTCTTCCATTGAGGAGTTGTAAAGGAACATAGTTCTTGTCATCTTCCGCTTCATGGGCACACCCAAAGGCGGAGGCTCGACAAACTTTGCATACATCGCAAGAGCAGAAACATTTGCAGAATCAGTTGTCCTTGCAGGCGTTATCGACTGCCTAAGATTTCCTGTCCTGACTGGCGATCTTGACTTTGCGAGATTTGAGGTCCTAAGCGCCCAGTTGGCAATCTCCTCAGAAACTATGCTGCCAAGTTCGGATGGGGCCTTTCCAAGAACAGTCTTCAAAGGCTCGGCCTTTATATCAAGTGAAATATTTATCATATGTAGCTTTTATGTTTTCAATGGACGTATCATACTCCGGAAGCGGCTTGTATGTGATGCCGTTGTCCCCTGGATATGGCTTGTTATGGAACGCTTTGAGAATCCATATTTCGCGGGGTATGCCTTCCGGGAACGCATCGCACTTGTGCTCCTTTCTGTAGTGGGTGCACATAAGGCATAGATTAATCCCTCTTGTAATGCCTTCACCGGCAACAAACCTGTAATTTGGATCATCTTTCTTAAGCTCTGATATTTGTATCACCTAAGTAGTCCACATCATAGATTTTGACCTTTATATTTTTTTGTCTTTCCGGGTCCAAGCCTTCATTGTACAGTAGTTGTTTTTCAGACTCTGTAAGATCCCTGAAAGAAGTGCTGTTTATGCGGAAAATTGATCCGTTTTGCAGTATGACTTCCTCTTGGGTGTACTCATATGAATTTCCAATATAGATTACTCTTGTTCCGTAAGGGACGTGGATTTTTAGCATTGTTATATGGCCGTCGCTTGCGTGCATGTAATGATAACCAAATGCAAGGGCAATGTCACTGTCCTTGCTTGTGCTTGAGAATCCCTTGTCATCGAAGATATCCTTTAGTTCAGGATCATTTGGATCAAGTATATGATCTAATATGTCAGCTTCATTAAGGCCCCTCCAAAGGACAACGCCTTCTTTGTTGATTTTGCTTCCTTCTAGATTGAATATCTTTTTCATTGTTTCAATCGCTTTCAGTGCACGCTCTATTTGGAGTTTGTAGGATATCCTCTTTAGATAATCCAAGGGGTGCCGTAATATCGTGTTGATGTAATAGGAAGTGGAGGAGTATTCCCAGAGAGCATCCTGCATCTCTTCGGTGAAGTCCTTCCTCTTCTCAGCTGGCACATCGTCCCACCTTTTGGTAGCTGGCCCTACCCTGAACTCATAGTAGCACCTGCAGTTCGGATGAAGCGGCGGATTGCCAAATGATGTCTCTGAATCAATGTGAATCCATCCCTCTTTTGAGGCCTGGACGCAGCTGACGCATGCAAGGCCGTCTTCAGTAAAAATGAATCTCTTCTCAGTGGCCCCAAGGTCCTTTGCAGCCCGCTCTGATGCGAAGCTGAATGCCCTCGTTCCTTCGGTCCTTGCCACCATCTGCCAGTAGTAAGAATCCCTTCTATCGAAATACTCCTCGGACAATCTTTTTCTGACAGTCTGCCAGTTGTAGCCTTTTAGAATTTCTTCCTCGATAATCCTGAATATGCTCTCCTTTTCCCTCTCCTCCCACTTATCGAAGAAGGGCGAGACATAACTCTCAAAATACTCCTTCAGGTATTTCAGTATGTTTGGATTGATATCATCTTTTGAGATTATTTTTGAGTATTTAGAAATTGTATTCAGGTAAGCATGACTAAAAATAAGATGAATATTCGCCCTAAGATTAGCATCCAACATTAGTGTAACGTCTGATACGGCCGGAATTATTTCATTATCAAGATTGGCCCTATCTTTTGAACTGTTTTCCAGAGTTTGAAGCAGGCCATTCTCATAATCCCTTGAAATATGGAAGAGTACATCCGCAAGATCATCGAACAATTTGTCTAGCGGATCTTTCTGTTTTTCTATCTGCAGGAAGGACTCTTTTGGCTTTGTTTCTTTTGTTATGATCGGATTGATTGTGCCATCGTCTTCTATCTCAATCTCAAGACCAGAGCTTCTGTAGATGGCGACTGTTTCGGCCCTTAGCTTCTGGACCAACGCTGACTCTTTCTTGTCTTCACGCTCTATCTCGTCAAAATCAAAGTACCAGTCCGTTATTCCAAGAGCTGAAAGAAGAACAGTATTTATGGGTTCACAGATAGTCCTCATCCATGCCTTTGTGGTGTTCGCCATCACGTCAATCTGCAGCATCGGGTTGTTCCCCGCCTTGCCGCTCTCAACTGTGCCTGCAAAGACTGGTGTCACGCCGTAATTTGAGAGGAGCATGTCACGATAGTAGCGGTGCCACTCCAGTGCCTGAAGCTTTGAGGGATCAGAAAGCACGTCATGAATCTCTATCTTGCCTTTCGAGTTTCCTAAGAATAGATTGAACAACTTTGAGCCTATGCTTTTTCTTTTCTCGGCCATCGATGCTATTGCCTGCTCAAGCGATGCCACCTCATCTTGGGTGTAACCTTCAAAGGCGAATATCTTTGCGAGGGTGCCCTTTTCAAAAGTGTCACGATTCAGGAGGTCTAGATTTAGGGCCGCTTCTATCTGATTTATGCATGCTTGGATTATTGGAGTGCCGTATTCTTCCGGAAGCCTCCTATTGAAGTGGCCTTCTATGATTTCCCTTTTGGAGTAGCGCCTTCTTATCATGCTCCCGGAATAAAGGATGTATGCAGTCTCCCAAAGCTCTATCCTGTGCTTGGGGCACTTCCCTTTTGAATCCGATAAATATTCTTCATCAAGCAGATTGCAGATAGGGCAGAAGTAAGACCAATCAGAATCACCACGCTTAACTTTCCCAATCAAAAGTGGGTTCTCAACATATAGCGCCTGTGGCTCATCCATTATGAAATACTTTCCCTTGTCGTTCTGCCTAATGTAGGAAAGGGACAGATAATAGTCATCGATACAAAGCTCCCATTTGAGGGCGGATCTTATGATTGAATAAAGATCTATATCTGGATGGGGATTGTCTATGAACTTCTCAAGCTTATTTTTTTGTTCTATATCTGGCCCTATAATTGAACCGCTACAATCACACCTATTCGTTTCTGGGGTTTTCTCAAAGGTCTGTCCACACTTGCTGCACTTGGCATTGAAAAGAGGTTTGATCGACCAACCAGCGTTTGTGACCTCACGCATTATTGCGTTGTGGATTGGCTGGACAAGCGGTGAATGATCACAGTATTTCAGGATCTTCTCCTTTGATATTGTTGGGAACTTCGGCTCGGATGTTTCCTTTAGGTAGAGGATGCCGTCCTGTCCAACAATCGAGAGTTCTTTCTCAAGAAATGTAATCTTATTTTTAAGGCCAGAAATAACTGCGCCGTATGGATTAATTTTAGCAAGAAAAGACAATCAAAGAGTATCTTAGACTGGGTAAAGAGTTTATATGAGTTGTCTTCTAGTTTTATCTAAGAGAATTTGTGCGGGTAAAAAATATTTAGTTTTGATCAACATTCTCCTCTCTAAAGTGGCCCTTGGCAATAAGGGAACTTATTGTTTCTTCCCCAAACATTTCATTTAGTTTATCTTTGGAAATATCTTGATTATTTTTAAGGTAGAGAAATGCAACTATTTCCTTTTCAGATAGTTTGTCAAAGCTTTTTAGGTATTCAAGAGAATTATGTTGTTTATCGGGATTAATTATTAACTTGATATTATTTGCACCCACATCTGATTTATTTTTCTTTTTAAGTTTAAAGGTAAGGTCTTTGCAGTATAACCCATATGCAATTAAACACAAAATACCAAGCAATAAAAAGGGAATTGAAATCAATATAAGGGGCAATGAAAAATTACCCGATAACACCAACATTATCCAAGCAATAGTTATTAGCAATCCAGGCCCTACTAAAATAGAGTTTAAGAACTTTTCTGATCTATTGCTTTTTTTCCTGACTAAATAGTAAGCTATCCCAGATGGCATTATTATAAATATAAAAAATATAAAGGCACAAATGAGATAAAAAATAATATTGTCCCAAATTATATTGAAATTTTTTTCTCGTGTAGAAGAAGATTTATCTTTTTGTTCCTGCACTGTTCCCAATTCATATAAATCAGGAAAATATTTTTGATATTCAGGCATCCTATCCAATATAACTTCGGCCTTTTTCATTTCAAGGCTTGACAGGCTGAAATATGTTTCCATTTCTGTTTTTATTTTTTGAGCTTCAGACGTAAGATAGTCATTAGGAGTATAATTATCCCATGCATTATATTTATTCATAAATTCTAACATTTCTCTAAATTTTCCCATGGCCCTTGCCATATAATCAGTATAATTTGCCAAACTGCTTGCTAATTCTTTTTCATTATTTGTTATTGCATATCCTTCCATTCTTTCAAAAGACTCATTAGCGTTTTTGTAATGTTCTTCTATAATTGAAATTAGTACAATATATTGTCCAACATTATTTTTATCGAGGTTTCCTAAACTAGATCCATAATATTCGGGAACCTCATTTATTTTTTTTAATTCATCGAAACCATCTTTCCCAAACTGCCGATAGTTTGCTTTAGCCCAAAATGTGCACCCTGGAGAAATAATCAGTAATAAAAAAGTAATAACAAGAATAGATCTAAAAAAGAATTTATAATTATACATGCAATAAATATATTTCCCATATATATAAGAATATGGAAAAAAATAGGGAAAATATGGAAACTTCAAAATTTTCCATATTGATTTCTTAAATAAGCTTAAAAGAAATAATTAATATAAACAATACATTAGTGGATTCTACGAGTTATGATTTCATGAGCTTGGAACTTATACCCGAAACAAAGGAGATCCTAGAAAAGGTCGAGTGCCTTACAGAAAAAAAATTCAAATTCATACCAAACAACGAAATAACATCACATGCAAAGTTGAAGATGGCTAGAAATGGTATAGAAAATCATATTATATACTACAAAGAAGGCGCAAGCCAAAGCATTAATCACATAATAGCCCACGAGTGTGGCCACATCATACGGCTCTTTGAAGCATCACCTTCTAAGAGGCTCATTCCTTTTTTATCTTCTAAAAACTTTGAATCGGCTATGTCGGACATGAGGGCAGATATTGAAAATATATCCAAAGTCATGACTAAACCAAAAGTTGAACATTTGATTGAAATGCTCTTCAAAGGTTTGGTAATGCAACTTACCAATCAGCCTGTCGACCTAAAAATCGAAGAGTGGATCTATAATGAATATCCTGGGGTGAGAGAATTTCAGAAAATCTCTTTTCAATCCCAGTTGCAGGAAGCTTCAGGAGGATTGATTGAAGATGTTAGAAAAATAACACCGTCTAAGATCTATGAAGCTTCACATTCAATGAACTACGCTTATTTTAATGTCCTAGCCAAAAAGACAAAATTTGATTTAGACTCTGCCTACGATGATTTTGAATTTGAGAATAAAGGCAGACTGCTTCTTGAAGTTCTGGATAAATATGAAAACAACTTTGGCGGAGATCTAAAAAGAATCAACGATTGGGCCAATATTCTGAGTCTTTCTTCGTGGTACGAATGGAAAAGATTCGAGGATGTTCCATCAAACTATGGGCATATAATTTAGAAAATATTTTCTATTTGCTTTGGTATATAATTTTTAAGGAAAAATATAAATACTATCGAAGTATAAAACTCGCATGAAAAGATATCTAAAAGAAGTATGTGCGTGCATCTTTTTTTCTGCAATACTAGCTATTGCAGGTTATTTTTTGTTGCGGAATTTTCTTTCCATTGACAATAATGTTAAACTATACTTTTTATCCGCTATTATCCAGAGTAACTGTGCTTTATTTGGTCTAATATTAGTAAGTCTTGGTATTATAGGTAACAGAGAAATTCGCTTTTATGATGCGTCAGAGTTATATGTGTCATATTCTTCAGTGAGTACTTTTATTTTCATAGTAATTTTTTTATCCATAATCTCAATGTTAACTGTAACAATACCTATTTTATATTTTTTATAGCTTCTATGGAAATTTTTGTAGTAAGTTTAATTTTAGCCGCCATATATATTTTGATTGACGAATTTAAAAATGGCCCCAAAAAAAATCATTATCAATCAAATGATCTATAATCTAAATTATATTATACAGCAAGTACCGCAATCTAAAAATTTATATATAACGTTTTTATCAATTAAACAGAATATCTGGGGCTATCAAATGTCATCAAGAAAATATATCGTGTTTCTAATACCAATTGCTGTTTTAGTATTAAGTGCCTGTTTATCTACTTCTCCTAAAAATGAAATGCAGACAAATGATGAAACATTGATCGGGCATCCTGAAGCCGATCCTGCCGAGGTAGTTGCAAGAGTGTATGCACTCTTGAAGGATAAAATCGATCTTAAGATAGACAAGGTCATCTATTCCAAGGAAAATGGGGTCTGCGTCATCTCTCTTGTAAGCGGAGACTTTTCGCCATTATCTTCAAATGAGGGTAGCTACTACAAGGACTGTTGCACGATTGCTAGTGAAGTCTTCAACATCAAGGAGATTGATGCAGTAATACTGCCTTATCTTAAAATTTCTAAAACAGGAGAGGTCGAGATTGAGGCTTCATACGGAATTGAAAGAGAGTCTCCAATTAAAAATTACTGGGAAGAAATATTAAGAGTGAAGGATTACAAAAAAACTGTAGAATTCTTTTTTACAGACATGAAAACATATGTAACGGAAAACTATAATATTACAAATAGAACATTATAAAAGATTAAAATAATTTTTCTACTCTTTGGTCCATCTCTAACTCTCTTGCCGAGAAGTAGCCCCATTCCTCAGTTGAGCCTAACACTAAGCCATAGTAGATTATGTCGTTTTCAGGCTTGCCATTAATTATTGAGCCGCCTGTCTCGTCTTCTACTCTCCTTATTTCAGATACTTCAGTTGCAAACCAGTGCCAGCCTGTAGTGCTCTTCCATGCGGCTATTATCTCATTCCCTTCAACAAACTTCTTCCCGTTCATTTCAATAATTGCTGCCGTTTTGCATCACCTGATTTTATTGGGACGTATATGGACTTATACTTTATCCTTAAGAAAAGAAAGAATATTAGTCTTTCCATATTTTCCCTATTTTTTCCATATCCTTATAAATGGGGAAAATGTTTAGTATAATAATTATATAATAATAATTTCAAATATTTAGAGGGACTAAATGGAAAAAAAGAAATATGAAGGGGCAAGAGAAGAAATCCAGAAACTTAGTTGGGAAGAAAAAAGAACTATAGCCTTAGAAATTCTTTCAGAGAAAATACCTTCTAAAAAAGATAATCTTATTAAAATAGCTATTATTTCTGTATTCCTCTTCTTTATTTTTTCATTGATATTGTTTGCCCTAATAGATTTAGAAATTCAGTTTCTTTATATTTATGTGGCAATGCCTTTTATTTTATATAACTTCTGGGGATTAACATATTATTTTGGCAAAAAACAGAATTATTATTATAGAAATATCCCTTTAAATTTTAGATATGTTTACTATTTTTTAATCTCTATATTAATTATAATGACTATATACTATTGGAATAATAAAAATTTTAATTCTTTACTTTCACTAGGATATTACAATACGGATATGACTTTTGCCAGTACTGTATTTGGATTTTCATTGTTTGCATTAGTTATTGGGTGGGGGAGTTTGATAATAGTCCAATCTATTTTAGAATCCTTACCAAAAATAAATGATATAAGTGGGATAAATATTGAATCTCGCACAATATATCTAGAAAGTGAATTAGATATTCAAGATATCTTAAGTATTATATATTCCTTACTATCTCAATACTTAGATAATACAAAAAATCTATTCATAATTCGAGATATCAAGCATCGAACATATGAAGATATGACCCTGGCAGCAACTGAAATCGTTGACATTGGAAATGAATTTATAATGTTTTTTACCTATGTAGGCAAAGATTTTTCAATTTTAATTCTAAAACATTATGGCAGAAGATTGTTCGTAGACGATGAATGTTATGATTTGCAACAGAAGGCTAAGTATATCCTTCAGAGTATTGGTAATTTTAAGGAGTTAGAAAAAGGAAATAAAACGGAATTACTTGACTTTACTCTCAAATCTTTATTTAGTTACATTGAACCCAAATCAATATTTAAGATAATCTGGGGAAATAAAAATAGTAAAATATTTATCTTAATAGGACTTATTATCATTGGTGGATTTTTCCTTATCCAGAATAGGGGACAAGAATTATCAAATTATATAACCGAAATAGTAATTTTATTAGTTGGCCTCATAGTGTATCATTTTTTCACCAAGAACAAAGAATAGTTCCTTTTATATGGGATTTATATTCTTATTCAAGAGAAATACGATATTAGAGAGTACGTTCTTAAAGTCTGTTATTTTGATTATGTTAGTTATTTCTTGTTTTGTCTTGTAAAACTAAGTATATAACTCATTCAAAGATTGGATCTTTTTTAATTCAATATTTTATCTAAGATATTTTCTCTTGTAATACCTGACATTCTCCCTTGTCCAGTCTGGCCCTAATTTTAAGGCCACATACCTCTCGCTGTGCCCTTTCTCTAAATACTCAATGCATTTCCTGATCTGCTGGTCAGTGTATTTGGAGTTCTTTCCGGCCCTAATCTCACCAGATGTCGACAAGTGCAACCCCTAATTTTTGTGCCGAAAGATAGGGCCCAAAGCAGCATAGGCTAAGCGCATCCGCAAAGTCAGGCGATTTCTTGTCCTTCTCCCTCTTCACGATGATCTTTCCCTTGGAATCAAAATCATATTTAATCGTGGAGAGCTCTGAAACGAGCTTCTTAAAGTTAGGGACCTTCTGGATCCTAATCTCTCCCTTTTCAAACAATGATCTAAGATTCCAGTAGGTTTGAGATTTCAGGTTGGCAAACTTTGCTTCTTCTGAAAGCATTAACGGGGACTCGCCTCCCCTAAATCCTATCACGGGATAGCCCTCCTCTTTCAGATTTGAATAGACGCCTGCCCCAACACCGTTAGAATCTATTACAAGCTTCTCAGGCGGATCATTGTCCAGCTTGTTTTTTGCCCAGTTTGTGAGAGGAGATATCTCAAGCTTTGCCATGAAATCTATATCATAAATATTGAATATTCCCTGGCGAAGTGAGGCCTTAATGTAGACACTGTAGTCGTCCCCCATCTCAGCAACATCAAATCCGGCATATGCTGCGCCATTTCCTTTTCCTTCTGGATCGACAAGCACCCTCTCTATCCAAGAGAGCGGTATCAGGGTGTTCTTGTCTGCAGGGGGGAAGTTCCCCAGCACATGGATCTGAAAGAACGGGCTGTCGCTGCCATAGTCCTCTCCCATCTGGGATATCCACTGCTTCGACACCCTTGGGCTAAGCCTGCCATCAAGATGGAACGTCTTCCAGTTTGAGCTCTTTGAATGGAAGATGTCGTAGAAGAATCCTTCCGGGCGGGTCGGATTACCAATCAAAAGAATCTTGGATGAGTTCACACCCTCCTGGGTCTGCGTCCCCTCGATGGCCTCAAATATCTCATCGGGCACACCTGATGCCTCATCCACTATGAACATTAGATACGGCGCATGAAATCCGAGCATGTTTTCCTTCTTGTCCGATGCCCTTCCTATCATGGCCCAGTCGTCTCCATAGCTCCCGTCCGGCCTTATCATTAAGACCTCTGCATCCCTAGGCGGAAGGTACAGAAATGGCCTTAAAATCGGGGCTTTGGAAATATTGGCCCTGATCTCCTTCCATAATATCCGCTGCACCTGCTGCCAAGTAGGAGCAGTCGTGACAACTATTGATTTTGGCCTTGTGACAAAGAACCATAGCCCAAGCTTTGCCGCTGTCCATGTTTTTCCGGGGCCGTTTCCGCTCCTAACAGCTATCCTGTCATGTGCTGCCACCGCCTCAAAAATCGGCCTCTGTAAATCGTCAGGCTCCTCGCCAAAGCAGTCAACTGAAAATCTCACAGGATCGTCTATCCAGGATGTGAGAAGTGATTTCATATCCATTTTAAGAATCAGGCCTCTCTTTCTCTAAGCTGGCCCTAATTTTAAGGCCAGAGTTTGATATCCTGGCGGCCGCTATCTCTGCATATTCCCTCTCAAGCTCTATGCCGATCCAGCTCCTGCCCAAGAGCTCGCATGCCATGGCTGTTGTGCCGCTTCCAAGGAAAGGATCCAAAACTGTCTCTTTTGGTCTAGACCCCAGAACAGTCAGATAAGACATGAGCTTTACAGGCTTCACAGTTGGGTGGTAGTTGTGCCTTTCCGCTCTGTTCCTTTTCTGGGGGATGTCGACTGACTCCTCATCATCGCACCACCTCTTTGGCCCTATGGATTCGCACCCCGATTCTTTTTCACTCTTTGAGGGCTTCTTCACAAAGAGGAATGGGAATCTGTCCGCTATGTCCTTGGGAAGTGAATCAACCCTCTCCTCAAACCACATGTCAAGGTCGAACATGTAGGAATCCCCGCCGAACACCTTATCGCATGTGAGCAGATTTGATGGGAACCTTGAAAATCCGTCTTCGGCCGGGATTGAGCAGTCTCTTAGCCATGTTATTCCCTTCCCGTTTTTTAGGGCCTGGTCGGTATGGCTCTTTTCCGATATCGGCTTCATGGCAACTATTACCACTTCAACGGCGGGCTTTGGCTGGAATCCTGCATAGCCTCCTGATAGCCTTTTTGCGTCATCTGATGCAGGAAGCGTAAAATCAATCTCCCGCCTGCCACAGGCATAATGCTTCCCCCAGCAAAGTGCGGACCTCTGCCTTCCCGGCATTTCAAGGGCCTCTCTTTTAAGGCCAAGCCTTCTGTCGATCACTTTCGATATGTCAAGCGCTTTGGGAAAGCCCGAGTGGTATGCCCAGAATATTGGCGTGAATCCGATCTCAAATTCCGCCTCCCCTAAATTTAGGGCCATTCTTAGAAGGCAGTCGAGCCTTGGTGCGCTCATTATAAATGCAAATGATCCCGGTTTAAGGAGCCTATTGCACTCCTTCCAGATATCTACTTTTGGAACCGCTCTGTCCCAGTCCTTTCCTAAAAAGGAGTAGCCGTATGGAGGGTCTGTCAGGAGAAGATCAATTGATTCAGGAGGAAGCTCTTTCATGACTTCAAGGCAGTCGCCCTGATATATCCTCCCAAGATCATTTTCAAAGAAGGGCTTCAATTTGGATTTTCCCTCTCCCTGTGGATCTCCTCAATAATGGCTGAGAGATTGATCGTTACTTCCTTCTCCTTCTCCCTTGACTTGGGCGTCAGCCTATACTCGGAAAGCCACTTCCTTATAGATTCGCTCACCTGATTTATGTCAACGTCTTCGCCGGATAATATCCTTGGGAGAAGTATACACTTCTGGCATACCAGGGCAAGCGATATCTGATCGGCTGCAATCTCGTCAATCTCAAAGCTCTCTATGATGTGCCTGTAAAGCTTTGAATAGATCTTTCTTTCCTTCTCCCCTAAGGACTCCTTGGATATTTTCAATAATCCTGTCATCTTCTAGCCGTGGTAGTCCGTCCCTTCATGCTTAGGTATCTCAAAGGTATCATATAAAACGCCCCCAAGGACCCCCGTCATGAATCCCTTGTCATAGTCAAAGACAAGCTGAATCTTCCTGTCCAGCCTTGTTAGTATCAATCTGCCCTCTGTGTCAACTGCGACATTGAAGTTGTCCCGGTCTATTGAGGTGAGTATGCCGTCAGACAACGGAACTACAACAAGATTGAATCCACCGGTGCACTTTTTTGGGCCAATGGGGAGGTGCTGCCTGACAGAGTAGACAAATCCTTCATCACCCTGGCTATGCGAGACATCAAGCACGAGCCTGTTCTTGGCCCTATCTCTTAAGCCCGTATCCCTTCCTCCCAAGATTTGAAAAGCAGACGGGGCAGGTGAAGTTGTGCTCCGCCGGATGCTTTATCGTGTTGCCGCATGTCCTGCAGTAAAGCGGCCCCATGTCGCAGTCCGGGCATTTGAGCTCCAATCCGCATTTAGCGCACCTATGAATCTTTTCTTTCCGCTCGATAGCTACCGCATCCTTTGCTGCAAAGCCTAACGTAATGGAAGTGGACCTTTCTCCCCTCAAAATAAACGCTTGTTGCAGGCTCACCGTTTGTCAGCGTGCACTTGATAGTCGGGAGGATCTCGCCTCTTGACCTGCATATGGGGCAGAGGTGCTCATGTATCAGAAAAGCTCCGCAGTGGGGGCATCTCTTCTTATCTTTTGGATAGCCGGTCGACCTGCAGCTGGGGCATTTCATCGGACATCAGACCTTGTTGCACCCGCTCCCGCAGTCTTTGTTAAAGTCTGGGCCGGATACAATATTTCCATGTGAGTCGTATTCGTTTTGCGGGCTTGTGTACCCTGAATTCCCGCAGCTCGGATAAACCGTACCGTGTCTTTTGCACCCGCATTTTTGATATATGCCCATAATTGGCCCTTCTCTGGCTTTCTTTAGGGATTCCTCGTCATCCTCCCCTTTGAATCCGGTGGCGTTGTATATATCATTTGCAACATTCAAAAGCCAAGCAGCTGGGTCTTGTTCCCTGTGCATCTGCCACAAGTATTCTTGGCCAACAAGTTTGCCAATATCCGTATATATCCTAAGCGTCCTTCTGGCCCAATGCGGCAGCTTGAAAAGAACATCAACATTTGCCTCCAGATATTCGGACAGCAGATTCTTTCTCTTTATGAGTTCAGTGTATGCGTTGATTGCATTGTCCATTGAATCTTTTGATCCGGATGCCAAAAGATACATGGCCTTCTTGTATTTGGCCCAGTCGATTTCATCCTTTTCCAGCGCTTCACGGCCCCCGTATTTTACCAAGAGCTTTCGCATTAGATCTCTTGCTTCGTCCATCTGTATTTTGGTCACGCCTTTTGTGTAGTTCGCATCGAACTCCTGGCCTACCGTATCGTTGGCTTCCGCCCATTCTATATCTACGGGCATGGGATTTCCTCCAATACGTTTGGCGTGCCAGCAACGGGGAAGGCCCACCTTTTCATCCTTCCGATCTCAATCCAGTCGCCTTCTGTTATGAAAACAGAGTTTCCTTCAGAATCTGTGATGGTGCAGCTTTCTACCTCTTCGCCGTTGTGGATTGAAGTCGTGCTAAAGAAAGTCCTCAAAGTTCCCCCTTCTTTGCGGCAAAGCTCCATTGAAATAGGGCCCTGCCCTTCTCCCAGATGGCCCGGAACTCCTTCTCGGTCACGGCGTCATCATAGAGCGCCTCATCGACCGTCTTAAAAAACTCGGCGAGCTCGTGGATCTTAGTCTTCACAAGCTCCCACCCTGCAAAGGCCCCTATACCTAGCGATACAAGGTATGGGAGGATCTTCGCAAGGACCTCAAAAACCTGTATTTCGGACATCTAAAGTCCTCGATGTCCAATATTATACATTAGTGTTTAAAAAGATTGTCCTTAATATATCCATACACAAACGCCTTAGCCGAGTTAGGCGAAAAACTTAAAAAGAATAAAAATTCATATTACACTAACAATAATGGTGACTAATTATGAATAAAAAAATATTAGCTATTTTGATAGTTGGAATGTTTATTTTATCCGCAGGGGCAGTTTATGCCGCTGACGGGGATATAAAGTGGACATATCCTGCAGAAGATTACATTTATACGTCCCCTGCGATTGGTGCAGATGGCACAATTTATTTCGGAGACTATGATGGCTACATTTATGCCTTAACACCAAGTGGAGCCCAAAAGTGGAAATATTACACAGGTGGTGAATACTTCACCGCTTCTTCCCCCGCAATAGGAAGGGATGGAACAATCTATATCGGGCACTATTACAACGGCCTTTACGCTATGAATCCCAACGGAACGGTAAAGTGGATATTTGATGATGTTGGTTACATTTGCTCATCCCCTGCGATTGGTGCAGATGGTACAATTTATTTTATCAGCCATGACGGCTACCTCTATGCATTAACGCCAAGCGGTACTAAAAAGTGGGATTATTATATTGACAGTGATTCTTATGCCCGTTCATCCCCTGCGATTGGTGCAGATGGGACAATCTATGTAGGAAGCTACGACTACAACCTTTACGCAATAAATCCTGATGGAACAGAAAAGTGGACATTTGAGACTGAAGACAGTATCGCTTCATCCCCTTCAGTTGGTAGGGATGGAACAATCTATGTGGCAGACTGGGATGGAAACGTTTTTGCAATAAATCCAGATGGTTCTGAAAAATGGAAATACTCAACAGGTGCCAGTATAGGTCGTGGTTCTCCTACAATAGGGACTGACGGAACAATCTATATAGGTGGGTCTGACGGTTATCTATATGCAATAACTCCCGGCACACCCCCAACCTTGAAATGGACATTTGATACAGATGGCGCCATTCCAGCATCTGTTGCGATTGGTGCAGATGACACAATCTACATTGCAAGCAAAGATGGTTACGTTTATGCAATAAGCCCAACAGGAAGCGGAAATCGTACAGACTACAAGTGGAGGACGTATATCGATAATGATGGCAGGTCGTCCCCTACAATTGGCGCTGATGGCACTATCTATGTAGGAAGCAGTGACTATAATCTCTATGCATTAAGTGGCAGCCCAGGATGGACATATGCGGCATACCAACGATCAATGAGCGTTTATGCGAACTCTCCCTGGCCAAGATTCCAGCATAACAACTTAAACCTCGGTAGAGAATTAACTTTACGGCCAAAATCACTTCCCATAGACAGGATTCTTAAGATACTAGAAAAGAACAAAAACAAAGAATAAATTTATTTTTCTTTTCTACTCTTTTTTACATTTCAACTATTTTCTAAGATAAACTAATTTCATAGTCCAACTATCTCTATTCCTTCTGCCAGTTCCAGAACTTGTTGTTCGTCATCACATGCCACTCCGTGTCCCTACATTCCGTTCTCACCGGCACCCACGCACCCTGGATCCTCTTCATGGGGCAGATGTAGCAAGGGCCGGGAGTTTGCTTTCTTAGCTTGTCTGAATAGTTGCACATGATGTACGAGAATGACCTGCTGATGTTGGCTCTCTTTATGAACGGGCAGATCAAGCTGCCATAATTATTCCTAGTTGATCTGATTGAGGCGCACCTGTCGTGCACCTTCATCTTTCTAATACTTACATACTCAGGTATGGTCTTCTGGATTTTCATCCTATAAAAAAGATCTATTTTAGTCTGGATAAGAATTCCGCTCATGGCCTTAATTTTAGGGTCAGGTATAATATCGATACCCTAGAGCGAAAATGTATTTAGGATTTATTTTTAGGGCCAGAATAATTTGTGAAATAAAAAGAGAAATAAATTAACTCTATTTAATCTGTTCTCAAGATCCCAATCCTTTTGCCCACACTATTTTTAATTTGATCTTTTATAGGATTGAACTCCTCCTCGTATAAAACTAAATCATAGATAACTCTTTCATAGACGGAGATGGACACT
>Ga0067045_1002681_pt1 | contig 54875 bp, 45 predicted proteins | sample TerdegcTABiofilm_FD_59184 | JGI IMG/M metagenome (GOLD analysis project Ga0067045, IMG submission 59184) | Combined Assembly of (Gp0054472, Gp0054536) Wastewater bioreactor microbial communities from Singapore -Terephthalate degrading...
CGGGCAGTTTCCATCTTGAACTCCCTGTCAAAGTTCCTTCTTCTCTCTGAACCCATACACACCTCCTAGTCTTGTATTATAATATCCAAGCCTTTTGGTGTGTCCATTATTTTGGGGGAGGATCAGGACAAATGGCAGACCTTTAGGGTCTCGGGCCTGACGTTACAGACGAGGTCTTTATGTTTACTGGAAAAATACCCTTTAAATGGGTTATAAGAGTGAAAACTAGGGGAGATGGGGGTTATGCAAAGTTCTATTGTGTTTGTAAGGGTGTTGCGCTACAAAAAAGAAATGGCTGAAATGCTTCAAGGAATCCGCTATGAATTTAGATAGGTTAAGGGTAAAGCTTATTGCCATCCTTGTTCTTATATCAACTGTCCCTCTTGTCCTCTTTGCTATTGTAATATATAAAAAGGAAGCCGAATTAGTCCGAAATAGGGCATTATCTCACCTTGAAACTATTGTAGCTCATAACGCCCTCATGATCGACTGGTTCATGAGGGAACGTATACAGGATCTCAATCTCTTTGCTGCTGTCAAAAATATCGACAAAAAGACCATAGCAACCCACCTTGAGCTCATGCAAAGGGAACAAAACATCTACAGGCATCTTTTTATGGCAAACCTTCAAGGGGGCATCCTTTTTGAAAGTGGTTCTTATGATATATTAGGACAAAAACTACTGGGGCAGGAGTTGCTTAAACCCCTGAGGAATGGAATACCTTTTGTTGGGGATGTGAATCTCTCTGCAACTGGCAGTAAACACGATCTCCTCGTTGCAGTGCCAGTAAAATCATCCACAGGTAAAACAATAGCAGTTCTGGGTGCCATAATCGACTTTCAGGGTATTGCACATGTCATGAAAAATATAGGTATCGGGCGCACTGGTGAAGTCTATCTTATGAATAAGAATGGGGTTTTTCTTACTACTACCCGATTAGAAAAAAACAGAGTCGGCGAGCGCATAACACCTGAAAGGTTTGCAGACTATTTCACGCCTATCGGTCCTGATGAATATATGGATTATCGAGGCAAAAAGGTTGTGAGGGTCTTCAAAAAGATCTCTGGACCCGAGTGGTTTCTTATAGGCGAGCAGGATTCCACAGAGGTCTTCGGTGATATCGCCAATCTCCGCAGGATATTTATTGGTTTTGTAGCGCTTCTAATCGTACTCATCACGTTGACGGGTTACTTTATATCTAATAGGACAATCCGTTTGTTAAAGACAGCCTATGAACAAAAAAAGGAACTTGAGATACAGATAATACAGAAGGATAAGCTTGCCTCCATGGGGCTTTTGACAGCCGGTATCGCCCATGAACTGAATACTCCACTTGCAAGTGCCTTGCTCTATACGCAGATGCTTAAAGAGGAGGCAAAGGGCTCCTGTCCCTCCTATATAGAAAGGCTTGGTTTCATAGAGGAGGAGATCAAAAGGGGCAGCAGGATTATCCGTAGCCTTCTCGATTTTTCGAGGCAATCCCAGACGGATTCCCTTACAGCCGATATTAATAACATTCTCAGTAAACTTTTGGATATATCAGAGAAACTCTGTTCCGACAAGAGGATAGAGGTCAAGCGATCCCTGGAAGAAGGCATTCCAATGGTGAAAGGCAATGCCAGCATTCTTCACCAGGTCTTTATGAATATTGTGGCTAACGCGGTTGAGGCTATGGAAAAAGGGGGAACATTGAGTGTGGTCACGAGGTATGTACGGGCTTTGCACAGGGTGACCGTCGAGATCCATGACACAGGCCCAGGTATACCGGAAGAATACCTGCCCGATGTCTTTGATCCCTTCTTTACAAAAAAACCATCCACAGAAGGCACTGGCCTGGGGCTTGCAATAAGTTATTCAATGGTGAGAAAGATGGGCGGAAACATCCGGGTTACAAGCTCCTACCGAAACAAGACCGACAGTCCAACAAAGGCAACTGGCACTACGTTTACCGTGGAGCTCCCCGTCCAGGAAAACGACCAAAAGATTAATGAGGGGTAAAGGAGGGCAATCAACGTGAAGCCAGCACAAATCCTTATTGTGGAAGATGACGCAAAGCTGAGGATGGTCTTGCGGGAGATCATAACCAAAGAGGGACATTATGTGGATTCAGTAGAAACTGGTGAGGCGGCCCTTGCGAAGGCTGGTGGTACAGACTATGATCTCATAATTACAGATCTCAGGCTTCCTGGTATTGATGGAATGGATGTGCTCAAGGCAATTCGCAAGTCGAGACCTGATATCAGCGTTATTATGATAACAGCCTATGCAACCATTGATACTGCGGTGGAGGCAATGCGAGAAGGGGCGGAGGATTATATCGCAAAACCGTTCAATCTCGATGAAATCAGACTTATTGTCAAGAAGGTACTTGAAAGAAAGGCGATTGTTGATGACAATAGGCTTTTGCGCAGTCAATTAAGAAAGAAATATAGCTATGAAAACGTGGTTGGCAACAGCGAGGCCATGATCGATGTTTACAAAACTATAGACCGGGTTAAGGACTCCAAGGCAACCGTTCTTATCTTAGGGGAGACAGGCACCGGTAAGGAGCTTGTGGCGCGTGCTATCCACTATAATAGTATTCGTTCGGAAAAGCCCTTTCTTCCTGTCAACTGTGCCGCCCTGACAGAATCCCTTTTGGAGAGCGAGCTTTTTGGCTATGTGAAGGGTGCCTTTACTGGGGCAGTGAGGGATAAACGAGGGGTCTTTGAGGTAGCTGATGGAGGTACCGTGTTCCTTGATGAGATCGGTGATATAAGCCTTCGACTCCAGCAGGTTCTGCTGCGGGTGCTTGAAAACGGCGAGATCCAGCCAGTCGGTGCGACAACAAGAAAAAAGGTCGATGTCCGTGTTGTTGCAGCGACTAACAGCAATCTCGAGGAAATGATGAAAAAAGGCTCATTCAGGCCAGACCTGTATTACCGCCTAAATGTGATTGTTCTCAAACTGCCTTCTCTTCGAAAAAGAAAAGAGGATATCGCTGCCCTGGCTGGTCATTTTCTCCGGAAATACTGTGCAGATAATAATAAAGCAATCACCGGGATATCAAAGGATGCCCTTCATCTGTTAGAAAGATATGATTGGCCCGGGAATGTGAGGGAGCTCGAAAACGTAATAGAACGCGCCACGCTCCTTGAGACTGCAAATGAGATTACGCCAGGCAGCCTTCCTGAAAACCTGCGGGTTGTCAATGACATAGAATCTATGACCCTCGACGAGGACATGCAGACCCTGGAGGAAATGGGGCGGGCACATATCATTAAGGTGCTTGAAAAGGTCAATGGAAATAGGGTAAAGGCCTCAGAGATCCTCGGTATCAATCGCACCACCCTCTGGCGGATGATGCAGAGGCTCAATATACCCGACTAACTATGTAGCCGTAGGATGAGCAGTATTATGGGATGTTGCATAAAACAACCGTCAGTTGCATAAAGCAACATACGTGCAGATATATAATCAGCCCATACAGTCTCAAACAGGGTTGTTCTCAATAACATATTAAAATTACATCCATATAACCTTACCTACTCTACTGGTATGCTTCTTGCTCTCTAATAAATCGTATCAATCATAATCATTAAGGGGAAAGGGAGGGACAAGATGAAGACATGTCATTTCAATGATCTTAAGGATTGGGCCATTGTAGTGGACAAGCTCCAGAAGCTGAAAAAGACGCGTGACCTTGACAGATTCCAACGAGTCCTTACCAGGGTTATCGCATACCGAGAGAACTGGATGCTGAGGGAAAGGGTACTCGAATACGTCACGGACATTCGAAAACCCACGGAGGAATTACTGGAGGCCATATGCACCATCGCAACCGATGATGAGATATATATCAATGCAAGAATCCTCGCTGCCGAGGCATTACGTGTCCTGGTTCCGAGAAGGGTAAGGCAGACACAGGTATGTCCAACCTTCAGGGGGGTATCTATATGGCGGGTGCTAAAGAATATCATAGAATCCCCACAGCACCCTTTGTTTCATGATGCGGTTATAAAGGCTTTGGAAGACATAGAAGAAAACCGGGTGGCAAGGGTGGCAAGTTAGAACTTTGGGCATCAAAAGTATGGCAAGGAGGGTAGGGTAATGACAAAGAGAAAGATCTATATAACGGAACATGACATGAATAGACTCCAGGAATCTTTTCATATCACCTCTACCATGACAGAGAAGGACAAACAGTACTATGAAAGGTTACAGGAAAAGTTGGATTGGGCAGAGGTCGTTGAACCAAAAGATATTCCAGAGAATATTGTTACCATGAATTCGATGATTCTCTTGAAGGATCTTGATACAGGGGAGGAGAAGATTTTCAACCTTGTTTTTCCGGACAAGGCAAAGGTTTCTCCGATGGCATTGTCAATACTGGCTCCAATAGGGACAGCCCTGCTCGGTCATAAAGAGGGGGATACGATTATATGGGATGTCCCGGGCGGCACCAAGAGATATCTAATCCTTGAGGTAGTATATCAACCGGAAAGGCTTGGGAACTATGAATTATAAAAATAACACTCATTTATTGGAGAGCCTTTGATGCAGCACATAGAGGATAATTTGAGTAAAGATTCTTTTTCTGGTGAGATCACACGGGTATCCAGCAGAAACAGATGTGACGGTATAGAGATAATCGCCTATTTTTCGGGAGGCAAAAGGATTGCCAGAGAGGTGATAGATGAAGATGGCCGATCGCTGGTAATGGCAGGGAACGTGCCTGACGGTCCGGTTATAGAGTACTACTGGACCGGTCTGCGCAAAGGCATATACACTTACGCTAACAACAGGCCACATGGCCTATGCAAAATCTTCTATCCAGGAGGCCAGATATTATGGGTTGAACAATACTTCAACGGAGGATTGCTCGATGGCCCTTCACGAACCTTCTACCGGAACAATACAATATGGGAAGAATGCTTCTATAAGAAGGGGAAGTTGCATGGGGATTACAGGAGTTATCATAGGAATGGGAATCCAGATACTATAGCACACTATAAGGAAGGCAAGCTCGATGGAGAATATAAGAGCTTTTTTGAAAACGGGGTGCAGCGAGAGCACAGCATCTTCAAGGAGGGGAAGAGGGATGGTATATGCACAACCTACCATGAAACAGGAGAACCACAAGGCATTGATATATACAGAGACGGGCGGATAATTCATCGGAGAAGATTTTATGAACCGGCTATGCCTCTCGATGATAGATACGAACCCATACTAGAAGTAGAGGAAGAAAAAATAAAAGAGGCAGAAGCCCACACAAGTAAAGGTATGGAATATTCTAGTATAGGTTGCTATAAGCTGGCAGTGCAGGAATTTAAAAAGGCCATCAGCATCATACCTGGTTCCATTGAAACTTACCACATGCTTGCATCTGCATATAGGCATCTAGGGCGCTACGCTGACTATATGGAAACATTAAACCGTATACTCGAAATTAATCCAGACCATTCCGAGGCGCGCCTTAATATTGCCATCGCCCATATTGTCACTGGCAATAGAAAAGAGGCCCTTGTTGAACACCGCATACTCCAGAGTCTTGACAAGGAATGTGCAAAAGGACTTAAATCGATACTGTCAATGTAGCTATTTCGCATACAACCTCTGAGAACTTATTGTTGCCTGGTGATTTATCCAGTCAGGCCGCACGTGTTACTCATGATCTCAAATCTGCGAAATTTTTCATACCTCTCTGTATCGAGAGGATAATCCCAAGAGCCATTTCGGTGTATAATGTTTCCGCCAAAGCCTGTCTTGAATCTGTAAAGCCCAAAGAAGGGGTGACAAGGGTCTTTTGTTGGAGAAACGGCACCCATATCATACGTGAGGCACCCTTTTTCCCGAGCAAGTCGTATGCCGGCCCACTGTATTGCATAGGAGCCCATCAAATTCCTTTTATTATTTGAAGAGGCACCGAAAAGGTATGTTGCTGTCTGACGAGACAAGGCGATTATTGAGCCCGCGAGTATGTCTTTATCATGGGCGGCAAGTAGGAAATGTATCTCTGATGAATCTATTTTACTCGCAAGGGCAGAGAACAACGCTGAAAAATATTTATACTCACAAATTTGGAGCCCATTTCGGCCAGCCATCTGGCTATATAGCTCATAAAACACAGGAAGCATCTCTAAAGAACCAGGGAACACCCTGACCCCCTTCCTTTCTGACAGGCGGATATTATATCTGGTCTTCGGTTTCATGCGAGCCAGGATCTCCTCTTCGGTGCCGGTGAGGCTCACGACCAATGTGTCTGCAACAGTCATGTCAAGGGCGGTCTTCCTAAGTCTCCACTTTTTTGTGCCGAAGTTCATGCGTAGCTCGCGGAGCCTTGGTTCAGGATGGCCGGTCCACCCCTTTACCTCTGGAGAGTCAGCTAAGTCGGCTGCATACGGCGATTCCCAGGGAAGATCATATCGTATGAAAACAACCGTAGGGTCTAGGTGCTTTATCATTGCATCGGATAATCCCTCCAAAAAAAGGCCGTGGGCCTCCGGGTTAGGACCATATTCTGGACCCTGCGGGACATATGCGGCAGAAATTCCCCGACCAATGGTCCTGGTGAGCACAAGGACGTCCCCCGTCAAACCCAGGGAAGAAAAATCAAAGGCGTGCGGTTTCCAGCCCAGTTGGGACTTCACCTGACTCCAGAATGCGGTCTGAAAAAGAATGTCTGTAGGTAAGAGTTTGTATACCTTTTTTGGTTCAAGATCTATCTTCATATGTAACCCTCAAAAATAACTGTTGTTTAGAAGAGGAGGTTTTTAAATGTCCTCCCCTTCACATATTTCTTCAAGGTGAAATATATCTTTGCGGTATATCTTTAAATAAGCAAAAACTGTGCCATGTTGTGCAATTTTATTGACCTAACAGGCGCTCTGTATATCTGTATAGATGAAAAGCCTATAGGTTCTTGAGGAATAGGGAAGGGTGTATAGAATATTATCTGTAAGATTAAACCCTGGGTATTTTACTGGCTCCTCATGCCTTCCTCTTAGCATCAATATCTTTCCTCCTTTTTTAATCAGCCCTGCCCCTTTACAGAGTATGTCTTCAATGCCTCCAAAACCTTTTGCTATTACTGTATCCACCTCTATATCCTTAATAGATTCAAGCCTAATATGGATTGGAGAGAACCTTTCAAGTCTTAGCAGCCTTCTTATATGTCTCTGAAAGTTTATCTTTTTTGAATTACTGTCAATGGAAAATACCTTGATTCTGCTATTTATTATTGCAGATGGTATGGAGATGACCCCTGCGCCTGAGCCCATATCAAGCATAGAACTATCATTGGCTATAAAGGCAAACACAAAAAAGGCATCATAGATCAGTTCTCTTATAATTTGTCTTAATTCTTTAAAACCTGTTAGGTTTATATGGTCATTCCATTTTTTAAGCTCCTGAAGATATATACAGAGCCTGCTGATTGTCTCTTTGTCATATGGTATCCTGTAGAAATCAAGCCCTTTTTTTATATCGTCCTCTGGCACCATATATGCTTAAAGCATAGCATATTTTTTTTCATTCTGTTATAATGGAGACATGAAAAGATTGGCTGTCATCTTTCTTATAATCATACTGTCCTTTCTTTCATCATGTGCATCGCAGCCAAAGAAGGTGGAAAAGCCTGCCGACCTCTATGTAGAGGGGGTAAACCTTATGAAGGCAAAAAAATATGACAAGGCAATTCAAAAATTCTCGCAGGTTAGAGAAAATTTTCCCTTTGACCCCATCTCGTTTATTGCCACCGTCAAGCTTGCTGATGTTTACTTTGAAAAAAAAGAATACGTCCTTGCCTCAAACATCTATGAAGATTTTTTCAATGCCCATCCAGAAGATGAAAACATCCCCTATGTATTGGCTAAGCTTGGGGAATGTTACGAGAGACTCTCCCTATCCTTTGAAAGAGACCAGACCTATACCATAAAGGCCATAGACAGGTATACATACCTGCTAAATCGTTTTCCTACAAGCAAATACTCAAAGGATGTTGAACCGAAGAGGGATGTTATGACCCAGAAACTCATTGACAGGGAGTTATACATTGGTGAATTTTATTACAGGACGTTTCTATATAATGCCTCGATCACAAGGCTAGAATTTTTTTTGAAAAAATATCCTAATGCAAGGGGAACAGATAAGGCACTATATTATCTATCCCTTTCCTATAATCGTTTAGGCCATATGGAAAAAGGTAATTACTACTCTGAACAGTTAAGGGCAAGATATCCAGAGAGTATCTTTTTAACATCAGGCACCACAAAGAGAAAGCGCAAAAGCCTCCAGATGGCACGGGCAGATCTCCCAGCCTATACCACAGAGCTGAAAAAAACAAGAACCGACATAAATCTCACACCAAATATGGTGGTGGCAGAGAAGGCAGCGCCAGAAGAGGATAGGTTTGGTCTCTTTGATAGAAAAAAGCCTATTGACATTATATCAGACAAAATGGAGGGTCTTGAAAAGGAAAAGTATATCATCTTTAGCGGCAATGTGGTGGCAAGGCAGGACGACCTCTACATATTCAGTGACACCATAGATGCATATATTGACGAAACTACAAACGAGATAGCAACGGCACACGCAAAAGGGAATGTTAAGATAGTCAAAAAAGACCGCACCTCAACGTGTTCAGAGGCTATATTTGACAATAAGAAGGGAGAGATAATCCTGAAGGGCAATGTGATAGTCTATTCGGGACAGGATAAATTAACAGGGGAGGTTATAAGATACTACCTAAATGAGGAGAGGGTAGTAGTAGAGGGGGAAAAGGATCAAAAGGCACATATCAGGGTAACGCCTAAATAGACTGGAGAAACGGTATCCTCTGATCCTTTATATAAACAAGTGCCTGGCAGACAGCAATAAGGCTTTCATCATCCCTAACTGTTATATAATATGAGGCAGTCCTTCTTGTCCTATTTATCTCCTTTGATTCAGCCCTTAACAACGTATCCTTTTTAGGTGGCCTCATATAGGTTATATTCATATTTAGGGCAACCGCTATATTCTCATGGCTGTTGGAGGATATCTCGAATGCCTCATCAATGAGTGAGAAAAGCGCTCCCCCATGGGTATTGCTGTATATATTATCCATATCCCCTGTGTATCTCATCTCGCATAGGGCATAGCCTTCATCAACATCCAAAAGTCTTATCCCTAAGAGTTTTGGATAAGGCTCCTCTTCCACCTTTTTAAAATATAGGCCTTTCTTTTTTTCGTCCATATCTTATTATAAAACTTTTTTTAAAAGGCTTTCCACAGCTGATTTTGGTTGGGCGCCAATGAGCCTATCTACAATCTCGCCCTTATTGAAAACTATGAGCGTAGGTATGCCTCTTATCTCGTATTTTGCAGGGGTTAAAGGGTTTTCATCCACATTAAGTTTTAAAATCTTTACCCTACCTTCATATTGACCAGCAATCTCATCAACCACAGGGCCCATTATCTGGCATGGCCCACACCACGAAGCCCAGAAGTCAACAAGGACAGGGACATTGGATTCAAGAACCTGGCTTGTGAATTCACTATCACTTACTGCCTTTGCGCTACCCATAATAGCCTCCTCTTTTAATGAATCTTTATCTGTATTTTTAAGTATTTTTTTTGTTTTTGTCAACCCATTGTCATATTGACATTTGGTTCATCATCGGAAATAATAGACAAATGCAGCAAAAATCCATATCAGATATACTCGAGGAGATCGGGACACTTCTGGAGATTAAAGGGGAAAATCCTTTTAAATCAAAGGCATATTACAATGCAGCGAGGATTATATCAGGCATAGAAGACCTTGACGCTGTAATCAAAAACAAAGGGCTAAAAAAAATAAAAGGTATAGGTGATGCCATAGCAGCCAAGATTGAGGAATATGTCTCAACAGGAGGCATTGAATATCTTGAAAATTTAAAAAAAGAGATACCCCCCTCACTTCTCGAGCTTATGCTTGTGCCCAATCTTGGCCCTAAGAAAATAAAGGCTTTATATGATACCCTTGGCATAACAAATATCGGCGAGCTTGAATATGCCTGCAGGGAGAACAGGTTAATAACATTGCCTAATTTTGGAGAGAAGACGCAGGAAAAGATACTCAAAGGCATTGAGTTTCTAAAAAAACACAAGGGTGAATACCTTCTTGGTGATATATATCCCCAGGCAGAGGCATTAAAGGCAAGGTTCTTAAAGGTAGTTGCAGGTCAGGATATGGAGATCTGCGGAAGCATAAGAAGAAGGAAGGAGATAGTTAGGGATATTGATATCCTTATTGCATCAGAGGATCCAGAATCTATAGCTAAATACTTTGTCTCCCTCCCTGAGATAGAAGAGGTGCTGCTTACAGGGGAGACAAAGACCTCATGCAGGCTCAAGTCAGGCATAGAGACAGATTTAAGGGTGGTGGGTAGGGAGGCCTTCCCCTATGCGGTTATGTATTTTACAGGAAGTAAGGAGCATAATGTCCGACTGAGGGGTTTATCAAAGGCAAAAGGCTGGAAACTTAATGAATACGGTCTCTTTGAAGGAGAAAGCCTAATTCGGTGCATCACGGAGGAGGATATATATCAAAGAATAGGGCTACAATTCATACCCCCTGAATTGAGGGAGGATACCGGGGAGATAGAGGCAGCAATAGAGGCCAGACTCCCTGATCTTGTCCGCATAGAGGACATAAAGGGGATGTTTCATATCCACACAGAGTTTAGTGATGGCATAGACCCACTGGAAAGGCTTGTTCAGAGGGCAAAACAGATGGGTATGGCCTATATCGGCATATCAGACCACAGTAAAAGCGCCTATTATGCGGGTGGATTAAAGACAGATGGCATATTGAGACAGTGGGAGCTGATCAATAGGTTTAATGAGTCGAGCGGAGATTTTTATATATTTAAAGGCATCGAGAGCGATATACTCCCTGATGGCAGCCTTGATTATGACGAAGATATCCTTAAGGGTTTTGATTTTATCATAGCCTCTGTCCATTCAGGCTTTAATATGAAACAGGAGGAGATGGAAAATAGGATAATCAGGGCAATCGAGAACCCATATACCACTATCCTCGGTCATCCTACAGGGAGACTGCTGCTTTCAAGGGATGGCTATTTAGTTGATATGAAAAAGATTATAGATGCATGCTCAAAAAATAGTGTGATAATTGAGCTTAATGCAAGCCCATATAGGCTTGATATAGACTGGCGGTTCCTGAGGTATGCAAAGGAGAAAGGGGTTATGATATCGATTAACCCCGATGCCCACTCAGCAGATGGTTTTAACGATATCCTCTACGGCGTTGGCATTGCAAGAAAAGGCTGGCAGGAGAAGAAAGACATATTGAATGCAAAAAATTTAAATGATATAAAGGATACGCTCCACATTATGAAAAAACAAAAGGGGATATAATATTTTGGAAAAGAATATAGGCTCTATACTGGAGAGGCTAAAAAGGATGCACGGCGATGCAAGGATAGAGCTTATCTATTCTAACCCCCTTGAGCTTACCATAAGCACCATACTTTCTGCCCAATGTACAGACGAGAGGGTAAACAGACTGACAAGAACCCTTTTTAAAAAATACAGAGACCTTGATGATTATATCAATGTCCCTATTGAGGAGCTTGAAGAGGATATAAAACCAACAGGTTTTTACAGAAACAAGGCAAAGGCAATAAAAAATGTCGCCCTTGAGATCAAGGAAAGGTTCAATGGTCAGATTCCCGATGATATAGATAAATTTTCCACAATAAAAGGTATAGGCAGAAAATCTGCAAACCTTATCGTTGGCGTGGCGTTTAAAAAGCCTGCTATCATAGTCGATACCCATGTCATAAGGGTATCAAATAGGATAGGGCTTACAAAGAGTAAAGACCCTGAAAAGATTGAAAGGGAGCTAAGACAGATTGTCCATGAAAGGGACTATACAGATTTTTCACTTTTGCTTACCCTTCACGGCAGATACATCTGTAAGGCAAGAAAACCGACTTGCGAGGGATGCTTGTTGAAGGAGGATTGCGATTACTTCAAAGGAGGAGACGATGGCGTTTGAAAAAGAGGGACTCACGGATGCAGAAATAAAAAGACTTAAGGGGTTATCAAGGCTTGCAAAGGCCGATATATTAACCATGACAACGCTTGCTGGTTCAGGGCATCCAGGGGGGTCCATATCATCCCTTGATATCTATCTTGTTTTATTTTCATTTGCTGAGCTGCATAATGAGCCAAGAGACAGGTTTGTTATAAGCCATGGACACACATCCCCTGGTGTCTATTCAGCCCTGGCAAGGCTTGGATACCTTCCTGTTGATGAGGTTATTGCATTCTTTAGAAAAGGGGGCAGTCCCTTTGAGGGTCATGTGGTAAGGGGTATCCCTTTTATAGACTGGTCAACAGGTAATCTTGGCCAGGGTTTGTCAGCAGGGTGTGGTTTTGCCGTGGCATCGAGGGTTAAAAAGCAGGGTTCTCATGTATATGTTCCAATGGGTGACGGCGAACAGCAAAAGGGACAGATAGGAGAGGCAAGAAGATTTGCAAAAAAATACGGCCTTAATAACATCACAGTTATAATCGACTACAACAACCTTCAGATAAGCGGGGGCATCAATTATGTCATGCCCCAGAATATTGCAGAAAATTTTCTCTCCGATGGATGGGATGTTATAGAGATAAACGGCCATGACTATAATGAGATTTATATGGCCCTTAAAAAGGCAAGGGGGGGCAAAAACCCGATATGTATACTTGCAAGGACAGTAATGGGCAATGGCATAGGTTTTATGGAGCATAAGGAAAAATACCATGGAAGTCCCTTGAGCCTAAACGAATACAAAGAGGCAATATCCATCCTTGGGGTAGAAGATAGGCTTGATTTTTATAGGGAGATGAGAAAGGGCACATGGGGTTTTGCACCTTCAAAGGTAATAGGGGAAGATCTGGGGATTAAAACAGGAAAATCAAAGACATACGCAAAGGATAATAAGCTTGATAATCGAACAGCCTTTGGTAATGCATTAAAGGATATGGCGGATTTGAATATCCCTGAAGGCAGACCCATCTGCGTCTTTGACTGCGACCTGTCAAGCTCTGTAAAGACAAATGACTTTGCAAAGGCGTATCCAGACTATTTCTTCCAGGGGGGTATACAGGAGCATAATACAGCCACCATTGCAGGGGCAGTATCAACTACTGGTATATTAACCTTTTTTGCAGACTTTGGGGTATTTGGCATAGATGAGACCTATAATCAGCAGAGATTAAATGATATAAACAACACAAACTTAAAACTTATATTAACACATCTTGGTCTGGATGTGGGTCAGGATGGAAAGACCCATCAGTGCACTGATTATATAGGCCTATCCCGTAGCCTCTATCATTTCAGGACAATAATCCCTTGCGATCCCAATCAGGTGGATAAGGCAACAAGATTCATAGCAAAAACAAAGGGAAATTTTATTCTGGGAACAGGCAGGTCCCGCTGGGATGTGATACTAAAAGAAGACGGTAGTATCTTCTTTGATGAGGGATATGAATTTATTTACGGAAGGATGGACATAATAAAAAATGGCACTGACGGTGCCATAATAACCTATGGCGGTATGGTGCAGAAGGCAATACAGATAAGGGAGAGACTCCTCAAAAAAAATAGGACCATGATGATAATAAACATGCCCTGTGTAAATGAGATAGATGAGGAGGTAATGAAAAGGGTAATAAACCTGCCGTGTATATTTACCTATGAAGACCACAACATAAGAACAGGCATTGCCCCTTATATAGCACAGTATCTTGTTAAAAAGGGATATAAAGGCAAATTTGAATCCTTTGGTGTAAAAAACTATGGTGTCTCTGGTGATTCAGAGGAGGCATATCAATCTGAAGGTCTTGATGTGGAGACAATGGAGAGGGCAATCCTTGATATATTTTGAAAAACCTTTATATGTGTATTAGCTCGTATTAGGTCCAAAATATGGAACAGCAAACATTGTTTGAAATAAAAAATAAGGAATTAATGGATTTGAAAGAGGCCAGTGGATGGGCATCTCAATATTTAGGTCGAAAGGTTACTATTTCAAATATTGCCTATCTACTTCAATATGGACGAATAAAAAGATATGATGACAATGGCAATTCTCTTGTAAGCATAATAGAATTAAAAGAATACTATGATTCTTCTTCTAAAGAAAAAGAATGGAAAAAATTGTTAGGGGATGATATTGATTGGCACCTTTCATTTACTCAATATAAAGAATCAGAAAGAACAAAACATGTGCATAGATTGCACCCATATAAAGGTAAATTTATCCCTCAATTAGTAGAATATTTTCTTGACTCACATGTAGACGAATTTAAGAAAAAGTTTTACTTTCAAAAAGGGGATGTAGTATTAGATCCTTTCTGTGGTAGCGGAACAACATTAGTTCAGGCAAATGAATCAGGCATGCATGCTATTGGAATAGATATCTCTTTTTTTAATGCCTTAATTTCCAATGTAAAAGTAAAAAAACATAAAATAGCCTTTATAGCAAAGGCAATACACGAACTAACCTTGAAGTTAAAAAATTTCCAACAGAATAGAAATAATATAGTTTTTGAAAAGCACTTATTGTCTGAATTATCTAAATTCAATGCCGACTGCTTCCCTTCCCCAGATTATAAAATAAAGGTTGCAAAAAAGATTATTAATGAGGAAGATTATGCAAAAGAGAAAGAAAAAAGGTTCTTATCTCTTTATAATGAGTTGGTAAAAACTTATCAATTAAAGATTGAGCAGGATAGCAATGATACCTTTTTAGGAAAATGGTTCACGTTTCCTGTTAGAGAGGAGATTGATTTTTTATCTCAAGAGGTTAAAAAAATAGAGGATAAGGATGTAAAAGATGTTATTTCAGTTATTCTAAGCAGGACTGTCCGCTCATGCAGGGCCACAACCCATGCGGATCTTGCCACATTAAAAGAACCGATCCTTACAACATATTACTGCAAGAAACATGGAAAGATCTGTAAACCTATCTTTTCTATAATGAATTGGTGGAAGACGTATACATCTGACACCTTAAAACGCCTTAAAGAATTTGATAAACTAAGAAGCGATACCTTTCAGATCTGTTTGACTGGTGACAGTAGAGCCATCGATATCTATGAAGAGATCAAAAAAATAAACACAGAATTTGCCGAGACATTATTAAAACAAAAAATAAAAGGGATATTTTCAAGTCCACCTTATGTGGGATTAATAGATTATCATGAACAACATGCCTATGCCTATGAAATATTTTCTTTTGAAAGGAAGGATGAACTGGAGATAGGCCCTCTCTTTAATGGACAGGGTGAGGAGGCAAGGGCTTCATATGTGAAAGGTATAGCAGATGTGCTTTTGAATTGTAGAAAATATTTACAGGATGATTTTGATATATTTTTGGTTGCCAATGATAAATTTAACCTTTATCCCCTAATTGCAGAACTATCGGGTATGAAAATTGTCAATAGATTTAAAAGACCCGTATTTAATAGAGTGGAAAAAGATAGAGACACCCCTTATGCAGAGACAATATTTCATTTGAAGGATAAAGATAAAGAGTGATTCTCAGCAAAGAGCAAATAGAAAAGATAGAGCATACCATTAAGGATAGCCTGAGAAGTAAATTTCGTTCATATAAACCTGAAACAAAAAATATGCCTTTTCATTATAGATTGCTTGGACGTGACAGAATGGCATTGTTTTCTTTTATACATTCTTTAAATACAACCTTTGGCACATCTATTTTTGAACCAGTTGCTGAAACCTTGGCAGGTTTTAGATTTCCTATTGTGCAAAAACAGGTTGTAGTGGGTAATACTATAACAAATAGGGCTCAAATAGAGATCCAGAATATAATAAATGAACTTACGACTGGAAAAAACCCTAATAAAATGGAAGAGATTAATAGAATAAAGAATGTGGCAACCTTAGGAAAGCAAAATAAATTAAAGACCGTTAAAGTAGACTTGCTGGTTAAAAGCGATGATGGCACTGTTTATCTATTTGATCTAAAAACAGCCAAACCCAATATTAGCAATTTTAAAGATTTTAAAAGGACATTGCTGGAGTGGATAGCAATATATTTATTTAAAAACCCAGACGCAAAGGTCTTTTCTTATGTCGCAATTCCATATAACCCTTATGAACCAAAACCATATGAACGATGGACACTGAAAGGGATGCTGGATTTGAATAATGAATTAAAGGTAGCTGACGAATTTTGGGACTTTCTTGGTGGTAAAGGGGCATATGTAGAATTACTGGATTGTTTTGAAAGAGCTGGCATTGAATTAAGACCAGAGATAGACGACTTCTTTTTAAGATTCAGATAAAGAACAATGAACACTGGAGGTTATATGGAAGACATAAAAAAGATGTATAAAAAGATTGTAAAGGATAAATTTCCAGATACTATCAGGATCGATATGGGAGGGCAAGTCCTTGTCTATAGGAAGAAGGTCTGGAGCATACCTGATGCTGATGAAGGTTGTAATGTAGAGAGGGGGCTTAGATATGGCGAGAACCCTGACCAGGCTGCTGCCATGTATGAGCTGATAAACGGAAATATTGCCTTAGGAGATGTAAGCTTCTTTGACCCATCATCAGGCCTTGTAAGTAAGATTACAGAAAGCGATATGCTTCAGGTAGGAAAACACCCAGGCAAGATAAACCTGACGGATGTAGATAATGCATTAAATATCCTAAAATTTCTTGACAGGATCTCTGCCTGCACGATCATGAAACATAATAACCCATGCGGTACTGCCTATGGCTCAACCCCTGCCGAGGCCTTTGAAAAGGCCTTCTGGTGTGACAGGATTGCAGCCTTCGGCGGTGCAGTGGTATTCACAAAGACCGTGGATGCAGAAGCAGCCAGGGCAATGGCACCACACTATTTTGAGGTGGTCTGTGCACCTGCGTTTGATGAAGATGCCCTAACGATTTTGAAAAAATGGAAAAACTTGCGTATCCTTCAGATAAAGGAGATGGAGAGGCTACACGAATACAGATTCAAGAGGTTTATAGACATAAAGTCGCTTATGGATGGAGGTCTTATCATCCAGGAGTCTCAGCCCTTTAAGATAAAGGGAAGGGAGGATTTAAGGCCTGCTGAGGCCCTATATAAAGACCAGACATACAGGATAAAGAGACAGCCTACAGACAAAGAGTATGAGGATATGCTCTTTGGGTGGTATGTGGAGTCAGGGGTAAGTTCAAACTCTGCGATCTTTGTTAAGGATGGTGCAACGGTTGCTATAGGTACAGGCGAGCAGGACAGGGTCGGCGTGGTAGAGATCGCCATATTCAAGGCATATACAAAGTTTATGGATAAGGAGGTCTATAAGAAATTCGGTGTGCCATTTGCAGTATTTAAATTAGAAGCAGAAAAGGGTAAAAGAAGGATGGAGGATTTAAAGGAGATAGAGGAGTATGTAAAAGAGGAGAAGGCAGGGTTAAAGGGTTCTGTCATAGTGTCAGATGGCTTTTTCCCATTCAGGGACGGCGTAGATGCGGCTATAAAAGAGGGCGCAACAGCCGTTATCCAGCCAGGTGGCTCTGAGCGGGATTACGAGGTAATAGAGGCATGCAATGAATCAGATATAGCCATGGTCTTTACGGGCCAGAGATTGTTCAAACACTAATGGGCTGCAGAACGAGCTGGCCAGGTCCTTCTGATAGTCTCCAGTGGTTTTTGGTTTAAGCGTCTGAAAAAGAGAAGACCCGATATAAACCATAGATATATTTAAATAAGACCCCCGGCGCAGACTGGGCGCATCCTCGAGAACCTCGTAAAGATTCATCTCTTGTGGTTGCTGGTTCTTATGACAAGTTCCTGCTTTTTAAGATACACCTCAGTGTCAGGGGGGATAGATTCTGTAAGCCACACGTTTCCGCCTATAACACAACGGGCACCTATGGTAGTATTGCCTCCCAGTATTGTTGCATTTGCATATATAATAACATCATCCTCGATTGTAGGATGGCGTTTTTTCCTTCTTAGAGATTCTACCTCCTCTTTACTTAGGGAGAGGGCGCCAAGGGTTACGCCTTGATAGATTCTCACTCGGTCACCAATAATGGTTGTCTCACCTATAACAACGCCTGTGCCGTGGTCAATAAAGAAACTTTCACCTATCTCAACGCCTGGATGAATATCAATACCCGTAAGGCTATGGGCATATTCAGTCATGATCCTTGGTATAAGAGGGACATCGTGGACAAATAGCCAGTGGGCAATACGATAAACACTTATGGCAAAAAGCCCGGGGTAACAGAATATAATCTCATCAAAATGACATGAGGCCGGGTCGCCCTCATAGGCTGCACGGACATCTATTGAAAGCATCTTCTGGATGTCAGGGATGGCACCTATAAACTGCAAGGCAACCACCTGTCCCTTCTCCTCACACTGGACGCAGGGTTTATTAAAACGCAGACAGTCGTGCCTTATGGCAAAGGCGATCTGTTCAGATATAATCTCAAAGAGTTCTGTTACCTGCTGACCAAAATAATAACCTATGTTTACATCGTCAAGGCGTTCGTGGGTAAAGTAACCTGGGTAGATGATATTCATTGTCCTATGGAGGATATCTACTATTATCTCTTTTGATGGTATTGGCTCTGGCAGGGTATGATGAAAGCGACCATCACGGTTATGTAGGCGGATAATCCTATCTATATAAGCGGGGAGATCGTTTCGCCTGTCCCTGGCATCTAGAACTTTGTCCTCACACCTGTGCCTATTTGCCTTAATATATCTCATATACACCCTTTAGCTATTTGCGCATGCAGCATATTGCTGTCTCCAGCACGGCGATATCTCTCTCAACCTCTCAACAATACGGGGTAGTGTTTTGATAACAAAATCCACTTCCTCTACCGTATTATACTTGCTGAGACTGAAGCGTATGGAACTGTGAGCCAGTGTATCAGGGATACCCATAGCCCTTAACACATGGGATGGCTCAGACGAACCAGATGAGCATGCAGAGCCTGATGATACACATATACCCTCCTGATCTAGTAGAAGCAATATGCTTTCTCCCTCAATGGATTCAAAGCTTATATTGGTGGTATTGGGAAGCCTTTTTTCTCTGTTGCCGTTAATCCTTATCCTGGGGATAGCCTTCATCAGACCATCTTCAAGCCTGTCTCGAAGCCTTCTTACATAACCGCTTTCTTGTAAGAGGTCTGTATATGCCAGTTCACATGCCTTACCCAGCCCTATAATGCCAGTTACATTTTCTGTTCCTCCCCTACGACCCTGCTCCTGATGACCCCCTATGATAAAAGGTGAAAAATCAGTCCCCTTTCTGATAAATAGAACCCCTATGCCCTTTGGTGCATGGAGTTTATGGCCTGAGATAGAGAGCATGTTGATCTGGTTTTCCTTCATATTGATGGGTATCTTACCTGCTGCCTGGACAGCATCTGTATGAAAGATAATCCCACGCCCCCTTGCCATGTCTGCCATTTGTTCTACTGGAAATACAACCCCGGTCTCATTGTTTGCCCACATTATGCTTACCAGGGCAGTATCGTCTGAGAGTGCCATTCTGTATTCATCAAGATCAAGGCCCCCGTCACTATTTACAGAAAGCCCTGTTATTTTGTATCCCCTTGCAGCAAGCCTCTGGCAGAGAGCCCTCACCGCAGGGTGTTCAACGCTGGTTGTAATGATATGGTTTTTATTCTGGTTTATTTCAAGGCAGGACAGGATCGCTGCATTATCGCTCTCTGTCCCACAACTTGTAAATACAATCTCATCAGGGTCTGCACCGAGAAGCAGGGCAACCCTCTCTCTCGCCTCTTCTATTTTTTTTGCCACAAGTTCACCAAAGGAGTGGATGCTTGATGGATTGCCGTAGTATTCATGAAAATAAGGCAGCATCTCCTCAAGGACCTCTGGCGCCACCATGGTTGTGGCATTATTATCAAGATACACAGTCTTCACCTCTTCCTCCTTAACCACTGCTCAACGTATATGCATAGATTTTATTACATCGAGTCTATATATTATCCTATGACTATACCCGCTGGCAATAAAATATATCTCATTAACCTACAGATTTTTTCCGTTTTATTGAATGACCAGGACCCTCCCCTATCCTCCTCCCTATGGACTCTATCATAGACACCACGCGGCTGATACATGTCTCATAGGATTCATCAACATATGGTTTTCCAGGATATAAAAAATACTCCCTTCTGTATACGGCTGGGGTGTAATTGGGCATGTATATGTTTGCGCCCCTCTGAAGTGCCAGTGCCCTGCCATTACCAGGAAAAACAGCGTCGAATGCTGTTGTGGCAGGGATGTGGGCATCTGGATTAAAGATCCTTAAAACAGCAAGGGCCTTAAAAAACATCTCCTTGTCTGTCTCATAGGCATTATTCACCCCTCCTAGGGGCGTGTCAGGGTGGGGGATAAATGGCCCTATGCCGATCATATCAAGTTCAAGATTACGACAGAGAAGGATATTTTCTGCCAAGATATCGATAGTTTCTCCTGGAACCCCTATCATAAACCCACTACCCGTCTGCACACCTAAACCCTTGAGTGTGTAGATGCATTCAAGACGCTCCTGAAGGCTACAATCAGGATGCAGTTGAACAAATAGCCTCTCGTTGCTTGTTTCAAATCTTAGAAGGTACCTATCCATGCCGCAGTCTCTCCAAAACCGGTATGTATCTTCATCTCTGTTCCCTACTGACAAAGTAACAGCAAGGGATGTCTCTTTTTTTATCCTCCTTATTATCTCACCCATCTCCCTGTCTGTTAGACCCGGTGTTTCGCCTGACTGGAGAACCACCGTAGTTGCCTTATAGGTTGACTCTATTATTTTTGCTGTTTCAATTATCTCCTCCTGGGTCATGGTATAGCGGTTTACAAGATGATTGGATGCCCTTATACCACAGTATAGACAATTATTAGCGCAGATATTTGAAAATTCTATAATCCCCCTGATATATACCTCATCACCCATATGATTACGCCTTAAGGTATCTGCCTCCCTATAAAGCCTTTCAAGATCACTTCCCTTGCTTTCCAAAAGGGATTTTATCAGATTTATCTCTTCTAATGAATCTCCATATTTCAAATAATTCAATTAAAGGTCTCCTTGTAAAAATAACCCCTGAAGATATCTCATATAGTCTTCAAAATATAAAGACTTACACCATAATTGTCAATTCCGATATCTGCAAAACCCTATGAAAAAATGCAGATCGGNGCCCGTGACTATATGAACTTCATCTCTGATGAGTTTCCCACTGCNAGGCTGAGTGGCTCATAGAGACTACGGTGTGTTATGGTGCTTTGGGGATACAACTCAATTTGCTTGATGAAGGCACAAAGAAGTTTTATAAATATTTTTAGAAAAATGGCGGGAAACAATAATAGCGATCAGCTTACAGGCAACCAACAAAAGAGGCACCAATTCCATGCTATTTTCATGTCCAGTAGGCCGCTTTTACAAACGCTTGGGCAGGATCTTGACCTGTTTTTTTATATTATTATATTAAAAATAGATATTTTTGTGTAAACACTTTTTGTAAAAATATCCATTGCGGGGAGGATAATTAACCATAAACGAGGCAATTAAAAGATCAAAAAAGGTGTTCATGCCAGAATAGAGGCATGAAGTTAAAGGACATATGCAGGTGTTACACAACAAAGGAGCAGCTTGTAAGGCATTATATATCTTCAGCTACATATTAAAAATGGAGAAGATAGGCGTGGGAGGTGTGTTGTGCTAAAGGGCATAAACTATAAATTTAACAATGGCGTGAGGGCCATAAGGAGATGGGTGATACCTTATCTCAATTCCCTTATCCATCCGGATGAGTTCAGGCCTGTTCTGTGTTACCTTTATACAGAATGGAGATGCAATATAGATTGCCATTATTGTCATCAGTATGATAATACCCAGGAGGGTATGAGCATAGAGACAGCAAAGAGTGCAATAGACTGGCTCAAGAGCACGGGATGTAGGGTCGTCCCCATTATGGGTGGTGAACCACTTTTAAGAAAGGACTTTATCCTTGAGGTAATAAGATACGGTGTTGAGAAAGGCTTTTTTGTATACCTTCCAACCAATGGTTACCTAATGGATAAGGCATTTATAGATGAGATGGGCAAGGCAGGTGTTGCAGCAGTAAACCTTGCAGTAGATACCATTGCACCTAAAAAGGGACTTCCAAAGGCACTCCTTAACATAGAGCCCCAGTTTCGATACCTTGTAGAGAAACAGAAAAGGTATGGCTATCTCGTTTTTTTTAACATCAACATATGTCGTAACAACATAAAGGATGTGAAGCTCCTTACAGAGATTGCCCACCAGAACAACATAGGGACAGACTATCATCTAAATGAACCGCCCCAAGATTTTGTTGATGTCGACCACTATAAACATAAGGACGATGGGCTATTTATTACGCCTGAGCAGTATGATGAGATAGATGAGCTTGTGGACTGGCTGATAGAGAGACAGAAGAGGGGATGGCCTATGGTCAATTCCATTGAGCACCTGATGACCTTCAAGGCCCGTAAAAGGGGGACCATAGGGCACTGGGACTGCCGTGCAGGGATAAACGGCGGTCTTATAAGACCTGATGGGAGCCTATCCCCCTGTTTTGACCTTATATGTTATAATCACGACTGGGGGGCTATCTGGCAGCCACGCTTTGATAGAGAGAAACTGGCAGAGGTGAAGAGACAGTGTATGCCATATTGCTCATCCACCTGTTTCCATACCATGGCCTATTATTATAGATTACGTTCTGTGCCGCAGTGGGTAATAAAGCATATCAGGGTAGGGTAACAGATATTGTATATCATCCTAACCCAGTAATCCATAAGGGCTTTGATTATTTTGGGATGGCTATGTCTATTTTTCGGCTATACAAGACTATTTTTTATTGATTTAATTTTAATGATTATTAATATAATCTGGTTATGAAAAAGGCTGTATATATATTTTTTGCGCTGGCATCCCTGTTCTGTCTCTCCATGTTTTACCGTTCATCAAATGCTGTCATTGCCTTGGAGCTGATAGAGGATCTTAAGCTAAACACAGAGACAATAGGCATATTGGGGGGCGCCTTCTTTTATTCATTCTCATTACTGCAGATACCCATGGGCCCCATGCTTGACAGGATAGGACCTAAGATAATAATCTCTCTTTTTGCATTAATAGGTGCGCTAGGGTCTTTTATCTTTGCATTCAGCAACTCTTTTTATACTGCCATTGTAGGTAGGATATTTATTGGTATTGGTATGGCAGCTATGCTTATGGGTTCCTTAAAGATTCTTATACTTCAATTCTCATCCGAAAGATTTGCCACCCTTGCAGGCCTAATTATAACAGCAGGTGCAGTGGGGAGCCTATTATCTGCGTCGCCGCTTGCATATTTTAGCTCTATCTTTGGCTGGAGGGCTGTCTTTATCATAACAGGGCTGATAACAGTTTTTTTAGGTATAAGCCTCTTTATTCTCCTTCATAATGATACAAATAATGGTATTTCAAAATCCTCCCGGGACGCAGAAGGGGGTTTACTGAAAACAAAAGACTCAATAGTGTCTGTCCTGACAACCCATACCTTCTGGCAGATATGCGCAGTGGCGTTTTTTCGTTATGGGACATTTATAAGCCTCCAGGGCCTATGGCTTGGTATCTATCTTATGACAGCACAGGGATATTCATCTTTGCAGACAGGGAATATGCTTATTTTGCTAGCTATAGGCAATGCAATAGGTGCGCCTGTATCAGGTAGACTGTCAGATAAGGTCATCCCTTCAAGAAAAAAGATGGTCCTCTGGGGCCTTGCCATATATGCATTTCTTATCTTGATATTAACCTTAACCCCTAATGTGAGACATCCTATATGGTATGGAACAATCTTTTTCCTTATCGGCTTTTTTAATGGGTTTGGCACACTCCTATATTCCCATGTAAAAGATTTATTCCCCCTTTCCATCTCAGCAACAACTATGGCATGGGTCAATTTTTTTACAATGGCGGGGGGTGCTGTTTTCATGCCTTTTATGGGTAAGGTTATCACGACCCTATCAGGGGCTGGCGTGAATCCTATCCTTGGATATAGGGTTACCTTCTTTATATGTTTTTTAGGTATGTCGCTGAGTCTGATATATTATTGTTTTTCAAAGACAGGGAGAGAATAGAAATACACTTTATTATGCCTCATGATTTCAATGCCACTGAGAATTTCCTAAATTCCCATCTTTTTAGGCACTATGATGTCTAACCTCTCAACTATCTATTTTTGCAGCGAGAATGGCTGGTTTTACTTATCTTTTTTTGACTTGCCTATGGTGGCTATGATAGAATTATAAAAATTTAACAAAAAGGGGAATGGATGAATAAAAAAATTAAAAACTCCTTAAGATTGACTGTTTTTTTTGTGGCCATGCTTTTTCTTTGCTACTCTGCCATGGAGGGCATTGCCTATGCCAGGGCAGGCGGTGGAAGGTCTTTTGGGAGCCGCGGTTTCAGTTCTGGCAGAGGCTATCAGAGGCCAACCCCCATGCAACCACCAAGGACATATCAGCAGCAACAGGTGCAGCCAAGACAGGTTACGCCGTCACAGCAACAGCCTTCTTTTGGCAGAGGCCTCCTATATGGTATAGGTGGTGGTCTCCTTGGCGGTATGATAGGAGGCATGCTTTTCGGTAGACCAGGTTATGCAGGCACAGGCTGGGGTGGTGGTTTTGGTTTTGGTGACATAATAATCCTCATCATAATAATGGGGATAATCTATTTTATTGTAAAAAAAGTAAAGACAAGACGGCAGATGGGGATAGCATCCGCAGGACCAGGCTACGGCACCTTTGCCTATAATCAGGAGCCTGCCGATGATATATCATATAATCAGGTTGACAGTGTATCCCAGGCGCTAAGACACATAGCAGAGATGGACCCATCATTTGATGAGGTGCGGTTCAAAGAAACTGCCCAGGATATATTTTTTAAAATCCAGGGGGCATGGACAAGAAGGGATCTGGGTAGCGTAAGGCACCTTCTAACACCTGAGATGCTCAATATCTTTCAGGTTGAGATAGACAAGCAGATTGCCAATAAGCAGATAAACCGCCTTGAGAATATTGCGATCAGGCAGGTTGATATTGTGGATGCAGCCCAGGATCAGGGCGAGGAATATATTACCGTCAGATTTCTTGCCAATCTTCTTGATTATACCGTTGATGAGAAAGATGGCAGGATTATCTCAGGGAGCGACCGCGATCCTGTAAAGTTTCTTGAATACTGGACATTCTATAGAAAGATAGGTGACAAGCAGTGGGTCCTCTCAGGGATAACGCAGGAGGGTGACTACTAAGGAGATCTATCTATGGATAATCCGCAGGTAAGATACGTTGAGGCATTCCCAGTCCAGCAGGATGGCGAGGAGTTCATCCTTTTGCAGGATTCAGAAGGTCTTATGGAAAGACCCCTTATAATCACAAGGGATGCAGCCTTTCTCCTCTCCCTAATGGATGGGAATCATTCATTAAGAGACATCCAGGCAGAATATATGAGGGCATTTGGACAGCTTATATATATGGAATACCTGGAACAATTCGTAGAGACATTGGATAAAAATCTCCTTTTACTTAATGACAATTACAGAAATTTTGTTGGAAGGCTAAAAAAAGACTATGAGGCAGAAGAGATAAGAGAACCTTTTCACGCTGGGAGAAGCTATCCTGCCAATAGGATGGAGCTTCTTGCATTTCTTCATGATGTATTCAGGGATGATGGAAAACCAGTGTCTGAGCCTGAAATGGATGTAACAGGGATACTTGCACCGCACATAGATTATGGTAGGGGTATTGAGGTATACAGGGATGTCTATAGGTATATGCAGAGGATTTCAAAACCCCTTGTTATTATCCTTGGTGTCTCCCATAGGCCAACAGAAAAGATAATAAATATCTCCCTCAAGGATTTTGCCACACCCATTGATACATGCAAACATTCTGAGGAGTTAGCTGCATTGATAAGGCATGATCCTGTTCTTAAGGAATATATAAATGAATGGCCCCACAGAAGCGAGCACTCTATAGAGCTACAGCTTCCTCTGCTCCAGTTTACCATGAAGGACGATTTCGAGATACTATCCATACTTACAGGCTCTATGAATGAATATATCCTTGGCATGAAGACATTACCTGACAGGGAGATAACAGAGATTGCGGAAAGCCTGAGTAACTTAATAGGACAATATGGACGACCCTTTATTATTTTATCTGGTGTTGACCTCGCCCATATAGGCAGCCAATTTGGGGACAGATATCCCCTTGACGCACTAGGTCTTGCCCAATCAAAGGTAAAAGATGATGAGCTACTCGAAAGTATCAGGGATGTGGATGCGGACAGATTCTTTTATCTCATAAAGGATGAGGGTGACAAAAGACACATCTGTGGTCTTACAGCTATATACCTTCAGCTTTTGCTCTTAAAAGGACACAGATGTAATATCACAGGCTACAAGCAATGGTATGATGGTAAATCATCTGTCAGTTTTGCGGGGGCAGTGTTTTTCAGATAACTATCTATAAACCATAAAATCCATCTAACCCCTTTTCGTCATCTAAATAAGAGATGGATCTCAATATCTAAACATACCCTTTTCATAGATAATGAGCCTCTTTCCCGTTACAAGGTGGGCTGTTACTGTCTTATCCTCTGTATTTACCAGATCCCAGTGGAGGGCAGAGTCATTAAACCCCATCCTCTTTTTTAGCGGCCTTGTCATCTCTCGCGGGTCTCCTGCGTATGTATCTGCGTATGAGGCACCCACTGCGAGATGGCAGTTTCCATAATCGCCTCCGAAGTTTTCATCAAAGAGTGTATCAGCCATGAATCTATCTATCCTGGAGAATCTCTTATCCGTTAAAGAGAATTCACCAACCTTGTTTGCACCCATGTCCATGGCAAGTTGTTTTTCTATGAATTCTCTCCCTGTTTTCGCCTCTACCTTTGTGACAGCACCCTTTTCAAAGGTGAGGTGCACATCCTCCACATAATTGCCACTTCTGAAGGAGGGAAGATTTGCATAATATACACCATCTGTGCCTCTCCAATCAGGGGAGAAAAATACCTCGAAACTAGGTATATTATGTCCTGATACACCCTTCCACTGTCTTTTTTCACCCGGGGTAATCCTCAGATCTATATTCCTTGATTCTATCTGAAGATATTTCACCTTAAGACTGTTAAGCCATTTTTTTATCGCCCTTACATCCCTGTGTATTTCATCCCATGCAACAACAGGATCGTCCTTATCAAGATAACATGCCTTTATTATCTGTTCCGTATAGTCCTCTAATGTTGTTCTTGCCTGCCTTGCAAGCTCTTCTGTAGGATATGTGCAGAGCGTCCAGCTATAGACCCCCTGATTCTCACGCTCATCAAGGATGTCTCTTAAGAATTTCCTTGATACAAGAACCTTGCCTATCCGTGTAGGGTCAATATCCTTAAGGTGCGTCAGTGATTCTGGTGCCCTCAAAAAGATCCTGCCATTTATGTTTTCATAGAGCTCTTTTTCACCTGGTGCTATAAAAACAAGCTGCTTTCTGTCGCTTTTTTTATAAAAATCATGCTCCATTCTAAAGGTCATCCCCATGCGCTGAATAGGATGCATGCCCATATCTAGTAATTTTTCATACAAGACCTCAGCAAGCCCCAAGGCAGGTCTTTCATACTGTAAAAGTATAATATCATGTTTTTTGAATCTACCTTTCCTTGCGGTCTTAAGACCCCATATCAGGACATCGGCGTATTTCTTTAGGTGATCCTCTGTAAGCATATTATCCCTCCCTACATAGGCTAATAATATAGATTATAGTCATTAATATACCCCCCTAATCTATCGTCTAACCAGTGTATCTTAAATCCTTTTTTTTAAAGTATTACCTTTATACCCCTGTCTCTTAGATATTCTTTTACCTGCCTTATGCTGAATGTCCTGAAGTGGAAAACTGATGCAGCAAGGAGTATGTCTGCCCCTCCTATTGTCACGCCTTCATAAAAATGTTCCAGTGTTCCGGCGCCCCCTGATGCTACTACCGGGACATCTACTGCATCGGATACTGCCTTTGTGAACTCAAGATCATAACCCTTAAGAGTCCCATCTCCATCCATGCTTGTGGGCAGGATAACCCCTGCACCAAGCCCCTGACAGATCTTTGCCCATTCAATTGCATCCTTTCCAACAGGTTTTGTCCCACCCGAGACAACGAGTTCAAAACCTGAGGGCATTGCGCTATTGCGTCTCGCATCTATGGCAACCGTTATTCTATGGCAACCGAATCTTTCAGCGGCCTCACGGACGAGTTCAGGATTTTTTACAGCAGCACTATTCATAGAAACCTTTTGGGTACCTGCCTCCAGAACAAGCTCTATATCCTCAATACTATCTATACCACCACCTACTGTGAGTGGGATACTGATTACTGATGAGACCTGTCTCACCCAGTCAAGTCTTGTTTTGCGGTTTTCAAGGGTGGCTGCAATATCCAGCATGGCAAGTTCGTCTGCGCCTTCTTTCTCATAGAATGCAGCGTTTTCAACAGGGTCCCCTGCATCTCTTATATCTACAAAATGAACGCCCTTTACAACCCTACCATTTTTCATATCAAGACAGGGCATTATCTTTATTGTATCCACGACACATTACTCCTTTTTTAGTTCATAATACTATAAACAGAGATTTATAACAATAAGTTATTGAGTAAGTTATTGAGCTATAATGTTTCATCCCTGCCTTCATAAAACCCTTGACACTTGACAATACCTATTTTGTATTATCAAGTCTCTCATTGTTTTCCCAAGATAGAAATCAATGATTAGAAATAACAAAAATCATTAAAAAATCATTGATTGTAAATGATGCAAATGTATTATATATCTGTATATGGAGATTTTATCTGTTAAAGGGTTTGCCAGATGCCTAAGGATAAATGAAAAAAGGTCTATAGGCCTGTCCCGAAGGCAGGGATCCCCCATAGCGGCACGGTTACATCCATAAAGGGTTCAGAGACAGGGAGATTTTGAGAATATGGAAAAAGAACATCATAAAAGAGTGGATATATATTTAGAAAAAGGTGCGGAGGAGTTGCTTCCAGAGGAGATATATAACTATGGAGGAAAAGGCATCTGGATAGAGGACTATGGCGATAGCAGGGTGATTAAATGCTATCCTGATAATATAGGGTTTTTTTTAGATGTCCTTAAGGATTCAGGCATAGAAATAAAGAATATAACCATAGAGGAGGAGATACCCCTTGATTACCCAGAGATTACGAGGAGGTATTTTAAGACCATCACAGTAGGGGGGGTAAAGATTGTTCCACCCTGGGCAAAAAAGATACCCCCAGGTGCATTAATTATAGACCCTGGCATGGCATTTGGAACAGGAAGACACGAATCAACAAAAATAATGATGAAACTCATGGGGAAAATAGACCTGCACGACAAAAATGTAATAGATATAGGCTGCGGCTCCGGGATACTCTCCATATATGCGGTTATGCTCGGTGCAAGCCCTGTGGTGGCAGTGGATAATGATCCTGATGCAGTGCTCTCGGCAAAGAGGAATGCAATACTCAACAGAATAGAAAACATCCATTTCGTGTGCGCTGATCTAAACGATGTTTCAGGGTCATTTGATGTCTGTCTTGCAAACCTTGATATCGGGATATTTCAGAAAAATGTGAAAAAAATAGGCATGGTTATAAAAAAAGATGGCTATCTTGTAATATCAGGGGTCCTAAAAAGGGAGAGGAGGCTGATAAGAGAGATATTTAGAGGATTTGAGGTTATCTTTGAAGACTATAAAAACTCATGGATGGGGATGATTCTAAAGTATCTGCATTCACCAATAAGATAGATTATAAAAAATCATAGTGAATCTCGATGCAAGACATAGTTCTGGCGCAGGCAGTTTTGGAATTCAAAACCAAACAACGGCCATGGACAACAGGGGTCAACACAACAGATAAGGACAGGCGAGAAAAAAACTAAAGGCCTATGCCCCAGGGGATACTACAGGCAATATCAGCAGCGGTCTAAAAGATGGAAGATGATATAGCCTTTCATCAAACAGATAATATGGGATGAGTATTTTTTCTATTAATGAGAGAGTATCTCCAGGATCCTCTCCATATCTTCCTTTGAATAGAATTCTATAATGATTTTGCCTTTATTTTTTTTGTATGTTATATCCACCCTGGTTCCCAGCGTCTCCCTTAATGTCTCCTCAATGTGTGAGAAGGGAGAAACCTTTTCTCTGACTTTTTTTACCTCCTTCTCTAAACCCCTGACAGACATGCCTTCGTTTAATATTCTATTTACAAATTTTTTCTGTTCCCTTTCACTCGTAAGGGAGAGAAGAGACCTTGCATGGCCCTGGGTCAATCTCCCTTCTGACATGAGTTGTTTAATCCAATCCGGCAGTGATAGTATCCTTATGAAATTGGCAACAGTGCTTCTGTCAATACCAATTTTATCGGCAAGCTCCTGCTGGGTGTAACCAAAATCCTTTATAAATCTGTCATAGACAGTGGCAATCTCAATAGGATTTAAATCCTCTCTTTGAAGGTTTTCAATCAGGGCGACCTCAAGGGCCTCCAGGTCGTTGAAATCTTTTACTGATGCCTGAACCTCCTTGAGCCCTGCCATAACACATGCCCTGTATCGCCTCTCCCCTGCCACTATCTCATACCTATTATCTTTTTTTCTCACCACAATGGGCTGTATTAGACCTTTTTCCTTTATGGATAAGGCAAGATTTTCAAGGGTCTCTTCTTTAATCTCGAATCTCGGCTGCCTTGGGTTTGTGATTATCTGGTCAACAGGGATAAACCTTACACTATCCCTGTCTTCCATGTCTTTGAGGATGGCTGATAAGCCCCTACCAAGTGGGTCTTTCTTATTCATTTGCCCCTTCCCTTGAAAGTAATTCTGCAGCAAGCTCAAGATAACTCTCCGCACCCTTTGAGCATATATCATAGAGCAGGGCGGGTTTGCCATAGCTTGGTGATTCACTTAATTTGACATTTCTCGGTATAACGGTTTTAAATACGCTGCCACTAAAATAATTGTTCACCTCTTCCTGAACCCTGTATGAAAGATTATTTCTTTTGTCGAACATGGTAAGGACGACACCAAGTGTCTCAAGACCCTGATTTAATCTCTTTTTTATGATGGCTATNGTCCTTAAAAGCATTGCAAGACCCTCAAGGGCATANTATTCACATTGGAGAGGGATNATAACGAAATCAGATGCNACAAGGGAGTTTATTGTTAAAAGTCCAAGGGAAGGGGGGCAGTCTATGAAGATGTAGCTGTATTCTTTTTTTATTTCCCTGAGTGCCTCCCGAAGAACAAACTCCCGGTTATCAATATCCAGAAGCTCTACCTCGGCACCTATAAGATCTGGGTGTGCAGGGAGTATATCAAGGAAGGGGACCTCTGTCTTTTTTATAACCTCTTTTACTGTTCTTTTTCCTATAAGCACATGGTATAGATGCCCATATAGACCATTATATGTGACACCAAGCCCTGTTGTGGCATTACACTGGGGGTCCATATCTATGATTAAGGTCTTTTTCTCTGCAACAGCGACTGATGCCGATAGATTCACTGCGGTTGTGGTCTTACCAACACCGCCTTTCTGATTTGCCAGCGAGATTATCATGGAATAATATAAAATACCACAATTATAACCTTGTGTAAAAGGGGAAGATAAAAAATGTGGAGCAATGGGGATTTAGGTAAGGGGTAATAGGCTATAGGCCATAGCCTTAATGCCTGTTCAAAATATTTTACCACCATGGCCCTAAGACATGTATTCAGGTATTTAACAATTTATTAAATATCATAATATCTTAAAGGCAACTGGAGGGTAATAAATCTTTGTTTTTCAAGACCTACCACTGTCCCGTAAGGGCATTGTTTCTGAAAAAAATAGGGCAGATATGCACACAGGAAAAATCAGTTGGTATAAATGTTGACATAAAATACAACTGCATAATATAATTGTTTATAAACATGTCTTATTATTGAGAATACTTCCATTCAGAAAAAAACAGGGGGTATAAGGGGGGGTAAACAGTGGGGGAGATTTTATATAAAAGCACCACCAATAACATCTCTGATCACTTGATCGATAGGGACTTAATCACAGATTCAGAAAAAAGATACCGCGAATTATTTAAGACAGGCAGTGATGGTATTATATCACTAGATAAAACAGGTAGGATAACAGAATGCAATCNCGCCTTCAGATCCATGCTCGGATATACTGANGGAGAGATCCTAAATGTTACATATGGGGATTTAACACCTGCCAANTGGCATATACTGGAGAAGAAGATACTTAGTGAGCAGGNTNATAGACGGGGATATTCTGAGCCCTATGAGAAGGAATATATAAAAAAGGATGGGGGGATTATATCTGTAGAGATCAGGACATATCTCAAATATGATAAGGAAGGGATTCCATGTGGCTATTGGGCTATAGTTAGAGATATAGCAGAAAAAAAGCTTGGGGAACAGAGGGTTACAGAGTCAGAACGACTTTTAAACACCATTTCGTATGCCTCCCCTGTGGGTATAGGGAAAATAAAAGACAGGATAATAATCTGGGTAAATAATACGTTATGCCGCCTTACTGGCTATACAGCATATGAGCTTAAGGGCATGAAATCCCTTTTTGCATATGAAAGCATAGAGGAGTATGAAAGGGTAGGCAGGGTTGTCTATAAGGAAGGCTTTGTAGAGACTAAGATTGTGAGAAAGGATGGGACGTCATTTGATGCCCAGATCTATATATCACCAACGGACAGTTATTCGTATATATTTATTGTAATAGATGTGACGAGACAGAAGGAGATAGAGAGAAGGGCAAGAGCAATCCTTGATCAGACCTTTCAGTTCATAGGCTTTCTTAGCATTGATGGAATACTTGTGGAGGTCAATAGGACTGCCCTTGATTTTATCGGCGCTGTTCCCTCTGATGTTATAGGAAGGCCTTTCTGGGATACACCCTGGTGGAGGCACTCCAAAGAGGTACAAGATAATATCCGCACTGCTATTGCTCGGGCATTGGAAGGGGAGTTTGTCCGTTTTGATGTAGATAGCCCTCCTGTCTATAATGGGAAAACCCGTTATATTGACCTCTCCATAAAACCTATCAAGGATGAACATGCCAGGGTTGTGTCCCTTATTGTTGAGGGAAGGGATATCTCAGAGCTCAAAAGTGCAAAGACAAGGCTGGAGCTTGCAGAGGCCGCCCTGAGAGAGTCAAGGCAGAGGCTTGTAGATATCATCCAATTACTCCCAGATGCAACATTAGCCATTGACACAGAGGGAAGAGCCATTATATGGAATAAGGCAACAGAAGAGATGACAGGCGTAAAAGCTGAGAATATAATAGGAAAGGGTGATTATGAGTATGCCATACCCTTCTATGGAAAAAGGAGACCAATCCTCGTAGACCTTCTCCTTAAGCCTGATCCTGAGATTGAATCTAAATATGATTTTGTCACAAAAAAGGGTGATACATATTTTGCAGAGGTCTTTATCCCTGAGATGTATGAGGGAAAGGGGGCGTATCTGTGGACAACAGCATCAAGGCTCTATAGCAGGAATGGGGATGTTGCAGGTGCCATAGAATCAATAAGGGATATTACCGAAAGTAAAAAGGCAGAGATATTTTTGCGTGTCAGTGAAGAGAGATATCGTAATATATTTGAGAATACCATAGAGGGTATATTCCAGATAACCCCGGAGGGCACCTATATAAACGCTAATCCTGCCCTCCTGAGGATGCTTGGTTATGCCTCCCTATCTGAGCTTAATGCAGGGATAACAGATATAGGTAGACAGCTCTATGTAAACCCTATAGATTGGGATGAATTTATCAGTCTTTGTGAGGAAACAGGTCATGTGGAGGGCATTGAGACACAACTTAAAAAAAGTGATGGTGGTCTCATATGGGTAAGCAAAAATGCCCGTGCAGTGTGTGATGACGGTGGCAGGACGGTCTATTATGAAGGCACGGTTATAGATATTACTGAACGTAAGCAGGCTGAGATAGAGAGGAAAAGCCTTCAGATGCAGCTTGTCCAGTCCCAGAAGATGGAGGCAATAGGGGCCCTTGCAGGTGGTATTGCCCATGATTTTAATAATATCCTGACCGCCCTTATAGGATATGCAAACCTGATGCAGATGAAGATGGAAGAGAATAACCCGATGAGGGTCTATGTGGATCAGATCCTCTCTTCAAGCCTTAAGGCATCCCAACTTACAAAAAGCCTCCTTACCTTCAGTAGAAAGCAGCCTATTGTCCTTAATCCCATTAAACTGAATGATATTATCCGGGGAACAGAGAAGCTGTTAAAAAGGATAATAACAGAGGATATTATCCTGAAGACTGACCTCACCCCTGATGAGCTTATTGTGATGGCTGATACTACACAGATTGACCAGATCTTGTTTAACCTTGCATCTAATGCAAGTGATGCCATGCCCAGTGGTGGCGTCCTTACCATAGAGACTAAAAAGATTGAATTGCACGAAAGGCTTGCAAGGATCTATGGGCTTGAGAGGGGAGGTGCATATGCACTACTATCTGTCTCTGATACGGGTATTGGTATAGATGAGGCAATAAAAGACAAGATCTTCGAGCCTTTTTTCACCACAAAAGAGCCAGGGAAAGGCACAGGGCTTGGGTTGTCCACTGTATACGGCATTGTAAAACAGCATAACGGACATATAGCTGTTTACAGTGAACCAGGCAGTGTGACCACCTTTCATATATATTTACCTGTGGTTGGAGGCCATGACGATGAAAAAAAATCAATAACCCCTTCGATTAGAGGCGGGAATGAGACTATCCTTATAGCAGAGGATAATGAAGAGGCCCGTAGCCTTTTAAAGACTGTACTTACCCATTATGGTTATAATGTTTTAGAGACAGCAGATGGGGAAGAGGCAGTTAAGACCTTCAGGGAAAACAAAGATATTGACCTTTTGATCCTCGATTCAGTGATGCCTAAAAAAAGTGGCAGGGAGGCATATGAGGAGTTAAGAAAAACAGCCCCTGACATTAGGGTTCTTTTTACAAGCGGTTATACGCAGGATATTGTCCTTGAAAAGGACATAAAGGAGGGCGAATTCAACTTCATTCATAAACCATTTTCACCCCATGAAATGCTGATAAAGGTCAGGGAGATCCTGGACAGATAAAATATTACCGGCAATCTTTCCCGTCGAACCCCTCAATCTCTATTCTATAACCCAATCTACTATCTTTCCCCTTTTACACAGTAAAACCCCGATTCATCAATAAAGGTAAGGACGTTAATACCGAATTCCTGAAACAGGGTGAGCATTTTTGCCTTATCAGGGAGGCGGTCATGCATTACAGCCCTTCATGATGGGTGGTACTGTTTATGTGCTCTGATGAATCTATGAAAATCATGGGGGCGTAAGGGTATAGTAAAAGCCGGTTAAAAGCAGAGAACACCCCTGAAAAAGGGGCGCTCTCTATAACTACTCTTGTTTCACAATATTATTAGTCGAGTTTCTCCTGGCCTACCCTCATGCTATAGAATGAACGGTATACGAAGATAAGGGCAATGATGAAGAATATTACACCGATAGTTGTCTTCGTTGCCTGTGACTGCATGGTAACAGCAATCTCTGTTGCAAGGAGCCCAAAGAGGGTGGTGAATTTAATAACAGGGTTCATAGAGACCGACGATGTATCCTTGAACGGGTCACCTACAGTGTCACCAACAACAGTTGCGGCATGGAGGTCTGTGCCTTTTTCTTTTAGATCAACCTCAACTATCTTTTTTGCATTATCCCATGCACCACCGGCGTTTGCCATAAAGATTGCCTGGAAAAGCCCGAAAAATGCGATGGCAACAAGGTATCCTATGAAGAAATAGGGGTTGAAGAAAGAGAGGGCTAGGGCGAGGAAGAATATAACAATGAAGATGTTTATCATACCCTTCTGGGCATACTGGGTACAGATCTTAACGACCTCTTTGCTATCCTCAATGGATGCCTCCTCCTTATCGAGGTTGATATTCTTCTTAATAAAGACAACTGCACGATATGCACCTGTTGTAACTGCCTGGGTTGCTGCGCCAGTAAACCAGTAGATAACAGCACCACCCATAAGAAGCCCAAGGATGATCTCAGGCTGAACAAGGCTCAGCTTTGCCACTACATTTTTGAACATGTTTTCGAGAAGTATGATAATACCAAATACCATGGTTGTGGCACCAACAACAGCTGTTCCTATAAGCACTGGCTTTGCTGTAGCCTTAAAGGTGTTTCCTGCGCCGTCTGCCTCCTCAAGATAATCCTTGCCATTATCAAAATCAGGGTCAAAACCAAAATCCTTCTTTATCTCCTCCCTGATGTTGGGTCGGTCTTCTATCCTGGAGAGTTCATAGACAGACTGGGCATTATCAGATACAGGGCCATATGAGTCAACAGCAATTGTCACAGGGCCCATGCCAAGAAATCCAAATGCCACAAGACCGAATGCAAATACTGGTGCTGCAAAGGCAAATTGGGGAGGCATCACAGCGATTATGGAGTGATGCTGGGATACTGCATAGGCAATGAACATGAGGAAGAGGATTACAAGTCCCTCCCAGAATGCAGAGAAGTTACCTGCTACAAACCCTGAGAGTATATCAAGGGATGCACCACCATGACGGGCAGCACCAACAACCTCCTGGACATGGCGCGACTTTGTACTTGTAAATATCTTGGTGAACTCAGGTATCAATGCACCTGCCACTGTCCCGCAGGATATTATTGTGGCAAGCGCCCACCAGAGACCTGGATATTTGTCATTTAGCTCACCGAGGAGCATATGGCTTGCCCAGAAGGTTACTATAATCGATATAGCTGATGTTATCCAAACAAGGTTGGTGAGAGGTTGTTCAAAGTTAAATTTTTTCTTTGAGCTATAAAGAGATGTGGTTATGCCATGATTTACAAAATATGAGACCAGGGAGGTGAGGATCATAAGTATACGCATTGAGAATATCCATATGATTAATGTCCCTGACATAGTGGGATTTGCCGCAAGAGCCAGTGCCAGAAATGCAATTAGTGCAACGCCTGTAACACCATAGGTCTCAAAGCCGTCTGCAGTGGGACCAACGCTGTCGCCGGCATTGTCACCTGTGCAGTCTGCTATAACGCCTGGGTTTTTCGGGTCGTCTTCCGGGAGCTTAAACACAATCTTCATAAGGTCAGAGCCAATATCTGCAATCTTCGTGAAGATACCGCCGGCAATCCTCAGCGCACTCGCACCAAGGGATTCACCGATTGCAAAACCGATGAAGCTTGGTCCAACAAGATTTTTAGGAAGAAAGACAAGGATACATATCATGAAGAATAGCTCGACACTCACAAGAAGGAGTCCTACACTCATACCAGATGTGAGGGGTATATTTACAACATCAACAGGTTTTCCTGTAAGAGATGCAAAGGCTGTCCTTGAGTTTGCCCTTGTGTTTATCCTCATGCCAAACCAGGCAACGCCATATGAGCCTAGGATACCAAGAACCGAACATACAAGTATTACAAACATAGGCCCTATGGAAAGATGGGAAAGACCCATAAAGTAGTAAGCCATACATATGGCAACAAGTACCCAGAGGATTATCAAGAATTTACCCTGCTGTGCCAGATATGATTTACAGGTCTCCCATATTATATCAGAGACCTCAAGCATGGATTTGTGGGCTGGACGATTTTTGGTCTGATTATACTGGACTATAGCAAAGATAAGACCAATTATGCAGACCAGAAGACCACAATACATGATTGAAAGGCCGCTTGTCCCCCCGAAGATAGCAAATTTAACCTGGGAGAGGTCGGGGAGGATAATGTCTGCCTCACCTGCCATTGCCACTGATGCTGTGGATAAAAGCATGAGGGTGAGCGTGAGAAGAAAGAAGCATAGACTTCGTTTGTTTGATAAGCTCATATAGAACCTCCTTACAAAAAATTTATGTGTTTAATCTCCTTAAAAAAACCTGCAAGCAATTAGCCCCCTGTTGATGAGGGCTTTTTTATTCTAAAACTTTTTTTCAGGCAATGTCAATCAACTTATGAAAAAATTCACATAATATCTTCATATATGGTTTTAGTGCCTTTTCTTTTAAAATAAAAAATTGATTCAGAAGACAATTATACAGATTTAAAAATGATGACCTTTTATTTATATGATTTCCTGCGAGCAAAGAGATAGAGATAGTTTTAAGGTCGGTCAGTAAGATGATACCACTATCCTTGCATCCACTGCATAGAGATTATCCCCTGAACCCCTGACAGGATTTATGTCTATCTCTGAAATCTCTGGGAAGTCCTCAACTAATCTTCCTATCCCCATTACATAATCTGCAAGAATCTCTATTGTCATGCCAGCCCTGCCCCTTATCCCTTTAATAAGAGGAAACCCCTTTATCTCCCTTATCATATCGCATGCCTCTTCCTTTGTTACTGGAACGAGGTTAAAGACAATATCCTTTACTATCTCTGTATATATACCACCAATTCCGAACATAATAAGGTGCCCTGCAGTATCATCGCGTTTGCAGCCAATTATTACCTCATTTCCCTCTATAGATTGCTGAGCCAAAACTGCAACAGCGCCCTCGATTTTAATCAATTCCTCCCATGCCTTGATGGCCTTCTCTGCTGTGTCTATTCCAGTCCTCACCCCACCTACATCTGTCTTATGGACTGGCCCCATGACCTTCATGACCATGGGAAACCCAATTCTTTTACATACTAGATAAACATCTTTTTTTGAAGTTATATATGCCTGTTCTGGCAGCTTAAAACGTAGGTGCCGCAGTATCTCTGCAACATCTAAAAATGGTATTAAACCGCCCCCCTTTTTTATTATATCCTCAATGGCTTTTTTGTCATAATCCAGGACTTCCTCGGATTGAATATAGATTTTTGGTCTTCTCAATACATCCCCCATTGCCTTCGCAAGGTTTACCTCATCAAAAAAGTAAAAATTGTCCTTTGATGCAAACTCCATCAGAGGTTCACGACATGTTGTAATAGAACTGAAGACAGGTATCAGGGGGATGGCGCTATATTCCATAGCCCTTGCTATCTCATCATATATCCTTCTGTTGTCAAAAAAGCCTGGATTTCCAACCATAATTACTATTACATCTATACTATCCCTTTCTTCTTCATTTAAAATGTTCAACATCTCCCTTATCTGTGTTGCAGTTCTTGAAGGAAAACAGTCTATGGGGTTAAGGACTGAACATTCAGGGGGAAGAATCCTTCTTATCTTATTTTGCGTATCTTCTTTTAGAACAGGGACCTTAAATCCTTGCCTTTCCAGTTCATCGGTAATAATCACCCCTGGCCCACCTGCATCTGTTATAATGCATACACGGTTTCCCTTAAGCCTCCCTCCTGTAGCCTTTAAAACACACGCTATATCAATCATCTCCATCTTACTTTTTGCCCTTATTATCCCCGCCTTTTTTAATAAGGTCTCCACTACAGTATCATTATTCGCCATAGCCCCTGTATGGCTTATGGCCGCCCTCAGACCTGCGTCGGTGGAACCCGATTTTATTGCAATGATTGAACAACCTTTTTCAGCAAGACGTTTTGTATAGAGCAAGAACTGACGGGGTTTCTTAAGGGATTCTATGTATAGCATCAAGATAGGTGCACCACCTTCTTTATAGTTTTCTTCATAGAGCCCTATAAGATCTTCAACGCCAGTCTGGATTGAATTGCCTACATTCACAACATTAGAGAATGATAGGCCACGGCTTATAGCCTGCTCCATCACAAGGTCTACAAAGGCACCTGAACCGCTTATTATATCTATTGATTTCGGTTTTGTTTCAGGCATAATACCTGCGAACTTGCCGCTATAAAAGGGCGTCATAAAACCAGAGCAGTTAGGGCCTATCATTATCATTCCATTGCTATCTGCAATACTTAAAAGCTGTGCCTCTTTTTTCTTTCCCTCCTTGTCCTTCTCCCCAAAACCTGCAGATATTATTATTACAGCCTTAACCCCTATTGCTGCCAATTCCTCAAAAACAGAAATAACAGCCTGTGCAGGGACAACAATAATAGCAAGTTCTGGAATCTCAGGAAGATTTTTCAGTGATGGATAGGAATTAATACCCATGACTTTATGGGCTCTGGGGTTAACAACCATAAGGTTGCCTTCATATCTATGTTCAATGATATTTTTCAATATCTTGCCACCCGGTTTATTTGTATCCTCACTAGCGCCTATTATTGCAATAGAGGCAGGCCTAAACAATGCCTTATACCTTAAAAATGAACTACCAGCCTGTCTATCCATATCACTACCTCCTAACCTTTTTTCTCAATATTAAAGATGTTATAGCCCCAATGATTGCAACACATGTGGATAATGCAAAGGGATACTTAAATGTCCCCGAAACATCCTTCAGCCAGCCTGCGACGAATGGACCCAGTGCCTGACCTACACCAAAAAATAAGGTTATAAAACCAAGGGCTGCAGGTGCAAGCTTAGCCCCTACCGCATCCCCTGCTGCTGCAGCCATAATAACTGGAAGAGCGGAAAAGGTCAGTCCGAAAAGTATAGCTGATATATAGAGTATGGGGATTGACTCTGAAATGGTAGGGAGAATGTAGGATATAGCGAGAACACAATATGCACACATGGAGGCATATCTTCTGCCTATGATATCTGATAAGCCTCCCCATATAACGCCGCAGAATATGGCGCAGAATCCTAAGATCGCAAATAAACGGCCCGCAGAGTATTCAGAAAACCCAATCTCTTTAGTAAGAAACGCTATTATAAATGTAAGATAAATAATATACGAGAAGCCATTCATGAAATAGACAGTCCCAAGCTTCCATATCTCCTTTTCCCTCAAAAGGATCTTCCAGGTAGAAAATAACGAGTTTTTTTCGATTGCTACAGGCTGTTGTTCATTGCCTCCATACATGGTTAGGCCCTTTTCTGCCGGTGTGTCTCTTAAAAGGGCATAACAAACAGTTGCGAGAACAAATACTATGATTCCAAGAAGATACCAGGCATATCTCCATCCATCTGCGCCATACATAGATATCATGCGTGGTATTATAAGACCTGCAATAGAAAGCCCTGTTCCTGTCCCGAGGGTTACTATGCCTGTAGCAAGGCCTCTTTTATTTGCCACAAACCATGCAGTTGGAAGGGCCATCATGGGAACATAGCTACCTCCATTGCCCATGCCTGTGATAAGCCTCATTATAAATGCAAAGATAAAGGAATTGGAAATGCCTGTGAGAAAAAGGCTTATCCCCATTACAAGAAGTGATATAAATAAAACCTTTCTTGTGCCGAACCTTGATGCAAGAAAACCACCTATTACAGCAAGACAGAGATAGCCAATAAAATTACCTGTGCCGATAAGACCTACCTGTGTATAAGAGAGAGATAACCCCTCTTTCATGCTGTTTAAGATCAGAGAATAGGACATACGGCCAAAACCATGGGAAAGTATAAGGACCAATGTGCCTGTAAATGCAATGACCCACGCATAATGGAACATAATACCTCCAGAAAAATATATTTTTTATGCCTGATAAATTTAATAGCATATTTTGATGATTTATTCAATATATTGAATAAATATTTTTAAAATAATTATATGTTGATTTTTTTTAAATCTTTGTTTAAAATCTATAGTATTATTGCAGGGAACTATAATGAATGAGTGGACATATAAAAGCGATTTAACGGATAATGAAAAGCTCCTTATGGCGATAATAAGGGCAGGTGAGCAATATAAGAGGATGGTATCCTCTGTATTTCGCAAGTATGGCCTTTCATTTCCTCAATACAATATCTTAAGGGTGCTTAACGCATCAGACCATAAACAGACTAAAACCACAACAGTAAGTAGAATTATGCTTGTTCCACCTGCCAACATGACAGGCCTTGCAAAAAGACTTGAGAAGAACGGATACATAATAAGAAAATCAGATCCCAATGATGAACGGGCAACAGTCCTTGAGATCACAGAAAAGGGTATAGATACCCTAAAAAATATAGAGAACGATAAGGATGCGTGTGTTAAAAAAATGCTTGAGGGATTTACAGAAAAAGAGATAGGCGACTTTTTATACAACATGAAAAGGCTTCTAAAAAAAAGAATAAATTGAAAAGATTGCTGAGAGGATAAGGGTTATGCTTTTTAGAGAATTCCAGTTAAAAAGAATATTTCAGGGGAGACTTCCAAAAGGCTGTGATTTATTGGAGGAGATAGGGTTATTTTTGAAAGATAAATCAATCCAGAAAGGTGTGATATCTGGTGTAGGCGCAGTCTCAAAGGCGAGAATTGGTTATTATGACCAGAGGGATAGGGTTTACAAAATAATCACCTTTGATGAACCTATGGAGATTGTATCTATGAAAGGAAATATATCCATTAAGGATAACGGCCCATTTCCCCATATCCATGGGGTTTTTTCAAAAAGAGATAGCTCATGTATTGGAGGGCATATATTTGAGGACACAGAGGTATTTGCCTTTGAGTTCGAGATAATTGAATTCTCTGGAGATGCTTTTATAAGGAAGTTTGACAAGGAGACAGGTCTCTATCTCTGGGGTAAATAATTTTCCAGCCTTAACATCTTCATAAAGCCTTTTGGATGGTATTCTAAAAAAAAGGACAATCCGATTTCAGACATTCCTTATTAAAGCCCATGAATTCACATTTAATATTTTTATCACTATAAAAACCGTCAATATTAAAATGCTCTGTCACGGCGTTTATTGCAAGGAAGGAATTTCTTTTACAGCATCTTGGTCCACCATGTTCTGCGATAATAGATAAGCTTTTCGATGTCATCATATTTGACTCTCTCCATTCCTTACCGGCTAATGGGGTATTATTTGTGATTAAACTAACGAATATCCCTGTACCTACTGCTGCACCGCAAGCGCCATGGGTTCCGCAAAACCCCCCTAAAACCCTTTCCGCCCTATTTCTGGCCTTAATAATATTTGTTTTCTTCGCTTGAGGATCCCCGGTTCTGCTATAATAGGCCGCCAGTAAAACAGCAGGAACCAAAAAATGGTGTTCTGGCCCGTGCATCTTTATTGCAGGATGTTTCATTAACTCTATAGCCAGATTCAAAGGATTCGTTGATTGCGAGGCAATACAATATTCTTGAATTAATTCATTTGCAGATAGAGAGTGGCACCGATCACATATATAATGCCCATCAATACACTTTACGTTGCTGTAAAAGATGTTATGGCAAAAGAAGCAACTTAATTCTTCGTCTTTATCTTTATAAAGAAGTTCCTTCCCGCAAAACAGACATCCGTTTTTATGATTCATATTTTCTTTGATTTTTGTCTATCTAACATTCTATTGCCAAATTAAGATGGCCTTTGTATTTTTTAAACCCTTAAGACAAGATTTATCATGTCACCCCTTGTAAATCCCATGGCGTGAAAAAATTGCAATAGATCCCAATCATTCCAGTTTACAAGTGTATATATTGTATCCACGCCGTATCTTTTTAGGTTGTTAATTAAGGCTGTGGCAAGAACCTTTGCTATACCCCTGTTCTGATAGTCAGGGTCTATTCCTATTGTATCTATCCAGCCGATATTATTGGGAACCCTGAATTCCCATCCACTTACCTCACCGAGTATAAAACCCACCACCTTATCATCAATCTCGGCTACCAGGGATGCATCAGGGGGCCTTGATTCTGCCTGTTTTACTATCTTGATTGTCCAGTACTCCCTTCTTGATTCCCCAAGGACCTTTGTGTCTATCTCTACAATGGCATCGAGGTCATCCTTTGTCATTACCCTGACGTTCAGTTTGTCAAAAAAGTTACTCATCGGATCTGATTGTCATTTTTTTAACACAGCTATTAGAACAATGCAACTCTTTTAAAAGTATTTTGTGAAAAAAATTACATTCAGAGCCTCATAAAAAATTTCTTAATGGTTTGTAAAGAGGCACCTGTTATCCCTACATGCGATAAGACGAAGTCTCTTAAAAAGCCTATCCTTGACATGGACGAGTTTTTTCTCCTTTACAATGAAAAATGCCTTTTTATTAGACCCAGCTATTTTCAAGAATTCATCTTCATCAATAAAATAGCCCCTCGCATCATCGTATTTAGCACCCATGGCAAGTTCACCTTTATATGAGGTGATGATAACCCTCTGTTTTGTGTAGAAGATAAGTGTTTGGTCAATACTGCCGTAGCCTATAGTCAGGTCATTTTCAGATTTTTTTGCATTTAAGACCTGAGCAAGACCTTTTGTGGTATTTAACCTGTCAAGGATATCGGTGTGCATCAAAAGGGTGCAGGTGAAGACAAAGGAAAAGGAGACCAATAGAAAAAAAGCCCCCCTGAAGGTTCTAAAAATTTTCACAGATAAAAATAGCACCATTGTAATAATTGAAAAAATGGATATGGCAAGGAAAAAGGTTTTTAATTCTGTAAGGATCCAGGGTGTACTACCTGTTATTTCACCAGCCAGTTTGTAGAATGATTTTAGCCTATAAAGGAAGGGTATGGAGAAGAGGGCCAAGAATAAAAGGCAGTAAGGAAAAAACTCCCATCCCTTATTAATCTTTAACAGGTCTTTTTCACCAAATAAGGTTCCCAGAATCAGGGCAAGGGAGGGAAATATGGGCAGTATATATGGGGACATTTTTGAGTTTGAGAGGCTGAAGAAAACAAACACCACAACAGACCAGATTAAAAAAAGTCTTACCTCTTTTCTTTTCCATATATTTATAGCAGCCCTGGGGAGAAAAAATGACCATGGGAATAGACCCCATAACAGCACGGGAAAGAAATATAGAATGCTGCCAGTTCGGTTGTGCTTTGATGTAAAAAATCTAAGAAAATGTTGGTCAATAAAGAAGAAGTAAAGAAATTCCTTCTCCTTAAGGGAGATAGCAATAAACCAGGGTAGGGTTATAGCAAGGTAGACTGCAGTGCCTTTTACAGGCTTCATCTCTTTCAGGAAACTTAATCTTTTGTCCGTAAAGAGAAAGAAAATAATAGTTATTACCATCAAAACTATGACAACTATGCCTTTTGTGAGTGTTGCCAAGGCAAGGCAGATATAGAAGAGATAGATAAAAAATGGTTTTCTGTCTCTGTAGTAGCCATAGAAAAAAAACAGACAGCATGATAACCAAAAGGTAAAGAACATATCAAGGGTTACAATCCTTGCCATGGAGAAAAACCCAAATGATGAGGCGAGTATCATGGAAGAAAAAAAGGCAACCCTCTCGCTAAACCACCTCCTTGATAAAAGATATAATAAAACCACACAGAGAAATGCCGATAGGGCACAGGGTATCCTGTATGACCATTCACTGACACCAAAGATTTTATAAGAGGCAGCAACAGCCCAGTAGTAAAGGGGTGGCTTTTCAAAGTATCTCACATAGTTTAATCGGGGAACAACGAAGTCACCTGATTCGAGCATCTCTCTTGGTATCTCTGCATATCTGCCCTCGTCTGGTTCCTTTAAGGAATAACTCCCAAGGCCGTAAAAAAAGAAGATCCATGACATAAGAAGGAGTATAAAAAGATATTTTTTATTCATGGACCTATAGGTCTCTCTAGTGTCTGGTATTTTTTTCTCCAAAGCTATGTCCTATATGGTCAACTATCTATTATCCTTTGTTTTTGTATTCCAGTATAACCATCTGCGTATCCCCTATATTATATTCTGATATTACACTAACATCTTTCAGCACACGTTTTACATCATCCACATCCCTTTTTCTTGTAAGGATAAAAAACGCATTGTTTTTGTCTCTCAGGGCTGCGAGGTCATCCTCTTTATGGTCATCAATATGTATTGCAAAATTGTCTGCATAGTATACATAAACACCTCTTATGCTGCCATAGTAAACCCATGGCGTGCCATTACTGGTTAAGGATTTTATCTTTTCTGATATTGGTTTGGGTGACTTATATTTATTAACCTTCTCGTAAACCGAGATATTTGCAATAAGAAATACGACTGCTATCCCTGAAAACAGTGTAAAAAAAGCAAGAGATAATCGTCTGCCCTTTGCAAAAAAAAACATAAACAGGGAGGTTAGCACACAGATGCATCCCAGGCAGATCCTTACATACTTGAACTCAGTATAGGTATCTACCTTGAATATAAAGAGCAGACCCCCAAGGATCAAAAAAATCAGGGATATAAGATAAAATACCAGGGTATTATAGACACCTTGATCTTTTTTTATGGTAGATGCTACCATGAATGCCGCTGCAGGTAGGGCAGGCAGCATGTATTTACTTATCTTACCGGATGAAAGGGAGAGAAATATAAACATCCAAAAAAACCAGATAATAAAAAAGCCCATGAGATCATCATGTCTTATGTTTTTAATGGCGTAGTATATGCCAAAGGGTAAAAAAAGACTCCAAGGAAAAAAATCAAGGGGTAGGGTGGTAAGATAATAATAAAATGGTCTTTTATGGCTCCAGGCATCAAAGAATCTTAATATGTTCTGGCGTATTATATTTTCATATAAGAAGGGAAGACCCTCTTTAAGATATACCATCACATACCAGGGCAGGGCTATAGCCAGAAAGATAATAATACCTGCTATCGTATGTTTTGTCATAATCAACCTTAGTTTTTTCTTGGAGATACTCATAGTTATAGCAACTGGACAAACAAGGGCAAGGGTAAGGGGTCCTTTTGTCATAAAGGCAAGACCTAAAAAGATAAAAAAGAGGTAGTAAAACAGGACAACAGATTCTCTATAATATTTAAAGAAAAAAAGGAGTGATAGACAGATAAATACAGAGAATACCATATCAACCTGAAGATAACGGGCCTGCCAATAGAAAAGGGGAGAACTTACCAAAATCAGGGCAGAGAAAATGGCATGTCCCTTGTCCCTATATCTTGATAATGTGATGAAAAAAAATAGGACAAAAGATAATGCTGATATACCTGAAACAAGCCTTAATGATACCTCATCCTTCAGGAAAAAAAATATGCCCTTGGAAAGGTATGTAAGATAATAAAAAAGAGGGGGTTTTTCTCCATAAGGAATGTTATTAAGATGTGGCACCACAGGATTATTCTTCAATTCTTTCACAATCAGGGCAAAATCACCTTCATCAGGTGCCCAGAAATCCCGCGATTGTAGATTCAAAAAAAAGAGCAAGGCAGATAAAAAAAGCAGAACAAAGACAAAATATCTCTCAATAAAATCTCTTAACCTATCAGTCATAGCTACCTTTAACGGTTTATCATAATCAGGAGACTTAAAATATTTACAGGGGTTCAATTAATATCTTAATAATGTCTTTAAAAAGGACAGGGGTAGACTGTAAGCCGGGTTCTGTTTTTGGTGACCATTTCTCTGCATATTCAGGTTGCCCTGAATCTTATGCGGCCTACCCGGGTTAAGGGATGGGCACTCCCTTCGTGCCATAGGGCACGATCCCTTTTTGGCCTTGCATCGGATGGGGTTTGCCAAGCCTCTGTGTCGCCACAGAGCCGGTGAGCTCTTACCTCACCATTTCACCCTTATCCCGTATATAACGAGACGGTGTATTTTCTGTTGCACTTTCCTTAGGGTTTCCCCCAGTCCCTGTTAGGGACCATCCTGCCCTTTGATGCCCGGACTTTCCTCCCCGCCATACGGAGCGGTCACCCGTCTACCCCTGTTCATTATTGCTGCCTTTGCAAGCCTGTCGGCAACCCTGTTTCGTTCTCTCGGTATATATTTTAAGCTAAACCTTTCAAAATTGTCTGCGATTTTTTTAACAGCTGAAAGATACCCTTTTAGCACAGGATGTTTTACCTTGTAGATACCTAAAACCTGATTTGCTACAAGGAGGGAGTCAGTATATATGTCTATAATTCCGACAGATGCATCCCTTGCCTTTTGGAGTGCAAAGATAAGGGCCTCATATTCAGCCATATTGTTTGTCATCCTCCCAAGATAGATGCTGTATCGTGATAGCTCTTTGTCTTTTTCGTATATAACTATCCCTGCCCCTGACTCCCCTGGGTTTCCAGATGATGCACCATCCACGTATATTTGCCACTCCAAATCAGTTATCTTCCTTGAAATAGAAGATCCTATTGCAACTTGGACATGTTATGAGCCTGCTGTTTTTTGTAACCTCTATAAATAGCTGTGGCGGTATACTCATATAACAACCGAGACATACACCGTTTTTTACATTTACTACAGCGAGACCCCCTCTTTTTTCAATAAGATTGAAGTAGGTTTTCTTTAACTCATCATTTACTACGCCAAGCATGGCATCTCTCTGTTTCTTCAGTTCTGCCAGGGTTTTATCCATGTTTTGCAGGTATTTGTTGGTCCTTTCAGTCTCTTCTTTTAGTTCTATCTCCCTTTTTTGAAGACGTTCAGCGATAGATATATAATCTTTTTTCAAATCCTCTATTCTATCCATGAGGATTAAGATATCCTCCTCTGTCTTATCATTTGTCTCTTTTGCCATCTCTATCTCCTTTAGGAGCGCCTGATATTCCTTATTGGTCTTTACATCATACAGTTTGGACTCAATCTTTTTTATCTTGTCTTTTTCTGCATCAAGCTCCTTTTCCTTTTTTCTTCGTTCCCTCTCCAATTCATCTATCACGGTTTTTTCTTTTTCTGCCACTTCCCTCAATTCACCTAACTCCCTATTCATCTCCTCAATCTTTTTTGGCGCAGAAAACCTCTTTTTTTCACTCTCCATTATCTGTGTCTCTATCAGCTGAACCTCATAGATAGTCCTTAATTCATGTTCCAAGATTACCCTCCATAAAATTAAAGGGGGTGAACCCTTAAGGAACACCCCCTTTAGAATAAAAAAATATATTGTTTTAGACATCCTTTCATAATCAATTTAATGGGCCCACCTGGGCTCGAACCAGGGGCCTACCGGTTATGAGCCGGTGGCTCTTCCAACTGAGCTATGGGCCCTTATTTTGATATAGATTAAACAATAACATTTATTTTGTCAAGGACATAGAGATAAAAATAGCAAGCCCCAGTGAAGATTATTCATCCGCTTTTTCTCCCATTGCGAAGCATCCTCCCTGGATATAATGTATTTTCCATTACAGGAAATAGTTTTATTTTGTCCCAAACGCTCCTAACATAAAAGGAAATATTTACATTGGGAATCCAGGTTGGTTGCCTAAAAATTTATTATAGATTTTATCTAATGGTAATGATAAGATTGAGTTCAAAAACAAATACCTTGAAAGGGATCTTGAACACCCAGCTATAACATTAGATACCCAAAGTTAGGTAGATGAGTGAATTATTTGAGATCACAGACCGTAAAAATTTTTGTGTTTTATATGTTTCATTGAAGAGGAGGCAGTAGTTGAAAACAATAGATGAAATAAATGAGAAGATCAAGGCAGGGAAGGCTATTATTGTAACTGCCGAGGAGATGATAGAGATAGCAAGGGAAAAGGGCACAAAAAATGCCTCTGAATATGTGGATGTAGTAACTACTGGAACATTTGGTCCTATGTGTGGTAGCGGCATGTTTCTCAATGTAGGGCATTCCAAGCCAAGGATAAAAATCGGTGGGGGCAGATGTCTTCTTAACGATGTTCCTGCCTATTGCGGGCTGGCAGCAGTAGATATCTATATAGGGGCTACTGCCATGCCTGATGATGACCCCAGAAATATGGTCTATCCTGGGGCATTCAAATACGGCGGCGGTCATGTGATAGAGGAATTTGTAAGTGGAAAGGATATAAGATTGGTTGCAAGTGCCTATGGCACGGATTGTTACCCTAGAAAAAAGATAGAGACCTATATCAATAAAAATAATGTTAATGAGGCGTATCTTTTTAATCCACGAAATAGTTATCAAAATTATAACGTGGCGGTAAACCTCACAAATAGGATAATATATACGTATATGGGGATAATAAAACCCAATCTTCACAGCGCAAACTACTGCAGCGCAGGACAGCTTTCGCCCCTTCTTAAAGACCCTAAGTATAGAACGATAGGCATAGGGACAAAGATCTTTTTAGGCGGTGGTATTGGATATATTACATGGAACGGGACGCAGCATAATCCCAACGTGCCGAGGAGTCCAGACGGTATACCAAGGGCAGGGGCAGGGACCCTGGCAACCATAGGTGATGTAAAACAGATGAGCCCTTTGTTTTTAAAGGGCGCAAGTTTTATAGGCTATGGGGCTACAATGTTTGTAGGCCTGGGTATCCCCATCCCTATCATAGATGAAGAGATGGCATATTTTACATCAAGAAGCGATGAGGATTATTGGGCGCAGGTTGTTGATTATGGAAATGATTATCCCAACAGAAATCCTGTGAGCCTCTGTGAGGTAAATTATGCACAGCTTAAATCAGGGAAGATAGATGTCAATGGGACAGAGGTCCCTACGTTTCCTATCTCAAGCTATCTTAAGGCAAGGGAGATTGCAGGAATACTCAAGGACTGGATTCAATCAGGGGGTTTTCTCCTTACAAATCCAGTGGCCCCACTACCAGGAATAGATTCAGGTATTAAGATGAATACCCTTGAGGTCAGGGATGCAGAAAACATATAAAGGTCGTCTCATATTCAGAGTGCCATCAGTGACACTTGAGGAGAATCTCAAGCAAAAGATAATAGGCATTCATTAATTTAATTATATTTGAGATATGGAGATCCATTCCACCTTTGCAGGATGAATTTTAACATCTTTAAATATAAAAAGATTTAGAAAGCTCTTTAATGTAATGAATAGAAAGGCTATATCCCTTCTCTCAGGCGGTCTTGATAGTGTCCTTGCATCAAGGATAATCCAGTCCCAGGGCATAGAGGTCGTAGCTCTCCACCTTACATCCCCTTTTAAGAGTAGAAGGGAAAGAGAAAGGGGTATGCAGGCAGCAAGGTCTGCTGAGGAACTTGGTATAAGATTAATAGTAAAGGAAAAAGACATTAATTTTATTGAGATCGTTAGGAAACCAAGGTACGGGTACGGAAAAAACATGAACCCATGTATTGACTGCAGGATCTATATGCTGAAAACAGCTAAGGTTGTTATGCAGGAAGAGGGTGCAGGCTTTATTATTACAGGAGAGGTTCTTGGTCAAAGACCTATGTCTCAGAGGCGAGACGCTATGAATCTTATTGAAAAAGAGAGTGGGCTCAAGGGTCTCATATTAAGACCCCTCTCAGCCATGCATTTTCCGGAGACAATACCTGAACAGGAGGGGATAGTGGACAGGGCAAGACTCTTTGATATTACAGGCAGGTCAAGGGCTGTCCAGTATGAGCTTGTAAAAGAGTTTGATTTGAGGGAATTTGGCTGTCCTGGCGGGGGATGCCTTCTCACAGAACCTGTGTTTTCTCGAAGATTAAGGGATCTGTTTTCACATGATGCATTTTTTACCATGAAGGACATAGAGCTGTTGAGTGTGGGAAGACACTTTAGACTAAACAAAGACGTTAAGATTGTTATCGGTAGAGACAAGAACGAGAACGAAAGGCTCTCCATGCTTTGGTCAGAAGGATACATGCTTGTTGTTCCTTCAGGTTTTACAGGACCCATGGGGCTGATAAAAGGTAAAACTGATGATGATATCCTCACTGTGGCAGCAAACCTTATATGCCATTTCAGTAGAACAGTTAATATGGATATTATCCCCATAGAGATAAAAAATAGAGATACAATGATTTTCAAGGCAGAAAAAAGACTAGTGGGGATTGAAGAGATTATAATCTAATATTGAAGGAGGTATAATTATGACTGGAGATATTTTAAAAACACTGCTTGATACAACCAAAGGCATGATCCCTCCCGATACAGTGATAAAGAACGCAAATGTGATAAATGTCTTTACTGACTCGATAGATGAGGACATGGATATCCTTATAAAGGATGGCTGGATAGTATCTGTGGAAAAAAACTGGACAACATCCTCTAGTGATGTTGATATTATTGATGCCCAGGGCCTGTATCTCTGTCCTGGGTTCATAGATGCCCATACCCACCTTGACAGTATATATCCCTTCTATGAATTTGTGCCCTATTCTATCAGGGGCGGAACAACCACAGTTATAACAGAATTTGCCATGATTGCTAATGCCTGTGGTATAAAGGGGGTAATGAGTTTTATCGAAAGCACAAAAGGATACCCTCTAAGGTGCTATTTTGTGGCACCGCCATTAACACCCCCCTTCCCAGAGATGGAGGAATCAAAGGGAATAGGTATTAGAGACTTTGAGAGACTCCTTAAAAGAGATGATTTTTTGGGTATTGGGGAGGCCTACTGGACGAGTGTTGTTGAGGGTAAGAAAAGGATACTCGACCAGGCTGGCCTTGCCATATCTTTAAATAAAGCCCTTGATGGTCATTCATCTGGTGCAAGGGGTAAAAAATTATTGGAATATCTCATTACAGGGATAACATCCTGCCATGAATCTGTTAGCGTCGACGAAGCCATTGAAAAGATTAGAAATGGTGTCTATGTAATGATAAGAGAGGGGTGGGTGAGAAGAGAGCTTAGGGAGGTATCAAAGATAGCAGGTTTAAATGTAGACAAGAGGCGTCTCATCCTTGTTTCAGATGTATTTGATGCAGTAATGCTCGATGATGAGGGCTATATGGATTCCGTGGTAAAAAAGGCTATAGAATACGGATTCTCTCTTTTCGATGCCATAAAAATGGCAACCATCAACCCTGCAGATTATCACAGACTAAGATTTTTAGGTGCCATTGCCCCCTTAAGATATGCTGATATAATATTCTTCCAGGACTTAGAGAGATTCATTATTGACAAGGTTATGGTAAATGGCGAGGTCGTATTCTCTGATGGTGTATTCCAAAAAAAGATAACACCCTATATCTATCCTGACTATATCAAAAATACCATAAGATGTGGCGCATATACTGCCCGTGATTTTATGATAAAGGCACAGGAAGAAAAGGAATATATACGGGTCATTGAGGCAGCTAACCAGACCATAACAAAGGAGATAATATGCAGGGCTATAAAAAAGGACGGTTTTCTGGAAAAAAATCTAAAAGATGACATAATCCCTGTGGCTGTAATAAACAGAAATAAGGCTAGGCAGTTTGGTAAGGGCTTTATAAAAGGTACGGGCATAAAAAACGGGGCACTGGCAACCTCTATTATCTGGGACACATGCAATATACTGACCATAGGAAGCAGCGAAGAGGATATGGCAGTAGCTGTAAACAGGATTAGAGATATCCAGGGTGGCACGGTCATTGTAAGAGATGGAGAGATTATATATGAATTTCCCATGCCTGCCTACGGTGTCATGCCCATATCAAGTATGCCTGAGATAAAGGAAAAAACCCTTGAGCTCGAGGACAAGATAAAGGTCATAGGGTCATCATTCGAGAGACCATTTCTTACAATCCAGACCATACCGTTCACAGGTCTTCCGTTCTTGAGGATTACTGACAAGGGGCTTGCTGATATCAAGAATAAAAAGATGGTCTCCCTTTTTATCTGAAACATTGTATTCTATATCTTGAACTTATTCTCTTCTCCTCTTGCAAGCCTTGTGATGTTATCTTTATGCTTGAGAAGAATAAAGATGCTAATCAGGATGGAAAGAGCTATGTATAGATTCGGGGCTCTCAGAAAAAAAAGAATAACAGGCATCATAAATGCCCCTACTAGTGAACCAAGGGAGACATACCTCCATTTAAAAAGAACGGCGATAAAGATAAGGATATCTATCAATATCGCCATTGGACTTACTGCAAGATAAACACCAAGGGCTGTAGCAACCCCCTTACCACCCCTGAATCTCAGATAAACAGGATACAGGTGACCAAGAAATGCAGAAAGACCTGTCAGTGCCACAAGAAAATATGAACTGCTGTAATACGAGGCTAATACAACAGGCAGAAAACCCTTTGCCACATCACCAATAAGTGTTATAATGCCTGCTGTCTTACCAGCAGTCCTCATAACATTCGTTGCCCCTATATTCCCACTCCCTGTCTTTCTTGGGTCTTTACCGTGTATTTTTGAAAGAAATAAACCTACAGGGATAGAGCCAATAAGATATGCTGCAGAAACAAAAAGAACATAAATCATAATTTTTTATAATATTCAATGTAAATTGTCTTGTCAACACATGCTTTAATGTGTATAATAACAAAGTTTTGAATTAAAAAAAATTTTGTCAATATATTGCTTTTTATAGTGGTCTTGTATTAAAATAATTATTTAAGCTGGTGTAGCTCAATCGGCAGAGCAGCTGATTTGTAATCAGCAGGTTGCGGGTTCGAGTCCCATCACCAGCTCCATGGAGAGGTTCCCGAGTGGCCAAAGGGGGCAGACTGTAAATCTGTTGGCGCAGCCTTCGGAGGTTCGATCCCTCCCCTCTCCACCATATTTTTGTAGTTGCTGAGTGATAGTGAATAGTGGTGATCAGAACAGCTTCTTCTTTTATTGAAAAAGTAGAATAGCCTAATAAAATCACCCAGATAAGATAGTAGCTATGCACTATTGACTGAATTTAAGGGCGGGAGTAGCTCAGCTGGTTAGAGCATCAGCCTTCCAAGCTGAGGGTCGCGGGTTCGAGTCCCGTTTCCCGCTCCAAAATTTGATAATTTTATATCCTTTTATGTTTTATGGGGATATAATTTTTGCTATAATTTAAGTAAGATAATTAAACAGGTTAATTCCTGTTTTGCCCGCGTAGCTCAGTCGGAAGAGCACTTCCTTGGTAAGGAAGTGGTCACCGGTTCAATTCCGGTCGTGGGCTCCATAAAT
>Ga0067045_1002768_pt1 | contig 54730 bp, 46 predicted proteins | sample TerdegcTABiofilm_FD_59184 | JGI IMG/M metagenome (GOLD analysis project Ga0067045, IMG submission 59184) | Combined Assembly of (Gp0054472, Gp0054536) Wastewater bioreactor microbial communities from Singapore -Terephthalate degrading...
CTATATCAAGTATTGCATCCATTGCACAGGGAGTTCCAGCAAAATGCACCGGTATAATGGCTTTGGTTTTGGGCGATAGTAACCGGTATATAGAATCAACACTAATACAATGAGTATCCCGGTCAATATCAGCCAATACCACAGTAGCACCACAGTAGGAAACAACTTCTGCCGTGGCAACAAATGTATTTACAGGAACTATAACCTCATCTCCCAAGCCAATACCACATACCTTTAAAGCAATATGCAGCGCAGCCGTACACGAGCTTACCGCAACAGAAAAAGGCATACCGGTATATGCAGCAAATTTTTCCTCAAACTCAACGGTTTTTGGCCCCATGGTGGTCCAGCCGCTTTTAATGGCGCTGACTGCAGCCTCAAGGTCACTATCATCAATATAGGGGACATGAAACGGGATATTCATTGCGCGCAATCCTTATGTAACAGGCTATGTATATTTTCGGAAGAAAATAGCAGGTTGTATATATAAAAAAAGAATTGAAAATATTCATTACATATTTATACATTTACCTATTAAATAAAATATGAAATATATACACTTCCACCGTTATAGGGTGAGTGTGTATATATACGTTTTCATGAAATTACTTTAAAATATAAAATACTGATGGGAACCTTTAAAAACTGCATTATAAATGTAATAAAGAGAAAGCGGTTTTATTTTATATATTGTGCCCAGAAGGGAACATCCAAAAAAATAATTTTTAGATATTCCCTTATGATTCAACATCAAAACAATACACAGAATAGTGAGGATAGGTATGAAAAAAAACATTCTGGCATTGATTTTTATGATGTACATCACTGCTATGCCTTCATTGACCTTTGCAATAGCTGATATCGCAGTTATAGGTGGATATACCCCCTACGGAAAAATAGAGTTTTATGAAAAGGAATATGATTCACTCAAAGGGTATAATTACGGAGTGATGGGACATCTTAACGTTGATACTGAAGTTATCATGTTTGGATTTGGATTTTATTTCCATGGTGAACGGTTGCACTATACATTCAACGGGGACACAAGAGATTTTACTGTTAAACAATCATGGGGGCCTGATATTATTATCATGATAACAGCAAGTGAGATTATTGCCCCGTATGTACGGGCTGGCATTGCACTTTTGAGTGAACTCAAATACGATTACGGCTACGACAAAAAGGAAAAAACCAGATTCCTCAACAGTGGCTGGTGGGCCATAGGTTCAGGTATTCACGTAACTGAAGAGATTCTTATTTTTGGCGAATTACAACGACTATCCATGTCCCATGACAATGAACATTCAGCCAAACGGTATACAGTAAATGCTGGAGCAATGTTTAATTTTTAAATTGTCTGTTTAGTGCCATTTTAAAAGCAATGCAATTTTTACTGTAAGCGCACTGACTGAAGCTCCAATAATTGCTCCCCACAGCAAATCAATACCAGTAATAAGCACCGGCCATCCTTTAATAGTTGCCTGGTTTGTCAGGTCATACGTTGCATAGCTTACAAGCCCAAATAGTGCTCCTGCAAATAAAGCCTGCATTGCTGATTGTGCTTTAATTGCAGGTATAATACAAAAATACTGTAACCCAAAAATAAACAGTACATAAAATAAAATAACAGCCCACCACACCACATCACCCATAAGATAACCTAAATATTGTTTGTACATGTTTTTAGCTATTACCGTTAACCACAGAGCGTCGATGAGCAGAAAAAGAATTAATGCGGTACTATACATTTTTACGTAATTCATTATAGAACCTCCTCTCAAAATAAAATTTTGAACACTATGTTATCCTTACACTTTTTTGATATATATCCCAATGGGTTATAGTACAGGTATCAAAATAAAACAATTGTTTTTTTATTAATAATATCAAGAAAGTCATATTACAGGCTCAATTGACTGTATATCCACTTTTACTGATACGCCTTTCTGCAAAATATCAACTGACACAACGACGTGATGTTCTGTTCCCCTGCTTACCAGTATCCCCTGTACACCTGATAAAGGACCACTGATTATTTTTACCTTTTGTCCTTCTTTTAAATAAGGGTGTTCATCTATTGTAAGCTTGCTGTTGACCATTTTATAAATGCTTATTATCTGATCATCAGCTACAGGCTGATATCCGGAACTATCGCCCAATATTTTTACCACACCTCTAATTTTTAAAACTTGCAAAAAATAAGCTTTATCATTGGGAAGCTTAACAAACAAATAGCCGGGAAACAGCGGAAAAGGAATGAGCTTGTTTCTATCTTTCCATTGTCGCAATCTTTCAACCATTGGCAAAAATGACTCAATACCTTTTGCTAACAGGGCACTGTGCACTTTAAACTCATGGCGAGAGCGAACATACACCGCATACCAGTTACTTTCCATTGTGCCATACCAGCAGCGCTTTGTCTAAATTGAGTTTTTCTTTATATTTTGTTTTTTCCTTTGGCGATAGCACCAGTGGCCGTATCTTGCGTTTTATAATTCCTTCAGCTTTTTCAATGAGTTGAGCCAGATATGAATAATCAACAGCACCTACAATGACAACATCAATAATGCCACTATCTATCCCTTTTGCATAATCGCCAACCACATACGCTTCATGTACTTTTCCTAATTTGGCAAGCACACTGTCAATCAACACATCGATACCCAAATATTTTTTCACAACACTGTGAATATCTTTATAAAGTGGGTGACTGGTATTTGCATTGTAGTACACCTTATTGCCATTGGCGTTGCGCTCTAAATAGCCTGCATCCACAAGACGGTCAAGTTCCACACGCACTGCATTGGTGGATTCATTCATCTGAGCGGCTAATTCACGCAAATACCCTTTAGTGGAAGGATTAATAAAAAATTTAAGTAAAATTTTAAGCCGCGTTTTTGATGTAATAAGTGCATCCAGCATATGCACAACGAGTAATATTATTGCTCGTTTTTGTCAAGTATTATTAAAGAATATTACCTACTGTTTATTTTCTAATTCGTTAAAAAAATCATTAATATCGTTTTTATATATCCCTTTCAACTTTAATGCATCTTCTAACACTATATTAATCTTTCGCTTATCCAATTCATATGAATATGCATGTCTAAAAAAATGACGAAACGAACGCAAATTATCAAGCAATAAAAATGTTTCTTCTGAAAGTAATTTAGGCCTTATTCCTTCTATTGGGATGGCCATTCGTTTTAGTAATTCATAATGATACTTAGTTGAATTAACTATATTATTTTCAAATTCCCGTGCTATTAACTTAAATAAATCTTCAAACGCACAATATAAATTATGCAGCTGATACCCAATATTCTCAACAACCCACTTTCCTTTCTTTTTCTTTCTTTCATCTATTTTATTAAATATTTTATCTATTACAGCTATTTGTGCTTCAATAGAAGATCGTAGTAACACTATCCTTTCTTTTTCCATTGTATTCCCTCTTTTAATATAAAAGGACGTAATCGGTGATTTTCAAGCTGTAGTATATCCACATCGCAGCCCAACCGTGCAGATATAAATGACATCGCTTTGAAAAAATCTTTATCATCAAGTCCAATAAAACCAATATCAACATCCGAGTGTTCTGAAAACAAATATTTCTTAGTAATAGAACCAAAAATATATGCTTCTTTAAAAGGTATAATTTTGCTTAACTCTTCCAAAACACTTCGTAACTTATGTAATGTATAAATCCTGTAATTTTCTCTTTCTTCTTTTTTTCTGTGCAAGACACTATCAATAATTTCAGTTGTAAATCTGGCCATTTTATTCCTGTTATTTTAATACAAGTATATTTATAATAATATAATTTAAAAGATGGGAAGTCAAGTATATTCAAAAATTAGATTTTATCATCACGATAAGGAAGGCAGCATTGCATATTTTCATGTATGAGTGAATACATTAAATGATTACCCAATAAAGATTCTTTATTCTATGTAATGGATATTAATTTTATAACATAGAGCACTAAAGGCTTAAATGAAACTCTTCAATATGATTCTGCGGTAATTTCCCAATTGTTACCAACGAATATTGAGCATTATCTAAAACCCTGTGGGCAACCCGCATAAAATCATCCATTGTTACTGTTTGTATATTTCGTACTATTTCCTTGAAGGTAAATTGCTGGCCAAAAACCATCTCATTTTTTGCAATATGGCTCATACGCACCTCAGTACTTTCAAGGCTTAACGCCATATTGCCAACAAGGTAACTCTTTGCATCTGAAAGCTCTTCTTCTGATATTCCCTGTGTTAACAGCTGCTTGCACTCATTTGCTATTAATTGTAACAGCTTGTTATACTGTGAAGGAGCTGTCCCGCAATAAATGCCAAACACACCAGTGTCCATGAACGATGAATGAAAGCAATAAATACTGTAGCACAACCCTTCTTTTTCGCGGATATTCTGAAAAAGGCGTGATGACATGCTACCGCCCAAAATAGTGTTAAATAAATAAAAAGCCCACCTGTCCTCGTCAACCTTACTCAAACCATCAGTGCCAATACACAGGTGTATCTGCTCTAAGTCTTTATCCAGGTGTGCACGTAATTTGCGTTCATACTGTGGAGGTGCAGGAAGCTTTATAGTATTTGCTGCTATACAATCCTTACAAAAATATTTTTCAACAATCTTCCGGGCTTCTTCTATATTAAAATTTCCAGAAATAACAAAAAGGGATTCATCATCAGTATAATATTGTTTATAAAACGCAACAATATTGTCTCTGTTAATGGCATCTATTGTATCAAAGCTACCCAGTATTGAATGGCCTAATGGGCTGTTATAAAACATGGTTTCCATAAAAAGATCATGGATATGCTCATCAGGAGTATCTTCATACATTTTAATTTCTTCAATGACTACATTTTTTTCTTTTTCTATTTCTTCATCATCAAATTTTGAATTCAGGTATGTGTCTGATAATATCTCAATAGCTAATTCTAAATAATCCGAAATTACATTTATATAATAGCATGTATATTCACGATTTGTTGCAGCATTATGCTGTCCACCAACCCTATCCACTAAGCGTGCAATGTCCTTTGCACTATATTTATGTGTACCCTTGAACAGCATATGCTCAATGAAATGGGCATATCCCATTTCATTGGCTTTTTCGTGTCGTGAGCCCACCTTAATCCATAGGCCACACGACACTGAAACAACATTATCAATAGGCTCAAGCAAAACCGTGAGGCCGTTAGGAAGTTTAAATTTATGTACCATGTTTCGAACTAATGCTTCTTCATAGCGTCTTTGCGGCTTAAGTTGATGCGTCCCTGCTCATCAATGCCAATAACCTTGACCAGCACCTCATCACCTTCGTTTAGAATATCCTTCACCTTTTCAACACGTGAATGGTCAAGTTTGGAAATATGAACCAGCCCCTGTTTGCCGGGCAATATTTCTACAAACGCTCCAAAATCAGTAATCCGCTTTACAATTCCTTTATAAATAGCACCAACTTCTACTTCTTCCACCAAACCTTTAATAGAAAGTTGCGCCTTTTCAATGGAATCCTGTTCATTGGCGGAAATGAATACAGTACCATCAGGCTCAATATTAATATCAGCACCTGATTCCTCTATAATCTTCTTGATTACCCTTCCACCGGGCCCAATCACTTCGCCAATCTTTTCAATTTCAATCTTCATAACAGCTATTTTTGGTGCATGGGGCGATAGTTCCTTAGCAGGCTCTGATATCACCTCATTCATCTTTTCTAAAATATAGAGCCTTCCTTCCTTTGCCTGCTCTAACGCTTTGCGCATTATCTCGGTCGTGATTCCTTCAATCTTGATGTCCAGTTGAAATGCGGTAATACTGGTTGCAGTCCCAGCCACCTTAAAGTCCATATCACCTAAATGGTCCTCAATGCCCTGAATATCGCTCAATATGGCATAGCGGTCGCCTTCCAAAATTAAGCCCATTGCAATACCGGCAACCGGCGCCTTCATGGGCACACCAGCATTGAACAATGCCAGCGAACCTGAACACACAGTAGCCATTGATGAAGAACCATTAGACTCAAGTATTTCTGAAACAACACGGATGGTATAGGGGAATACATCTTCATCGGGAATAGCATATTCCAGTGCTCGTTCAGCCAGCATACCATGGCCAATCTCACGACGGCCCACACCACCAACTCTTCCAACTTCACCAACGCTGAAAGGAGGGAAGTAGTAGTGAAGCATGAACCGCTTATATGATTCTTCAATTAAATCAATACTATCAATACGCTGGGAATCAGCAACTGTTCCCAGGGTCACTATCCCCAAACTCTGTGTCTGGCCACGAGTAAAAAGTGCCGACCCATGCGCACGTGGCAAAATGCCAATCATGATATCGATAGGCCTTATATCTTTAAGGCCCCTTCCATCTGCTCGCTTGCCTTCATTTAAAATACGTGAGCGCACCACTTCGGCATCTAAGTTATCTACAATTTCAGGCACCAACCTAATGGTTTCAGGAAATTGTTCCTGCAACTGGCTGGTTATTGTTGTAATCAGTGTGTCTTTTGCTTGCTCACGTGCCTTCTTTTCATGAACATCTTTTAATTGTTCTATGTTGGTAAAATATTGTTCTCGTATAACTTTCTCAAGTTCCTTATCGCTTAATTTTGGTTCATAGGTCATCAGGGGCTTGCCACAGGATTCTTTTAATGCTTCCTGTACTTCACATAGTTTTATAATATTAGCATGGGCAAATTCAACAGCTTCTATCATTTCATCTTCGGTTAAATTCTTTGCCTGCCCTTCAATCATGGTCACAGCTTTTTTTGTTCCGGCCACAACAAGGTCAATATCACTGTGTTCCATTTCCTGAAAGTATGGATTTATCTTCCACTGCCCATTGATTCTCCCAACCCGTACTGCCCCAACAGGCCCCTTAAAGGGAATGCCTGATATAATGAGTGCAGCTGAAGCTGCATTTATTGCCATCACATCCGGCTGATGCTCTCTGTCAGCAGAAAGCACATAAATAATAACCTGTACCTCATTGACAAAATCATCCGGGAATAAAGGCCGTAGGGGTCTGTCAGCCAGCCTGCTGGTTAAAATTTCCTTATCGCTGGGTCTTCCTTCACGTTTAATAAACCCACCAGGTATCTTGCCCGCCGAGTAATGTTTTTCCCGGTAATCAACCGTCAACGGGAAAAAATCCTGTCCTTCCACAACCTTCTTTGACGCAACAGCCGAAGCAAATACTATCGTTTCACCACACGAAACCGCCACAGCGCCATCTGCCTGCTTTGCAAGTATTCCAGTATTAAACAGGATTACATCATCTCCAATATGTACTACAAATTCTTTATTCATTGTATAATCCTTAACTACTTATTTTAAATTCTTTTGAACCCTTTACCTTCGTATGCCAAGTGATTTAATCAGTTCTCTGTACTTTGTCAAATCCTTCTTTTTAAGATAATCAAGAAGCCGTCTGCGTTTACCTACAAGCTTGAGCAAACCACGCCGTGAGTGATGGTCTTTAACATGTACTTTGAAATGTTCGGTCAGATGGTTAATCCTCTCAGTTAAAAGGGCAATTTGAACCTCTGCTGATCCGGTATCCTTGTCATGCAACTGGTATTTGGTGATAATCTCGTTTTTTTCTGCCATACGACTTTTTAGTCCTCCTTACAATCACTATATTCTAATTTATTGAATTTACTGTAAGCCTTATAATTCACAGTGCTATTTGTAGTCAAAATCAGTCAAGAAATAAATTATACAGGAACTTCTTAAAAACTGTTTTACGGATGTTCCCTTGTGAGCACAATAGGATAAAACCGCTTTCTATTATATGAATAATTTCGGAAAAAAGCAGTTTTTCAAGGTACCCATAAAAGTGGATAACACTTTTATTTCATTGTATCAATTTTATCAAGCTCTTCAATAAAAACTTTTTTACACCTGTACCCTTTTTCATCTTTTACAGCCAGAGCCACTAAATCTTCAGTTCCCTCAGGAACCACCCTGAATACAGGCTCACCGGTAACATATGTAATATCATCATAGCCAAGCAGCTTTCCATGTTTAATCTTTATCAAAGAATCTCGCTTTACTGCTATAATACCAAAGTGACCAAGCGCACTGAAAGGAGTAAAAATTCCACGCATATCTTTAATACTTTTGTGCGATAGTTCAACGCATTGTTCCATGGTCATGGCATCAGTAACGGTGAAGTCACCAATGGCAATTCTTCGCAATGCTATAACATGGGCCCCTGTGTGCAATCGCAAACCCAGGTCTCGAGCCAGTGCTCTGATATAGGTGCCTTTACTGCACGTAATGTCAAGCGTAAGCTTTGAACAAGCTGTATCAAAATCAAGTACTCTAATGTCATGTATGTGGACCGGTCGTGGAGCTATCGCTACCGATTCCCCTTTTCGTACCCTGTCCGATGAACGCTTCCCGTTAATTTTAATGGCCGAATATTCAGGAGGAGCCTGCATAATTTGGCCTATAAAATAGGTTTTCAGGCAGGAGTGTATATCCTCAAGTGTGCACTGAATATTGCTTTCTGAAATAACCTGCCCCTCACTGTCATGTGTGTCAGTTGCCACCCCTAATTGCATAGTGGCAATATACCGCTTGTCCATATCCATAAAAAACGGCACCAGTCGCGTTGCCCACCCTACGCACACAATTAAAAGACCTGATGCAAATTTGTCCAGCGTACCTGCATGGCCACACTTTTTCGCTTTTAGTGTTTTTCTGATATGATGTATACAATCAAAAGAAGTATAGCCAGAAGGCTTGTCTATAAGCAACACGCAATCCTTTATATGGGGAACACTCATATGTTACGTATCGCTGCTTCCGCTATTATTCTTTGAAGATTCTTTTTCTAATTTTTCCAAGAGATTAACCATATCCACGCCTTCTTCAATAGATGTGTCTAAATGAAAGCGAATTTCAGGAATAGTGCGAATACTCAGGGCTTTCCCAACTCTAAACTGGATAAACCCTCGTGCAGATTGCAGGCCAGCCAGTGACTTCTTTTTGGTGTTTTCATCACCCAGCACTGAAACATACACATCTGCATATGCATAATCTTTACTCAATTCAACATTTGTTACCGTTACAAACCCAATACGGGGATCTTTAATCTCCGTTACTATTAACGTGCCAACAAGTTTTTTAATCTGTGTCTCTAATTTCAGCTTTCTGAATCCCATGTTACTGGTTTATCCCCGTGAGGAATCCTCTAATTTCTTTTTTATTTCTATTATCTGATATGATTCAAAATTGTCGCCTTCTTTGATATCATTGAAATTCTCTAACGTAAAACCACATTCCTGGCCTGCTTCAACCTCACCTGCATCGTTTTTAAAACGTTTCAATGAATTAAGCTTGCCATCATAAACCACAACACCATCACGAATCAGCCTGATGTTATCGCTTCGCTTCAATCGTCCCGTTAACACAATAGCTCCTGCCACAGTTCCAACCTTGCTGATTTTAAAAACCTGTTTAACTTCACCTGTTGATGTAATCTCCTCCTTCATTTCAGGAGATAGCATCCCTTCCATGGCTGCCCTGACGTCATTAATGGCATCATAGATGATATTATAATACTTAATTGACACACTTTCTTTTTCGGCAATCTCGGCAACCTTTGCCGATGGCCTTACCTGATATCCTATAATGATAGCATTGGAAGCCGAAGCCAGCATAACGTCCGATTCATTAATCCCACCTGTTGCAGCATGAATTACTTTAACACGAATATCGTTTGTAGAAAGCTTCTGCAACGAATCGCGTAATGCTTGAACCGAACCGTCAACATCTGCTTTAATTACAATCTTAAGTTCTTTGATTTCGCCTTCCTTAATCATGGTATTCAGGTCTTCCAGCGTTACCTTCTTTATCTTTTGTGCACTTTCAAGCCGCACCAGTTCCTGGCGCTTCTGGGCAATTTGGCGTGCATATTTTTCTGATTCAACTACCTGGAACGGATCACCTGCTGACGGCACTCCACTTATACCAAGAACTTCAACCGGCATTGAAGGAGTGGCTTCCTGTACCTGTTCACCGGTATCAGTAAACATTGCACGTACCCTACCTGAATATAAGCCCACCACAAACGGATCACCCACATGCAATGTGCCATTCTGAATTAGCACTGTTGCAATGGGCCCCCGGCCAGGGTCCAATTTTGATTCAATAACAACACCCTTTGCACGCAGCTTAGGATTGGCTTTAAGCTCAAGCATTTCTGCCTGAATTAATATTAATTCCAAAAGTTCGCGGATATTTATTTTTTGTTTTGCACTTATTTCAGCAAAAAGTGTTGTCCCTCCCCACTCTTCTGGTATAAGTTCATATGTGGTTAACTCCTGTTTTACCCTGTTTGGATTAGCTTCAGGAAGGTCTATTTTATTTATTGCTACAATAATAGGCACATTTGCAGCTTTAGCATGATTTATTGCTTCTATGGTCTGCGGCATAACACCATCATCTGCTGCTACCACCAGCACAACAATGTCGGTTACACTTGCACCACGTGCACGCATTGTGGTAAATGCTTCATGACCAGGAGTGTCAAGAAATGTTACATATTTATCTTCAACCTTTACCCTATATGCACCAATATGCTGTGTAATACCTCCATGTTCTGTTGCTACAACATTGGTTTCACGTATTGCATCAAGCAATTTTGTTTTACCATGATCTACATGTCCCATAACAGTCACTATTGGTGGCCGTGGCACATAATCCTGTGGTCTGTCCTCTTCATCAACTTTGATAACTGTTTCTTCATATAATGAGACCACTTTCACTTCAGTACCATATTCACTTGCCAGTATTGAAGCAGTATCAGCATCAATGACCTGGTTGATTGTGGCCATAACACCCATTGACATAAGCTTGGCAATTACTTCACTGGCTTTTATATTCATCTTTTTGGCAAGATCTCCAACGGTAATTGTCTCGGTAATCTCTATTTCTTTTGGAGCAACAGCTTCCCGGGGCTGTGATTCCTTTTTTCGCTTCAAGAGTAATAATTTTTCTTCCAGTTCTTCCTTTTCTTTTTTTAAGAAGCGTTTATCTTTTTCCTTATCTTTTTCCTTGGCTTTTCCCTTGTCTTTCTGCCGTTTCTGCAAATCCACAACTTCTTTATCAATAACCGGAACATCTCTTTTTTCAACTACTGTTGGAGCATGCTGCCTTTCAGATCTCTGTTCCTTTTCTTCAGTCTTTGGCCTTTGCCTTTCATCTTTCCTGAAATCCTTTCTGGGGAACCTGTCCTTAGGCTTCCCATGTCTTTCTTTTTTATCAAATCGTTCTTTTTTTTCCTGCTTTTCTTTTTCCCCTGCTCCCGTTTCTGCGCGCTGTTTTGGAGCAGTCTCTTTTAAATCCTCTTTATGTTCAACAACTTCTTCAATTGCTTCGTCTTCTTTTGCTTCAGCTTCTTTTTTTAACTCTTTAGCTACGTGAACTTTTCTTTTCAGTTTTATTTTCTTCTTTAATTCTGCCTGCTGAATAAGTTTCTTTGCTTCCTGGGCTCTCTGTTCTTTTATTATCTGAATCTTCTTTTCTATAAGAAACACATCGTCATTTGCCAGTTCAGATTGTTCATCTGTACAGGGGATGCCAAGATCCTTACAGATTTTTATAACATCATCTGTTGAAACATGATTTTTTGTTGCTACATCGATAGCTTTCATTAACAAATCCCTATTTGATTAAATTATTAGCCTGTACGTATGCCATAAACAGAACAGAGCTACCCACAAACCCTGCCCATATGAATAATAGACTGTCCCTCCCGTTTAAATGACACCATGTATACTATTCTTGCTTATCTTCCTGTTCATCTTCGTAATCTTCTTCTTCAAAGTCAACATATTCTTGTATTATATTTATTATCTTTTGAGCTGTCTTTTCACCAATGCCATCAATGTTCATCAGATCTTCTACAGATTTTTCAACCAGATCCTCAACAGAGAAAATTCCACCTGCCTCAAGCAAAGCAATGGTTCGGGCATCAAGACCTGGCAATTCTTCCAGCGGTGTTTCACCTTCTGATGTTGTTGCAAATAGCTGCTCAACCAATGCACGTGATTCACTAGAACTTAAGAATTCACGATACTGATCCTCGGTTTTAATATCAATATTGAACCCACATAATTTGGCTGCCAGCCGTGCATTATGACCGTTTTTACCAATAGCAAGCCTGTACTGATCATTGTCCACAACAGCTATCACCCCGCCATCCCTGGTTTCAATAATTTCTTTAACTTTTGCGGGAGTCAATGCATTTGAAGCCATTACCTTTTTATTTGGTGAATATTCTATAACATCGATCTTTTCCCCTTCAAGCTCACGGACGATTGATTGAATCCGCACACCTTTCATTCCAACACATGCACCCACGCTATCAATGTCATCCCTGTCACTGGTTACAGCAACCTTGGTACGCATTCCCGGCTCCCGTACAATATTTACAATTTTTACTATTCCATCATATATTTCGGGGATTTCCATTTCAAAAAGTTTTTCAACAAATTTTGGGTGTGCACGCGATAGTACCACACTGGGACCCTTGCTATTTTTTTGTACACTCAGTACTATGGCTTTAACTCTATCGCCAATTTTATAATGTTCAAGCGGCGACTGCTCACGTGCAGGTATGATACCTTCAGTTTTTCCAAGATCAATATACAGTGCTTCTTTTGTTTTACGCTGGACATAACCATTTATTAATTCATTTACTTTATCTTTATACTCATCATAAACAATGTTTTTCTCTGCCTCTTTAATCTTTTGCAAAATAACCTGTTTTGCTGTTTGTGCAGCTATGCGTCCAAATGTTTCAAGCGGATTTTCTTCTACTATGACCTCATCGCCAAACTTTACATCTGGTTTAATCTTTTGGGCTTCTTCCAGCGATATTTCTTCAGCATGATTTTTAGGCACCCGTACTACCATTTTTCGTGAAATAATCTTTACGGTATTTTTTTCTCTGTCAAAGGTAATATCTACAGGTTTGGTGATGCCATATTGTTTTTTATATGCAGACAGCATCGCTGACTGAACTATCTCCTCAATCATTTCACGGGTTATTCCTTTTTCAGTAGCAATCTGATGCAGTGCTTCAAAAAAGTTTCCACTCATACTGTTCACCTTTTAATAATCTAAATTTGCTTTTATAATTTGGGCATAAGAAAAGGTCAATACCTTATTGGTTTCATTAATAGTTACTATCTCCCCATCTATCCTTGTGAGCGTGCCTTTGAATGTTTTCCTGGTATCCCCCTCCTGGTAAATACCCTTAACAGGCGCTCCTGTAAATCGTTGAAAATCTTCAATAGTTCTGAGTTCTCGCTTTATTCCCGGTGAAGATATTTCAATAGTATAGTCATCAAGCACCTGCCCTTCATCTATACGATGGGATAACTCCTTGCTAAATTTTTCACAATCAAGATGCGATATGCCATTAATGTGGTCAATCTTAACAGTAATGCGCGGTGTTTTCCCGTGCAAAACAAGAACACTGTCATATATAGTGTAGCCAAGGTCGTGAGCCACACTGTTAATTATTAACTCAAGGCTTTCATTGAGTTTCATTATACTGCTCATGTTTATAGATATATAAGGGAACTTCTAAAAACAGTTTTTTGGGATGTTCCCTTGTGGGCACAATGTAATAGGATAAAACCGCTTTCTTTTTATTACATCTGTAATGATGAAAGCAGTTTTTAATGTGCCCATAAAATTGACTAAAAAAAAGAGTGGCTTTTGCCACCCGCTTTACACACAATCTTTAACAATAAAGCAGAAAACCAACTACCTCAATTAATCAATATAGTATCATGTGCTTACAATTTCAAGCTTTTTTTTAACTTTACATTCTCTGCAGGAAAAATTCTGATTTACATACTACACCAAACTTGTATATATTTTACCTACAATAAATCACTGTATATAAGGTACTCTATGGAACGTGATATTTTGCAATCAATTAAACTGGAAATTACTAAAAATCTTAAATTTACACCATACCTACGTATATGTCTTCACCCATTTATTGCACAATCAAAAAGCGATATTGCACATACTATACTTTGCGCAGAATTATCTGCAGAGCCAGCGATTCGCTTCAGTGCAATACGTACAATAACAAGCTATCTACTACCTGGATTCACTGACCTTTTCCATGCTTTATTCCAGCACCCAATAACCGATGATGAAAAGATCCAGATTTGCATTTATCTGGCAACATATGGAAATAGCCTGACGGTAGAGCTTTTGAATAATTATATTTTGGATAATTTCAATAAAGAATCAAACTATACCATAGTAATTCAGTGCCTGGAAACATTAAGAATATTACGGCATCCTGACAATTCTCTCCTTACCACATTAAAAAGCATTATTAATGATACTGGAACCCATGAGGTAATACGGTATTATGCAATACGAACATTATCAATTTTCAATGATATTCATGTTCTGAGTTCATTGATCAATCAGAATGAATATACACTTTTAGGAATTTTTGATGCAATTGCATTTATGAGCGACTATTGTATTACCCAAAAAAAAGAAGCACCAGATTCATCAAATGAAGAAAATCTTATTATTGAACTCAGGGTCTTTTTATCCAAGATGCTGCCACAATTTGATGAATTTTCAACAAAGGTGAAGATTTCATGTTTGAACGCTCTTATTACATCTAAACATAGAGAAACCAATGATTATGTACTAAAAATACTGAGTGGCCAAAATGAAAATGAAAAAGAAGAATTACTTCTTTTACTCCAGCATAAAATCATGTTTTTACGGGATCCTGAACCGTTAATCAGGGCACTTATTTCATATGGCACTGTATCGCCCCATCATAATACAATAATTGTTGATACCATAATAAACTATTTTGAATCATTTCAAGACGACAGAAGCAGTACTTTATTAAAAGACAAACTTTTCAATTATTTTACTGTCACCCTGGATTCTTTCTTTGAACTTTATAGGAAAAATTACATGATATCAGATGTAGAAGAAAAAAACTACCCCGAAATCTTTAGGGAGGTAAGGAATTTTATACTATTAAAACTTTCTCCACAAATTTTAAACATAATTATTCATTATCTCAGAAATGAAAAAAATGAAGATATACAAAAAATCATCACTCATTTAAGCACGCATCTTCCTTTCATCGACAGCTCTATCCGTAATCCATTTACATCATTGGTTGAAATGCTCTATGACAGAGATCCCAAAAGCAGAGAAATTACTGCCTCACGGTTAGAAACGATTGACTTTGAAAAACGATTTTTACAGGAGCGAATTGTCAGATTATGTACTATAATAGCCAGATTAAATATTCAATCGGCTGCAACCCTCCTTGTAAAAATCTACAATTATCTAAAAAAGTATCGTGATGAAAAACTATTTGATGCATGCATACAAACATTATCCACCATGAAATACCCTTATATGCTTGGGGAACTGGAATTAATGTTATTATCAGGCGACCGTAATGACCAGCTTTTTTCACTCAAATACCTTGGACGCTATACAGACCAGCAGGCAGCTTCTATTCTTTTTGAACTTTTGAAGAATACAACAAATCTAGACTCTGAAGTAATGATTACGGCTTTACATCTCCTATTACAGGATGAAACTACACAATACAAAAATTCATCTGAAATACTTAAAAATATTGTACTGACATACAATGATGTAGCCATTAAGCAATCCGCAATATTAAATATTGGCCACTGCGGCGATGAAAAAGAGATGGAATGGCTTATAACATTATTTAGTGAAACAAATGAAATTTCTTTAAAGGAAACAATACTACAATCAATTAGCAGCATAATACCCCGCTTAAGGGATTTCAATAAAAGGGCATTGTCACAGTTTCTCCTGGATTGTTTGAAAGAATCAGGGATTCGTATCCGTATATATGCAATCGCAATATTATTACAACTCAACAATAAGGATGTTGCAAAATATATTAAAGAAATGCTCATTATAAAAAACAGGGATATCCAGTCAGAAATGCTGTATATATTTCATAATTACAATACACCTGAATTTTCATATTTTCTTCTATCATTATTAAAGGAAGAATATGCAATTGCTCATGAAACAATATCAATATTACAAAATCTACCCACTGAAATTTCTGAAGACATCGTCAATTTTATTGGTAATATGTACAGAAAGAATGGGATTGATATTTCTCAGGCCCAAACTTCATTAACAATCAAACCAGGCAAAATTGATACTTTAAGCGATTTCTTTATTATTACAATAAAAACATATGAAGATACAAATCAAGTTTTGCTTGAAAAGCTTGTGACCAAACTCAATACTATACAATCCCTTATCCTGGATCACTGCAAAAGAAACAACCTTACTATCCATGCACTATTACCGGGATTAATTACAGTATATTCTAATAATCCTTTGAATGTTGCTGATGCTCTTATAGCCATTGTACAAAGTATACAGAAGTATAATGACACTTCAAACACACCATTTAAAGCAATTATTCAATCCTACAATGCCAGGGTAATGCAATCAGGGCAGGATATTATTATAGTATCTGATGCACGATACACCCATGACATTCTGTATAACTACGCCATCATAGATGAAAATCTTTATTCTGCAATACGTGAAGAATTTACCTGTAATCCCCTGCCGCATATATTTACCACTCATTCACATATTCCACTGTTTTATTTATCCAATAAAAAGAATTCGCTTGTTGAAGCCCATAAGGCTCTTGACCAGATTATCCTGAACGAAAAGACAAAAAAAGAAAAGGAACATGAGTTGCTTGAAGAAATAAAAAAAAGAAAACTTCACATACAATCTCAGGGCTCTGCAGATTATCTTGCTACCCTTGAAAGAGTAAACGGAATTTTGCGGAGCGAAATCAATGAAATTAATAAATATATACAAAAAAGAAGCACTGATAGAGAACTCAACACACAGGTTTCCAAAATGCTTGAAAATTTACAAAGAAAAATATTTCTGGAAATATCTAATTTCACTATGAAGTAATATCAATCCAAACCCTTTAAGTCATTACAAGCAAAGCTACGCAATCCCAATCCAATTTTACTATGAATAAAATCAATCCCAACAGTATAATAACTACAAGCTAAAAATAGCAACAGAAACTATACTATTCTACATGTTCCAATTCGGCAAACTGACGCGAAAGATTCATTTTATGTTCTATCAGCGTATATGAATGGGTAAGAAAAAAAACATCATTTTTAAACTTCAATAATTTTTCATACTGCTCATATGCAGTTTTATAATCTTTCAATTTAAAGGAGCTTTCGGCAAAATAGTAATGATACGCCTTGTCATAATCCGCTTTTGTCACATCTATTGATTTTAGCCATATAAGTGCTTTATAATATTCACCTTTTTTAAAATGAATCTTTGCATACCCTATTACTGCATCAGGATACTGTGGATTAATTTTTAAAGCGGCATCAAAAAATGTTACAGCCAATTCCAACTGATTTCGTTCAACATAAATATTTCCTATTTTAATTATTGCCTGAAGCTCTTTGCGGTTAATCTGCAAAGCTTTTCTGAACAAGATAAGCGCATCACCTTCTCTACCAGTTAATGCATACAGCTCACCCATTACAATATATATCTTTGGATTTTCAGGCACAATATGCATTGCCTTTTCCAGGTATATACGGGCAGCATCATATTCTCTTTTCCGCATACACGCAACACCACAATTATATAAAAAAGGGTAAAAAAGGGGAGCATGTTTCAAACCCTCCTTAAATATATCTATGGCCCCTTCCAGATCATTTGCTACAAGCTTATCAGCACCTTTATTATTATGCAGGGCTGCTTCAGTATTGCCTGTGCAAAAAAGTACTCCATCCTTTTCATAAATGGTATATTTTGGATTTTGTGCGATAGTTCCCGTCAATTCATCTGAAGCAAAACAAAAGTTACAGGATAGTAATACCAACATTGCAGTCTTTAATGGTAAAGAAAACATGCTACTTTTGCTCCATTCACAGTCACTGTTGCAGGATATGCTTCCCTGCATACAGGCATTGCGTATTGGCACCGAGGATGGAAATGGCACCCTTTTGGGGGATTTTCAGGTGAAGGGATCTCTCCTTTAACAACAGAAAATGAATGTTTAGAAGGTTGTATATCGGGGATTGAAGCAATTAAACTACGGGTATATGGATGCAGTGGTTTTTTATACAGTTTGTCTGAAATATTTTCTTCAACAATTTTACCTAAATACATAACCCCAACCCTGGTACTTATATGTTTTACCACTGCTAAATTATGAGCAACAAAGAGATATGCCACTCCTAATGTTTCCTGCAAATCATTCAGCAAATTTAATATCTGTCCCTGTATTGATACATCAAGAGCTGATATAGGTTCATCTAGAACCACAAATGAAGGACTCAATGCCAGAGCCCGAGCAATACAAATACGCTGTCGTTGTCCTCCGCTGAATTCATGAGGGTAGCGTGAAGCATGGCCTGCATCAAGGCCAACCATTTGCAACAGATTATATGTTTTTTCTTTTACTTCCTCTTTTGATAAGTTTTCATGAATGCGCAGAGATTCAGATACAATTTTTTCTACAGTCATACGTGGATTAAGCGAACCATACGGATCCTGGAATACTATCTGCATATTTTTTCTAAATCTACGTAAATCATCTTTTGACAATGTATGCAATGGTGTATTTAAAATATCTATCTCCCCACTGTCGGGATCAATGAGGCGAAGCAATGTACGTGCCAGAGTTGTTTTCCCACATCCACTTTCACCCACAAGCCCATAGGTGGTTCCCTCAATGATAGATAAACTAACTCTATCAACTGCTTTAACAATAGATTTCTTCCCAAAAGCACCTTTCTTCATGGTAAATGTCTTAACAATATCCCGTACCTGAACAACACAATTGCCGTTTTCCATTAGTAAATAATTATCTCCATCTAAATAAAAATTTCTGACCTTTCACCTATCTTCATGTGATTTGATAAAACATTCAAAACATTCATTGTCAATATAAAAATAATTGAATTATTATCTATTTTGATTAATATTTATAGAGTATACATCTCATTAACTAAACCCGGTTTACTGATATATTATTAGTGAATAATTTATTTCATCATAACAAAGGAGCAATAGTGATATGGGGAATTTAATAACAAAAAGAATTTTTTCACTTTTATTACTCGTTCTAGTACTCGTGAGCTCAGGATGTGCTACGATATATCAACAACAAAAGAAAAAGATGAATGAGAATTACTATGAAGGTATACAACTGTATAAAAAAGGGAATTATGCACAGGCTAAGGAACGTTTTGAAACAGTGCTTTCCATTGACCCCGAACATACAGGAGCACGCCAGTATTTAATTATTACCACAGAAGCCTTGCAGAAACGTGCCCAAAAATATTATGATGCTGGTATTAATTATAAGCGTAAAGGTGATCTGGAAAATGCACTGTTGCAGTTTCTTGAAGCCCAAAAACGAGACCCTGATTATAAAGATGTAAAAAACCAAATTGAAAGCATCCGCAGCTCTACATTTGCTCAGAAAAAATATGACCAATATTATACTACTGCTAAAAAGCAATTTGATAAAAAGCAATATATTGCAGCATACACCAGCGCCAGTAGAGCAGAATTGTACAATCCTGACAGCCTTGAGCTTGCAGCGTTAAAAACACGAATTAAAAATCAGTTAGATAATGCTTCTTATCCATACACTTCAAAAGCTGAAGAGGCTCGTAAAAAGAATACGTTTGATACAGCAAAAACATATTGTAACAAGGCACTCAAACTAAATCCATGGGATGAAAAAGCAAGGAATATCCTTAAAGACATTAATAGAATGGAGAATCTCAATGAAATGTATGCCAATGGTGAAAAGGCATATCGTAAGGGTGATCTTATAACAGCCTATCGGTTATTTAAAAGGGTTGACAATGAAGAACCAGGTTATCGCAATACCACAAATTATCTATCAACCATCAAATCAAAACTGGAAGGTAATATTAACACCTACTATAATAATGGGGTAACATACTACGAACAGGATAATTTTGAAGCAGCAATTGCTGAATGGGATAAAGTGCTTTTAATTGACCCTGACCATCAGAAAGCCCGGGAATACCGTGAAAGAGCCGTAGCAAAATTAGAACTTCAGAAAACATTACGGTAATACCAGTACTTTATATACCCACTTTTAAAATTTGGGGGCATAGAGAGCACTATATCTCATACAACTTTTTGCAAAGCTTTTCCTGATACCAGTTGTTTGATTCCCTCATCAAGCCCTTCTAAGGTAAGCTCAAACATTGGGAATATATTCTTAATCATGCGGGTTGTCTGTATATAATCCCATGAGCGTTTAGGGATTGGATTAAGCCATATTGAATGCTTAAATGTTTCCCGCAATCGCTGCAGCCATACAATTCCTGGTATATCATTGTGATACCAATAATCAATAGCTCCGTTTACCCAGGTAAGCTCTGAAGGAGCCATTTCAGCATCACCAACAATGATGAGTTTATAATCCTTATCAGCATTCTTTAAAAAATCGGCTGTGCTGATTGATTCGGAACGTTCAATATCTTTCCACAGGTCCTGATACACACAGTTATGGAAATAATAATATTTTAACTTGCTTATCTGTGATGATGCAGCGGAAAAAAGGCGCTCAACTAAACGCGCATACGGCGTCATTGAACCACCAACGTCCATGAGTAAAATAAGCTTTGAAGCTTTTTTTTCCTTTTTTTTCCAAACAAGCTCTAACTCGCCTGCATTGCGGCTGGTAGCATCAACGGTCTGTTCAACGTCCAACTTCTCTTCAGGGCCTATAGGCAGGAGCGAACGCAGATGTGATAATGCCACCCGCATCTGCCGTGTATCAAGAACCACCTGATTAGAGTAATTCTTAAACTCCCGCTTTTCAGCTATCTGCACTGCACTTTTGTTACGGGAAACTCCCTGCCCAATCCTGATGCCCGCTGGGTTATACCCCCAGGCACCTTGCGTGGAACGGCCACCGGTACCAATAGCTTTATTACCGCCAACATGATTTTTGTAATGCCCCTGGCGCAACTGCTCTTCAAAATTTCTCAGAATCTCATCTAAATTCAGCTTTTCAATCTGACGCTTTTCCTCTTCAGTGAGGTGCAATTCCTTAACTTTTTTTAATCCTTCCAAAATCTTTTCAAGTAATTCATCAGTTGTTTCAACATCCTTGAATGTATCAAGGAATGCAATATCATATCTATCGTAAAACACTTCATTTTTTACAAGGATAGCCCGTGCCATATAATAGAATTTAGTTAAGCTTGTATCATTCAGATTTAAAGCCAGCGCTTCATGCAGTGCAATCCACTCATGAATTGATACGGGCACACCCTGTGCTTTCAGATTGAAGAAAAAATTAATAAACATCGCGTGTCCTTATACTGCTGTTATATGCATAGTGTGTTTTTCCTGAATTAACAACCACATCAATGTCTTCCTTCTTCTTCAAAAGAGTACCAATAAAGGGCAATTCATCTTCTATCTTTTTAATGGGCACGCCACCAACCATAAGCGCCTGAATCCAGTCAACAAGTTCGCTGGTAGATGGTTTTTTTCGCAACATATCAAACTGCCGTATCCAGTAAAATTTTTTTAAACATTCGCGCAAAAGCTTCTTTTCAATAGTGGGGAAATGCACCCTCACAATCTTTTCCATAAGCTCTTCATCAGGAAAAGCAATGTAATGGAATACACATCTTCGTAAAAATGGATCAGGCAACTCTTTTTCACTGTTAGATGTAATAATAACAATGGGGCGATGTTTTGCTGTTATTGTTTCCCCTGTTTCAGGTATGTAAAAATTCATAATGTCAAGTTCATGTAACAGGTCATTGGGAAATTCAATATCAGCTTTGTCAATTTCATCAATTAAAAGGACTACCTGGTCTTCTGATGCAAATGCTTCGCCTAACTTACCTAATTTAATATACTGCTTAATATTACTAACATCCTTATCACCAAATCGGGCATCATTCAAACGCTGCACCGTATCATAGACATAAAGTCCTTCCTGAGCTTTTGTTGTTGATTTAATATTCCATACCAAAAGCCTTTTACCCAGTCCTTTTGCAATAGAATGCGCCAGCAATGTTTTGCCTGTGCCCGGTTCACCTTTTACCAGCAACGGGCGTCCCAGAGCTATTGACACATTTACATTATCTTTGAGTTCCGGAGAAATAACATAATCTTCAGTTCCTGTAAAATAATTCATCATACACCTCAACGTACTGTTTTTTTACGATAGTTCATGAGAAATCTGCAGCATGCATAGCATATAGCTACAAAAAGCAGAATGCCATTTACTATCCATAGATATAGTGTAGTGCAAAATTAGTTAAAAACAAAAAATTACACTGTTATGTTCCAACACACTGGACCATGACCTTTCGTGTACGGGGACCATCAAATTCGCAGAAAAATATTCCCTGCCAGGTACCCAGTTGTAAACGATTGTTTTCAATAAGTATAACGATGGAGCATCCTATAACAGATGACTTTATATGGGCTGGTGAATTGCCTTCTAAATGGGCAAAATGCAATGATTCAAATTTAAGGTGCGATAGTCCCATAAGAATATCTTTAGGGACCGTAGGGTCTGCATTTTCATTTATGGTTACTGCTGCAGTGGTATGAGGAATATACACACAGCATAACCCGCTTTTTACATTCTCTTTTACTACCGCATCTGCTACCTTTGCAGTGATATCAATAAATTCTTCTTTCCGTGTTGTCTGTACCTGAAATGTAACCATAATCCTTCACCACCCTTGTTCACAATTGAAATATGTATACAAAATTTTTCAAGTTATTTTCACCATATAATATTGTTGACATACATCACATAGTATCCGTATATTTAATTTAAGAGTATTGCAATGAAAAAGATAGATAAAACAAAAGAAAACATCAAAGTTGATGAACTGGATGATAAAACCCGCAAGCAAATGTTTGAAAAATTTGTGCAGGCGGGAGGAAAGGTTATTCAGGAGCGTGAAAAGCCAACCACCAGGAGCAGTAAATCAATAAAACCTGCTTCCAGAATAGTACGGCAATCACAACCAAAAACACCCCCCAAAGAATCAAAGCAGCAAAAAATTCAAACAGATGAAATTTTTGAAACCTGGCTGCAAAAAAAGCTTTCCAGGTTACTTATTCGCCTTCGCTTATTCTTTCTTGGAGTTACTTCACTTTCTGCTGAGTACTGTAAACCTCGTTTTATGGATAACCTTATCCATACATATAAAACAGCCCTTCTACAATTTCAGGTACAGTATTATCACATCTTCAATCCACAGTACAACAAGCAGGTTATAGCCAAATTAGATCAGATAAACCCCCTTTATTACGAACTTATTGTGATGATTTCAAATATTTTTGACAGAACACGATTTAATGAAATTGAAGCTCTGCAACAATCAAGTGATATGGTACAGGTGCAAAAATTAAAAAACTATCTCATGCCCATGTATAAAAGCCTCTACATCCTTTATCCGTACATCGAATTAATTGAATTAGCGTACCGCAATGCATTAGAAATACAGGCATCAGTAGAAAATCAAAAATCAGCATTGTATGAAAAGAGGAAATATATTCGCAATAGTCTGTATATTACATTTTACAAATTTTTACCACGGCTTCATATCCTCTTCTGCCATTACTATAATGTCTATATTGATATAACAAGCCCCTATATCCAAACTATCTTACAAATAAATGATAGCGATTTGCCTGGTAAACGTAAAGGAGTAAAGCCTGCTGAAAAAGAAGAAGAAGAACAACAAACACAGGAAGAACAGCAAGAACGTTCAGAAATTCCCCAACACATTGCAAAAGGGCTTTCACTCATGAATATAAGTACCAGTGATATAGCAGCACTATTTTCTAAGGATTCGTATGTACAGGCAAATCCTGCCGACAAAGCTATTATTACCTATGCCCTTTTTAAAAAATTTGATGATGAATTTTCCATTATACTTACTACAAATAAAATAAAATATAATATACAGTTCACCGATGCAGGTAAAGTAGATTACAAAAACAGGTTAACAGATTGCTATAATGAACTGCGCAAGGTAACTGAAAGCTTTGAAGAATACAAGCATGTTCTTGAAACCTACGAGCGCATACGCGCCGAAAAGCCAATAAACAATGCACAGTATATTGAATATACAAAACGCTTAACACAGCTTGAAAAAAAGAAAAAAGTTGAATCAAGAAATATGCGCATGATAACAAAAGCCATCATGGACAAGATTGCTGCCGAACTTGATGTTTTGATTCATGATATGGACGAAGATAATAAAATTATTGAAAATCCACAGGACTTTCTTGAGTTTGATGTCAATGTTGAAGCAGTTCAGCTGTTACAAAACAAAAAGGTGTATGAAGCAATACATTTAGCTTACTTTTATGCCTGTGCACTTTCATACCGGCTTTCTGAAGGGGATTTGGCAGGCGATATTGAATTTAAAGAGGGCGAGGCACCAATGGGTATTGGCCAACAAAAATATGATACTGGTACAGTATCACAGGAAGAAAAAAAGCAAAATCAAACCTCAGTTATAAAGGAGCTTGAAGACCTTTTTTAAACGCAGCGATGTGAAGCTTTCGGCGCATTCGTATTTCTTCTGGTGTTTCGCATAACGTTGTATCGGCAAATGGTATGGCTTTAGGATTTGTTTCTAAATATACCCAGTAGCTGTCATCAAAAGGCACAATGTGCGCATTTTTTTTAGTGGCGATAGTTCCTTCTTTTTTTCTGCCTACCTCTGGTCCTTTGCCTACAATAAAACCTGCTTTTTTCATTGCAGTTCGTATATGCACTGCAGCAGAATACGTTGTAACAATACACTCATCCCTGCAAAGGGGGAAAAGCTTCTGAAAAAAATCCACTGTCCACAACTCAGGATTCTTTGCTGGAGAAAATGGATCATGAAACACAGCGTCAAAGTAATTCACAGGCAAAATCCTCAGTAACTGTCGGGCATCCCCATACAGCACACTATGGCTGAAATAATCCGTGATTACTTTTTCACCCCGTGCTGACTTTTTCAATAGATCATAGATTGCATCTCTTTCATCATTAAAGCGAACAAATTCCATTGCAGACAGTATATCAGTATTTTTTTCAAGTGAAATGATGGTATAAAACACCGTATGGTTTTGTTTCAGTGCTTCAGCACAAAGAGCAAGCACATTATAGCCCAGACCAAATCCAATATCAAGTACATATACCTGCCCCTGTTTTGAAAGCACCCTTGAAGGAATAACATGCATGTACAGCGCTTCATGATATGCACCGGAAAGTGAATGCATTGCTTCATTATAGGTTTCATCAACTATGGTTGTGGTATTGTCTTGTGTGGTCAAAGTTTTAAACTGCATAAACCAACATTACCTGCATTGCAACAAAGATGCTACCTCATCATCCAGAGTATAATCCACTATAACCATATAGCCATCATTTCTTTTTTCAACAAGCACAAGCTTCCATGACACTACATGATTGTCAGATTGAACAAACTGCTTTTTATTAATGGCCACTGCATTGCTAATAATTGTTTTGCAACGTTCGTCTGCAACTTTTACTGCTTCTTTTGATATAGTATCATTATTCAATTTACCTGCAGGCAAGGAGTTTTTGGTTAATAACACCACAATACGCAAAGTATTTTTATTGATGCAACCTTCCTTTTTTATATTTTCACTATCAGATGAACATGCATGCAACAGGATTAAAGCAAGCATACAAAAAAAGTATACTATATTTTTTTTCATGATATTATCCTTCAAAATCATTTGTCATTTTTAGTATATTCTTCAAGTCGCTTTTTAAAAATACTTTCATTTAAACCTTTAATTTTTATCTGCTTATTACGTCCTTTTTCACCGCGGACAATTTCAATAGATGATTTGGGTACATGTACCATTTCCGCTAATAGTTCAACCAATGCTTTATTGGCTTTGCCATCCACTGGTGGAGCATTCAGGTGTACGCGTAAAACACCGTTTTCAAGCTGTACACTGTTCTTAGATGATTTAGGTATGACTTTTACTGTAACAATACATTCTTCCATAAAATTATACAGTCTTTTTATAGTTTATGGGTATCTCTAAAAACTCTTTTCTTCCGGAATTATTCAAATAATAGAAAGCAGTTTTAATCTATTATATTGTGCCCACAAGGGAACATCTAAAAAAACAGATTTCATAAATTCTCCTATGTACAAAAAAGAAAGAGGATGAAATTTCGGGAATTTCACCCTCTTTCTTTTCTGGATAAACATTACCCTTTTTTGTGGTACATCTTGTACCAAACTGACTTTCCGCAAGGTTACTTGCGGCTAGAACAGTAAGAATTTAGAGTTGTAAATAACCTAAAACTTACTCTTCACTATATAATGAAATATTCTTTAAATAAAAAGTCAAGCATTAAGAAAAATTTTTTATTAGTGACATAAAAATTTTTATCATTTTTAAACCTGGTGATATCAACACAACTGGATTTATACTATGCAGAATTCACTATACAACTAAATTATAGTTTGTGTACTGTACTTTATCTATCACAAAAATGTATAAGGTATAGTACATCATACAAAATGAAAATTTTCGGCAACCAAAATACAGAGTTCTTTTTCTTAATCTTAACCTTTTTCTTTAAAATCCCCTACAGTGATCCCCATATCCCTTTGCTCCGGCATTGTTTTACTACTCAATCCGGTTAAAAGTGAATCTTACTTGACAAATAAACCGACTTGTCAGTATTTATCATACCTGTACTTGTTTTCAACTTCAAAACTAATTTTGCATGTATCATTCAATAATAAAACCACTGTATTTTTTGGAGGTATTATATGTTTTCTGTTATACGTGGCATTCTATTGGTTATGATGATTGCTATAATGACAGGCTGTTCATCCCTTGGCATGCGAAATATTCCCCTTGACCAACTTAAGCCAAAATATGCAAATGATGCTTCCCGCTTTATCCTGATTGATGATACAATCATACACATCAGAGATGAAGGCAAAAAAGATGGTCCTGTTCTATTGCTCATCCATGGTGTCTGCGCATCATTACATACATGGGATGGATGGGTAGAAATATTGAATGATCATTTCAGAATTATCCGATTTGATATACCCGGCTTTGGATTATCGGGGCAAATACCATCTAAAAACTATACACCCGAATATAGTGTTGAGTTGCTAAACAAAGCAATTGAACACATGGGCATTAAGAAACTTTCTATTGCGGGGAATTCACTGGGGGGCTTTATTGCCTGGAAGTTTGCAGTTGCGCATCCTGATAAAGTTGAAAAACTTATCTTGATTGACTCTGTTGGGTATCCGCAGGAAATGCCCTGGCTCTTAAAATTTTCAACAAATATATTTGTCCGGCCATTTGCACGAATTGGCATGCCACGTTATTTTATCAATAAAGCTGTACACGAAGTATATGGAGATCAGAGCAAAGTTACCGATGCCATAGTGGACCGATATTTTGAACTATCGCAAAAAGAAGGAAATAGAAGTGCATGGATAGATGTCTTTATGGTCATGAAAGACTATTCCAAAAGAAAAGATCTTTCAAAAGGCCTTACAGATATACAATGCCCTATCATGGTAATGTGGGGAACCAAAGATATATGGATACCATATACAACCGAATTCCCAAAATGGCAAAAAGATCTTCCTCATGCTGTCTTTAAGGTGTACCAGGGAGCAGGACATATACCAATGGAAGAGATCCCCGAACAAACTGCAAAAGATGCTTTTGAATTCTTAACGGGAAAAAAGCTTTTGACAGCCAAGCAATACTAATAGGGGGCGATAGTTTTTGTCACTATCCCGGGGGAAAATTTTTATACTGTGTTAATGTCGTTATCTCCCAGCTTTATTTTTTTGCCCTCAAATTTCAGGATATTGTTATTCACCAGGTACTCAAGAGTAACAATAATCCACCCTTTTGCCAACCATCTTCGTTCCAAAGAGCGGGGATATATACTATTCAAAAGCCTGTAAAATGTTATTCCCTGTGTTTCATTTGCAACAATGGAGTACACCTGCCTGGTACGCAGTTTGCGATATTCTATAATTTCTTTTATTCTTTCTTTAGGATTCAGAATAGGGCTACCATGAGCGCTTAATACCAGTTTTAAATTGGGCAATCGCAGGCACGCTTCAAGAGTATTATAATATTCCTGCAGGTTGGAACGAGGCGGACCAAGCCAGGTATAAATGCTTCGTAAAATATTGTCACCAGCAAACAGTACACCTTCCTTTTTATCATATAACATGATATGGTCATTGCAATGACCAGGCCCATGTATGATAGTAAAGGTATAACCATTTATTGAAATAGTTTCTCCTGGCCTTATCGTAATGTCATGTGATTGCACGAACGCAATACCATACACTTTTTTATACATGGTTCTGAAAACAATTTGAAGTGGCAGCTCAGACATACGCTCCAGTATTGTTGAGTATCGGTACTTTTGCACTGGACTCAATCTATAAGAATTTCTGTATGTATGCTTATTTGATAAAACACTGGCCATCTGATTGGTAAGCATGACTTCAAGCTGGTAGCGATTCTTCAATTGCTGTAATCCTGAAAAATGATCTGGATGCGTGTGGCTTGGCAATACCCGCGATATCCTCCAATTTTTATTTAGGTTCTGTATATAGGTAATGGCTTCACCTATCAGGCGTATCGATGTATCATCCCCATAACCGGCATCAAAGATCAAACCATCCTCACCGGGAATGATATATATATTTACTGGGGGAGCAATTCTACGTGACCTGGACTGAACTACTTTAAAAATTCCAGGGTATATTTCTTCACAGCTATTCATTGGTTTGCACTATCATGTTTACTTTTTAAAGACCAGGCAATACCATTCGTCCATGATCTTAGTATCAATAAGAGTGTAATATTTTTGCATTAATGTAATAATCCCTTTTGCCCATTTATCATGTATGCCACTGGCTATTAATGTTCCACCTTCTTCAACTAGAGAAGCAATTTTAGCCGCGTTTTTTTCAATAATATCCGACAGTAAATTTGCAACAACAATTTTGTATTGTGTGCCACTTTTCGCTTTTGCAATATCAGAAACAAAAAAATTAATTTTGTTACATCCATTATACGCCGCATTTTCCTGTGCGCGCTGTATTGCCAGCGGATCAATATCAAATGCATCAATGATGCCAAACCCAAAAAGCTCTGCTAGTATGGCAATAATGCCAGTACCAGTTCCAATATCACACAGTGAATACAACGAACGTTTATCCGGGGCGATAGTTTCTGTAATTGACTCAAGTGCCTGAATACACATTCGTGTGGTAGGATGGGTTCCATCACCAAAGGCATCCTTAGGATTGATGGCAATAGTATATTTATAGGAACTATCGCATACCCCTTTTGTTGCTGGATAAATAAAAACCGAAGGTGTGACTGCTATGCCATTGAAAGAATCAAGATAGCGGTATTTCCAAACTTCTTCATCAAGTGTTTGTATGGAAAGAATATAATCGCGCGCAAATGCAGGGATTTCTTCCTCAGAATTAAACAGTGCAATTACAGCTTTTCTGTCATATAATATAGAAATACTCTGTGCATGCTCTTCAAGCTTATTGCTCAATTCTTCATCAAGGTCAGCAGTAAAATACACCTGAAACATGTACCATTACCCGCAACGTGAAAAACCACACATGCGACATACTGAACAGCCCCCTTCAAATTCCAGTGGGCCATGGCATTCAGGGCACACACCCACCATAACCGTATCGCTTCCCTTGCCGTTTGTTTCAGCTATGTTTTTATGCATGTCGTTAACACTTTCACTTTGTTCCGCATCAGGATTAATATACCGCTCCATGGCTTTAGCTATTGCATCAGCACAGGAATAAATCCTGCCCCCCTTAACCCACGCCTGGTTTGGACACCGCACACCTTTAAGCTGCTTGATAATTTGCTGTGGCTCAATCCCCGAACGAAGCGATAGCGAGATTAACCTGCTTACTGCCTCAGTCTGGCTTGCTGCGCAACCGCCGGCTTTACCCATGGTGGCAAAGACCTCAAATAAACCATGTTCATCTTCGTTGATGGTGACATACAACGATCCACAGCCGGTATTCATCTTTAATGTTTTACCCCAGGTAACTTCTTTGCGTGGACGCGGCTGTATTTTCAATACCTGTCGTTCTACAGGCTTTTCTTTTTCAACCTGCAACACCTGGGATTCACGTGAGCCATCACGGTATACTGTTATACCCTTGCATCCCAGTTCAAATGCTAATGTATACACGGTTTCAATATCCTGTACCGTAGCAGAATTGGGGAAATTGACAGTTTTAGAAACAGCATTGTCAACAAATTCCTGAAAAGCAGCCTGAATGCGTACATGCCACTGTGGTGTGATATCATGTGCGGTAACAAAGATTGCTTTTATATCATCGGGGATGTCATCAATATGTGCTACTGAACCTGTTTTTGCAACCTTCTGCATAAGCATGTCACTGTAAATACCCTTTTGTTTGCAGTATTCCACAAACAGCGGATTTGACTCAACAAGCTTATTGTTATCCAGTACATTGCGTACATAGGCAAGGGCAAATATTGGTTCAACACCACTGGATGTACCAGCTATAATACTTATGGTTCCCGTTGGGGCAATTGTGGTGGTAGTAGCATTGCGAAGCGGTTCCTGACCTTTTTCAGCATAGTCTGAAAGCGGAAAGTTTGGAAATGCGCCACGCTCCTTTGCCAGCGCACGTGAAGCTTCTTTAGAAGCTTCCTGAATGGTTGCCATGACATTTTTTGCAATGCTCAGTGCTGCTTCGGAATTATATGGTACGCCAAGTGCTATAAGCATGTCAGCAAAACCCATAACACCAAGACCAATTTTGCGATTTGCTTTGGTATTTTCTTCAATCATGGGAAGAGGATATTTATTCACATCAATAACATTATCAAGAAAATGCACCGCTTTATAGGTGATATCTTTTAATAACTCATAATCAATAGCTGCGGCGCCACCATTATAGGCCAAACATCGGGACAGGTTAATAGAACCTAAATTACATGATTCATACGGTAATAGGGGCTGTTCACCACAGGGGTTGGTGCTTTCAATAAGGCCAATTTTTTTCAATACATTCTTTTCATTTATTCTGTCAATAAACACTACTCCCGGCTCACCATTTTTCCATGCCATTTGCACAATGAGCTCAAACACCTCGCGTGCTTTAAGCTTTCCTGCTGGCTTCCCACTTCGTGGATTAATAAGATCATATTCTTCATCATTTTCAACTGCTTTCATGAAAGCATCGCTTACTGCCACTGAACAGTTAAAATTAGTAAGTGCGTCATTATTTTCCTTGGCACGGATAAATTCAATGATATCAGGATGCGTAACATGCAGTATTGCCATGTTTGCACCACGACGGGTGCCACCCTGCTTGATGGTTTCTGTAGCAGCATTGAAGATATTCATAAATGATACGGGACCGCTGGATACCCCTTTTGTAGTCTGCACCACATCATTTTTAGGTCGAAGCCTTGAAAAAGAAAAACCGGTGCCCCCACCACTTTTATGTATTAAAGCCATGTATTTAATTGCATCAAATATGCCATCCATAGAATCTTCAACAGGCAAAACAAAACACGCCGAAAGCTGGCCTAAAGGCCTTCCTGCATTCATTAGTGTTGGGCTGTTTGGTATAAACAGCAGGTCAACCATCATTTCATAAAATGTGGTTGCTACCTGATTAACATGCCTGACATCCTTTCCATACAACAAATCAGCTGAAGCAATATATTTTGCAATGCGCTCAAACATCTGGCGAGGAGTTTCAACAACATTGCCTTCCTCGTCTTTTACCAGATACCGCTTCTCAAGCACAATACGGGCATTTTCTGTCAGTTGAGGCTCTTTATCAGAATGTATTGTTATTTCATTCCAGTTCTGCACTTTTGCACTCACACAAATTCCTCCATAAAAAATAATACACAACTATATACTTGTAAATAATATATATAATTATAAAAAAATAATCAATACTACTATGAAATACTATGATTATGCGGGAATCAAAAATACTATGTACGTATTATTATTTGTCAATAACCATTTATTAAAAAAGTAATACTTGGTAACAGGTTATAATTAACTCTGTGTAACCAACGAATAAAATTCCTTAAAAAGGTACCGTGAATCATGAGGGCCTGGATTTGCTTCCGGATGATACTGTACACAAAATAATGGTAGCTTTTTATGGCGCAATCCTTCAACCGTGGTATCGTTACAGTTGATATGTGTTATCTCAATATCTGGGATCTTTTTCATGGATTCATAGTCCACTGCAAACCCATGGTTCTGCGAGGTTATTTCAACTTTTTGTGTTAATACGTTTTTTACCGGCTGATTCCCACCCCTATGACCAAACTTTAGCTTGTATGTCTTTGCTCCCAAACCAAGCGCCAGTAACTGATGCCCCAAACATATACCAAAACAGGGCACCCGTGTCTTTATAATATCTTCTACCAAAAGTTTTGCATAGTCAACTGCATCGGGATCCCCGGGGCCATTTGACAGGAATACACCTTTGATGCTGGTATTGTTTAATACCTCAGACAATGGTGTGATACCCGGATATACAATAACATTAAACCCTTCAGCTTTTAGAAGCCGTAAAATGTTGTTTTTTACCCCAAAGTCAAAGACAGCAATGGTGGGTGCTGCATCGATATGCTGACCAAATGTATATGGTTTCTGGCACATGACATTGCGGGTTAAATCAAGCCCTGCCATGGGCGGATGTGCAAGCACCTTTTCCAGTGCTCCAGCTTTGTCGGGGAAAATTCCCGCACGCATTGCTCCCTTGTCGCGTATATGGCGGGTAAGCTTGCGGGTATCAACACCTTCAATACCCGGAACCTTATATTTTTTGAGATAATCATCAAGTGAACATGTGGCTCTGAAATTAGAGTATTGTTTGCTATATTCTTTAACCACAAACCCTGCAACCTGAATACGCGATGATTCAACATCCTCATCATTAACACCATAATTACCAATCATAGGATAGGTCATGGCAACTATCTGTCCATTATATGATGGGTCGGTTAAAACCTCCTGATATCCGCTCATAGAGGTGTTAAACACCACCTCGCCTAAAGCCTCCCCATCCCAACCAAATTGAGTCCCCTCAAATGTTGTTCCGTCCTCTAATATAAGAAATGCTTTTTTGAGCATAATCTACCTTTCTATTGTCAGTTTGTATATCCATTATATTGCAAACAAACATCACTTCAATAATTTTTATAAAAATATGCGTAAAAACATAGTTCTCTGCCAAAGCTACTCATACCAACATTAATGGGGGTAGTGTTGTGCGATAGTTCATAGGTATACATCGTAAATGCAGGAGTAGCAAGCCATGCATGGAAAAGCTCTATCAGTTTTATCCCTGATAGCATACCAAGCAGTATATGTTGGTTACCACTCTGCCAGTCATAAGCAAGTAATCCTCCCAGTGTACACTCAGAAAGCCAGTAGCCATATCCCCATAATCTGTTACCTTTATAGAAAAGACCTCCTCCCGGAACTATCGCCGAAACAAGTACTGCAGTTATATCCTTATTAGCAAAAAACGGTGGTAGATACCGTTGCTTTTCGTATGCATACGCAAGTTGATCAAAAAACGCCACCGTATAGGTAATTGGGAGTGTTGCCCACAGATACATGTGCAGCCTATACTGCGCATCTGTTTTGTCACGGTCCTGAATCCATGGAAAAAAATTGACTTTACCCTTCCCAAGCGCAGGAACAAGTCCTAACTGCATTATCACCGCAGCAGCACTTGCATACACACCCTGCCACCGGGGCTCAGTATGCGTAAAACCCAGATAATGTGTTGCTAAAAATGCACCATATCCAGGAAGTAGGATGTTGCCAAATGGATTAACAACACAGCAACCCTCTATTGCGCGCTTGCTGTCACTATCCCCTTGTAGCAAATCTTTACCACTACGCTGGGAAGCAACATTTTCATGAATCATTGCTGTGACAGATTCCAGCAATTCCTCTTTACAAACAGTTGAGTTTATTGCAAGCATATCACCTGCTGTATAGTCACCATCAAGCTGCACCAGCGCTGTATAGCGACGCACAACGTTTACCGTGCATTGTTTTCCATTAAGCAGTGTATACGTTTTTTCAGTAAGTCCATGCCATTGCCCCGCATTAATGACATAAGTGTATGCATCAACTTTTGTTTTTATGCTACAGTGTAATACATTTTGATGCCGCTTGATAATCTCCCGTTTAGCTTTAAGGGGGATATTTTTGGCGATAGTTCCCTGCACTATAACCGTTTCGTCTTTAAATGGTACTGTGTCATCCAGTGGTTTAAACGAAAGTTCACAGTAATACACCGGACCCACCAGAAATACACGCATATATACCAGTAACGATACCCCATACAGGTGCGCCTTGCCAACAATATCACCTGGGGATTGTACTCCCGTCATGCTGATAAAACTTTCAGCATCAGCCGGTACAAGCTGTTTGCATTCTACAAAGGCTTCTTTTACAGCATCTTGGGTTATGCTGCTTAAGGCTTTAATCATTGGTGTTGGTATGCTTGTATTAATGATAATGACATCAACAGGCATTTCATCTGCATACACTGCTTTCATGCATAGCATACCATACAGCAGCATACATACTATTAAAAATGCATAGCGCATGATATTCCAATCACCTTCTCATAAGGGTCTATCCATAAATCAGGGGAAACATCTACAGAGCTAATTTCACCGGTTACTGATAGTGCATAGGGGACTGATACGGTATGAACTATCTCCACTATTTTTAAAAGCGATAGTAACCCGGCAAAAGCATACATGGCCTTTGAATGTGATGAACCCGTTGTGTAACGGTTATTCTGTTCATCCCAGCTTTGTGGCTTTGCATAATTATACAGCAATCCATACACACATATATTGGTCAGATGAAAATAAACATATCCCCACAGGCGATTGCCTTTATAGAACATGCCACTACCACCACCCAACAGTGCAAGATACACTTCGGTAGTTGATGAACCCATGGTTGGGACTTGTCCCTGATAATACCGTGCCTGCTGCAGGTATTGATGCGAAAATGCATCAACAAATGAAGGCATGCCACCAGCAAAAAGCATATACCAGGCAAAGTAATATAATGCCATCTGGTTTCGTGAAATATCATGGTGATATTTTTTTAGCTCGGCAGGTCTTTCTACAAAACCCCATAATTCAAGCCCAATATAGGGCACCACATTGCCTGCCCACAATAGAAGCCCGCTATAGTCTTCACTGGTATAATAGCCAAACAAAGGGACAACTAACGGCATTGATGCGCTTGCTGGAACAGTAAAAGCCATTAATAGACAGCTTTCCTCAACCTGTGATTTTTTAAAGACAATTTCTTTTTTTCTTCCGTAGTAAAATTTTTTTATGCTGAGAGCTTCTTTTTTAAAATCAATAAGAATTATTGAATCATCAGGAACTGCAGCGGCTACTTTATTTTTATCAACCTCAACAGTGCCACAAGGAACCAGCACCGTATAATCGTCATACATAGTTTGCAGTGTATACAAAGTATAGGTGCCACTAATTATATAATCACCGGTAACAGTATTATTTTTTACTAAAAGAGGTACCGTATACTGCTCACAGAGCTTAGCAATAAACTGTGACGCTATTTCTTCTGCAATGTAGCTTGCTTCACGGTCAGCTTTGTCCAGGATATTAACTGCAACTGTTGTTTTGTAACTGCAGAATTGTTTCCCATAGTATGGCATACCAAGCCCATACGCATGAATGGTTATTGCATAGCCCTGTGCAGAGCGCTCAACCGTGCCTATAACAATAATCTGTAAATCAGCATGACTGGCAAATTGCAGTACACATTGCTCTTCATTACACGGCAGGCGCTGTAGTTGCTGAAGCAGGTTATCAGGATTAATAACATCAAATATACCCAGTGACGTTGCAATATTAACACAATGACCACGGATAAGCGTTGCTAAATAGTTTTCATCAGAGGAATATCCACGTATAATGCCAAACCCTGCTTTGGGTTTGGCATACACTAAAAAAGAATATAAAACAACATATATTACTATGATGCTTGCTATTGTATGTTTTATATGGATATTCACACAAACCTACTCATGCCAATGATACAAAATTTACTGTATACTATTTGATTACAATATCATAGGGATACAACAATAAAACTTCTTCATGGGAAAGTGTTTCCAACGCCAATGCGTTGATTACATACTGTAATACACCCAATAGCGATGCCTGAAAGCTTGTCCCTTTCAGTAACTTCCGTAAGTCTATATCCTTCTGAGGTAATTGCACAACCTGAAATTCTCCTTTGATATGTGCAAGGGTTGCTGCATAGGATATTGCTGCTATAAGCCCACCTTCTTTGTCAGCAAGACCATTCTGCAGAGCCTGGGCACCGGTAAATACTTTTCCCTCAGCAACAGATGGAATGCTTTCTAGTGGGATGTTCCTTCCCGTTTCAACCTTCTGAACAAACTCATTATAGGTAAAATCCACACTCTTCTGAATAAGCTGTTTTTCTTTTTCCGTGAAAGCTCTTGATTCAGAAAAAATATCTGCAAATTCGCTCATCTTGATTGTTTCTTTATTGATGCCTAACTTACTGTACAATTCTTCCACGTTAAATTTTCCAAAAATAACACCTATTGAACCGGTAATGGTTGCTTTGCTGGTAAAGATAGTATCATTGGTACAGGCTATATAATAACCACCTGACGCAGCTATATTGCCAAATGAAATAACTACCGGCTTTTTATAGCGTTTTTTCATTGCCACAAGTGTATGCCACATCAAATCAGAAGCAATAGCTGAACCACCTCCTGAATTAATGCGGATAACAACTGCCTTGACATCTTTGTCTGCAAATACTCTTTCAAGATATTTTTGATAGTTACTATCGCCTATCATTGCTGGTGACAGAAAACCGTCTTCTTTAGCTTCCCCGCGGATAATATTTCCCTCAACATAAATAACAGCAATCTTTGGTTTTTGGCCCCAGTCATATACAAACATTTTTTCTTCAATATAACTATCGCATGTAACCAGGTACGATAAGCCATATCGCTCAACACCTAACCGTTGTAGCACTTCATAAGGCCTTGCAATCTCATCAATAAAGCCCATAGATTGCGCTTGCTGTGGTGTTAGCCAACCACCTGCTATGCATTGCTCCACCTTCTGAACTGATATATTTCTGCCCAGAGCAATATCCTGTATGTACTGCTGATTTAAATCTTTCAGCAAGGAAATAATATTTTCTCTGGCAGCATCTGACATCTGCTGACGTGTGAATGATTCGCCAAATGATTTATACTGACCTTTTTTTACTTCTTCAAACTTCACTCCAACTTTATCAAACAACCCTTTGAAAAAGTACACCTCAGCCTTAAGCCCGGTAATGCCAAAAGGCTGGTTGGGTACATAATATATTTTAGATGCTGACGAAGCAATATAGTATTCTACATTGCCCATTGATGCAAGGATGCAATATACCGGCTTTCCTCTTTGTTTACATCGCTTAATTTCTTCTTGCAGTTCCTGTGCCTGGGCAAAATTTAAAGCAGGTGCATCTATCTGAATAAGTATGCCAGCAATACTTTCATCATACATTGCCTCACGCAGTGAGCGCACAATTTCAAAAAAAGATGCTTTTGATGGCTCAAATAAGCCCTTATCCTTAACCTCTTTAACCTGATCCCGCAGTACTATTGACAAATACCGCTTCTTGGAACTCAACGCATTCCTGAATCGCTCTTCAGTCAATGTAATACCCAAGCTATAGGCTGTTGCCTTCTGCTTATCAAAATTCATATACCCAAAATCATAGAGCGATGTACCACCAGTCCGTGATGATATATCAAACGGGATGGCCAGGGCAAAGGATATATTGCTATCCATGTCATACTGCAAAGAGTACATAATATCATGCCATACCATTCCCGAAAGGGTAAACACATGCAATACATCTTTCCACGGTTCACCCTCATACCGTTTGATGTCCCATGCAAATGAAAGAGTATTCCCAAACGGGCGGATACCAATAGAATACCATTCACGCTGTTTTAATGTAACATCACCCAACGATGGCTTATTGGCATGATCAATCACCATACCAAACGAAAGAAATCGCGATGGCAATAAAAGCAAACTGTATCCCCATGATTTCACAGGGTCATTTTCTACAGTATATCGATTATAGCTTACTCCAATACCCAACCATTCAGCAAGCATAATACCTTTGGCAAAATACCATGAATGCCCTTCTGTTTTCATTACTTCTTTTTCAGCAAATAAGGCTTCAACAGTACTATATGCAATAGTAAATCCCAAAAACGTTGTAGCAGCGTAATGTGTCCCTATATCCCTGGAATTAATGTGTGCATAACGGTACTGCATTGAAAAGGCTTCATTAATATCAGCAAAAACTGGATTGATAAAACTATATGATGGGATTCCTGGCATTGATACCGTAGCGCCTGGCATCAATACATCTGACGGTTGCTGCTTTACATCAGGGAAGGCATCACCAATAACTATCGCATTAATTAAAATGCATGCCAATAATAGTAATATCATCTTTGATATATTCCTGGCCAAATGTAACAATCCCCTCGGTAATTGCATGGATTTTCTCCTCAATTGATTTGGTTAATAACTGGGTAAGTATTCTATTCAATGATTCCTCGCCAAATGTTATATCACTATTGCTGTTGTACAGATCTGTCAATCCATCGGTATACAGTATCATCTGATCACCTGAACCGAATGCATAGCGTGAGGGATAATACTGTGCCATGGGGTCAACACCCAGTATTTTGGATCTTCCTTCCAGATGATATATTTTTTTATCCTTAGAAATCACCAGTGGTGCTATGTGCCCTGCATTGATGTATTCCATAGATCGTGTCCGCTTATTATACAGGCCTATAAATAACGTTATGAGTTCAAATCCCGTATAGCGGATTGTTAAAAAATGATTTAATTCGGCAACCACTTTATCAATACCTTTCTTTTCTTTTAACATTCCGTTGATAATAGCACTGGTGGCTGATAATATCATTGCAGCAGACAACCCATGTCCTGATATGTCAGCAATAACAACTGCCACTCTGTTTTTATCTACCGGGATGATATCATAGTAGTCGCCAGTTACCTTTAAATACGGCCGTGAATAAATAGAAAACTGAATACCACAATCCTGCGGTGGCTTCTTTGGGAAAAGCCGTACCTGAATATAAGATGCTAAATCAAGTTCTTTTTCATAATTTCGTGAATTGATATATTCCGTTAAAGCTTTGCTGTTTATGACCAGTTGATGAACCTGCAAGGCTAACATTGAAAGAAAGTTGAGTTCTAAATTTGTAAAATAATCACCTTTGTTATGCACAAAAAGAATCCCCTGTAAGGATTCATTGATAAATACAGGAATGCAGGCTTCAATCCCGTGAGTTAGAATGTATTCTTCAACAGCTTTTTCATCATTTTTGCTGGAAAAGAAACTTGCCCAGGTAATGGTTTCATTCCTTTTTTTAAAAAACGTTACAAGATTAGAATCTTCATTCAAAACAATAATTCGTTCATCATTATATTGATAGTCATCAATAATTGCATAACTTATTTTTTTAACTTTAATGAGCGTCTTTAGTTCACTTTCAATAGCATCCAGTTTTTCCTTTAAATTTTTTGGCCAGGTTATGATTTCGGCAATTCTTTGTAATGACAGTGAATATTCATCATTTTTCAAAAATATAATATCATCAAGCGCCCGTATAATGAGCATCCTGATATGAAGAATAATCAGCATGATTGCAAGAAAAAGTCCAATAATAATGAGGGGCGATAGTAATATGGAATAAAAATTATAAATGTAAAATAACCCTGTTGAGATTACCACAGCAATAATAATATCCACAACCATTGAGATACTATTTTTTTGAAGATTGGCCAATGACCCTAAGCTGTAATTTGCCAGAAGCCCATTCCCAATACTTACTGGTATAGCTATTGTAAACAAAAGTGAAAATAAAGTGGAAGGCTGTATATCATGATACATACCTGTAAGCAATACAGAAAAAGGCAACACGCCACCTGCTATTATTGCACCTGCCACTACAATATTTCTTTTGATTAAAAACCTTGCGTGGTGGTTGCGTTCAGAAAGCAACATGGTGGCAGCTGTAATAAACAATACAATGGTAATAATTCCATTGAGTTGATATACTTTTTCAAAGGGCAATACCTTCCAATAGACAGTTCCACTTAAAACAAGTCCGGTTAACATAACAATCATATAGCACAATGTTTTAACCAGCTCATTGCTTTCCTTCATCATAAATACAATATAGAATAAACAGAGGGGAACAAGGCAACTGAAAGCAGGATAGACAGCATGTAACCGGTGCACAAAGAAAAGGTCTATGTATACAAGACAATTAAGAGCCACAGCATTGGCTATAAATATAAATAAATCAGCAAACATGTCTTTCCGTGCATAATAGATGCCTAAAGCCCATGCAATCAAAAGAATTGAAGAAAATGCAAGTAGTAAGACCAGCCACAATGCTATCTTAGTATTACTGTTAAAATGTTGTTTAACAGTTACATTGTTAATGGTAGATATACATTCCCATTCAGTGAGCGTTTGGGAATCATTTTTCAGTGTTTTACTATCACATGTTTTTAGCTTAGCGTGAAACAAAGCATGTGGTGTATCATGTAAACGATACACAAAAGTACTGCCTACCAGCAGACGGTCAAATGGGTATATAACTGCTTGTTTATATCCTTCAGGAACTGTTATCAAAAAGATAACAGCATATATAATACTGAAAATGTAAAAAAGTATCCTTTTTTTCATAGTACTTCTGAAAGTATTACCATAAAATTGTTCTCTGGAATACCGTGGATGTTCACATCAATATTTTCATCAAATTCATGAATTCTCCCAATACTATTATTGGGAATCCCTCCTGATGTTATGATTAGCTTTTTAACATTATTAACCTGGTTTATAGCTTGCTGCAGATTAAGGGTAGTAACTTTTGTTTTTTTCTGAACATATACCTTCATATTGCAGTTTCCAGACCTGCTTATGCAATATTGTTTCTTTTTTTTCTTTATAATCATCATTGGCAAATTTTCCTCAATGAGTTCTTTTTCTTTTAAAACTCCATTTATTTTCTTTATAATATGGTTAGGTAAAAATCCAAGCCGGGAATAACTCTGCATTAACACACTTATTGCCGGAATAAGTAATGATAATAGTGAAATATTGGCCTGCAATGGACAAAGGGCAATATAGGATGTCATTGGATCGGGATTGTAAATATTGAAATAACAGGTTATGGTAGTATTTGGATTTTTTATCATGATATACTGAGTCTTCTGGATGATACCTTTATCCGGAGGTAAAAATTGCTTTAATACCTTATGACCCAATTCATATTCTTTCTCAATCTCTTTGCTTTTTATCAGTTCATGCATGAAGAAACTGTTAACAGTAACGGTTGCAATTTTAGAAGCTAATGCTTTTAACATTAGAATATCCCTACGGGATATTCTTCGTTTCATTTCGCCAATGATCATCAGGCCTAAAAATATGTCATGATAGTAAATGGGTATGATAATTTCCCCACCCAACTTTTCCATTTCAAATATGATGCTTCTTTGAAAATGCAATGAAGGATCCATCTTGTTTTTTATCAGAATATCTTCCCCTGATTGAATAACCTTGAATATAATATTATTTTTATCAATATGGGCTTTTCGTATTACTTTCTGTTTTTGTTGTTTTTGATAATAAATTGTGTAATCATCGCTACCATGGGAATAAAATATTAACAGCCCCGACTTAACGCCAATATACTGCAATACCTTATCAAAGATAACCTTGATGATGTCATCAAATGACTGCAACGACAAAAACATGTCAACTGTCTGAATATAAAGATCTTCATACTTTAATGGAATTATCTTTTTATAAAACCGTTCAATATAATAGGTATATAAAGGAAAAATGGTTACAATGGAAAAAACTATAAATATAATAAGAAGATTGCCTTCAATCTGCACAGTATGAAGCATCCAACCTAAAAGCAGCAAAAGGGAAAGAAAAACAATATTAATCCCCTGAATTATTAACTGGCGAAATACCCTCATATACTATCTATCCTGTTACAAAATGTTTTTCAAAATCCTTCAATACTTCCTTAAACATATCTTCCACTCCCAGACTACCCTGTATTATAGCAAAGGTAGAATCTGCTATGGACATATAATTCTTTCTGATTGTTTCAAGAGTATGTAATGTTTCAAATATTTCTTTATTATCACCTGACCGCCTGTGTATTCGCTCTAATGCAGTAGCAGGTTCAATATCAATAAAATACACCCTGTCAGGTACAGGAAATCCTTTTTCAATATTCATCCTGAGAATGTCGGAAGGTTTGATGCCATCCCCTGCCTGATAGGCAGCTGTTGAATAAAAATATCTGTCAACTATCACCACATACCCTTTATTAAGCAATGGCAGTATGTTATGCTCCACATCATAAGCTCTATCCTTTATAAAAAGTTCAAGAAGCTCATTCCGTGTGCCGGGGATTTCTCCTTTTAGCATTTTACGAAGAAGCTTTCCATACTGGCTATCCGTTGGTTCCTGCAAAAGAACCGCTGGCGCTATCGCCCTGCAAAAAGAAAACAAAAGATTTGCCTGCGTGGATTTGCCTGCACCATCTATTCCTTCAAAGACAATAAAAAGCGGAGTTTTAATCTTCATGATTGCGATTCTTTATAGTATATATGATTCTTTTTTTACATACCCTTTTACGAACTTTTCTTTATAGTCCTCATACCCCGGTCTTTCTAAAAGCCCAAACGTAAAACGTTTTCCCTGTTCCACCGCAGGCTGATCGTATGGATTGATGTTATACAGATAACCGGCATATGCTGTTTGCATTTCAAGAAACATGATAAGCTCACCAACAGCCTCTTCATCAAGTTTGGGAAGAATAATTGATGCATTAGGCCGGCTGGCATCTTTTAAAACAAGCTCAGTTGCCTGTTCTTCAAATTCATTCAGCTTTCGTAAGCTTTTCCCGCTAAGATATTCCAGTTCCTGTTTGCCTTGGTAAAACTGTGGCATCACTATATCAGTTCCAAAGTCCTTCAGTTTAAGAAATGTTATAACTTTGTCATTTGGCCCTTCTAAATAAAGCTGTAGCTGTGAGTGCTGATCAATAGTACCAAGTGCTGCAACAGGCGTAAGACCAGCCATCACCTCTTTCCCCTGCATATCAAAGCGCTTACCCAACGACTCTGCCCATAACTGCCGGTACCAGTCAGCAAACAGGTACAGCTTGCGTGTATAGGGCATGAGCACATTAATACGTTTATTCTTTTTTTTATCAAACAAATAATGAAATGCTGCATTTAAAAGCGGGGCGTTTCCCCATACAGTGTTGCCATAATAACGCTCTACAACACGTGCAGCACCTTTGAGTAACCCATCTGCATCAATCCCTAAAAACTCAGCAATCACCAGGCCAACAGCTGACAGCACCGAAAATCTTCCGCCAACATTTGCTGGCACAGGAAATGACACAAACCCTTCTTCTTGTGTTATCTGTCGCAATATGCCTTTGTCTGGATCGGTTATAGTCACTATATGCTTTTTATAGTCTTTGGTTTGTTTCTTGATTGCATCCAGTAAAATTGCAAAGTTTGCATTGGTTTCAGTAGTTCCACCCGATTTTGATATCACTAAAAACAATGTTGATGGTATATGGAGTATCTTTAATAATGATTGCATTTCACCTGGATCAACATTATCAAAAAAATATGCTCTACACCGTTTACCACGGTCTGTATCAGGTAATTCATTAAGATAAATATCCGCCAGGGCATTTTTCAATGCCTGTGGTCCCAGCGCTGACCCACCAATGCCAATTAAGGCTACTGTATCACACCAGGGAACAGTTGCTTTAAATGCACGTATATCCTCAACAATAGTATCAGCAAATGGCAATTCCAGAAAACCCAGCAACCCTTTTGCTTTTTCATTATCCATTCGCTTACGGGCAGCATCACATTGTGGCGCAAGCGCATCTATATCCTTCTTTGCAATACCATGCTCAGAGCCAATAAACTGGTCCATAAAATAATTAAAATCAAACTGAATCATGCTATCACTCCTGTATATAGTATAATTTTTATATACTACAAAATCATTACATGTCAACCATATTATTGGCGATAGTTACTGATGAAAAAGAATTTTGCTTTTAAAAGAAATGGTTATGTAATTACCTGTGACGTGCTTGCGCTTTTTTTAATCTGTCCATGATGGCCTGCCCCAGGCCAACCTCAGGTATTTCCTCAGCATATATGACCGAAAGCCTCATTGCATCAAGAGTATGAAGGCATGTAAAAAGATTTGCCGCAGCCTGCCGCAAATCGCCATCGTCAGAAAGATACATAACATGGATATTTTTAAGTGGCACATCTCTTTTTTTATAAAGAATCACTCCACAGGAACTATCGTCAGGGATTTTGCGTACATCTTTTATCAGGACAATTTTTGTTTTGGGGGCATAATGATAGGGTAACTGACCAGGAGCTTCAACCTGTGTATATCGTTGTACAGATACTTTACCTGCCACAGATTCAATATCTTCAACAGGTACACCACCATGACGAAGCAAAGTAACGCTATCGTTTTCTATTTTGATAATGGTGGATTCCACCCCAACAGGGCACTGCCCACCATCAAGAATGATATCAACCTTATCGCCCAGCTGCGATGCAACATGACCTGCAGTGGTAGGGCTCAAATATCCAAATGGGTTTGCACTTGGCGCAGCTATGGGTACTCCGCTTGCCTGTATCAGTTTTTGTGCAACCTGGTGCTCTGGCATTCTTACAGCAACGGTATCAAGTCCTGCAGTAACTATCTGTGGTATTATAGTATTTTTTGGCAGCACCAGTGTCAATGGACCCGGCCAGAATGCTTCCATACATCGCAGGGCAATATCCGGTAAAGTTGCCACCACTTCTTTAACCATATCACGCGAATACACATGGACAATAAGAGGATCAAAAAAGGGCCTTTGCTTAATTTCAAAAATCTTTGCCACTGCTTCTGCATTCAAAGCATTTGCACCAAGACCATACACCGTTTCAGTTGGGAATGCTACAACTTCCCCCTTTAGTATAGCCTGCGCAGCTTTATGAATGTTTGTATCAATTGCAGGATATATCATTTATCTACCGGGATCCTTCTTCCTGACATAAATGTATTTATGCACACGGGCAACCACCTCATTCTTTTCATCTTTAACTTCGGCTATAAATTCCGGCACTGCTTTCCCTTTTTCGTCAACTTCCTTTTTTATTTGTTCTACCAATTCATCAGGGATATAAAATTCAGCATGAACGGTTGAACGCCCGGGCTTCAAAAATTCAATTTTTGCAGACTTATCCCAAACAATATATTCTTTCCCTAACATGTCCATCAACAAAATCATATAAAATGGGTCGCACATGGTATACAGCGAACCACCAAAGTGGGTACCCACGTAATTACGGTTATACCATGTAAGCTTCATTGATACAGTAACCTTATTTGCTGTATCATCAAAGGTTATCCGTATCCCTGCACCTAAAAATGGCGGATAAAGGTTAACAAGTTTTCTCAGTATTCGTTGCCGTGTTGTCATACTCATCGTATATCGTATACTGTAAGTGTGTTGAATTCAACTTTACTATGATATAGTATTATATAACAAATAAAGAATCATGCTAAAAATTTTCTTAACCTGCAGTATGATTTAAAATTTGAATTGACGTGCCTGTTGCATTATAATGTATAATAACCTTACATAACGTTATCAATGGCATTGAGGTGAACCCATGAAAAATATTGTGTTGCCATTCATTATTGTATTGCTATTTACAACTACAGTATTTGCTGCAAACAACATTGGTGCTGGCTTCATATTAGGTGATCCGTCAGGATTAACAGCAAAAATGTTTATGGGAAAAAGCGATGCCATAGACTTTGGCTTAGGAGAATCTGCAGATGATTTATATATTTATGCAGATTATTTGCGCCATTTCCACGGTGTTTTCCCAATTAATGAACTGGTATTTTACTTTGGTGTTGGTGCAGGATTCCATGATTGGGAAAAAGATAGAAAAAACGACCATGAAGAAGAAAACAGAATTGACGTTCGCATTCCGGTAGGGCTTGAATATACATTTACAAAAGTACCAGTTGGCATATTTCTTGAACTGGTACCTGCACTACGTATTATCCCCGATGTTGATTTTGATATTCGCGGAGGACTGGGCGCACGATACTATTTTTAATTGCTTGATGTCTCACGCAGAGTATATTCAGAATATAACTTAGAACATTAAAGCTATTATCTCCCTTTATACTCTGCGTGATGGCATCTCAATATCAAATCCTATTGAACTTTGCCCACACCAATTTGATAAATTTCGAAGCCATCTTTTTGCAATTTTTTCATATTATACTGATTCCTTCCATCAAAGATAACCGGGTTTTTCAATCGCTTTTTGACCTCATCAAAATCCGGGCTTCTGAATTCTTTCCACTCAGTAACAAGCAGCAAAGCTTCCGCACCAGTGAGTGCATCATATTTACTATCGCAATACTCAATGTTTTGTAATCCTTTAAGATAATACCCTTTTGCCTGTTCTGTTGCCTTGGGGTCATAGGCTTTAACTTTTGCATTTCTTTTTAATAATTCTTTTATAATGGTGATACTTGCCGCTTCACGCATATCATCGGTTTCCGGCTTGAAGGCAAGCCCCCAGATAGCAAAAACCTTTCCCGACAGATCCTGGCCAAAGCGTTTGACAACCTTATCCACCAGTGAAAGTTTTTGTCTGGCATTTACTTCCTCAACTGCAGTGATTATCTTTGGCTCATATCCATAATCCCTTGAAGTCTTTATCAGCGCCTGTACATCCTTGGGGAAGCAGGAACCACCATAACCAACGCCGGGATAAATAAAGCTGTAGCCAATTCTATGGTCGCTTCCAATCCCAATACGCACCATATTAACGTCAGCTCCCACTTTTTCGCAAATATTGGCCATTTCATTCATAAAGCTTATCTTTGTTGCTAGCATAGCGTTTGCAGCATACTTTGTCATTTCTGCACTTCGTATATCCATTGCTATAAAGCGCTCATGGCTGTGGGTAAATGGTGCATATAATTCTTTCATAACATTCAGTGCTTCATCATCATCAGTTCCAATGATAACCCTGTCTGGTCGCATAAAATCTTCAACTGCAGCACCTTCTTTCAAGAACTCCGGATTGCTTACTACTGTAACCTTGAAGGTAACACCACGCTTTTTCAGCTCTTCCTGAATGGTTGCTTTAACTTTTTCAGCAGTGCCAACCGGCACTGTTGACTTATCCACCACAATCATATCATGTGTCATAAATCTGCCTATTGATTGTGCCACATCAAGGACATGGCGCAAATCGGCGCTGCCATCCTCACCCATGGGCGTGCCAACGGCAATGAACATCACATTTGTTTTTTCCAGCGCTTCTTTAATATCAGTGGTAAAAAGCAGATTTCCCTTTTTATAATTTTCTACTACCAGCTCATCAAGCCCTGGCTCATAAATTGGGATAATTCCTTTTTTAAGTTTTTCAATCTTATCACTGTCAGTATCCACACAAATCACCGTATTTCCCATTACTGCAAAACATGTTCCCGTAACCAGACCAACGTAACCTGTTCCCACAACGCTTATTTTCATAATAATACTCCTTTATGTTTATTGAATATTTTATATACAATATAGTATTATATCATAACTATCTCCAATAAAAAGCATTAATGCAGCTACATACAATATCTATCAACAATTAATTTAGCAAAGTATAATGAACTGGTAAATGCCGGTGAGATAGCATTGAGCACGTGTACTGTCTGCACATCATGATAGATGCAAAAATCCATTACCAGCTCTTTTTTTGTCCAGTCAACCAGCTGTGGCCGTATGCCCGCTTTGATTGTTTTTTCTAAATCGCTGTACAATAGCTCACAAACCAGCTCTTTTGCATCGCGGTAAAAATAATAGGGAATATATTTTTTTGGTTCTTCAACAGCAACACTTCGGAAACTCTTATTAGTTAAAAACAGCAATGCATCTTTTAATACTATATTTAAGCTCTCAATACCAAGTCCTTGCAGCAAACCATAGTGCTCCCTGCCAAAGACAGGCATTGCGGTAGGCCCTATATAGACATCACCATAGGGATTGACGGTAAAATGAACACCTAAGAAAGGATTGCGAATGTCGGGAACGGGATAAATATTACCATTAACTTTGAGAGCGCTTGATTTTTTTAATTTTGTATAAATTCCTTTAAACGGGATTAATGTTACATTATGCGCCAGCCCACGGTGGTGGGCAACGATATCACTGTAAGCACCAGCACAGTTGATGAGTTTGTCAAATTGTATTTTGTAGTCACCGGCAATAACCGTGTTGTCATTTTCAAAACGTTTAAACGGCGTATTGAACAATACTGTAACACCTCTTTGTATACAATCATCATATAATGCCTGCATCACCACCTTTGGATCAACCACAGCCGTCTGTGGCGAAAACAATGCTTCCTGATATGTTTTTGCACAGGGCTCAATATCAGCAAGCTTCTTTTCATTAATCAACGCCACTTCAACACCATTGTCTTTTGCACGCGCTTCAAGCATGTGCAGCGTTTGCAGTTCTTTACTATTTTTTGCAACAATTACCTTACCAGTATCCCGTACCATAACACCTTTTGACTTGCAGAATGACTTCATAAGCCTGTTGCCTTCAATACAGGTATTGGCTTTCATACTCCCCGCTGTATAGTAAATGCCCGCATGCAGCACTCCGCTATTACGCCCGGAAGCATGTAGCCCGGCATGTTCTTCTTTTTCACAAACAATTATTTTTTTCTTTTTTTTAAGCGATAGTTCCCGCGCCATTGCCAGACCAACAACACCTGCGCCAATAATACAGTATTCAGTTTCAATTTTCTTCATTACACGTAAGTTCCCTTCTTATAATCTGAGTGCCATTAATACGTTTTACATCCTTTTGCCACCACAAGTGTCAGAAGTATAGTACATTTTATTTACCAGAAATAAAAAATTATGGAATTATAGTCAGTATATCGCCATCGGAAGGAAATTCAATGGTTTTATCCAGTGAAGCAACCAGTGATTTCATTTTTTGTAGCTGCTCCTGAAAATGTACATCTATTACGGGATACACATGAACCGCATACACCTCATGCGGCCATGCACCACTTTTAATTAATGTAATTATATCTTTTGATGAAAGATGCAATGGATATGTATCATCAGACGCTATCCCCCATTCTATCACCGCAATATCTACTGATGAAAGCAGCCCCTGTAATGCATCGCAGTAACCGGTATCACCGGTAATTGCCACTGAGCGTGTACCAAAATCAAAGTGGTACCCTGACGAAAAGTCGCCATGTGCCAGTGTTAGAGCTTCTGCCCTGTATCCATTTCCCTCAAAGGTATTGCCATTGTTTAATTCAATAAGTTCCACTTTAAACGGCAATGGGTAGTCACCCATAAATGGCAAAAGCCTATCATGATAAAAATTATGCAATCCCTTTGGTCCCACAATTGTTAAAGGTTCAGTTCTATGACCTGTATGGTCCCACATCTCTCCCCATAAAAGGTCAGGTAACCCTGAAACATGGTCAACATGATAATGAGTAAGAATTACGGTAGAAATGTTGCTGTAGTTGAAATCAGGATCATTGAGTGCAGCAATAGCATGATACGCCCCACCACCAAAATCAACACATACTAATTCACCATCAATGGAAAAAGCAAGTGCCTGCGGCTTGCGTTGCGTTGCATTACAGGTCCCCGTTCCTAAGAAGGCTAACTTAACCATAGTTACGTTCCTTCCATATAGTTTTTCTGTCATTTATATATTATAAAGTTTACAAAAGAATGTAATTTTGTAAATAAAAAATATTCACATACTATATTTTGTTTTCAAGCTTATTGCATGTATTCTTTAAATTTTTTAATTATCACAATTACTTTGCACCCGCGTCATTGCAAGCTACCGCGGTTTGTTTTAAGACGGCCCCAATTGCTGGTGAAACTTTTTACGATTTCCTTATGCCTTATACTCAATATCCATCTGTTACATTCCACTTTATCTTTCTACTTATTGTTGAGGGATGCCTTTGTAATATGGGTGCTATTTCCCATAACGATATTCCTTTATGATATACCATTTCTTGATGACAATTCATTCTCCCAATTGTATAGAGGTATGCTTCCTCATATATGCCCACTTTAAGTTTTTGTTTTGCTTACATGTACTCTAACGGATGTGTTATGTATAGGGGCTACATTTTTTTTATTTTGTTTGCACTTTATTCTTGAAACTGCCTTTTTTAATCTAAAAAAAACAGTATTTAAAAATTACCTTGATATATCAAAAGAATATCAATACTTTATTTTTTAAGAGTAAGAGATATTTATAATGAGAGCGTCCCAAAAGACATCTCTTTGCAATGACTTTTGCCCTCTTGTCATTGCGAGGAACGAAGTGACGAAGCAATCTTGTCTTCTGCGGCATTGAGATTGCTTNGCTACGCTCGCAATGACTTTGTACCTGCGTCATTGCAAGTCCTACTGTTTGTTTTGGGACATCCCCCGTATATAATCTGATTTATCACCATAANTCATCAATCATCCCTAATNATTTATTGAGATGGTGAACGTAATTACGNACTAAGCTNTCGTCATCCATAGCAATAAGGAGTTTTTTTGTATAATCATTTACACTTTTACCCTGGGATAGCAGTTGAGGATGTAAACCATAGTTGCTTTTATTCATGTACAGGTAAACAGGTGGGGCTATTACCACGTTTGATAATAGCCCCGGTTTCTTTTTTATGTTACTGCGTCTTAAACTGGTTCAAATCAACTTTAGGCTTTTCAATCTTTGGTTTCATTGCACTCATCTGGTCCTTGGCTTCAGTGCTTGCCTGATCCTTATCAACGGCTTTTGCATCCTGCATCTGGCTCTTTGCCGCATCCAGTGACTGCTGGGCTGCTTTACCGGATTCATCCTTTATCTCACCCTTAATGCCTTCTATCATTGCTTTATCACGAGCTTTCTGCTCTTCAACAAGTGCTTTATCCTTTTCGCGCTGCTCTTCAAGTATTGTTTTGTCAGCTTTCTTCTGGTCTTCAACATATTTCAGTATCTCTTCGCGCTGCTGCTCATACTTTTTGCGTATATCTTCACGCATTGCCTTTATTTCAAGCAATATATTGAGCATACGCAGCTTGTCCTCAGATATCTGCTTTGCAACCATATCCTGCCCCGGAACAACATCAACTTCCTGCTTTTCTTTCAGTACTATAGGCTGGCCCGTTGCTAAGCTCTGGTTCAACACTTCAAGCATTCCGTCCAAACATGCAACATTGCTCTTGTCTTCTTCCTGTGTTACCAGAAAATCGGTACCACGAACAGCTGCTATTGCCGTTGGGGTTTTTACCTGGTAACTATCGCCCTTAGCCAATTTCTTTGTTACTTTTGAGAACATGCGTCCTTTCTCAACAACAAACGAAGACTCTTCAGTGTTAGAGTCAAGATTAGTGATGAGCTTATCAACTTTGATAACTGTATCACCTAAAATCTTTACCGCATTTTCCCCAAAATAAATTTCAGCCATTGATTTTGGCCCAACAGTTTTGATGGTCATACCTTCTTTTATTGCATCGCCAATCTGAGCCTTGCTTTCAGCACCTCCTGATACAAGAAGTACTGTACCGGCAACAAAGTTAACCAGTCCTTCACGAGCTACGGTAAATTTCTTTTCTTTTTTACAACCAACCACTGCTATGGAACACATCACCATAACTGCTAATAGTTTTTTCATATACTCCTCCAATAATAGTATTACTTACATGCTTATATGTGAATATAGTAAAAGCAAAACGTTCCCCAACCTGATTGGGAATCTATTACCGTATAGAAATCCTGAAAATAAATTCAGGAATGTACCATTTTATTATTTTGAACCTTCCTTAGAATTATATACCATAGAGAACATACTACACATAACCTGTATAGTCAAGCACTATATTCCCCTGGGCTCCAGGCGTAAAAAATTAGTTGGATAGGCCTTGCATAACTCCTGCACCTGTGAGCGCACCCGGTTTAGCACCTTTTCATCATCCATGTTATCAATAATGTCACAGATTAAATTGCCTATAAGCCTGAAATCATCTTCACCAAGCCCTCGTGTTGTCAGAGCAGGGCTTCCTAAACGTATACCGCTGGTTACCATGGGCGATTTATCGTCAAAGGGAACACCGTTCTTGTTACAGGTTATACCAGCTTCATCCAGCCTATTTGCAACATCCCTTCCCGTTAAATTTTTATTTCGCAGGTCAACCAGCATCAGGTGGTTATCGGTACCACCACTTACCAGATTAAGCCCCCGTGATAGCAATGTATCAGCCAGCACTTTTGCATTTGCAATAACGTTAGCCGAGTACTCCTTGAATGATGGCTGCAATGCCTCCCCAAATGCCACTGCCTTGGCCGCAATGGTATTCATAAGCGGCCCTCCCTGAATGCCGGGGAAAATATACTTATTCATCATCCCTTCGTATTTTTGTTTTGCCAAAATAAGCCCTCCCCGTGGGCCACGCAGCGTTTTGTGTGTTGTCATGGTCACAAAATCGGCCACCGGAACCGGCGAAGGATGATGCCCGGTTGCAACAAGCCCTGCAATATGTGCAATATCTGTTAACAGCACTGCACCAATGCTATCAGCTATCTCCCTGAACCTGTTCCAGTCAATAATGCGCGGATATGCCGATGCTCCAGCAATGATAATTTTGGGCTTATGTTCTTTTGCCAATCTATATGCTTCATCATAGTCAATGCGATGCGTGTCTTTAGTTACACCATACGAAACAACCTTGAAATAAATACCAGAAAAGTTAACCGGTGAACCATGCGAAAGGTGACCACCATGTGACAGGTTCATTCCCATAATGGTATCGCCCGGTTCAAGTATAGACATGAGCACCGCCATGTTTGCCTGAGTCCCGCTGTGTGGCTGTACATTGGCAACATCAGCACCAAAAAGCTTTTTTATGCGTTCGATAGCTACGATTTCCACCTGGTCAACAAACTGGCAGCCATTGTAATAGCGCTTGCCAGGGTATCCTTCTGCATATTTATTGGTCATGGTGCAGGACGATGCTTCCAGCACTGCCTGCGATGTATAGTTTTCAGATGCTATGAGAATAAGCGAATTTTCCTGTCGCTGGTTTTCTTTCTGAATGATTGAAAAGACTTCAGGATCTGAATCCTTTAAAAATTTTTGCAAGCTCATGAACTACCTCTTGTTAAGGAAATATTGATATGTATGTACATATACGGTATGCTATAGTGTAGCGTATGGCCACAATTAATCAATAGTGTCAACATAAAAAATATTTTATTTTCTGCACTTGCACAATAGTTTTTTACTAAAGCAGAAGTCAGAAAAAGGTCATACAATACTTAATTGTTGATGGAGAAAGACAATGTCACTATCACCACTGTACAGGCTAAAAGAAATTGCCAGCATATTACGAAGTGAACATGGTTGCGCGTGGGACAGAGCACAGACGTCAGATACACTTAAACCCTATCTTATAGAAGAAGCGTATGAAGTATACCAGGCCATAGAAAACGGAAACACCGAAAATCTGAAAGAAGAGTTAGGTGACCTTCTATACCAGATCTATGCTCATGCACAACTTGCAAGTGAACAGAATATATTTGATATTGATGATGTTGCCAGTGGTATCATTGAAAAATTAATCCGCCGTCATCCCCATGTATTTGGTAATGAAACAGCTAAAGATAAATATGAAGTAATTAACCGCTGGGAAAAGATAAAGAAGAAAGAAAAGCAAGATGACCAGTCTATGTTGGATGGGGTACCGGTACACCTGCCGGCACTTTTGAAAGCTTACCGTGTTCAGCAAAAGGTATCACGGGTTGGTTTTGACTGGGAACATATTCAGGATGTAGTTGCCAAGTTACATGAAGAAGTAAATGAATTCAAAGAAGCATTGCAAAATAACAAAGACAGCCATGAAGCACTCAGAGATGAAATTGGCGATATACTATTTACCATTGTTAACATTGCCCGCCATGTAGAAGTAAATCCTGAAGAAGCCCTGCAACATACCGTCGCAAAGTTTATTACGCGCTTTCAGCACATAGAAAAACGTCTGCATGAAATGAACAAAGATATCACACAAACACCATTGCAGGAACTGGACAGACTGTGGGAAGAATCAAAGGGTAAATAACAACACGGGGGTGTCCCAAAAGACAGCTCATTGCAATTACGTTGCACCCGCG
>Ga0067045_1027851_pt1 | contig 54705 bp, 49 predicted proteins | sample TerdegcTABiofilm_FD_59184 | JGI IMG/M metagenome (GOLD analysis project Ga0067045, IMG submission 59184) | Combined Assembly of (Gp0054472, Gp0054536) Wastewater bioreactor microbial communities from Singapore -Terephthalate degrading...
GTATCAAATCCGGGATGGCATTCACCCTTGATGCTATCACCGGCAATCCTGCTCTCATGGCTTCGATAATCGAAATAGGCATACCTTCGATGTAGGACGGGAGCAAGAACACGTCCCCCAATGCGAGGATCCCCGCGATATTCGACCGCGGGATCTCCCCGGTGAAACGCACAAAGGTTTCGAGGTCATCTCTTTGAACAATAGCCATAAGCTGATCCCATTCCCCCGGCTTCTCTTCGCCTCCCACAAAAATGAACCGAGTGGTCGGATCCTTCTTTTCTATGGCCGGCAAGGCCTTGAGAATGTCGAAAGTGCCCTTTCGCCACCCTACAGTACCCACGGTAACGACGACGAAAGCGCCCTCTTCAATCTCGAGCCATTGTCGCATTTGGCGGACCGTACCCGGGTCGGGAGGTTCCGTCCCATGAACGAAGTTCGGAAGCACGTCTATTTCGGCTTTTATTCCCAGGTTCTTGATGTTTTCACGCCAGAGAGAATAGAGAACAAGGATGCGATCGGCGAGTCGCAGTCCGAAACGCGTGTAAAGCTTCCTGAGCGGAGGTGCCGCATCGTAAAACCATTCCCAGTCCGTTCCATGCATGTGAAGCAAGATACGCGACCCAGCAAAACGGGCAAGGCCCATGAATATGGTCGTGCCGAGAAACACGGGGTCCGCGGAATGAATATGCACAAGACCGTATCGTCCGTGCCTCACGCGCCGGAAAAACTGGAAGAACCGCTTCAACCGAAACAGGTTCCTACTCCAAAAATCTTCCCCTTCCGGAAAACCCGCTGATCTGGGGAAGACGTCGAACGCGAATTCCCTCGAAAGCGTCGACGAAACAATATCCTCCATGACGGACGCGATCCCGCCGTACGGTGGGGGCACCGGGCCCACCATCAAGACAGGTATTTTCTGCGAATCACTCAGAGGTAATCCTCCACATTGAGCTTCGTTATCACGAAGGGACGTTTGCCTCCTCTCGTCTTTGCGATTTCGGCCTCTTCCTCCACGATAACGCTCATGGATGGCGATTCGAGTCGATCATGGAGCTCGTCGACGACGGCTCGCCGAGTCCGCTCCGAAAGGACCTTCCAGGGGACCAGCTTGACCCGGAGGGTATGGATGTCCTCCTGGATGATTTGCGCCTCTTTGATCTCGTCCAGATGGTAGAACGCGAAATGGAGAATCAGCGGAGAAACGGGCCGACCTTCCGGGACGATCACCAGTTCCGAGTCTCGCCCCATGACTCGGGCAAAGGTCGGGTGCTTCCTTCCGCACGGACAGGGCTCACCGCCCCCCTTCACGGCGAGATCCCCTGTCTTGTACCGAAGGAGCGGCATCGCGAAATTGTGAAGACAGGTGCCCACGATCTCTCCAGTGAGATCTTGGCCCGGGCAGACCAGCTCAACGATGCCCATCTCCATTTGGATGTGGTATTCACGGCCATAGGCGCATTGCATAGCCACTGCAACCGACTCCTCCTGACCGTACCAATCGATCACCGGAGCTTGGAAAACGGATTCGATCTTGTCCTTGATATGGGGGTACAGATTCTCTGAAGCGGTAACGATGTACTTCGGAGCGGGCACGCTTCTGCCAGTGCGCTCGATCCACCGGGACAGAATGGAGAGGCACGACGGCCACGCATCCACGAAGGTTGGTCTGTAGCGAATCAGGGCATTCACCATCTCGTTGAGACGACCTTCATTCACGGTATGGAAAGAGACACGCAGCTCGCCGGCGCCGGGAAAATATCGAATGTATCGACTGGGATTGACCAGAGGAAGCCCCTTGAAATAGGCGATTACGTCTCCCGGGCGATATCCCAGCCAAAGAATTCTTCGGAGCGCCAGGGCTCGATCCACTGGTCTCGTTCTCTTATCCATGTAGAAATCCAGCGGAGTCCCGCTCGATCCGCTCGTATGCGCAGCTTCCATAGACGTGCGAGCGATATTGTTCGCCAAGAGATCCTGCCGCCGCAGCCTCACCACATCCTTCGTCAGGATCGGCAACTTGGGCAGGTCTGCGATCCCGCTGATGTCCCCTGGCGTCAGCCCTCTTTCTCGAAACACCTCCCGGTAATAGGGAACATGCTCGTAACTATGGTGGATGAGCCGACGAAGCCGCTCCTCTTGATATTCTCTCAGCTTACCTTCGTCCCACCAATCGCTCTCGCAGAACAAAGAAAGTGCATCCCTATATGCTTTCCCGTATCGCCACCCAGCGGGGAGCATATGATACGCGACTTGGGCCCATTCCTTGAGGGCTGTAGGGAATGTCTCATAAAATTGCTTTAGTACCACCCTCACGCGATTCCCTCATCTCACCCGGGTCTGGGAGAAGATCGCTGCCAAAGCGCGGACATCTTCTCTGGAAACGGCCTGAAGACCCCATGCAAGGCCAAAGTATGCCATCGCGGAAATCGCCACATTGAGAAACACGTTTTGTCCGCGCAAGCCGTACGTCACGACGCCCATTCCCAGAGCTGCAGCGAGGGGGCGCACGGAAACCTTGGCCAGAGAAACAGAGAACAGGTAGCTCCGAATGTAGATGTTTTGAAGAAAATAGAACGCCACCACAGTGATAAGGGTGGCGAGGACGGAGCCAATGACTCCCAACGGGGGAATGAGAGCGAAATTCAACACCACGTTCAACACCGCTGCAACGACGTTGATCTTGAGATCAACGGCCTGCTTGTCCGTTGCAATGAGGGTTTGAGCCAAGAGGAACACAAGACTGAACGGGATCAGCGAGACAATGTGCAACCGCAGCACCTCCACTGACTCCATGAATTTCGCTCCGTAGATCAACACAATGAAACGGTCTGCCAGGATCACGGTGCCTATCACCACAGGAAGCAAGGTGAGCATCAGGTACCGGACGGACTTCATGACGAGATCGACCAGGGGGGTTCTCCCGTCAACGTACGCCTTGGTAAAGAAAGGAAGTAGCGCAGAGGCAAACGCGGCAGGAAAGGTCTTGCAGATGGTCAAGAGCCTGTCTGCTGCGCTGTAAATGCCGACTGACTCAATGTTAGCGAGCTTCGAGAGCATGATTTGGTCTACGCTCAGGTGGATTGTCGAGAATATGGCTATACTGGCAAATGTGGCAGCCTGTCCGGCCAGTAGCTTCCACATCTCCCGATTTTGGCTCCATGTGGGTCTTCCCAGTACATGAAGGTATAGCAGGTAGATGAAGAGAGCTCCCAGCATGCGTGTGCCCATAAACGCGTAGAAAAGCGCTGGGATACCGAACCCCCTGTGCAAGAGAAAAACACATACTCCCACTCGAATAGCGTTCTCCACCACGTAGCAGAGTGCCACGTACTCGGAAAGCTCGCGGGAGCGAAACATCGCCTCCGCATAGGTCGCGCCTGTCGAAGCTATGAGGGCAAAGGAACAGATGAATGATGCCAGCACGATCTCTCGCTGGTAGTCGAGCACGGCCACCACAGCGTTCATTCCAAGCATTGCTGCCAGGGAGGATACGACCCCGAAGAGTAGGGCATTTGCGAACAGGTTGTGCATCTCTCCCGGCCGCCGCGCGGCTTCTCTCACGAGCAGGTCGGCAAGTCCGAGTGAAGCCAGGGTGGAGAAGATGCCGAAGTAGGACAAGATTAGGGAGTACTCGCCAAGGCCCTGAACTCCAAGATAGCGAGAAATCAGAAGAATAAGAACAAAGGATACGACCGGATTGAGGACATTGGGAACCGCCAGTGCAATGGTATTCTTGAGAATGCTGTTTCGCTCGCTCACCTGCGAATCCTATCACATACGCGTTTGGACGATAGCACGATCGGAATCGAAAGCCCCCGCTCGGTGCTCTTGATTGGCTTGGGACCGCGCGGTCATGGTGGCGGGAGACTTTGTTGAACACGTTGGGGCGAAGCCATCGGGCTGACGTTCACCACGCACCCGGCGATTGACGTCTGTCCCACGTATCGGCAGGGCCGCGTTCCCTGCCTACCACTCTTCGAGGTGGTCTGTGGAGCGGGCCGTGAAATGTACGGTTGCACTATCAGAGAGACAAGACTAGCGCGTCGTAGACTTCGTTAATGGAGAAACATCTACTCCGTCAGGGAATCTCTTCAGGGGGGCCACCTCGATACGGATGTCCGGCATATCAATAGGAATGTTGCCTCTGGCAAAGTATTGAAGCTCGCCGCCGAGCTCCCCCTCCGGCAACTCCGGAGCGACAGGTCTTCCCCCCAATGCCGCCACGTACAGGCCCTTGTACCGATTATCCCCTCCGTAATACAGATACTGCTGGTAATGGGGTGGGACAGTTGTGCCAAGAGTGGCCTGGAGAAAACCGCGATACTCACCCTTGAGTGTAAATAGAGTCCACCTTCTGCCTACCGCATCCCACGGGGCGTACCCGATGATCTTTCCGGTCCGGTCTTCCACAATCCAGAAAGCCCCTTCGTAATTCGGCCGCGGTTGTATCACAAATTCGCTGCTCTCGAGTACTTCATCTGCGGATCGCTCGGAAAGCACATCCGCACCGGCGCCCATCGGGATACTTACCAGCATAGCGATCACGAGAGCCAAGAAGCCACTCGGCTTGTCTCCCTCCCTCTTCACAACCTTATCCTCACGCTATAGAGTATGAGCTCCCCTCTCCGCCAATGAAGCCGACAACCCTGTGAAGAAACCCCATTCTGCAAACGTATCTGTCAATCATATAGTACTAATGCGGGCGGAATGTCAATCTGCTTCTCGCCCAATCACACCGATTCGTGCCTTGAAATGGTTTCCTCCTCCCGACTGTTGTCAAAGTTCGGCTGAATGTGCATAGTGGATAAAGTCCCTTCTGGCACTACGGGTTGCCTCATGAAATCAGTGCTTATGGTGCTCGGCACCAGACCTGAAGCTATTAAGCTCGGGCCTCTTTACCGGGAATTCAAGAGGAGATCGGATAGGCTTCGACTTGTGTGCGCCTTGACCGGCCAGCATCGTGAGCTAATCGATCCCTTTCTGCGTTTTTTCGAGATCCGACCGGATCACGACCTCAACATATTCAAGGAAAATCAAGGCCTTTTCCACATCACCGCTGCAGTGTTGCAGGGCATGCAGGGAATCCTTCTGCGGGAGCGCCCCGACTTAGTAATAGTCCAGGGCGACACGACCTCCGCATTTGCAGCAGCGCTTTCCGCCTTCTATCTCAGGATTCCCGTTGGCCACGTGGAAGCAGGGTTGCGCTCTTACGACAGGTTTCAACCTTATCCCGAGGAGGTAAACAGAGCCTGCATCTCCCATGTAACGGATCTCCACTTCTGCCCTACCCAGCGGGCTGCAGACAATCTTCTGGCCGAGAGGATCCGGCGTGACTCCGTGTTCGTGACAGGGAACACTGTCATTGACGCCCTCCTGCACACGTCCCGCTACCTGGACGGCCAATCGGGGGGTGCACTCGATCTTCCGGGCTTCAACCCAACGGCCTATCGGATGATTCTCGTCACGGCCCATCGCAGAGAGAGTTTCGGAGAAGGGGTGCAGAATCTTTCCCTCGCGCTTCTGGAAATCGCGGAGGCCCATTCCGATGTGCTCATCGTGTACTCTGTCCATCCGAATCCCAATGTGCGCGGACCTGTAGAAAAGCTTCTGGGATCTCATCCGCGCATCAGGATCATTCCGCCGCCGGATTACCTCAAGTTTGTACGGCTGATGAAGGAGGCTTTCTTCATCATTACCGATTCCGGCGGAATTCAGGAGGAGGCGCCGTCCCTTCATAAACCGGTTCTCGTGGCTCGAAATCTGACGGAGAGACCCGAAGCCGTTGAGTGCGGTGCGGCTCGAATCGTTGGGACAGATCAAAGAGTCGTCGTGGAGGAGGCCACTCGCCTGCTGGAGGATCCAGCGCATTACGGCTCCATGGTTGTGCACGAGAATCCCTTTGGTGACGGCCGAGCGTCCATTCGAATAGCCGACATTGTTGAAGCATTTCTCAGAGGCAAGCGGCCGTGACCACGAAGTCTGCACCGATCTCGGTTCTAGCACTGTCCGCGGCAGGGAGCGACGATCGCTCCGCCTATACGCATCGGGTAATGATGCTTGCCCAGTGCTTGAGAGAGCGTTCCATCCCGTGCGACGTGTTCAACATGCCGGACCACCCGCCTCTCGACACGGAGACCACGGCATCACTCTTCATGCCCTTGTGGCTGAGAACACTTCGCCGCGCGTCCGTGATTTATTGTGGAGCTCAGGAGGCGGGGCAGGCCTTGTTCTTCTGCCGTCCGTTCCTGAGCGCGCCGGTCATTCTCGATGTCCATGGAGACGTAATTGCGCAATCTGCCCTGGCGAACGAGATCGAGTCAGGAGGCGCCAACAAGTCAGCCTCGCTGCGGGTCAGGCTCATCGACAGATTGGCAATGGCAAGCGCAGACCACATTCTCACTGTGTCGAAATTCCAGACGGAGACCTTCCTCAGGCAAGGCATCCCGCGGCAGAAGATCACTCTCATTCGAAACGGTGTGGATCTGGACGTCTTCCGCCAGGTGCCCTTCCCTGCCCGACCCCCTTTCACGTTCGGCTATATCGGAGACTTCCAATCATGGCAGGGGATCGACAATCTCATCGATGCGTTCCGACTGGTGCCCGATCCGGGTATCAGAATGCTGCTCCTGGGATTTCGCGAAGGCGATCGCGATCTGAAAGACCGATTCCGCAGTATTTTCGGTCCGAGAGTCGAGCTGATCGATCGTACGGATAGATCCACTCTGATTCAGTGGGTGCGGGACGTAGGGATCCTCATTATCCCGCGAATAGACCATCCAGCCATTCGACACGCGTTTCCCACGAAATTCGCGGAATACGCGGCCATGGGAAGACCCATTCTCGTCAACTCGGTAGATGAGACTGCTGACTTCGTGACCCGTTACCAATGCGGATTCGTCTCTGCGCCGGATCCAGCATCCGTTGCAGTCACGATGACCCAAGCAGCGACAACCGATGTCCAGGCTCTCGCTGAAATGGGAAAGAGAGCTCGGATCATGGCTCAAGAGAGCTTCTCCTGGGATAGCATAGGAGAAGCTTACGCCCGGATTGTCTCAACCCTTGCGCAAGACGGAAGGCGCTGACGCAATGCCCGTGAACTGGTCCCGCACTCTCTTGCTCTACCAGGAAGACGATCTCGCCCGGATCGGCTGCAAGCTGTCCGAAATCCATGGAAGGGGAATCCCGATCCTACGCGTCACGTACAGGACCCTTGCCACCGACGAGAGTTGTCTTCGCCAGATTCGAGACTCAGGTTGCGAGGCTCTGATATTCTTGCGAAATGACGATATGGAGGACCATCCTCCCATCGGCGCAATTCTTCGAAAGCTTCGCTTGGGATACACGACAGTCTCAGGCATCGATCCCTCCCAGTGGGAAACACAGACCAGAACCTGTCTCAGAGACATGCTTTCAGGATCTGGAGAAATTCCCCTCCCGCCGGTGAGACCGGGAGCACCCCGGCGAGGGGCCGATAGCCACGGAACCTGCACGCTGGTCTTCGACCTGGAGCAGTTTGGAGGAGCTCGGTACGCTATGCCGCGGCTCCTTCCCCTCTTGGAGAGCAACGGCATTCGAGCGACGTTCTTCGTAACTGGTTTCATTGCGGAAGTATTTCCTTCCCTGTTGAAACGTATTGCGGCTGGGGAACATGAGCTGGCAATTCACGGGTCGGTACACGAGTTCCTCCAAGGGCGCGATCTCGTCGAACAGGAGAACCTCGTCAGGGGCCAATCGGATCTGCTCGGAGCCTATGGACTTGTTCGCGGGGCCAACTTCATCTTCCGCATGGACGACCTGTCCCCGGAGGCCTTTGTGCGCACCGGTCTCCAATACTTCGTCCTTTTCCGAAAACATCTCTTCCAAAGAACACGGTTCTTGCCGGCCTCTGCAAAGCCTCGCCCGTTCCGAACCCCTTCCGGTGACATCGTCTTGATTCCCATAAATGTGGAGACCTACGGGCTAAGCCTGGGGGAAATCCGGTCAACAGTCGATGCAGCGTGGGAAACTGCCCAACGAGAAGGGTTCCCTCACGTCAGCGTTCTGATGCATCCGTTCAAGGACGGGACTGAACGCAGGCTTCAGCAGACCGAGCACGTCATCCGATATCTTCTCGACCACCTCGGTTTGCGGCCGATCCCCCTCGCGGAGATACCGTCTCCGTCTTTTCCGAAAGAAGATGCAGTGCAGTTCCGGTATCGGTGGGACGAGAACGAAGCCGGCACGCCGGTGCATGAGGCCTCTTCGCAGTCCGTCTCGTGGTGGCGTCCCCCAATGTACCACGCTCGAAGGATCGAAGTCTTGATGGACTCGGTGGAATCCTCCGGCATCTCTGCCGTGCTCACCTCAAGCCCCAAGAGTGACGGAAAGAGGGTGTATGTGTTCCCAGACGCCGCAACCTCTGCCGCACGGATCACCTCCGACCCTTTGCTCACGCCACAGAGAGCAGCATCGGAGGTGATTGCCTCCCTCCGGGCGGCTGATACGGCAGTGATTGCACCGTGCGGGCAGCGAATGGATCGCTTGCGGAAGGCCCTCTTCCACGCGCCGACAAGCATTCGGGATTTCCGTGAGATTCTTGCGAGGCTTCGGACTCGTGTCCGAAGGATGCTCCCACACAACCGCCATAAGGGAGCGGCTCTCGGGGCCAATCCCGAATGAGCGTTGAGGCGCCCGAGCAGCAACATTTTTCGTACGAAGGATGCCCCGATGAAACGGATCATACACGTGGTGGGAGCCCGCCCTAACTTCATGAAAGTGGCCCCTCTCGAGCTCGAGCTTGCCATGGTCCCGGGTGTCGAAGCAATCACAGTGCATACGGGACAGCATTATGACAAGGAAATGAGCGACATCTTTTTCGAGCAGCTCGGAATTTCGCGTCCGGAACGAGATTTGGGTGTGGGCTCCGGTGGCCATGGCGAGATGACCGGCAAGATCATGATTGAGTTTGAAAAGGCCTGTCTGGATCTGAAGCCTGACATGGTCACTGTGGTTGGAGACGTGAATTCAACCATTGCTGCGGCTCTCGTAGCGCGGAAGCTTTTCCTCCCCGTTTCCCACGTGGAAGCTGGCTTGAGATCTTTCGACGAGACCATGCCGGAAGAGCTCAACCGCCGCCTCACCGACTGCCTGTCCAATTTGCTCTTTGTTTCGGAGCCCTCGGGGATCGAGAACCTTCAGCGGGAGGGCATCGACATGTCGCGGGTCCACCTCGTTGGGGACATCATGCTCGAGACCTTGCAGTCCTTCCTGCCCGCGATTCGGGAGAGAAAGTATCGCGTCCGGTTCGGCAAAGAGCGGAAATCCTACATTCTTGTGACTCTCCATAGACCCTCGAATGTGGATACTCCGGGGGCTCTCGAGGAGGTGGTCGGCATTCTCGAAGGCATGCCCTTGCCCGTCATATTCCCCATCCATCCGCGGACGATACGGAGGCTGGAAGAGTACGGATTAGCCGGGCGAATCACAAGAATCCCGCACCTGACCCTGACAAGCCCCCTCTCCTATCTTGATTTCCTTTCACTCCTCGAAGACGCTGCCGCTATCTTTTCCGACTCAGGGTCTGTGCAATCAGAAGCGAGCTTCTTCAATGTCCCGTGCCTCGTTTGCCGAGAGAACACGGAACGCCCCATTTACATTCAGGAGGGAACCTCAGTGCTCGCGGGACGTGACCGCGAGAAGATTCGGCACTATCTCAACCTCGTCCAACGTGGCGAATTCAAGCAATCAAGTCCCGTGGTAACTGAGCTGGGCACAGGGGTGGCTGCCAAGATCGTGGACGTCATCGCGCGAGCGCTCTTGTGAGCTCCGAAAGGTGCCTTCCTTGAGGGGAAGCCGTCGAGGTGCGACCCCATCACACGTACGGTGACTCCTGAAAGCTCCGAACCCAAGAAAATGGCAGGCTGAAAGCCTACCCCACAAAGAAGGTGGCAGCCCTTGTAGCGAAGGCTTTCCAGCCTGCGATTCGTTGCGGAGAGTAGTCTGCGTGCTCCCAACGCAAATGTGGCGGAACCCAAGAAAATGGCAGGCTAAAAGCCTACCCCACAAACGGGAAGGATCTGTGCGCGAGCACCAAATTGAGGGACTCAGGCGATGGTGCTCCCGCCTACTGGGGGCCAGGCAAGCCAGGAATAGGCAGAGGTGGAGGAAGGCCCGGGAGGGGGCGGCCAAGAAGAGGAGGCGCTCCTTTACCCGGCAGGGGCATTACGGGAACACCTGCGTCGACAGGCGGACAGGGCATCGGTGGTGGGGGCGGCCCAGCGATGATCGGGGCAATCAGGCACGGAGGTGGCGGAAACAATAGGTTCGGCTCGCAACAAGGAGGAATCGGGGCTAAAGGCGGCGGACAGACCTCAATCGGACAGCCGGAAGAGGCACTCGAGCACGGTGCTCCCATCCACACGGAAGCCAAAACCAGGGCCAATGCCAGTATTGAAGCCGTTTTGCCCATGATCTGCCCATACCTCCTCATTCGTCTTCTGAATCGCTTGTCACAGGGCATGCTTGGTACACCGTTTCACAAATATGGTCCCGCATTTGCTTCAGCCCTGTTCAAGGAAGAGCGGGTCTGAAACCTGCCCCACCAGCTCCGCACACTCCGCTGTGAGAAGTCGGTCGTATCGTTCAGTAATGCAGGCTTCCGCACGGGAGCCATCGTACACCGGGCTCTTAACCTTACGTGTCGAGCTGGAGCCTCGCGAGCAATGCTGCCTTGAGTGCTTCCAGGTGTGCTATCACCGGCCTGCAAGAAACGGATGGCTCATCCACACGCACCTGAAGGCCCGGCACCACGGAATAGGTGCGGTTCGTCCCCTCGTTTTGCACTTCCCACGATGCCGGTCTCGCTGGCTCCTTCGAAGAGGCACATCGGTTATGAAGCATCTCGGCCTTCTGCGCCATGAGGCTCTCCCGGTTGCGACGCAGAAACTGCACCTGTTCGGCCAGGTATTCCTTCATCGCTTTCCGAATGCCGGTAATCTGAAGCTCGATAGTCTTCCTTTCGCTGCTTTGGGGCGTGAAATGTACAGCGAGCTCTCGTGACTTGATCTCGAGCTCCACGATCCGATCCTGGAAAAGCTTCAGAGCCGGAAGTCCCACAGTATCGGACGACGGAATGAAGCCTCTAAAATTCCCGCCCGATTTGTTGTCTAGAAACCCGAGAGCAAGCTCACACTGGTTTTCCGTCAGTCGCATCCTCTCGATCCGCGACGTGATCTCCCGTATAGAGTCGTCCAAAGGCACGCCGGAGCACTGAGAGCCATCCCGGGGCTCTCCTCGCGCGGTCGGCCCCGACGACCTCCGGTAGTCTACGTACTGGCTCACGTATTCGCCTATCGCTTTCTTGAGATCGTCCGGGTTGGATCCGCTGGCGGTCACTTTCACCAGCGCCCCGGAGCCGGAGAGCGTAGGAATTACCGTGACCCTCTCGTCCAAGCGCCAATCTTGTCCAGGCAGATCGCCAAAGGTCGCCGGCCGCTCCGGCCACGAAAACACGGACCCCAGACCTGACGGCCAGTTACCGACCGATTTGACGCTAAGAGATCGTGCCACAGCCCGACGCAATTCCTCGCTCTGGAGAATGTGGAGCTCTCGGTCCAGTATCGCCGACCTTTCCGCTTCGCCCAATGAGCGGTCCAGGGTCAAGAGAACTGTCGTGTGGGCCGTGTACGGAGGCCATGACAAGTAAAACGCCCCTGACAGAAGCAACAGAGCCATGCACCAGAAAAACCTCCATCCTCTGCGCGGGGAACTCTTCTGAATCCCTGCGCCGCTGGAATTCTCCTCGCGCGGCTCTTCCGAATTCGGGTCAGCGTTCGGGTTCTTGGGCTCTATGGCCGTCGCATCCCCTGACATCTCTTTCTCCTCCACGTTCAGATCCCAACTCGACCCTGCGGACATTGCATCTCTGCTGCCGTCGGGCCCCAGCCCGGGAGACCCGGTCGGTCGAGCCAATTCACGACACCACCTCAACGGAAACCCCGCGTTCGTTTCTCTCGTGAGAAGAAAGAGCGGGGACTATAGGACATTGGATCAATGCCGGTCATTTCGGTCTTGAGACCGGGCGAAACTCGTTGAGTGTGACGTTATCATAATTATCTTGTAATTGTCAATTTTAAAGCTGATTTATTCATGTTAATTCTAGATATACGGACGAACTCAGCGGGGTATCAAACTTTTAGAGGATTTTGCAGGAGCGCAGTTTGCCGGAAGATTGGGAGGTAGTTCCTGGAGGAAGGTGATCATTATCCATACTTGACACGGTGAGCGGACGGCAAGGGAGCTCCCCATAAAGACTCTTCCGAGCTCCATCAGAAGGAAATCGAAAGCACGCCCACCGGCGGCAATGCGCCAATGCACGAGCATTTGAACGTCCGTGTCCTGGCTCACGGGGATCCGGAAGAAGAATCTCTTGCGAGCCCAGCCCGATAGAGTCGCTCAGCGAGAATAGCTATGGCGAGGACCACCATGAATTGATTGTACACGTTGCTGTAATGGTAAAATGAGAACACACGATGGGGTATTGAGCCGATCATGGCCGAGAACAAACCGAGGGAGACCGCATAGAGAAGCGGCGATGAAGATTTCGTGATCTTCCACAGCTTGATAATGAGGGCCAGGCACAGGGTATAGTAGAGAAGAAACCCGAAGATCCCGCCCTCGGCCACGCGCAAGAGGTATTCGTTGTGCACCGTGTACGCCCACTGGTGTCTAAATGTAATTGGCACATACTGTTCAATGTTGAAGAAATAGTTGTTCAACCCTACCCCGAGGACCCATCGATCGTGGATCATGTTTATCGCTGTCCAGACAAGGGGGACGCGGTCTTCTCCATAGGTGCCCCCTTTGAATCTGACGTATATGAACGGACCCGCCAAGGCGAGCACGAAAATTCCCGCAAGAATGGTCTTGATAAGACCCATTGAGGAGATTCTGCCCCGAAAATAACTAACAAAGACGAACGTGCTAATTGCGATGAATGTAGCCAGCCAGGCGGCTCTTACCTTGGTTGCCAGCAGCCCCGGAATCGCAGAGATAATTCCGAAGAGAACCCACAGTCGCAAGGAATCCTCTCGGACCACAAAATAGTAGGCCACTGCCAGGGGAAGGACGAACGTCATCAAAACTGCCGCAGCGTCAGGACTGCCAAAGAATCCGATGGACCGAAACCCTTCCGGGCCGATCCACTTCGTGGTTTCCCCATGGAGCGTGTAGTTCCATCCTGTCGCGTATTGGAAGCTCGCATAGAGCGCGTGCGCTGACATACCCGCGAAGAGTGCGAAAACGATGAGCCGCAGCTCTTTCTCCGTGGAGGTGTTGTTGACGAGGTACAAGTAGAGAAGAAACCCTTTCCCGAGATGGACCAATTCATACAGGCTGTACCGGAACGCATGTGCCGCGAAGTAGCTGGTCAGGAGCGAGACTCCCAGCCACAGGAGGAGGAGCGTACCAAATGGATGTCCGATCCTCAGAGGGGCTGCCTTTTTGGTCCACGCCACAGTTGACAACCAGTGGCCGTACAGCAGCGCAAGGATAACATCCACCATGTCCACCGGCACCCCTGCCATGAACGGGGTGGTCTCGATGGGCAGGGGGTCGTGAATAAGGTGGAACGTCACCTGGAGAGGAATCGAGACGATGAGGGCAAAGATGAGAAAGGATTTTAAGCGATTCAGGAAGAGGCTGAGCACCAAAAGCATGAATATTCCCACGAAGAACGCGATCACCGGTTTGATTCCGGCCTTGGATGCCCAGGCGAATGCGAATCCCGCAACGATGGAGAGGACCGCGGCTACCGCGTAGCTTATCGCCGGGGACCGGCGTTCGTCCGGAATCTCTCCGGAGTGAGCTCCATACATCGATCCTGACGCTCTATCCATCGCATGACCTCATACCAATCTCTATGAGTTACAAGCCGCACCGGAGCTCGACCGTGGCCACGGGCAACCTGGAGAGCACGAACGGCTTCTTGCCAGTTGCGGAACGGGGGATTTCCTCAACGACTTCCAGTGAGATCCGCATATCGCGTCCTCCCAGATAGGATCGGACCCTATCCTCAAGTGCCGTCAACGCGTGGGGAGCGACATCCTTCCATGGGACCACCTTTACCCGCAAGAGATCCAGATCCTCCTGGATGATCTGGGATTCTTTGATCTCGTCCAGGTGGTACACGACGTGGTTGAGGCCGAGAGGTGAAATGCAGCGCATGTCCGGCGTTACTATGAAGTCGCCGTCTCGGCCGGAGATCTCCGACAAGACCGGATGATGCCTCCCGCAGGCACACGGCCCGGCACCTTCTTTGCACAGATCTCCCGTCCTATACCGCAGGAACGGCATAACCATGTTGTGCAAGCAGGTACCCACAATCTCTCGATATTCGTCTTTCCAAGGAAGAAGCTCAACAATCCCCATCTCCATTTGAATGTGGTAATTCCTTGCCTCTGGGCATTGCATGGCTATGGCCACTGATTCTTCCTGTCCGTACCAGTCAGACAAAGGCGCTTGGAATGTCTCTTCTATCACTTCGCGCATGTGAGGATAGATATTCTCCGAGGACGTGACAATATATTTTGGGGGATCGAGCCGCACGGAATTTCTCCTCAGCCATCGGGCCAGGAGATAGAGGCAGGAGGGCCACGCACTGATATATGCAGGCCTAAAAAGCTGTAGCTCCCGAGCGACCAACTGGAGCTCTTTCTCATCTCCTCGCCAAAGGGTCAACCTCAACTCCCGACCGAAGAGGTCGCGCTCGGCCAGCTTCTCGAGGTCGATGCCGTACGGGTCCCGAAATCGGGCCACTGTATCACCCTTTGCGTACCCGAGCCAACGGAGATGCCTCAGTGCCAGAGCTCGGTTAAAGGGCGTAGTGGTCTCGTCGTAGAAGAAATCCAGGGGTGATCCGGTGCTCCCCGCCGTGTGCACGGGATCTCGTCTGTACCACGGAATGTTGGTAGCAATGAGATTCTCCTTTTCCTGCCTCACGATCTGTCGGGTAAGGAAGGGGAGTTTTCCGAGATCTTCCACGGTCTTGATATCGTCCGGGGAGAGTCCACGCTCTTTGAATATTCGTCGATAATAGGGCACATTTGCATAGCAATGGCTCACCAGCACGTGCAGGCGTTCTTCTTGGTACGCCACGAGACGGTTCACATCCCATTGCTCGCTTTCTTTGAGGAGCGCCACCCCTTCCGTGAACGCCTTTCCGTACTTGATATTATCCGGAAGACTCCCGTAAATGCGACGAAGCCTTCTCCAAAGACGGTCAGGGACTGACCTGAGCAATTCTTTGACCGCGAGTCTCATCGGATTCTTTCGACGCAGAGCAAGATTTTACTTCGGCGGGAAGCGACGCGGTGCGTCAACTTCACTCTATACTGCCACTCATCCAATATGTGTGGCAGTCATCAAAGTTGAGGGCTATGGTGGAACGCATTAAGAATTGCACAAGCAGCACTGCCCCTCGCAGAGGGATAGCTCCCTTTAGCACCCTCTGGCGCTCCACTACAAATTGCAGCCAATTACTAGGCACCCCCCAAGGCGCTAGAGTACTTTACCAGATGGGCATTCTTTGTGCCACACGTATGAGGAAGCGTGCACGGTTATTGGCTTTCCAGTTAGACCAGAACGCTGGCTGCCGCACAACGGGAAATGTGCGGCAATATGCAGCCCCTCCCCAAGAAGAAGCCATGTGTTCTCGGCTAAGAGCAGAAGCCCTTGATACAGCGTTCTTTGCCGCCACGCATTGAGTGTACGTGGCACACTGCTGCCTTCTGGCGACTTCGGCCGGTGTTAGAAGAGTATCCCGAACAACAGACCGAACGCCACCCTGGACCGATAGTACCGGGAGTCAGCTACGTCCGCAGTGCCGGGTTGGGCAACAAAATTGTCGGATTGCTCTACGCGCGCGTCGATATTGCCTGTGCCCTGAATTTCCAGGAAACTCCCCAAACCCCATACACCAAGCCTCGTCGTGGGGGTGAGAGCTCCGGCCACTTCCCCTGAGAATTCGAGGAAGCGTGTGTTGTTCCCGTCGAGGACGTACTCAGTCACGGTAGACTCGATCACTCCACCCGGAATGGGAGAGCGGCAGATGATGCCCATTGGGTTCTCGTACCTGCTGGCCCCCCATGCTGAGCCAATGATTCGCCACCGGTATTCGGGATCCCAGAGGTTGCACGATTTCTTGCAGCTTCTGCCGCGAAATCCAATGAACGGATCCCAAAGATCGCTGCCTGGGTCGCCGACCAACTGGCCGACACCACCCGGTCATATACGGGCGCAGGTGATCGCGTTTCCCGGAGCCAACCCTCCGGCAATTCCAATGGCAGATGCCTGGGTAGAATTGCGGGGATCGGTCATACGGTAATCGAAACTTTCGCTGCGAAAGCCCACTTCAAACCCCAGAGTGCTGGTCAACCAAAGCACCCCTCCCCCTTCTATCATCCACCATACGATGTTCTGGGCCTTCCACGTCCACGGGGAAACCAGATTTTGAGCGTTATCAGGCTCCGGAAGAACAGCACGACCGGTGGCGTTCATCTTTACGGTCGCGTTTCTCGGGATGCTACCGCCAATCTCGCCATACAGGGTGATGTTCGGCAGAGGGTCAAATTCGAGCCGCACAAAACCTGCCCAAAAATTCGTCGTGTCTAGCGTGAGAGACATACGCTCGAACGCGAATTGGGGATTGAGCGGATCCGGTGCAATGAACGGAAAATCCACGTTCTCGGTTATCCACATGGGGCCCGCCTTGCCGTCAAGCCTCATCCGCAACGACGGGGCACACAAGGCGAACTGCGGCCCAGGACCGCATAACCCGGCCATCGGCGCTGCCCCATATACCGGTGGACACCCCTGGGGGGGACACTTCGCTATCGGACGCTGTAAGGCCAGAGGCATCGGCGCGTTGTATGCCGCTACCGTCACCGGGAGTAACAACAAGCCGATCAAACATGCCACCATTCTGAATGGTCTCATAATTGATCCTCACGAAATGAATTGGGAGCGGCTGCGCCGCGGGGTATAGCTTGATAGTTTTATATCATATTTTAGTTACTTATGTCAATTTAATAATGTAAAAATGGAGCTTTTTAAGCAGATTTCTCTAAACAGCAGCGTTTTTCTCATTCGCTGCTTGTCCACACCCCTGCGTTGCCATCCGCTCCCTCAACCAGTATCATGACCGCACGAGGCTGCCGATGAACGCACGATGGGCAATGAAAAGGGCCGGAAGGTGGGCTCTCGAATGGGGAATGGCCTTGTCCGGCGCGGCGCTGGCGTATCGCCGATCCAGGTATTTCGGGGCCGGCCACAGAATTCTCACCTATCATTGCGTCAGGCCAAAGGCTGACAGCTCGGACACGGTCAGCACGGCCCACTTCCGTGCTCACATGGCCTATCTTGCCGATCACTATCCTGTGGTAAACCTCGATGAGTTGGTGAACGGAATTGCTGGCGACAAGCCCCTGGAGACCGGTTCGGTCGCGGTCACGCTGGACGACGGGTACAAGGAGTCTTTCACCTATGCGGCGGAAATCATGCAGCGGTACAACATTCCAGCAACGTTGTTCGTGGTGACCCGCCCCCTCGACACGGGAGAAGAAGTGCGAGGAAGAACTTTCCTTTCATGGGATGAGGTGAGAGCCATGGATAGGGCAGGGTTTGCCATCGGTTCGCACACGGTGAATCATCCGAGCCTCAGTGCCATTCCCATTGAGGAGGCACGAAAAGAGCTCGCGGCGTCGAAAAGGCGAATTGAGGAGGAGTTGGGAAAACCGCCTGTCGCGTTATCCTATCCGTATGGCACTCTGCGGGACATCACCCCTCGCGTGGTGGAAATTGCACGCGAAGTTGGATACACGTGTGCAGTGACCGCCATGAATGGGCTGAACCACCGGGGAGCAGACGTATTTCGGCTGAGAAGAACCGCGCTCTCGGCTGGAGATGGGCAAATGGGGTTCAAGTTGATCATGGGTGGTTGTCTCGATCCCTGGCTTTTGGTGGACAGATGGGCGTACCGGCTCCAGAAGGGCGGGTACGCCAAGGGTTTTTGATCATGCGCAACACACATTTCACGATGAACGGCCGGGCAAGGGCTCTTTCTTGGAAGAAGTCGATCCCACCTTACCTGCTCGATACAGTCCGACCGAGGTCGGTGTTGATCCCGATCGACCATCCGGTGAAGAGCAATATGCGCCTGATATTCTGGTCCACCCAGATGTCGGCCCGAGCTATAGTGCTCATTGGCACGTACACCAGGTCATTGCGGTTCAGCACGTAGTCGGAGGACGAGCTCATTTTCGTGAGATCCGTGGTTCGGGCGAGGAAGCGACCTTCAGGCCCCTTGGACACGACGAGCACGGTTCTGGGCTCAGCAGTCTCTTTCATGCCACCGGCCAGCGCGAGGGCGTGCTGCACAGTCGTGGGTCCTCTCACGTTGAATACGCCGGGTCTGCGGACTTCGCCGTCGACAAAGATCAGGTTGCCGATAACTTCCTTGAGAATGACGGACACTTTTACGTCCGGTATGATTGAGGCGTATTTCTCGTTTACCAGCTTGGTGAGCTCTGGGACAGTGGCGCCCTCTGCCTTGATGTCCGGGATGAGGGGCAGTGCCATGTGCCCGTCCGGTGCTATGGACACCAATCGGGCCTGCCCGTGGGGCGCAGTGGAAATGGCTCGCTGAATTTCGTCGAGTTTCGCGTTAAATTCTCTCACAGATACGGAAATCTCAGGGTCTTTGAGGAGATCGCTGTAGGTTTTCTGCAGCATGGCCGACACCTGATCGGTGGTCATCCCCGCCACGGAAACGGCTTTCTTTCTCGGAATGCTGATCTTACCATCCGGCCGAACGCGGACAGACCTGTTGAGCTCGGGGTGCTGGGCAAACTCTATGTCTACGAGGTCACGCACAGCGAGCTTGTACGGCTTCGATGAGACACCCGGGACGGTAAGATAAAGGAACTCCAGGACATCACCCGCTGCCAGCTTGTACAGGTGGGTTGGGAAATGTGCGGTGGGCTTGCACACTGGCAGATGAGGAGTTTCGTTCACCACCCCTCTCTGCCGGGGGATGACACATCCGCTCGCCACAAACACCACAACCACGAGGGCCAGGGCAGTGCGTATGGAAACTGTCGATCGTCCGGAGATGTTAAACATTATCATGACCAGTCTTCCTGTGCGATCGGCGCTCCCTGAGGACCTGTGCGCCTGCACCGAGCATCGCCGCTATTCGAGCACATTTGAGCTAGAATAACCCTTCCAGTGACAGAAGGAGTCCTTCTCGCTGAAATTCTAGGGACCTTCCGGCCAGGAATTCCTGATTGTGGTAAAAGACCTCGTAGTTGTATCCCAGTCTTGATTCCAGGCTCAGAGCTCCGCTCCTGAGAATGCCGACAGAGAATCCCGCGGCGATGTCGAAATAGTTTAACCAGTTAGGCGTCATGCTGAACGTCATGCGGGAAAATCCTCCCACAGTGAAGAGGCCCGCTGCCGGACCGACCTCTACGGGAGCCCTATAGAGCAGATGTGCCCCCAAGCATGGGACTATCTCATTGAGAGCCAACGTATCTTCAAATGCCGAGCCGGCGTTTCCAAGACGCATTCGAAGGCCGATGTGTCTCAGGTCTCCATTGAGCCCCCCAAACCAGCGCGGACCTGCCAGAAAATCCAAGTCATAGCCTAAACCGAACATTCCGGTCTTCAGCTCGGATAGAATCGCGGTGCCTGCAGCGTAAGTCTCGTTTCGAGTCTGCAGTGTTCGTGACAGGGTCCGCCCGCCCTCGTAAGTTTCCGGGAATCGACCGTACACTCGAACAACGTGGTGCTCGAGCGGCCGCACTCGTGCCTCCATCTCGAACGTGAGGTTGCTGATGGGTAGACCAAGGTCATGGATAAGATCATTGAGCGTTCCAATTCCGCCCGTTTCCTGCGCGAATCCCATCCGACCTTCAATTCGTGAATAGCCGCCTTGAAGCGAAAGAGTAGCAAACGGCGCGTACTCCAATGGCTCGCTCAAGACCGGGCTTGACCATGCGATGAGAACGGCCGCAGCAAGGCAGATCGAGACAGTGAAACCATGCCCGCACCTCCAGGTCCGGAGGGAAATTCTGCGCGGCCGTGGCCGTGTGTTACCCTGTATGCACATGTCAATGGTCTCCCAGAGCCCGATTCCAAACGGTGTGGCAACGCGGCCGTTTCAGTTCGGACATGCTTACGCAGGCTCCCAGCGCCTGTGCTTCTCTACGGTTTTCCCGGGGCTCGTACGGCAGAACCCCAGAGCGACTCGTCATCGGACCTCGCGGCTCAAAGCCATGCAGTTCCTTCGGACCGGACGAGCGTGCTCTCCCCCAGCAGGCAACGTGACCCCAATTGAGTGGCTGGGCCGATGACATGATATCCTCCGGGAAATGGTGAGAGGACTCGCTCTCGAAGAGCCTGGTCGCACGCGAAGTATGGCATACTTTCGTAGTAAATGTCAATAGATATGACGCTTTCTTAATGTTAAATATTAGTATTGGAGGCCATTTCTTCGCAATCGGCCTGTGCTCTCCGATCCGTAAACAATCTTCCTCAACGCAAGACGTGCCCACGCACAGACCGCTGCTCGCGATCCTGTGATCGCGCAAACCGTTCGTGCCCCCATGGCAGCCTAAGTGGTCGACGGCACAAATACGGTACCGTATCCGCACCGCGGTGTACGTGGTGAGCGCTTCCTTGGCACTGATAGGGGCGGGCCTCGGAGAATGTCTCAAAACTCGGGACACGCAAAAAAAGCGTAGCACGATTGAGCGTCGATGCGTGGAAAGGCACCCTCACCCCAACCCTCTCCCAGAGGGAGAGGGAGCAGAAAGAATCCCCTCTCCCCCGCTTCGGGGGAGAGGGAGCGGGAAGAATCCCCTCTCCCCCGCTTCGGGGGAGAGGGAGCGGGAAGAATCCCCTCTCCCCCGCATCGGGGGAGAGGGTCAGGGTGAGGGGGCGTGCCACGATTATCACGGACTGCCGGCTTTTGAGACACTTTCCAAGGGGTGCCCCTACGTCGTGGCAGATTACGTGACCGTATTTAGGAAATGGAGCATTAAGCAATAGGATTTCATCCGTACGGTTCCGCACTAGGGAAACTGCTCCCTTCAGGGAAGGGCTGAAGCAAGTGCTCGGCATTGTTTGCCAAACGGTGTACCAAGCCTCGATCGGAGTCTCGCCGTTCAGGCCGCGGAAACATGGTCGAACAGAGAATTCCGTTGTGCTGAGATTGCCACCGGATCGCTGAAGACCTTTGCCCCGGAGACCCGGCTCTCCTGTAGAAGGAGGTGAGCCGGGTGACGAGGCGCCAGTCTCTGCGGCTTTCCCTTTTGTTTTTCCATCCGGTGTCGTCGATCTGGAGAAGCGGCTATGCCGGCATGGTTTGCCTTTCTTTCACACGGGTGGGTGCCATCGCTTTACTCACAATCGAACGATAGGCCTGAATCAAGGGGTATTGCGGTAAGGGCGGTTCGTCAACGAATGGAGGAGAGAGGCTGCCGGCCTATCCCTCCCGTGACAAGCACGACGCTCCGAGTAGGGAGAGCGCGTTGTTTTCCTCGCCAATCATGCCGGCTCTTGCGTCTCGGAACATCTTCTCGACTGGAAACTCCTTGCTAAGGCCATATGCGCCAAGTATTTGCATGGCTTCACTAGCAACTTTAAACGCTGTTTCCGTGCAATACACTTTCGAGGATTGAGCGTGCATTGCCGAGCCGGGCGGATTGCCAGCGTTGTACTGCGCCAATGAGCGCGAGAATGCTCGCGCCGATTCGATCATGGACATCATTTTAAACAGTTTCAGCTTGATACTCTGATGTTCGATGATGGGCTTGCCGCCCTGGACCCGCACTTTGGCGTAGGCAAGCGCCTCATCGAAAGCCGCCTGCGCTAGGCCCACATTAATGGCGCTCAGGAGCTCGCCTGCCGGTGTCAGTATCCACTGTTGCGTCTGGAATCCCGCGTGGGGATCAGCGACGATCATCATGTTCTCAGGTATTCTCACCTCGTCGAAGATGATTGCACCCTGAGGATAGGATCGCAATCCCAGCTTGTCCAGGGGTTTCCCGCGGGATATACCGGGCAAGTCCAGCGGAAGAAAGGCGATTCCTGTGCCCTGCATTCCTTTGGACGAATCAACATTGAGAATCAAGAGCGCGTGGGTGGCGATGGGGCCGTTGCTGATGAATGCCGACTTTTGGCCGTTAATAATGTACTCCGCTCCCTTTTTGACCGCTTTCACGTTGGGAGCTAACTTTGGGTCCTCCATTCCAGGCTCCGCTGCGAGGACCCAATCCGAGCCATGGTCCGGTTCGGTGAAAGCGAAACATCCGACCATTTTTGCTTCCGTGTCGTCGCAGTAAGCTCTTACGAAACTGTGCATTTCCGTGTCGCCGAATGCTGCGGTCAGGAGAAAGGGAACGAGTGAGCAAGCTAAACTCTCGCATAATCCAGCATCGCCGTATCCCAATTGCTCGACGATCAGTGTCCAGGAAAGGGGGTCCACCTCCAGTCCGCCTAAGGCCTTGGGAATAATCAGTTTGTGAAATCCCATCTGATGGTACTTTCGGTATACGTCCCACAGCTCGGAATCCCTTTTGATCACGTCTTCGGGATCGAGCTTGTCCAATATGCGTCCGGCCGGACGCATGACTTCATGAGCGAATCTCCGGGCCGTTTCAACCATGGCTCTTTGCTCGTCGTTCAGCACCACATCTAATCCTGAGAGTGCCATTTTAACCCTCCTTTGACGCCTTTCTCCGGCGTGCTCAGAATCCCGTCGGCGTGTCTGGTTCCCCGACTTGTGCACCGACAGTCCGCATCCTCCTCGCGGATACCGGAGAGAAGGTACCCGACCCTCTCAACAAGTGCCTATTCCATTTGAACTATTTGTTATCTGAAATGAACAATCCGTCAGACGGGTCTTGTGCACAACGACGGGGCAGAAGAGAAGCGTATGTCGTGTTACAATTATTCCTGCCTTTTTTGGAGCTTCGACGGAGTTTGTCCGAAGAAGCTCAAGAAAGCTCGGGAAAACGATGGAAGGCTGTTGTATCCAACGGTGAGCGCTGCTTCGGTTACGTTCTTGCCCTCTTCCTCGAGCAGACGTTTGGCCTCGATGAGTCGCAGTTTCCGGAGATAACCGAATACCGTCGTGCCATAAACGTCCCTAAACCCCCTGTTTAAGGCGCTGTGGTTTGTTCCGAGGGTGCGTGCAAGCTCTAGCAGCGTCGGAGGAGATTCGAGATCCCGGCTTAGGATCTCCTTGGCAAAGCGGAGCCGGTCAACATCACCCGCGCGCAATGGACGCGGTGTGTCAGGGGTCGCATCCGGCGACTGGATCTGAGCCAGCTTGTGTGCAATGAGCTCGATGGCCTTGCTTTCGATGTACAGTCGTTGCATTGAGCCGGAATATGGGCTGTCTATTATCTGCTGGACACACGCGATCATGGGCTGGGACAATGCGCCGCTCTGAGCAAACCCCTTGGTATCACACCCTTCCAGTATATCGCGGAGGTCTGTCGGACCTTCTTCAAAACTGCCGCCCAGGAATCCGTTCAGGACGGACGGCAGGACATGAATGCTCAGATGGAACTGGCGCTGCTCTGCAGGCATATGCATCTTTCCCTCCAATTCGGGATAGAAGATTGCCATGCTCGCGCGGTCGCACTGTGCAACTCGCCAATCTGAAGCGCTTCTGCAAGGGGCCCGGAGGTCCCAGAACCCGGCGGCCGCGATGTGGAAATAGAATCTGAGCAGGGGGCTTGTCGATTCAAAACGTGTCTCTCTCGTTTCATTCATCAGGAAATCGGCAATATGGAGGGACATGCCCGGTCTGACAGACAATGACTTTCTAAAGCCCTTTGAGAAAACGTCACGTTTCATGGCGATCTCTGCTCCTTTCCATTGAGTGCGCGTGCCGGAGGAGGCTATTTGTCATCCCTCGGGAGGTGCAAACTTTATGCCTGAACCTGGTCTTCGTGTGATCACGTGATTGAATCGTCCTCCGAGATTCCGCGATGAGGCAAAAAGGGACATGAGGCCACAAAGGAATTCCCTTTCATACCGGCCTTCCCTGTGTCCTCAGCGTCCCCCGGGGCGATTTTTCGTTATCGGTGAACGATTATCCCCCTTTCACAGTCTGCGACACGGTCCCACAACCGTGCGTTTGGACACGCAATGCGCAAAGTTCGTGAGTCGGACCGATCCTGACGAGAGATGCGGATGTCGGCCGCGCATAGGCTTGATCCCTCTTGAGATGAGAAGATCAATCGCAATGGTGAGAGCTCTGCGCACGTCCCAGCGCGGGATTCCGGAACGAGCGATCAAGATGTTTCTCGATTCATGGTGTCACGTGGTAGAATACAAACTCATCACTGAAATCGATTGAAGGAAAGCACTGGAGGAAGGACTCGGAGCGCTGCACGGCACTGTGGGCAATAGGGGGGACATGATGGAGCATTCCTCTTCTCTCACCAAATCTCCCAATAGTCTGAACGAACAAGAGATCCGGGAGTTTCCGCGGGAATTCCTTGGCATTGGCCGAATGGGGTGGCTTTCTACGCCACCAGATCTCACCTTGGCGGTGTCAGCGCATTGTTGCAGCAAACCAGGGGGCTCTTGCTCGTCGTAAACGTTGTCGCGGCAAGGCATGCCCCTGCTTGAAGGACGCGCATTCCAGGAAAAAAAGCTCAGCGCCGGGCATGGGTCCGTTTTTCCGGGAAGAGGGTGGCGCCCTGTCGACTGAGGGATCGCATGAAGGACGGAGCTCAAGGTCCCGAAGAATTACTGGCTGAATTGGAGAGCCTGCGCAAAATGGTGGCGGAGCTGGGGGTACGCCTCTGTTTTCCACGTGACCACAGCCCTTCGCGCGACGATGAGCCCGATCGGCCCACGCGTCGAGGCGATGGGCAGCTCGAACGGCTGGCTTCGGAGAACCCTGAGACGTATCGCCGAATAGTCGAGACTGCGAATGAGGGCATATGGGTAATGGACTCCCAATCGCGGATTACATTCGTCAATCGTCGCATGGCCGAATTGCTCGGATACGAAGAAGAGGAGATGCTGGGACGACAGATGAGCTCGTTCATGTTCGAGGAGGATTGGGAAGATCATCAGACCCAAATGGAGGTACGTCGCCAGGGAGAGAACCAACGCTACGAGAGACGTTTCCGGCGCAAGGACGGCGGTGAGCTCTGGACCATTGTTTCCGCAACTGCATTCAAAGACTCGGATGGACAGTTCGCCGGATCATTCGCCATGCTCAGCGACATTACTGACCGTAAGAAGGCCGAGGATGCACTGAGGGAGCGAGAATCCCTTGTGAGATCCATTAGCGACAATTTGCCCTCTGGCATGGTCTACCAAGTGGTGCGCAATAACGATGGTACTCGGAAATTCACCTATCTGAGTCAGGCGGTGAAAACCTTGTATGGCTGCTCGCCCGAAGATGCCATGCGGGACGCAAGCCTGATCTATGGAAGAATCTGCGAGGAAGATAGAGCGCGAGTGTTCTCGGAGGAGGAGGAAGCACACAGGACATTTTCCACTTTCACGACTGAAGCTCGCATGATAAATCCTTCTGGTGATATTCGATGGTCTTATTTCGCGTCAAGCCCAAGGAGACTGCAAAACGGAACCACCTGCTGGAGTGGTGTCGAGATAGACATCACGGAGCGTAAGAACATGGAAACCGCTTTGCGACACGAAGAGGAACGCTACCGAATTCTGGCGGAAAATTCGCTGACCAGCATTTGTGTTCACCAGGATGGCAATTTGGTGTATGTGAACGAGCGGGGGGCTCGTTCTTTGGGATACCGCGTGGAAGATTTGATGGGAAAATCGATTTGGGATTTTGTTGCCCCGGAGGATCGAGAAATGACTGCGGCCTTTGCAGAGGCAAGGTTAAGAGGAGAAGAAGTGCCTCTGCACTATGAATGCCGAGTTCTAACGGCCCAAGGCGAAACACGATGGGTGGAGCTCCTCGCCAAGGTCATCGAACACGAGGGGCGTCCGGCTATCCTCGCCAATTTCCTGGACATCACCGACCGAAAACAGGCGCAGCAAGAATTGGTGGAGGCCAAGAATGCTGCTGAGCAAGCCAACAGAGCCAAGAGTGAATTTCTCGCGAACATGAGTCACGAGTTACGCACCCCCCTGAATGCGATTATCGGCTTTTCAGAAATCCTCGAAGATCAGATCTTCGGTCCTCTCAACGAGGCGCAGAAAAAGTACGTCGGCCATATTCTTGAGAGCGGACGTCATCTTCTTCAACTCGTGGGGCAAATCCTGGATTTGTCTAAGATTGAGTCAGGGGGCATGGGTCTGGAGCTGTCTCACGTCAAGATCGGTCATCTGCTGCAAAGCAGTCTCGCTATCATGAGGGAGCGAGCTGCGAGCCAGTATCTGAAGCTCGAATTGAAACTGGACCCTGAGATTGAAGGTATGACCATCGTGGCCGACGAGTTGAAGATCAGACAGGTTCTGCTCAATCTCCTCTCAAATGCAGTAAAGTTTACCCCGGAATCGGGCAGAATTCGGCTGGAGGCCCAGCAGGTTGAGGGAGAGTTGATTATCAGCGTTTGCGACACTGGCCTGGGAATCGATGCTGCCGACACGTCCCGTATCTTTAAGGCCTTTGAGCAGGTCGATTCTACCCTTGCCAGGCGACACCAGGGAACAGGCCTTGGGTTGACGTTGGCCCGGAAACTTGTCGAAATGCATGGCGGCAGGATCTGGGTCGAGAGTGAAGGCCCGGAAAAGGGCAGCACATTCAGGTTTGCTATTCCGTTATTGGCTCGTGCTTGACACAGTTGTATGGGTCAACAATTGCGTCTCGCATTCCGAATTTGTGATGACAGGAGGCCTTTCGAACGTTCTTCTGCAAGAAGCTGGACATTTCTGGGAGCGGTTGCTATACGGATGTTCCTGGACATTGTCCTCATAGCATCGACAAAGAAGAGACAAACATGCCATCATACGAATTCGAAGGAAAAAGGCCTTCAGTGGATCGCAATGCCTTCGTCCATCCCCTCGCGGTATTGATTGGGGACGTTGCCATAGAGAGCGGATGTTACGTGGGTGCCGGCGCCGTGCTTCGCGGCGATATCGGCTCCGTTCGGATCGGAGAGGGTTCGAACGTTCAGGAGAACTGCGTAGTCCATACCTTTCCTGATAAGGAGACATACCTTCACCCCAATTGCCACATCGGGCACGGCTGTATCTTGCACGGGTGCGAGATTTGTTCCAACGTCCTGGTGGGGATGGGCTCCATTGTGGCCGACGGAGTCAAGATCAATTCCAACTGCCTGATCGGTGCGGGAAGCTTCGTGCCTTTCAACACCGAAATCCCTCAGAACAGTGTCGTTATGGGCTCTCCTGCCAAGGTTGTCAAAGAGATCTCTTCCGAGCAACTGGAGCATCTCGTCGAAGCAAGGGCCATTTACCAGGATCTGGCCAGACGATATCTGAACGGATTCAGACAGATCCCTTAGCTGAGCGAGGAGCCCCGTCTGACGCTTGTACTGGGCAACTCATCATACGGCGAAGTGTCAAGATCAATTTGGCTGCTCCGGGATCGTGAAAAAGAAGGTCGAGCCAACACCGGGTTCAGACTCGACCCAGATCCGTCCCCCGTGACGCTCCACTATCTTCCTGCAGTTTGCCAGCCCAATACCAGTGCCAGGACGATCGGAAACGGCTTGAATTCGTTGAAAGATCCGAAAGATCCTCTCGAAGTACGGGGGCTCGATCCCGATACCATTGTCCTTCACAAAAAACTGGACCTCCCCCTCTCTGTGAGCGCAGCCCACGTGAATCCTCAGCGGTTCCTCACCCCTGAACTTAATGGCGTTGCTGATGAGATTTTGGAACAGGAGAGTCATTTGGGCTGCGTCTGCCGTACGTTTGGGGAGGACATCGCAGGTAACCACCGCACCGCTCTCCCGTATCGCAGAATGCAGATCGGACAGAGCGTTCTTCAGAATGGCATTGAAGTCGGCCGGCTCATGTAGACGGGATTCGTTTCCGATCCGCGAGTAAGCCAACAAGCTTTGGATGAGGGAATCCATCCGCAAGGTGGTGTCAACTGCCCGGCTCAGAAACTTGTGAGCCTCTGCATCGAATTTTTCTTTGCAGCGACGTTCCAGCAGCTTCAAGTAGGCCCCGACAGCAATAAGTGGCTCCCGTAGATCGTGCGCGGCCACGTACGCAAACTGTTCAAGATCCTGGTTGCTGCGTTCCAATGCCTCGGTCCGTTCGCGCAGCATCTCTTCCACCTCTATACGGGCAATGGCACTCCCAACTTGGGCAGCTATCGTCTCAAGCGCGTAACGAATTTCTGGGGATATTTCGTGAAATTCATGTGAAGCCACATGCAACGATGCTATAACCCGTCCTTCGTGGAGCACAGGCAGCACCGCCACCCCTCGCACTCCTTCTCTGTCTCTTGCGATACAGATGTCTCGACCCATTTCTCGATAAAGGTGATAATCCGGTTTCCCCTCCATAATCAACCGAGCCTGTGGTGAATCCGGTGGCAGGTGGGACACCGCTGCAACGAACTCGTCCGAAACCCCCTTGACTGCGGCAAGATCCAAGCTGCGGTCCTTGTTGACGAGGTAAATTCCGGCGCAATCCATCGCGGACACATCCAGAGCCGTATCTACACAAAGTTCCAGGGCCTTCTTGAGATCTGATATGGCACTGAGACGGACGCTGAGGTCCCTTTCCGCAATTGCCAACTTTTCAGCTCGCTTCAGGCCTGAGATGTCTGTAAACATTATGATCGCGCCCTGTTGGGACTCTTCTGTCCCCACACGGGGCATGCCGGTCGCCAGCAGTGTCATGGGAACGCCGGTCGAAGATCTGTACACACATTCCACTTCCGTTTGCGGCTCTCCTTCCAAGAGCCTGTGAATCCGATCGTGGAGATCTTGCTTGGGTTCCAAGTCCGGTATTGCCAGAGCACTCCGGCCCAGGAAGACGGATTCCTGATCCTCCCGTATTCCCCCCATTCTCTTGGCTGCACGGTTCACATATTCAATGGTCCCATCGCGGGCGAGGCAGACAATCCCGGCGGGTATTTGTTCAAGCAGCTTTCGATTGAACTCTTCGCTCCGCCGCAGGGCTTCCTCCGATCGCTTGGCTTCAGTGATGTCATAGAGTATACAGTGAGTTTGCTTGAACTTTCCGTGCTCGTCTCGGCTTATCTTCCCGTCGAGGGACACCGTGATTCGAGCTCCATCCTTTCTCATCACCTCGAGCTCAACTCGATGAATCTCGCCACTGGCCTTGAAACGGGAAAATGCGGTCTTGAAAAGCTCTTGATAGGCGGGGGACACGAAATCGCCGAACCACTTGCCGATAACGTCTTCGCGGGAATAGCCAAAGGTGTCCAGCCAGGCTTGGTTGACTTCCAAGAAGAAGCCGTCTTCATCCAGGGATTGATAGCCCAAGGGAGCGTTTTCATAAAGCAACCGAAATCTCTCTTCGCTCTCTCTTAGGAGTTGCTCGGTCCCTTTGAGTCTGGCCTCCGACTCTTCCAGCTCCGCCACTCTCCGACGAAGCCTCTCTACCTCATCAGTGAGATACCCATCGGTCCTGTCCTGGTTTCCCATGGCTGTCCCCCATTGCAGCGTAGAGTGCGAGGTGGATGAGCAGGACGTCGTAAAATTATAATACCATAGATTAGGGAGGGAGTAACTATCCACCAAGATGTTGTGGTAACCCTTCTGTGCCACGAGGGAGTCGAGGGAACAGCAACGGGGACTTACGTCGATGCAGTTGACAATGAAACGATCTGGGACTGGAAACGCTTCAAGAAAGTGCTGTTGGGGCGTCTTCCATGTCTCACATGCCTCCCCGATTCCTATTCGACCATGGACGCTCTTGATGCTTTGCAGGAAGCGTCCAGAGACAAGCGACTGATTCCGTGGGAGGAGCTCCTGGAAGATGTGAAACGGAGCCGTCAGACTGGGGGCCTATAGGATTCTTTTTGTGCCCCGTGCGGAGCGGGGGTTCAAGCGCCAGATACTAGAGATAGCCTGCTTATTCAAGCTGTTTTTCGGCCCAGGCCAGCACAGTCTGGGCCAACTCAATAGCCCTCCTGTATTCCTCATCCGTAACCGGTTCAACAGGACCAGGGTACCGGTGCGAGGCAAAATCGGATAGCGTGACCGCTTCTTTAACTTCGTCTGAAAAGGAAAGGCCCATCCGCATCAATCCTGTCAACAATTCGGCGATATCATGGGTATACCGGAAGCGAGCACCATGGTAGATGTAGACAGCCTTGATCGCCTTCTCAGCAGCCTGTTGAGCATGAAAACAAAGATCTTCAAACAGCGCTCCTTCGGGAAGTGGTGCACGGGCAAGAGCCAGATCCGCCCTGGCACGCCTGAGCCAGTCTTCACTCGATCCGGGAACAGGATCTTTCTCAGACATGGTAGAGTTCTCTTCCTTCCTCCAGAGCCGGGGCGATAACCAGTGATGGGTTGGTACCGAAATTCTTTACATCGCTTTCTGTGACTACAACAACATCTTTTGGCGTGCCAAGGTCGAACAAAGACCGGTATATGCGTTGTGCTGCGCTTCGGCGGTGCGTTCCATCCGGCACGACCACCAGAATATCTAGATCGCTGTGAGGCCCAAGAGCTCCGCGGGCAGCAGAACCGAACAAGACGATGCGAAGCGGTTGGACAACATCGACAATACGACGAACGAGATCATCCAACAACTCCTCAGTCACGGCGATCTCTGTTGCAGCGGAGTCTTTCACTTTGTCCCCCTTTTCGGCATGAAATTCCTTCATGGCTTTCCCAGCCAGGCTTTCCAAGGCCTCCTACGAGACCGCGGCATACTATCGCAATAGTTTTCCCATTCGATTTCCTCTAACCGCGCCCCTGCGAGCTAATCCTCGAGATCGTCCGGAAGTTCCGATCCCTTTTCAAATCCTTGAGTTAAGAAAAACCTTTCAGATGCGAGAGACGCAGAGGTCACAGAGCTTGTCGGCAAAGGACTCGACGGTATCCCGCAGAGCCAGCATTTTATCCAGGAAGCCGGTATCCCGGACTCCCCGTAAAACGCGCCCGCAATCTGGCCATAAACCGCGCCGGTTGTGTCCGCATCGTCACCGAGGTTTACTGCGAGGAGGCACCCTTCCTGGAAGGATTTGGTCCGATGGAATGCCCAGAGCGCTGCTTCCAACGACTTGACCACGTAACCGCTTCCCTTAATCACAGGTGGTTCACGGTGCTTGAACGAACCTGCCGCGATTTCGTCGATTTCCTCTACGAGAGGATTGGCCTCCCAGTAGCCGGAGACCGGACAGTACCGTTCCGAGAGGACTTCCTCTTTGCTGGCCCCGTTGACCAAACCAACCAGGATGCCTCCGAAGTAGCGGCACGCATCAACGCACGTCGATGCCCCGTGAGTTGTGCGCGAGCTGTCACCTGCCATCTCCACTGCCCTTTGCTGCTGGCGGGCATAGAATAGCGGCACAGGGGCCAAACGCATCAGGCTCCCGTTTCCGGCAGATCGCTCATCTGCAGGGCCGCAATACGGCTCGTGCGTCCGTCCAAACTCCAGGAGGGCTTTGCGAACCGTGTTGCCAATATCGAAGCACTCGCCGGTGGAGCTTAAGTGTCCGTGCCGATACCAGCGAACGAATCTTTCCATCTGGTCTATGGGGTCGAAACCCTGCTTCTCAATCAGGCTCTCAGCCAGACAAAGGGCCATGGACGTGTCGTCCGTCCACTGGCCGGGCTTCAATCTGAAGGGTCCTCCGCCGACCAAGTCCTTGATAAGCTTGCAGGTTCCGGGTGCAGAAAACTCGATGGTGGTCCCCAAAGCGTCCCCAACAGCCAATCCCAACAGACAGCCTTTGTAACGATCTCTCATTTCCATGACACGTGCTCCTTGGACATATTGATAACATAATTTCTCCGTGGCCCCCAACAGCGCAACAACTTCCGACAGGGAAACAGCCCGTGAAATCCCTGCAATTCTCTTTGGACGGAAGACTCTTTTCATTTCAGTGGTCAGGCTCCGGACGGTGGTATACTGGATTGAAGACGAAAACAAGAGCGGGGATTACGGCTGTATGGGGGGGGCCGGATTCGGAGGAAGGATGAGCATAGCCAATCATGTGAGATGATTGCCAAATCGTTTCCTCAGTACGGAGAGGCCTCCGACGAACGGTCCATACTGCCACGCATTGAACATGCGTGGCAGTCGTTGCAGTTGAAAGCCAATGAGCCTTCGGTCGACATGCGGTCACAATAGAGGTTGAGATTTCCTATCCGTGCCTGAGGAGCCCCTGGCTTATGGCCAACACGATAGTGGAGCGCAGCCGTTGCTTTCACGCTGTCGTTAATGACTCGGTTTGCTAATCAGGTCCCGATCTGTTCCTAATGCGCTCCACTATAGTACTTGGCCTGCATCGAAATGATGTGGGATTGCCGGTTCCTCTTGGGGGCGCGCAAGGAACGATCATGGCAGCACATGAAGCTTTTCACCCCCGACCCGAGATCGGGGACCGACTGACTCGACTTCGCGTGTACTGTAATCTGGCCTTTCGCGGTGTTGGTTATCGCGTGCGCCACATTTTCGGCTTGCCCGCTCGCATGCGCGCGCTCACGATTACGGTTACCAGACGATGTAATTCCCGCTGCACTATGTGCAACATATGGAGACTGAGGCACAACAGGGATGAATTGACACTTGAGGAGATAGCCAGGTTTTTGTCATCTCCGAGCTTAAGCGACCTTGTGGAGCTGGATCTGACCGGAGGGGAACCGTTCTTGCGTCCTGATCTGCCAGTTCTGATCGAGAAAATCTCTGCTCTCAAACAGGAAAATTTGAGAGGTTTGAAAACCATAGCGCTTGCAACCAACGGATTGCTCCCGAGGCAGACCTCGGAAAAGGTCAGGAGGATCCTTCTTGCGATTGATGGCAGATTCGACCTTGCCATGGTGTGCTCCCTTGACGGAATCGGCGAGCATCATGACCAGGTGAGAGGCGTTTCAGGGGCCTATGCCAAGGTGCGAGAAACCATCGACAGACTTGGAGAGCTCGCTTCGAGAAATCCTCATTTTCAGTTGGGCATAAAGACCACCATATTACCGGGAAACTGGGAAGATCTCCCTGACCTGATTCGATTTGCCAAGGAACGCGGCCTCTTTCATGTGGTGTCACCTGTGCTGTTCACCGCTGAACGGTTCCGAAACCTGGAATTGCAGCCTCAACTGGAGCTCCTCACAAAGTATCGCTTGGATTTGATCAATTTGTACTCTAGTGAAGAGCTGGCAGACTATTACTATTCACACGTCGTGGTCGACACGTTAGAACATGGCGGACGGAGGATAGCGTGTTCGGGGGGTATAGACCACTATTTCATCGAGGGAGACGGGAAGATTTTCCCCTGCCCCCTTGTTGCCGTTCCGTTGGGCGACATCAGGGTCACCCTGCCCGAGGATCTCTTGTCCTCTCCAAGGGCAAGAAAGGCATCGCGTTTAGCCGGCCGTCTCGATCAATGCACGTGGTGCTTGGAACCGGGATGCATACGATTCAGCCAGAGCACCGAAGGATTTGCTTTTTTGAAGTTCCTCGGTCTTCGGGGAACAAAGCGTTTCCAAGAGGCATACTATGGCGAAGGCCTGTTCAAATACTTCTGAGGAGGAATGACCGTGTCACCCTTAGGACCGGGCACGATGCCCACAGTCCTTGGAATTACCAGCTCACCGCGTTTGAAGAATTCCACGGCCATTTTCGAGTCTTTGTCCGGTATCATGCTGCAAGGAGTCCTCGACAAAATACATGAAATATCTGGTGCCCGCGGCGAAACCATCCATTTGAGTCAGTTGAACATTCACCCGTGCCGAGGGTGCTTTTCGGACATGGAGACAAGGTGCCATTTTCTATGCGACTGCTACGACGATGATTTCAAGATGGTTGCTGGGAAAATGATGGCCGCGCACGGGATAATCTTTGCGAGCCCCACGTACATGTTCGGCATGTCAAGCGTGCTCAAGAGATTTTTCGAGCGCTGGATTAGCTTCAAAGCCCCTCCTATCGATCAGGGCGCTGCGGACAAGTCGCTGGACGAGTGCTTCGATCTCCTCCACAAGCTGGACAACGGAACGCTTAAAGCCTCAAATCCCCTAGAAGGCAAAGTGGGGGCGGTCGTAATTGCAGGAAGCGAGTTGGGGCAGGACAGCGCAATCAGAGAAATCATGCTGGCACTTAACCTGTATGGCTTCGTGTTTCCTCCTCACGCCTTCCTCTATCACACCGGCCACAGCATGCAATCGCTCGAAGACGTGAGGAGGAGCTTCTACGAAAACAAATGGCTTGCGGCTGCAACGGAGAGTTTAGCCCACAATTTTGTGCAGATGATTCGACTGACACGGGGTGCAAGTTGGCATCAGATTCCGCGAACGTTGGTTCAAGAATGACCTCGCGTGTTGAGCAACCCCGGTACTTTCCACGGAGTACCTCGGACAAGGTGGCCGAGCCGGTACATCCGCGAAATCAGGGGGGACTTACGGGGCTTCGGACCGGATAGTCCGGAAGGAAAAGATTCGCTCGGATCGTCCTCCCCATTCTAAGAAGAATCGTCGAATCTAAACGGCAAGATGGCAATTTCCCAATGTAGCACGCGCCGTGGTCCAGCTTGCCGGTCCGCTCCGAGCTCTATGGCACATCATAGTCGACCGGACACACTGCCCTGTGGAGCACCATGGGTTTGTCGAAGCCTTTCAGTTGAACTTCTCGGCAGGAATCCACCACAACGTCTCCATCGAGCCCACTCAAAACCGAGGGAGTAAGGAGTATTTCTCCAGCTCGAGAGCATCCTTCCACCCGGAATGCCACATTGATGGGACTTCCGACTGCCCCGTATTTCTTGCGTTTCTCAGATCCTATGTTTCCGACGATCAATTCTCCGGAATTGATGCCGATCCCCATGTGGAGCTCCGGCAATCCTGCGGCACGATTGTCACGATTGAGCGCCTGCATGGACTCCTGCATCCGGATGCCGCACACGACAGCCCGGGTGGCATGGTCTGGCATACGCCGAGGTGCGCCGAAGAATACCAGGATGCCGTCGCCGGTGAATTCGTCGATGGTCCCTCCATGGTCTATGATGATGTCGGTCATGCGCTGAAGGAAGCGGTTCAGCAGTTCCAGGACCACTGTCGGATGCTGCGATTCCGCCAAGGCAGTGAAGCCCCGCAAATCCGCGACCATGATGGTCATCTCTCTGAGCTCACCACGCAATTCCACTCCCCCGGGAGACTTTAATATCTCTTCCACCACCTCCTGACTTAAGTATCGGCCGAAGGTGTCCCGTATGGAATCGAGCTCCCTGTGCGAACGCACCATGCGATTCAATTGGTCGGCCATCGTTCCGATGTCGTCATTTGAAACTACGGGCACAACAGCATCGAGATCTCCCCTCCCGATCCTTTCCAGGGCTGCTCGGGCGTAGCGGAGCGGCTCTGAGATGCTCTTGGACATGAATACGGACAACCCTACTGCCAGGATCACTGCCCATGCCGTGAGAAACCGAATCGCATGCGGCATTTGGTCCAAGAAGTCCAAGATCGAGCCCTTACCGGCCTGAATCTCGGTAATTGAGTGAAGCACCACATGGCTCATGAGCGCCACAGGGAGGATTCCGATGAGAAGGGTGACGATCAACAATTTGGGAAGAACGTTTATTCTGCACGATCGCGGCAGGGAGCTCAACACCTCGTGTGGAAATGCGTCGTGGGTTGTCTTCCGAATCCACCATTCGGTGACGAAGTACACGGTGAGAACCGTGGAGGGAGCTCCCACGAAAATCATCCAAGCCACTATCTTGTGGGTCGTTTCAAACGTCCAGGGATAATAGGCAGGGATTACTTCTGGAGCCACGTCTAGCAGGAGGGCACCGGCAAGCCAGCAGGCGAAGGTCGTGACGGAGAGTTTGAGGGGAAGGTCCAGCAACCGTCCAACGAGGATCTCCAGATTGGCTTTTTCGGACGGTCCTTCACCTCCTTCGCTGGCGCTCCTGATTCGTCTGAGAGGCCGGAGGATAGGCTTGAGAATCCAAACGAGGTTCACAGGAATGACGGCAAGGAGCACCACCACAATCAGAGAGGAGAAAATCATGAGCCGTTCCCAGAACAGGTCGGACCCCACTTGGGCTTGGTCTCCCGGCACCATCACCGCAAACCAAACGAACGTAACGAAGGCTCCGAAAAGATTCATTGCTAAATTGATCGGCGGGACAAGGAGTAATCGCTTAATTGCTTGATGAAACGCTTGATCGGCCATAGAATCCCTCTTTTCTCAGAAATTGCGTCAGCCTGCGACTCTTTCCTGCTATGAGATCAATTGCCCCTCAAAATGTTCGCTGCTGTGTGAGGCACGAGCGCAGAGTCCTCTTCTGGAAGGTTGATCCGTCTCCTCTACATCGGCGAGGTCATGATACCACAATGCTGCCTGACATGATGGTGGGAAACGAATGGACGCAATGAACAAGAGGTGGCACCGTTCCTGCGGCCGTCCACACGCGGATGCTTGCGCTCGAAACCCTCCTTGTGTAAAGGTTCTGGTCGGAACACCGGACCAAGAAGGGCCGAGAGCATTAGCACATAATTCGTTTAACCATTTTAAAATACGGTGAATAATATGGCAGCAGTCCAGGCAGGAGAAAAACTCGAGCAGTGGGTGGAATTCTCAAACTTGAAACCGGTACCATACCTGGTCGATCCGGATTACTCGCTGCCGCCCCTCGCTTTATCGAAGCAGATGCGCCGCCGTATCCTGTTCAAGCTGGAGCTGCTCTATGGGCGACTACGGGCCGAGCAAATATGGCCGGAGCTCGAGCGGCTCATGAAGGTCTTTTACGCCCACAAGCCGCTGGCAGTACGAGAATGGGAGAAGGACTTCGAGCCGGAGGCACGATTTTCGGAGAAGGATGTGATTCTGATAACCTACGGTGACCTCGTCCAAGGCGATGGCAAACCGCCGCTCCAGATTTTGGCAAGCTTGGCGCATCGCTTCCTGCGGGGGACTATAAATACGATCCATATTCTGCCTTTTTTCCCCTATTCCTCGGACCGAGGTTTCGCGGTCATGGACTTCGAAAGCGTGGATCCCCATCTGGGGAAATGGGAGGATATAGCTGCAATCAATAAGGAATTCCGACTAATGTTCGATGGCGTGATCAACCATGCTTCATCGAAGAGCCGGTGGTTTCAAGAATTCCTCAACAACCACCCCTATTACCGCGACTTTTTTATTCAGTTCAGCACGAAAGAGGCGATTCCAACTCACTTGCTGTCGCTGATTCTCCGCCCAAGAACCTCGAGCCTGCTCACCCCGTTTCTCGGTCTGGAAGGAGAGAAATACGTTTGGACCACCTTTGGGCCTGACCAGGTCGATCTGAACTACCAATCAGAGAAGGTGCTCCTGAAGATGGTCGAAATCCTTCTCTATTATGTGAGGAGAGGTGCCGATCTCATTCGACTCGACGCTATCTCGTACTTGTGGGAAGAAATCGGTACGAGATGCGTTCATCTGGAGCAGACGCACATCATAGTGCGGCTGTTTCGGGACGTCCTCGACTGCGTTGCCCCGTACGTTGCGCTCGTCACAGAGACAAACGTGCCCCATGGGGAGAACATCGAGTACTTCGGGAACGGAAAGAATGAGGCTCAGATGGTGTACAATTTTGCGCTTCCGCCCCTGGTGCTTCACACCTTTTACACCGGTGACTGTACACGCCTGCGCGACTGGTCCGCCACCCTGGAAAAGGTCTCGGATACCGCGACGTACTTGAATTTTCTGGATTCCCACGACGGAATCGGCGTGTTGCCTGCGGAGGACATTCTCCCTGAAGCAGCCATCCGCTTCCTTTGCGAGAAAATCGTTGAGCACGGGGGTTTTATCTCGTACAGGACGGATAGTGAGGGAAAAGAGAAGCCGTACGAGCTGAATTCAACCTGGTTCAGCGCGCTGAACAATCCGAAGGCCGACGAGTCCGAGGAACTTCAGGTGAGCCGCTTCATCGCGTCCCGTTCCATAGCGCTTGCCTTGCGGGGGGTACCGGGAATCTACTTTCACGGACTCTTGGGCTCCGAAAACAATACCCAGGATGTGCTCATCACTCGAGTTGCTCGCTCCGTAAACCGTCACAACATAGAGGAGCGGAGGCTCCTGGAGGATCTAGAGAACCCCCGCAGCCGCATTTCTCAGATCACGCGACGCATCGTTCGACTCATCAGGACCCGCGGCCAGAGCAGGGCTTTTCATCCTAATGGGGACCAGGAGATTGTCCAGACTTCTCCTCAGGTATTCGCGACAAAACGCGTGTCACCGGACAGGACGGAAACCGTGATTTGTGCGACGAACGTTACGCGAGACCCGCAACCGGTCACGGTCCGCGGGTCGCTCCTCCCTGAATCGCCTGCCGCATGGGAAGACATGATAACCGGCCAGGTTTTTCACACTGAGTCCGGAGATCTCAGCATTACCATGGCTCCCTTCGGAGTCCTTTGGATACGCCCAAGAAGACAGGGGAGCGATGGATGATCGGCGGCGCCAGCGACACCATAGCGTGCATGGCCGGAGCAATTGCCCACGCGTACTACGGGAGCCCGACTTCATTGTGGAGAAGATTAGGCTGATTTTGGACAAGCGGCTGAATGACGTCGTGGCTGTAAGCATTCACTCTTGAGCGGGAGGAGAGGATCGATTAGCAGAAATCATTGACGATTTTGTTCTGTCCGCTGCGCATAAGTGAATGCTTGCTCGTGGATCGCTTCTGTAGACGGTTCGACTGTCGGTAATACAGATCCCCCCATATCTCCGGGCACCAAAACTTTTGACCTCTGTGCAGAAACAAGGTAGAAGATAGACTATTCGAGGCCTAACCCGGGGGCTGATGGTGCGTACCCATTCGGGGCGGCCAGTCTGCCTTGTGTCTGGTCGTGGAGAAGACGACAGCGTGCAAAGTCATGAGTGTCCCGGCGGGGGTTGAGCGCCCGCTTTGCCGGCTTCTCCATGCGACTCGCCAGCGACAACACGTTGAAACTTCAGTATATCAGCGCGAAAAGAGCATTTCATGCCATTGGCCACATCTGATGCACGTTCCGCTAGAGTGAAAGACGCGGCCGTTGAGCAGCTCTTCAGTCAGTCACGGATCGGATCCGTGGGAGCAATCATAGGAAGCACGGTGCTGGTGTGGTGCCTCTGGAAGCACGTGGAGCACTGGCTTCTTCTTGTCTGGCTTTCGGGCCTGATTATCTTGCACGCTTTCCGCTGGGCTCTGAACGGGTCATATCATCATCGGCGCCTTGCGGGCGACCCACGGTTGCTTTGGGAGTACCTGGCTACGGGAGCAATAGTCCTGAGCGGCCTGTGGTGGGGAATCGGTAGCGTCGCTATCTTTCCTCCCCATTCGTTGATCGCTCAGTTCATTCTTGCGCTCTGCCTTGCAGGGGTCGCCTGTGTGGCCGCGGTTCTCTATTCCCCTTCGCCCATAGGTCTTGTCGTGGTTCTCTCCGCGCTCTTGCCGTTGTCGGTTCGGTTCCTGTATGAGGGAGGGGAAACAGGCTTGAAAACGGGAATCGGCATATTGGTCTATGCCGGGTTTCTCGCATTCGTCAGCCGCCGACTTCACCGAATGAATAAGAGCTTCTTGGCGCTGAGATTCGAAAGGGAAGAATTCATAGCCACTCTCAGCCAGGAAAAGGCCAAGGCAGAAGCACTGGTGGAGGAGCTTAACCAGGAGGTGGCGAATCGTAAGAAGGACCAGACTGCATTGCGCGAGAGCGAGCGGAGGTACCGAGCCTTAGTGGAAACGGCTCGGGATGTCATCTGGAGCACCGACCTGAATCTTCGCTACACCTATATGAGTCCAGCAGTGACAGAAGTGCTCGGATATACTGTAGAAGAAATCATCGGCGTCTCTCTCGTAGAAACCATGACGCCCGAGTCGAGAGAGCGCCTTCTGGAAGAGCTCTCTTTGGAGCTCGACCGTGCGCTGCGTCAGCCGTGCTCGAGGTCCGCCTCGGTCGTGCGAGAAGCCGAACAGCATCACAAGGACGGTTCGGTGCGGATCGTGGAAATGACCGTCAATTTTCTGCGAGACGAAGCTGATCGTCCAACGGGACTGATTGGAATCTCGCGGGATATCACGACACGCAAGAGGGAGTCTGAAGAGCTCGAGAGGGCCCTAGTAACTTCCTTGAAGCTCCGAGAAGAGGCGGAAGCTGCCAACGCGGCCAAAAGCCAATTCCTCGCCAACATGAGTCACGAGTTGAGGACTCCCCTCAACGCAGTCATCGGATTCTCCGAAATCTTGACCGATGAGGTTTTTGGATCCCTCAACCCTCAGCAGCTCCGATACCTCAATCACATCGCAAACAGTGGACATCATCTCCTGCAGCTTATCAACGACGTGCTGGATCTGGCCAAGGTTGAGGCCGGAAAGATGGAGCTCAATCCGGTCTGGATAGAAATTCGCGGGCTGCTCGAAAACGCTTTGGTGATGATCGGTGAAACGACGGTTCGCAAGAAACTGGCCACAGGGCTTCACGTGAGCGAAGACCTTGAAACGGCAAAGGTGCATGTGGACCACCTCAAGCTAAAGCAAGTAATGTTTAACCTTCTATCGAACGCTGCCAAATTCACCCCAGAAGGTGGCTCGATCGTTGTGCGGGCGCGGCTCGAGGGAAAACATCTGGTCGTTAGCGTCTCAGACACCGGTATCGGTATTCGGCCACGGGATCAGGAACGCATCTTTGACAGCTTCGTCCAAGTCGATTCCTCCTACTCGCGCCGTGAACAGGGCACAGGGCTCGGCCTCACCCTCTCGAGAAGACTCGTCGAGCTGCATGGCGGCCGAATTTGGGTGGAGAGCGCTGGAGAAGGCGCAGGAAGCTCTTTCATCTTTGCGATTCCCACTGATGTTCGGATGGCCGACATGGATCTGAGAAACGACTTGCTCCCGGAACGGATCGATCTTGAGATAGCATCCTTGACAGATGAGCTGAGCATCGATCTGCGCGACCAGGTCCTCGTGGTGGAAGATGACGAAGCGACGGGAGACATGATCAGCCAATGCTTGCTGGAAGCGGGATATTCTGTGCTGCGGGCCCGCAATGGAGAAGAGGCCATACAGGTGGCCATGCATCATAGACCTTTTGCAATTACCCTGGACGTGATAATGCCGAGGAAGGACGGCTTCGATACACTCATCCAACTCAAGCGCCTGGAGGAAACGCGAGATATCCCTGTCGTGCTTGTCACAATCTATGATGACAGAAAGCTGGGGCTTGCGTTAGGAGCAGTCGATCTTCTCGTCAAACCTCTGGATAAGGATCGGCTCCTCGCTGCCCTTGGGAAGATACGGAACCGGAGCTCGAACAGTGCCATGAGTGTGCTCGTGGTGGACGACGAGCCTCTGGTGCTCGAGAATCTCTCAGCTATTCTGACCATCAGCGGGTTCAAGGTCTTCAAAGCGTCGAACGGGAGATCCGGAATAGTGCAGGCATTGCGCTGCCGGCCGGACGTGATTATTGTTGACCTATTAATGCCCGACATCAATGGCTTCGAGGTGATCGAGCGATTGCGGAAGACGCCAGATACGCGGAACATTCCCATCATAGTGTACACGGCCAAAGATTTGAGCGAAGAGGATCGTTCTCAGCTAACATCTCATGTCCAGGCCATTGCACTGAAGTCCCAGGGAGGGCATGCCCTTCTCCAACATCTCAATTTGCTGCGCACCGGCTGCCCCTAATCGGATGGCACCGATTTGGAGCGGCAGCCCCGGACAGGGTACGATCATGGCGAAGATACTAGTGGTTGAAGATAATGAGACGAACATGGAGCTTGCTGCGGCCCTTATAATTGCGAGCGGCCACACGGTGATTCAAGCCTGGACAGCGGAAGAAGGCATCCAGAAGGCCAAGACCCTCGATCCTGCCCTCATTTTGATGGATATCTCCCTCCCCGGAATGGACGGTCTCACTGCGACTGCCATTCTGAAGCAAGATCCCTCCACGGAGCATATCCCCGTGGTCGCTCTCACCGCTCATGCTATGAAGGGCGATGAAGCCAAAGCTCTCAATGCGGGTTGCTGTGGCTACCTCACCAAGCCAATCGATACTCGAGCCTTTCCAAGCGAATTGCGCAGGTTTCTCGGGATGGGCAGCGACTAGAGACGATATAATCCTGGGCTATCTGTGCGACTAGGCAATATACTCTTTCCCCCTTGACAACATGAAGCAAGCGGTTACATAATTGCATCAGTAAGATAGGAATATTTATGCTGAACGGCACCTTGTGCATCCGGGAGGTTCACGGTGCCCAACCATCGTTCACATCGACTAGCTTCCACACGATCCCTTGTTGCCATGTACTTACGCATGCTGCACACATTGTCTAGGTGTATGGCACGGTCTTCTTTCGATCATTGGAGAAAATGGTTGCCCGACATACGGGGGCAACCCCCATGTGAGCCGGATTCATGACAGTCGGGGGTTGCCCTGCGTCCTCGACACACCCAAGTCTCAACACAGCTCATGTCTCGGAAACGATGACAGGAGGGCGTTTTCTCGAGAGGAGGCAAAGTGCACATAGCATCGTAAACAGGACAACGGGGAAAAGGGGGAATCATGGAGATCGTAGACCGGATCAAGGATATGAGTCGTGAACAGGTCGCGAACATGATGGTCGAATTGCTGACCGTCGTTTCGCCAGACACATTCATGAAATTGGCCCATCTATCCGCTCGACTGATCGAAGGCGACAGGGCCAGTGCCGCGGTGGATGCAGTCCGACAGAGCTTGTTGGAAGGGGAAGACTCTCAGGCATCCCGTATGTTCCGGCGAGTAATGACCGAACTGTCTCCGCACTGTCTCAAAACCGTTGCCAGGACGCTCTTCATCAACGGCTTGCTCAGAAGCTCGGCTTTGCGTAACGATTTCGCACAGAAATACGGCTTCTCTCCTCCCTTCACCATCTTGATAAGCCCCACCATGCAATGCAACCTCAAATGTGTGGGTTGCTATTCTGGAAAGTACGTACGTCAGCCGGGGCTTTCTGCAGAGGTGATAGATCGCGTGATCACCGAAGCCGAGGAGATGGGAATTCGATTCATTGTCTTCAGTGGTGGCGAGCCTCTCACGCGAAAACGGGACCTTTTCCCGCTCTTGGAAAAGCACCATGACACGTACTTTATGTTTTACACGAATGGGACCCTCATCAGCGACGAAGTGGCGGATGAATTGTACAGGCTCGGGAACGCTGGCGCCATAATCAGCCTGGAAGGATTTGAGGAGGCCACGGATGCCCGGAGAGGGGCGGGGGTATACTCCATGGTCATGGATGCTATGACTCGTCTGAAATCCCGGGGTGTTCCATTCGGGACCTCACTGACTGTGACGAGCAGGAACATCGAAGAGGTGACGAGCGACGAGTTCTTTGAGCACCTTTATCACAAAGGCGTGATGGTGGTCTGGCTGTTTCTCTTCATGCCGGTAGGCCAAGATCCGGATGTATCCCTAATGCCCTCTCCGGAGCAACGAGATTACCTCAGGAGACGAGGATCGGCTTTACGAGCAAAATATCCCATCTTCATAGCCGATTTCTGGAACGACGCTCCGTTTGTCGGAGGATGTATTGCAGGCGGGACAAACTACGTCCACATCAATGCCAACGGAGATGTGGAACCGTGTGTCTTCACGCACGTGGCAGTGGATTCGATTCTCGAAAAAAGTCTTCCGGAAGTGCTCACAAGCGAATTTTTCACAACGATCCGATCCAAGCAACCCTATTCAGAGAATCTTCTGACTCCGTGCATGATTATTGACAATCCGGATGTATTCCGAGAAGTAGTTCGTGTCTGCGGTGCTCACCCTACACACGAGGGAGCTGAAGACGTTCTTTACAAGATCAAGGCTGAGCTCGATGAGTATGGCAGACAGGTTCGAGCGCTGTACGATCCCATTTGGGAACGCGAAAAGGTAGAGTACGGCTACTCTGATTCAAGGACAAGCGCAACAGCATTGCATTAAGGGATAGGAAATGAATACCGGCGAGACACCGGCGCTACGGAAGATTCTCGCCGAGAATCCCTCGGTGGGGGCGGATTTGAAACCCGCCCCTACCCTTGCGAACACGAATCGGCCGTACCACATTTGGTTCAAGAGCGCTGCCGTAAATACGGCACCGTATTTATGAAATCCTCTACTAAGACTCGAGCGGCACCCCTGCCCGAAGAGCGGCGGCTCTCGCCTGCAGTTGCTGAGCCTCGTCGTGGCGGTCTGTCCTCTGGTAGACATCCGCTAGCCCTTCAAGGGCCCGGGAAAGTCTTGGGCTGGAGCTTCCCAGGCTTCGCTCCCAGATCACGAGCGCTCGCTTAAAGCAAAATTCCGCGCGCGTGTACCTCCCTTGTTTGCACAACAACAGCCCCGACAGGTGTAAGTTCGCCGCGTAGCTGCTCCAAAACTTCTCCGGCATTACCATCTGGGAGCTGTCCTGAAACGCCACGATTATCTTAAGCAGCTCTCCTTCCGAATTGTTTAGCCCCACCAGTGCGGTGCTCACAGGGATGGGGATCTGATTCTTTGAGATGAGCGTGTACCGAGTCGACAGGGGGACGAATTCCGATTTCAAATGTAAGATTGAGATCGGGTCTTCGACGATCTCTCCCGTGACCTCATCCCTCAATACGTATACTTCGGGCAGATGCTTGTCTACCGCGTCCGATTCTCTCCATCCAGTCAGGGTTTCCGCAACCGAGCTCATACTCAGTATGAAACCGTTCTTATCGGTCACAATTGTGCCACCACCGAGAACGTCAAGGGTGGCAGTGAGCACTTCTGCTGTCTCCTGGATCTCAGTATCCCTCAGATGTCTGGTGAGCCCGAAATTCACCGCTGCCCTGAGGGCAACGTCGCTGACAGGTTCAATCAGGTAATTGAGGGGACAGATGCTTGCCGCCCGTTGCATGGCATTGTCATCCGGATGGGACGTTATGAAAATGACGCCCACCCGGAAATGGTCTTGAAGCAGCCTGGCCAATTCGATGCAGTCGCCTCCTCCGGGGAGCTTGACGTCCATCATTGCCAGATGAGGGTGGTCCCGTTCAACCCTTTCGACAGCTTCCTCCTCCGAGCTCACAACCTTGGTGACCCGGTAGCCCATGTCTTGGAGCCTGCCCCGCAACTCCTCTGCCGACAGTGACTTGTTGTCAATTATCATAATCTTCGGGGCACCCATCGGTCGAGCCTCCTCAAAGTTCTCGAAAGGAGATTGGCTCATCACAAGCTCATGACGAGTACGTACACGAGCCACATGCACAAGTCAAAGAAATTGCTGTGGGAGCTGATCCGAAATGCCCGTCATCCCCATTCGCTGCGGGGAACGCGCTCATCTGTCCCCTTGAAATGCGTGTTCTGGCGCTTCCTGCCGTTGCATTCCCGCAAGAGGTAAACTAAGATTTGTTGCCATGAATCGGGATCGAGGAATTGCGTTCGCGCTCTTCACCATGCTTGGTGCAGCCCTCTTTGTGTTCGTTGTTGCCCATTGGGCAGCACTGACCAACGGGTATGTCATCAATGACGACGTGCGTCAACAAGTGTATTGGATGCAGGCATGGGTCGATCCTGAGTTGTACGGAGACGATCTACTCACGCGCTACGCGAGGAACTACGTTCCGTGGGGGGTGCAGGCCCTGTACGCTGCTGCAACCCCATTTGTAGATCCGATTTACTTCTCCAAGATCTTGACAGGTATCCTCTTTGTCTTGACCGCGGGGTTTCTGTTCGCGCTGGGCCTCGCGCTGGAGGACCTGCTTGCGGCCGTTCTGGTGGTGTGTGTCTCTTTTTTGTTCGGCGGGTTTCTCGATCAGATTTCGGGAGGGCTCTCGAGGGCCTTTGTGTATCCTCTGTTGGCGGCCCACCTCTTCTTTCTCAACCAGGGAATGATCGTGACCGCAAGTACGGTCATACTTCTCGAGTCTGTCTTGAATCCGTACGTCCTCGTCCTCTCCCTCGGCACTCAGGCCATCTTCTTCGCTCACCGGTACGGAACGGGGGTTTTGTCCGAGCTCTCTCGCCGTCTGTTCCCTGCAGGGAAAAGACAGACGTCCGCGGGTGAAAGTTGCGATAGCACGAACGTGGGCGAGCTTCCCGTAACAAGGCTTGTGGCCTCATGCTCGATCGTTGCACTCGCCGTGGTGCTTGCGGCCTTAAAGTACGTGATTCTGAAGGCTCCGGAATTCGGGTCCGCGGTCACGAGGGCTCAGATGGCAGGAGGGGTGGAGTATACCGCAGCGGGACGATACGAGATTATCCCAGGGCCGTCGATCTGGTTCGAGCTTATCCGTCCGCTAGTTCCATATCCGGAAACCGGTACCTTGAGTATAATCGTCGGATGTGTCCTGTTCGCGCTCATGGTCGGAACAGCGCTATGGGTTTTTAGCCGGCCGAGATCCTCCATCAATCTCAGAGGCCTGGGCATATTTGTATACCTTCTTATCGCATCATTCCTCCTGTACGCGGCCGCGGACGTTGTGCTCATGAAAATCTTTCTGCCGAGGCGATACGTCGAGTTTTCCCTGACTCTTTTCTATTGCGTGCTCATTGCTGCTTGCCTGCGGGTTGTGATCGATGAGCTCCATCTGAAGCGCTCTGCGTTCCCCTTTCTTATCGCGGGGCTCGTGCTCGTCGGAGCAGTCCGTCTTCAGGGAGTAGGAGTGAAGGATTATTCGAAGGATGCCGAGCTTTACCAATTCTTGGAGCACACTCCGAAGACCGCCGTGGCCGCCGGCCATCCGGAATTGATGGACAACATCCCGACCTTTGCCAGGCGACCGGCCTTTGTAACCTATGAGCTGTCTCACTCGTGGTACGACCGCTATTGGGAGCTGATCAAGAAAAGGACGTTCGACTTTTTCGAAGCTTACTACTCGTCGGACGAGGAAGCAATCCGTAAGTTTGGCAAGGAAAACGGCATAACGTATCTGGTGGTAAGAGAATCCGATTTTTCTCCGGAGACCCTCAAGAGCAAGGCAGTGTACTTCGAGCCGTTCGGAGACTATATTCGGAAATTGACTGCCCAGAGCAAAGACTTTGCAGTGCTCGATGCGAGACGGTTCCCGCCGGTCTTTCATAGGAATGGAATACGAGTTATCAAGCTCGATTGATAGAGCAGGCCAACGGTTTGCAATCCTCCCACAAATATCCTCGGCACTTGGGAAAAGGACGAAACTTTTGGCAATGACTATACGGTTGGTGAATGCCCAGTGAGGCCGGCATTTCGGTTGACAGTAGATCGGCATTATGTTATCGTAATTACGACAAATTTCAACGCGCGACCCTGGACTCATCCAACAGACCGCTGCGATGGGCCTCGAAGCGGCGGTTCTCAGCCTTACGTTCGTAATCCCGGTGGGTGACGTGGCAGTGCGTTCACGGTCCGAAGTTACCTGGCCGCATTTGTTCTCTCGCGAGGACGTGAGATCTCATTCACCGTGGGTCGGTTTCGGTTCGAGTGAGCAATCCTCTCCAAAAGATCCTCGCAGCACGGAAATGCCATGATAAAACCGAGAATCGATGCAAAGCAGGCGTTGCAGGACATCCGAAGAGGCTTGACCGACTCGGCTCTGATGGACAAGTACAAGCTCTCCGCCAGAGGTCTGGAGAGCCTGTTTAACAAGCTTGTGCAGGCCGGGCTCCTTCTCCAGTCGGAGATCGACGATCGACATCTGCTGCGGACCACCAGCGTAGATATTGCCATATTCCGCTGCCCGGCATGTGGGATGCCGCAGTTCAACGAATTCGACGAGTGTCCCCAATGCGGAATTATCGTCTCAAAATACAAGGGGCTCAGACCAGAACATGAGACGGTCTCTGAAGAATCTCACAAGCCAGTGCCTACTGCAGCTCCCTGGTCGCAACCCAGCACCGCTGTCAACCTCATGTTCAGGGGAGACGAGCGGCGGACCGGGCGGTACCACGGCCGCGCCATGTCCAGCTCGCCTCAATTGAAGTGGAGATATCGAGCTGACGGGTGGGTTTCGTGTCAGCCGGCCATCACCCCTGGAGGAATACTCTGCGGGACCGTAGGGGGGAGTTTTCTCCGGGTTGACCTGGCGCGAGGGTCCGAAGTGTGGCACAGAAAGACAGGTAGCCCGATCTATTCTTCGTGTGCGGTTGCGGGTCGTTTCACCTTCTTCGGAGATCTAGCGGGAATTGTGTATGCTATGGACTGGGAGACAGGAGCCCCCCAGGGCCAATACTCGACGGGCGGGCCAGTGTACTCGTCACCCTTGGTCCTGGGAGACGTGATCCACATCGGGAGCCTTGACGGCCGGCTTCATGCAATTGAAGCACGATCGCTTACCGTGAGATGGAAGACCAAGACCAACGGACCCATCTACTCTTCACCTGCCACTGAAGGAAGCAAGATCTTTTTCGGCAGTTTTGACGGCCACTTGTATGCCGTGGACCACGAGACGGGCCAGATTCTATGGAGCCACGGGACAAGAGGACCTGTCACCCAAACCCCGGCCACTGATTCGGGGCTCGTGTTTTTCGGGAGCGGCGATCGAAACTTTTATGCGGTGAGCGCCGAAACAGGAGAGGAGATCTGGCGATTTCCCACTGGCGACAAGGTGACCACGGGCCCAGCAATCGGTAACGATTCCGTCTACTTCGGAAGTGCCGACGGCAGGTTGTACGCGGTCGAGGAAAGGACAGGCCGAGTGCAGTGGTGGTATCAAACGGGTGGAGCAGTCTACTCATCTCCCGGCCTGATCGAAGGAATGGTGTGTTTCGGCAGTGTAGACGGATACGTGTACGGGGTAGATACTGAGACCGGACAGATGGTTTGGCAATTTCAAACGGGTGGACCGGTCCATTCATCGCCCGCCATCGTGGACGGTGTCTTGTACGTGGGCAGCGACGACGGCTGCTTGTACGCGCTGGAGTGATACGCCCTTAGGCGGAATTCCGCACACTGGCCAGAGAGGACTGATGAACAAGCGACGAATCACGGCACGCGAGATTCTCTCGGATGTCAGGAAGGGTTTGAGCGACCCGGCACTGATGGAGAAGTACAAGCTGTCAGCTCAGGGCCTTCAGAGTGTTTTTCAAAAACTCCTCAAGGCTGGCATCATTTCCCAGGCGGAACTGGATGCCCGTTCCCCCCTCTCGGAACGGACGGTTGATATAGGTCTCTACATCTGTAGCGCATGTGGCAATATCCAGGGAAAAGAATTCACCACATGCCCGAGATGCGGTTTCGAGCCACCGCGCGGCGCAAAGTCTTCAGCAGCAGATGTCACGAAGAAAGTCCCGAAGAAACGAGTCATCCGGCTAGTGAGTAAGTCTGAGGCTGAGCAAGACGATTCTGTGCAGGAGGCCGCACCCGCGGAGCCAAATCGAATCGTGAAATGTGCCCGCACGGTTTGGATGGTGTCCACGGTCTCCTACGGGTTGTTCGTCGCTGTGCTACTCGCGGTCGCCGGATTTTCCCTGGGTCAGGGATCTCCGTACGCGACCTTCATAGTGATCGGAGTGGTGGCAGCGGCCCTGTTGGGGACGATTCTCTTTTACGTCTCGCAGGTGTTCGCCGAAATTTTCAGGCAGATAGTTGCTGTGGACAGTGTCAGGACAGAACCGTCTGGACCAGACGGCTGAAATAGCTCGCTCCCACAGGGAGCGCCGCGTCATTGAAATCGAACGACGGGTTATGGAGTGCCACAGAATCCTCCCCGTTGCCTATGAAGGCCAGCGCTCCCGGGACTCTTTCGAGAAAAAAAGCGAAATCCTCTCCAACCATAGCGGGCGTCATCGGAACCACGTTTTCGTCTCCGAGCAATTCCCCTGCGACGCGTCTCGCAAGCTCTGTTTCCCGTTCCGTGTTTGCAAGGGGTGGAGTCCCCTTCACGTAATCGATCTCGGCATGCACGCCATATCCAGTTGCCACCCCGGCCACGATTGCTCTTACCTTTTTTGGCAAGAGATCGCCATATTCGGCATCCAAGTACCGGACAGTTCCTTTGAGCTCGACCGTTTCCGGTACGACGTTGTGGGTATGAGAGCTTGATCTGCAACCCGTGACAGCGAGGACTACGGAGTCCAGTGGGTCGACTCCTTGGGAGGCGATGGTCTGCAGGGCGTTGACTACGGCTGCTGATGCCGCAATGGGATCGGTGCACACGTGAGGAAAACCAGCGTGCCCGCTCACACCTGTCAGACGGATGGTGAAGCTATTAACCGAAGCAAGGACAGTACCAGGGCTGACTCCTATTTTGCCGGTTGCGAGACCCGGATAGGTGTGAAGAGCATAGGCGCTCTGCACCCCGTATTTCGAAAGAATGCCTGCATCGAGCATGGCAACCGCTCCGGTGGCAACTTCTTCTGCAGGCTGAAACACGAAGAGTACAGTCCCGTGGAAAAGATCGGTCCGCGAAGCCAGGTATTGTGCGGCGCCGAGTAGCATGACCATGTGCCCGTCGTGCCCACATGCATGGCACACATCCGGGGTCAGCGATCGGTGATCGTGGACGCCGGCCTCGGCCACCGGTAGAGCGTCCATATCGGCTCTCAGTGCCACGACGGGCCCGTCTCCGGCATGCAACACACCGACGACTCCCGTAGTTCCTACATCCTCGATTACCTCACCGATGCCGAATGAGCGAAGCAACTGCGCCACCCGGGCGGCGGTCCTTTTCTCTTCGTGGCAGAGCTCCGGATGCCGGTGGAAATCATGGCGCCACTGAACAAGTCTAGGATATTGGTCTACGATCTCCTGTATGAGATGCATATTGCGCTCCGGTGAAAACCCTCTTACCGATCGGCGAGAACCCCGAGGAAGAACCGGAAGAAATAGAGGATATGGTCCCGCGGGGCTGCTCCCGCAGAGGAGATCAGTTGCTTCGCGGTAGGCATGTCAAAAACTGTACCGATCCAGATTCCGACTGAGGTCCGCGGGATCCACCGCTGAAAACCAAGGGGACCGCGACCGTAGGGCAATCCTACGAACACCTTGCCGCCAGGGCGGGTCACTCTGACCATTTCCCTCAAGCCTGCAACCGGGTCATCCAGGTGCTCCAGGGTGCTACTGTTCCAGGTAAGATCGACTGCACCGGTTTTGAACGGAAGATTATGGAGGTCTCCTACCACGAGGGCGAGTGAAGGATCACGGCGCCGCGCTTCCTCGAGCGCTTCGATGTCGATATCCATCGCCACGGCCAGCGAGACCCTGCGATCCCGGGCCAACATGGAAGAAGCGAATGCCGGCCCCGAGCCGGCCTCAACTACCACGGCCGCCTGGGAATTCAGGCCGTTGCTCAAAAGATACCGAGCCAGCTTCCCGTTGACTCGCTTGCGAAGCCCATCATAGAGTCGATAGATCCCTGTCTCAGGGGACCCGAGTTGCCATGACTTGCCTTCCATGCTCAACCGATTTTCTGCGCAACTGACAGTATCGAGCTGCCAAAAGGCAGGTTGAACGACCTCAACAATCGCCTTTCCGCTGTCATGATCCGCACTAACAGATTGTTAAGAACCGGGTTTATTGGTCGCAAGTCAGACGTCGGCACTCCAGCGCGCCGCCGTCGAACCCGATCGAGAACCAGCCGATGCGCTGCCACGAGGGGCAATACGGTGGAGAACAAGTGGGTCATCCGGAGAATTTCCACTTCCCCTTGTTCAAGTAAGGCTCTCATTCTTCCGCGGGTATAGCGCCTCGATGCGTGGACCGCCTTGTGATGCTCTTCGTTCATAAGCCAGTCATACGCAGGAACCACGAGGAGAAGATACCCTCCTTTCTTCAAAACTCGCAGCATTTCTTGATACGCTCGCTGCTCGTTCACGCTCGAGCACTCGAGCAGGTCCACGCATGTCAGAAAATCGAAGGTTTCCGATTTGAACGGTATCTCGTTCGCGCTGCCGCGGCACACAGTGTCTAGCGATCGGCGCTTCCAAAAGGGAATTGCCTCTGCAGCAAGGTCAAATCCAGACGAATGGCCGGTAACAAGGTCCCGAACATTTGCCAGGTGCTTGCCGGTCCCACATCCGGCGTCCAGAAGAAGCGCACTGCTGCCGCAACCCAGACTCTGCAGGATGTCCAGCAGGATTGCATGGAGGCCCCTGTACCACCAATACGTGGATTCGAACTGAAAGAGCGTTTCGTACTCGTGCGGTTCCACCGCTCGTCAATCCTCCAGCGGAAAGGGATATGTGTCCGGATCGGCCTTGTCGAAACGACAGGACTTAAGAATGATCGCCTCAGATTCCTGGACAAAACGAATTGCGTGCGACTGGAATGACTGAAGCATCACCCCCGAGCCCGACTCCAACATGAAACGGTCCTGCTCGCCCGATTCAACGTCCACAGTCCTGATTTCCGCTGCCCCGCGCAGCAGATACACGAACAGGTCGGTCTTCTTATGGTAGTGGTTTCCCAGGGTGGCTCCAGGATGCATTCTGGTGAAAATCACGCTCTCCCAGGTCCCTGTGTTCAACAGTTCCTGGAACACCCCCCTCTGATCCGATCTCTCGAATACAGGCTTCAAGATTTCGTGAGGCATCAGTCGATCCTTCGTACGCGGGCCAAGAAGATACGGGCAACGTACTGTGAGCCCGTCTTCAAGAAGCGGTACAGGCTGGGCGCCGATTTGGACACACCCTTAGCACGGTCACGAAAGACGTAAGGCAGTTCGTACACCGTCAGCCCCTTCCGGCGACACGTGTACAAAAACTCCATAAAATAGGCACCATAACCGGTTGGAATTATTGATACTTTGTCAAAAACGCTCCTTCTCAGCACTACGAAGCCGCTATCGTAATCCTTGATTCCGTACCCGAGCACAAGACCTGCAAGGCCATTAATTAGCCGGCTCGATATGACGCGCAGGGGAGACCGGTCGTCAATTCCTCCCGGAGCGTACCGAGATCCTATGACGATATCGTACTGCTCCAGCTTCTTTATCATTTCCGGCAGAAGCGACGGCGGCATACACATGTCCGCATCCATCCACCCGACCACTTTGCCTCGTGATTCTATGATGCCCCGATTGAATGCGGATGCCAATCCCCGCGTGGCCACCCGACGGACGAGCACGACATTGGGGTGGTTGAGCTGTTCCACGAGCTCCCAGGTTCGATCCTCAGAATCGTCATCCACGACAATAACCTCGGTCGAGCCGTTCAAGTGCTCAAAAATGCTCCGGATGGTGTCGAGGATATTTTCCCGCTCATTGTACGTTGCCAATATGATGGAGACCTCCGGAGCCGCGTTGGATGGGCTGACTCCTGCCTTGGCATCACCATCTTGGACCACAGGCTGATTAGGCTCTGCATGCAAGGAGTTTTTCAACGACTTCCTCCAATTGCGATTCGGTAAGTCCTAGTCCGGATGGCAGGTACAAACCTCTGTTCCACAAGTCCACCGAGACAGGATAGTTCCCGGAAACGTCCGGAAATCTTGGGTCGCTCCCTCTGTACGCGGGCTGGAGCGACATGGGGCAGAAGAACGACCTCGTGTCCACCCCCTTGTCCCTGAGCATTCCCATCAAATCGTCCTTGTTCACCCCAAAGCTGTGTTCGATGAGAATGCCATACATCCAATACACGTTCTTGGCCCAGGGTTCTTCAGCCGGAAGGGTCACGTCTTTCTGTCCGGCGAGCAGTTCATTGTACCTCTTCGCGAGCCAGCGCTTGCGCTCCACTTTCTCTTCCACAAGCTCGGTCTGAGCGAGCCCTATGGCTGCCTGAATGTTGGTCAGGCGATAGTTGAACCCGACGACATCATGCACGAAGCGGGGCTGCTTAAACCCCTGATTCCTCAGAAGCTTCATCCTCTCCGCGAGGTTTTCGTCTCTGCACACAACCATCCCGCCTTCGCCGGTGGTCAAAATTTTGTTGCCGTAAAAGCTGAAGCATCCGGCATCTCCGATGCCACCGACTTTCTTCCCGTTAACCTCCGCGCCGTGGGCTTCTGCGCAATCTTCAATGACGTAAAGATTGTATCGCTTGGCAAGAGCCATGATGGCGTCCATATGGCACGGATGCCCGTACATATGAACCGCCATGATGGCTTTGGTTCGAGGCGTTATCTTCTCTTCGATGAGCTGGGGATCTATGCACCAGGTCCTTGGATCCACGTCAACGAGGACCGGCTTCGCCCCTGCGAGTATGACCATATTGGCCGACACGATGAGAGTGAAATCAGGAATGATGACCTCGTCTCCAGGACCGATCCCGAGGGCAGCGAGTGCCAGGTGGATTGCAGTTGTGCCGTTGCTGCACGCTACTCCATAGGGAACCCCACAGTAGCTGCTGAACTTCTCCTCGAAAAGATCTATATATTTTCCGGCCGAAGAAATCCAATTCGTTTTCAGACAGTCCACGACATAGTCCGCCTCGTGTCCGTCCAGAACAGGCTCACATACAGGAATCATTGCCCCATCCTCCAGTTGGCGCCCTCAAGTCCGGGCAGTCACATTCCCAAACTGACCACTGATACACGGATGCAGTTCCCAGGTCAAGAGGGTCGTCGTGGGACAGCGATGAAGAGTGATGAGAATCCTGTGGTGAGGTAGAGACTGGTTGTAGTGACCAGCCGCAGGAGGTCAGGCCCTGGGGACAGAGCTGATCTTGTTCGATGATTTTGCGCATCGAA
>Ga0067045_1002682_pt1 | contig 54700 bp, 68 predicted proteins | sample TerdegcTABiofilm_FD_59184 | JGI IMG/M metagenome (GOLD analysis project Ga0067045, IMG submission 59184) | Combined Assembly of (Gp0054472, Gp0054536) Wastewater bioreactor microbial communities from Singapore -Terephthalate degrading...
GGCGGCGGCAATGAATAATCGTGGCGGTTGGCCGTCCGGACAAAGCTCCCCGGCATCCCGACGAAGGGCCGGGCGATAACCCGACCCACGGCCCAGGGGCCGGCAAGCAGCTCCCGGGCGGTTTTGCAAATCTGATAGAGTTCGTCAAGAGGGATCACTTCTTCATGGGCCGCCACCTGAAACACGCTGTCGGCGGAAGTATAAACAATGGGATAGCCGGTCCGCAGGTGTTCTTCCCCAAGCGCTTCAATTATTTCCGTTCCCGAGGCGGCTACATTGCCCAACGTCTTGCGTCCGATCCGCCTTTCAAATTCCTCCATCAGCTGCGGGGGAAACCCGCGGGGGAACGTGGGCAGAGGTTGTTCGGTGATAACCCCCGCAATCTCCCAATGGCCGGTTGTCGTATCTTTGCCGCATGACATTTCGGCCATTTTGCCGTAACATCCCTTGGCCGGCTTTACGGCAGGAACGCCCGCCAGGGGCGCGATGTTTCCAAGGCCCAGTTCAGCCAGGTTGAACAGCCTGATCCCTTTTTTTCTCTCACAAATATTCCCCAGGGTGTTGCTGCCGGCATCACCGTAAAGACCTGCATCCGGCAATGCCCCTACGCCAACGCTGTCCATAACCGCCAGGATAACTTTGGCCATCGTCCGTCACCTCCAGTACACACCTTTTAATCAATATTCAATTTCTTGTCTTAGTCTTTTTATTCTCTTTTCGCTTCATGCCCTGGGATGCGTTCGGTCATAAACCTCCTTAAGCCTGTTTTTGGTCAGGTGGGTATAAATCTGGGTGGTGGCTACATCGGCATGCCCTAACAGCTCCTGCACGGAACGAAGATCGGCCCCGTTGGCCAACAGGTGGGTGGCGAACGAATGCCTGAGGGTGTGGGGGCCAATCTCCCTGTTGATTCCTTTCCGGCGGGCGTGAAGTCTGATGATTTTCCAAAAACCTTGGCGGGTCAGGCGTTGCCCCCGGTTGCTCAAGAAAACGGCCTCGGTGCTGGCGTCTCTCAACAGTTTGGGTCTGCCGCCATCAAGATATTCCTTGACCCAGCGGGCTGCATAGGAACCGATGGGGATGATGCGTTCCTTGTCGCCCTTGCCCCGGCAACGCACGAAGCTCATCTCCAGGTTAAGCTGCTTTAAATCCAGGTTAACCAGTTCCGAAACGCGCATGCCCGTAGCGTATAATAGCTCCAGCATCGCCTTGTCCCTCAGCGATCGTGGGCCGTCATCAGCGGGATCCTGCAACAGCATGTCCACCTCTTCCACCGAAAGGACCCGCGGCAGTTTTTGGGCCAATTTGGGAGTTTCCAGATTGACCGAAGGATCGCTGCTGATAAAATTTTCCATGTGCAGAAAACGAAAAAAACCCCGTAAAGAGGCGACCTGCCTGGCAACTGTCGCCGGAGAGCTCTTGCCTTTGCGCAAATAAAAAATATACGCTGACAGAAAGTCCTTGGTTACCTTTTCAATTGAGTCGATGTTTTTCTCCCGGCTGTGCCTGCAGAATTTTTCCAAATCCCGGCGATAGGCCGCCAGCGTATTAGGGGAGTAGCCTTTTTCCACCTGCAGGTATTCCAAGAAAGCGGTCAACAGCCTGTCCATCCGCAGACGCCTCCTTTGTGGAAATCTACATTCTATTTCCACAAAAGAGTCGGTTTTCCTTTTGTTTTCGACTGTGTTGGCCGTCCTATTTTTCCTTGACTTTAATCATCGTCCCCGGGTCAGTGTTTGTCTTGCTCTGCCCTCCTGCCGGCTGCCCCTGGACCTTCACCGGCTGGCTGATCACGTCTTTTTGCAACCCTTGGTCGACCGGGGCATTGACCCTGGAATCGCCCGGCACCAACAAGCGACTGATGCCCAGCCCCAGCCCTACAAACAAGGCAACAACCGCCAGCAGCGCCGCCAGTTTTTTCTTCCACCTGGCAATAGTGATCACGTACATTTTGCTCCCCTCCCTCAAGATTATATGCCGGGAGTGGTCGCTGTAGAATATTATTGATCAGTCCTGGCCGTAATTGCCGTGAATCGCTTCCGCCCTGTAAAAATGCTCTCTTAACGCGGAAATGGTCTGCTCGCCCACCCCGAACTCCTGCGCCATTTCCGCATCCGACCTGTTGTCGCGCAAACAATCGATAAACCGGCGGTAATCGATACCAGCCTCGCCGCAGACAGAGTTCATGCTGGGCGCAACACCCCACGGCGGGCCGGGTGTCCCAACTGCATCGCCGCCCGGCCGGGCATTCAAGCTGCGGCTGTATGCCATAGCATCGGCAGAAACCCAACGCGCCGATCCCAGTTCCGTGGGAACAAAAGAATCGCCAGGGGAAACCTCCTGCGGTAGTTCCTTTTCTTTTTTCGTCATCTGGTTCTCCTCTTTTCCGGTTGATTTGATTGGTTCAAGCGATGATTGATAGTGCCGGTATTATTGTGTGCACAGGTTAAGGCAATTAATACATGCCAGACGCGTTAACGTCATAATTTGCTGTTGACATAATCCAAATGGCGGCTAAACGCCGGCCGTCAGCCAATCAGCCGGATAAACAAAGGTGAAATGTATCCTTCAATTAGCGCTGCGGCAAACACTAACAGAAAAAGCCCCGCCATCACCAACAGGTAGCCGGCAAAATACTGGGCAAACGAAACCGTCCGGTGTTCGCTCCGGCCTTTCAGCAAATACAAGGAAAAATTTGCGGCGGCTACAGAACCCAGAATGTACGCTGGTAAAGAAAGCAGATTCGGCGGCATGACAGCACCTAAAACAAGCAGCAGCCCCTGCAGGGACTTTTCCTTGACCAAAAAGGCAATTGTAAAGCCCAACGCAAAACCGCGGGTAAAAACAACGGCCAGGATCAAAGGAAAACCAACCACTGTCAGACCAAGGGCAAAGATCTTTCCCAGGTTGGAAAAGTTCTTGAACCCCGCCTCCCTGGCAACTGTCGAAAAATCAAGGCTGCCGGTGAACCTGGACAGCCCTTGATCTATAAACTCTCTCAGGGAAGAGGCCTGTTTTTCGTCCAAAGCATTTACTCCCAGCGAACCGAAAATAAGACCGGCCATAAAACATACGAGCAAAAACAGGTACACCCACCAGCTGGCCCGTAGGTGTTGGATAAACCTTACTTTCAGTTTTTCCAAATTTCTCCTCCTCCCTCCTAAATAATGTTATGAGGAGGGAGAATGAAATATACGTCCTGAACAGGCCAGAATGAGCTGAGCCAGGTACTGCACTGCCAGCACGTCTTCCAAGGCGTTGCCGCTTGCTGCCACCAGGGTAAGCGGGGCTCCGCCAGCCATTTTTAGCGCCCGTTGGATCCCCTGCCAGGCAGGTGCGTCACCTTTCATCCGCATGGTTCTGGCCACCGTCGCTGTGGTAAGCCGGCCGCCCGTCTGCCACACCGCGTCAAAAATGGTCCCGCCCGCATCGGTGACAGCGACTGCCACCGTTTCCCGCCAGTCGGCCAGCCTTGCCGTCTCCGCCCCCAGGTTGGGCCAGATCCCGCTAGCCTGCAAGCCCTCAGCCTCGATACCATCCAGCACGCCGGCAGCCCTGGCCTTCCTTTCCTCGTCGCTGCCGGCCCTGGGTTCGGCCACAACCGCTATTCTGGCGTTTTTTTCCCTGGCTTCCCTGGCGGCGGCACGACCGATCAGGAATGGATTGGCATGAGGCAAACCCCTCCCCACGGGCGCAGCTCCCCACAGGCCCACGGCTCCGGATTCCCGCAACGATTCCAGAGTCGTCGACATATCAATGACATCCACCAGGATGATGAAGCGTCCCATCTTCACGGCCTCCAGGGCACCCGAAAGATTATAGGCAACGGTTAACATACTGCCGCTGTTTTGCGCTGAATCCGTCAGCCAGCACCTCTCCTTGGTCCGATCAATCTGCTCGTTTAAGGTCCCGTTGTTAACAGCCGTTCGTTCAGAAGCCACAGCAGCCCGATAATGGACTTGGCGTCCTTTATTTCGCCGCCGTCCAACATAGCGCGAGCCCTGCTCAAAGGTATTTTTTCGAACTCGATTATTTCGTCGGGGTCCGGGTGAGGACTGGTTGATTCCAGCCCTTCGGCGCGGTAAAGATGAATGACTTCGTTGGAAAACCCCGGCGCAGTATAGAATGAGGCCAGTTTTTCCCACCGGGCGGCTTTATACCCTGTCTCCTCTTCCAATTCCCGCTTTGCAGTCTCTAGCGGGTCCTCGCCGTCTTCCAGCTTGCCGGCCGGTATTTCATAACACACCTTGCCAATCGGGTACCGGTACTGCCTGACAAAAACGACCTCTCCTTCCTCGGTCACCGCCGCAATCGCCACGGCACCCGGATGCAGCACCGTATCCCTGACCGCTTTTTTTCCGTTGGAAAGCATAACTTCGTCCTGGCGGAAATGCAGGAACTTCCCTTTCATCTCCTTCAAAACCTGCAAAAACTTTTCCTCCACTTAAACCCCTCCCAGGTCTAACCTCGGTTATTATTCGGCGTCTTATTGCGTCCCGGCTTTGCACAGGTCGCGGGCGGCCTCTTCCCCCGTCGCCGAAGCCGCCAGAAAGAATGCCGGTTCATCTCCAAACCCGCGTCCCATATGGTTTAAAACGAACCCCATCTTCAGTGCGAGTTTTATGCCTTCATCCCCCCGTCCCCAGACCAGCTGATGTTTCTTCATCTCCCTTCCTTGCAGTTGGCTGAGGACGGCCCTTTTTTGGTCGTCGTCAAGCGCTGGCAAAACCAACCTGGTCGGCGCAAGGGCCACCTTGGACAAGGCCGTGATGGTATGGTGGCTGATCCCCCGGTGCCTGACGCGTTCGTCAGTGAAACCAAGCCTGGGGATGGTATAGGAACGCCCCTTAAGCGCTGAGACGGCATTGACGATCAGCCCGGCTTCAATGCCGGTATGGCCCCACGTCGTACCTGTACCCACAACTCCGGGGCCCATAATAGCCACGATAACCTGTGCATTTAAGACTACCCTGGCTGCAAGTAGCCCGCTGTAAAGGTTTACTGCCTCGTAATCGCCGCCGAAGGCATGACCGGTGCTGACAACGCCGCAAATTAATCCAGCTTTTTTCAGGTCTCTCACAGCCTTGCTGATCCCCAGCGGCAGTGCCCCGCCGTCCGTCATCACATAGACAACCCGCAGGTCACGGTTAATGGCTTTTATCCCGCAGACGCACGGTGCAAGCATGCTGTGCAGCGATCCGCCAATGACCGGGACGCCTCCCAAGTCTTCCGCCTTTGCCAGTAAACCGCTCCACGGGCTGCCCGGTTCCTCGACAGACATTACCCTCAATTGAAAAGGCGTATACCGCAGCTTGATGATGTGGCCTGTCTCCCGGCCGGTCCTGACTGTCGCAGGGTCTGAACCCCGGCTCAGGTTGGCCATGACGAAATGATGTCCCCCGCTTCCCAGTTTCAGATCGGCTGCGGTCGTATTCAGTAGGACCCTGTCCCCAACCATGACCTTTCCGGTTTGCCGGTAAAAAACATAAGCCTTTTGTGAAACGCCTTTCACATCAACTTCGACCTCCAGGATCCCATCCTCATCCGAGCATATTCTGGTCACCACTCCGATTCGCCTGTTAATCAACCCTCTTCCCACCCGTCCAGCCTTCCTTCAACACATCCATTCTTCAACTGCTGGCATTATCATTTTCCACAACACACCGGCATTATCCTGCCCGCCGTTTCAATTGATCACGTAATTGAATCAATTTAATCCCGGCCCCACCTGTCAAACCTCCTCAGCCATCTGTTCTGCTCGATGATCCTGCTGAAGGAACACTTCTCGCAGGCCAGCTGGAATACCGCGAGCCCGGCTGCAAGCAACAGCTTGACCAAAACCGGCGCCTGCAGCAGTACCAACCCGGCCGTCATCCCCAAAGCATTTGAACCGGTATCTCCCAGCATAACCTCTCCTCTCAGGTCATAACGGGCATACGCGATCAAAATGCCGGCAGCAGCGCTCAACAAGCGGTAATCGCCGGCAGGCAAAACCAGCGGCAACGACAGCAAAACCAGTGCCGCTTTTACCGCTCTCCCCGGCTGCAGGTCAAGGAGGTTTATGGAATTGACGCATAAAACCAAAAGCAGCCAGTCAAGCGCTGCGCTTGAGCTCTCTTCAGTCCAAACGACCCAGACCGCAATCGCCCCCGTCCCCAAAGCCTTGACCACACCGGTGGACATTCGCCGTTCCCTGAGCAACCGGCCGAAATGCCCTGTAAACCCCTTCGGCCCGTCATCGCCCAACAGGTCGTCGAGCAAGCCCAGGAAAGCGACCCCGTAGACAGCAAGGATAAACAAGGCCAGTTTCTTGTCCGGTCCCCCTTTGGTAATCAAGGTAAGACAAACCAGGCTGAGCAACAGGGGGAAAGCAAACCCAGCCGTGGCGGGAATGGTCTTCCCTTGCCAGTTGGGTTTTAAAGCGGCCGGTACGCTGGCGACGGATAGAAAAAAAGGCAGCGAGAAGCCGGCGGCTAAAAAGCCGGCGCCAAACAGCAGCAGGCAGCAAAACGGCGATATGTCCACTCTAAAACCTCCCGCAGCGGTGCCCCAGAGCAAGACAGATATCAGCAAACTGCCTGCTCCGGTGCAAAAAACCCCGCCAATTCCTACCGGGGGGACAGTGTTCCAGATCGATCTCCACTTCCAGCACCCTGTACCCCTTTCTCAACGCGTCGACGGTCATGCCTGCTTCCGTCCCGAACCGCGGCGCCAGCGGCAACAGGTCTTGCAAGACCCTTCTGGCGATACACCGCTGCCCTGAAAGCGGCGACGTGACGCTCCGGCCGGTCAGCAGCTTTATACCCCAGGCGGCCGTTCGCCTGGCCAACCCCCAACCATGCCCTCCCTTCCCTGATGGAAAGGCGGCAATGGCCAAATCCGCCAGGCCCGACATCACCGGCTCCACAAGCCGCAGCGCTTGCCGGGCGCTGTCCTGCAGGTCGGCATCGATGAACAGCACAACATCAGTTTTTATCAGCGGGCAAGCTGCATTCAGGGCTCCTCCCTTGCCCACGTTCGATGGCAACCTGATCACCCTGGCCCCGCTTCGTTGGGCAATCTCGGCGGTATCATCCGTCGACCCGTCATCCACCACCAGGACTTCATCCACCCCGCCGACCGACTTAAGAGCCAAAACAGTGGCGGAAATCCTTCGGCCTTCGTTATAAGCGGGGATCACAACAGTCAGGCCGTGCAAAACCATCCTCCCCTTCAAGGCCCTGCGGTCCGTTTAGCTTCCCGGTCCAGGGGGAAACCGGCAATCGTCAGGATCAGCGCAGCCAGTTCAGTTATGGACCCTTCTGAATCAAGATAATAATAGTGGCCTGCATCGCCTGCCGCCACACCGATTCCCGGACGGTACACCTCGGCCCCGTGGGCGTAGTAATCCCCGACGGAACTGCTTTCGGCCGTTTCTGTCAAGAATTGCCGGCAATCAATATAGACCACGGCATCCGCCTGTGTGTCGTTCCCCAACCTTTCCAACATACCGTGGCCTGTCCCCCCTCCATTTTCCTCCACCCAGAACTCGGCGCCGGACATCTTTAAGACATCCAAAAGAAAGTCAGGAATTCTGGTTCCTGCGCTTTCAATCACCGCAATCTTTTTTCCGGCCAGACGGCCTCCAATCACCAGGGGCAGCGTTTCCAGGGCGTACGTTTTATACCGGTCGCCCGCTTTTTTCAACCTGCTCATCTCTTCCTGGTAAAACCTTACATCGTTCTTTAACGACTGGTAATCCTGCTCCAATCCGCGGACAATTAATTCCTGCTGTTTGACAATGCCCTTTGCCAGATTGTCGCCCCCCAGCAGGCTGCCGATCACAATGCCCGCACCCAGGGCCATAAACACCGCCGCAAGGGAAGCCGCATGGTACTTCGCATCAAAAATCACGTCATGCCAACCTCCTTCTTCAGAGCCCCAGCGTTACCTTGAACTTGAGCAGCAACAGGCGGCCCAACTGCGACAGCAGGGGTGTCGCAGCGAAAACCGCAAAAATTGAAAAGAAAGCAGCCCCAAGAACCTGGACCACCGGCTTGACGCCCTCTTTTTCTCTGTACAGCCGGTTGACCCCTTTCGCATCAACCAGGATGCCACCTACCTTTATACGGGTCAGGAGAGTGCTGGCCATACCGTTTCTCCCTTTATCCCAAAAATCTGTAGCACTGAAGTGTGTGCCCACCGCCACGATCAGTGCCGCCCCGCCATGATATGCCAGGAGCATGGCGGCATCCTCGCTGGTACCGGGAACGGCGAAGACCTTCGCCTCCAGCCCCATTTTGCCTATGCGCTCCAGGCCGGGAGCCCGGCCGTCGGGGAACGCATGCACAACCAATTCCGCCCCGCAAACCAGGGCCCGATCGCTTACACTGTCCATGTCTCCAAATATCAGGTGCGGCCGGTAGCCATTCTCATACAGGGCGTCGGCCCCCCCATCCACTCCTACCAGCACCGGCCTTTTTGTTCTGATATATGACTTCACTGCCTGTAAATCCTCGCGGTAATCCCTGCCGCGCATAACAATCAGGACCTGGCTGTGCCGGAAAGAGGTTTTCAGCCGCGGGATCTCCAGTTCTCCCAAGATGGCCCTGCTTTCCAGCCGGGCATGAAACAGGGTGTTATCGACAAACTCTTCCAGGCCCCGGTGAAAGTTTCCTCTGCTCGTCTCTATAACCTTCAATATTGACTCGGCTGAGTGCCTGATGCCCTGAGCCAACAGCCTGCCCTGGCAATAGATCCTGTTGTCCCTTATTTCTACGACTTCGCCGTCAGCTAACCCCACTACGGCCTCGCCGGCCTGGTCGACCAAAGGAATGTCATGCCTCAACAAAATAAGCGGGCCATGGTTCGGGTATTTTCCCGAAATCGAGGTTCGGGCGTTGATCACCGCCCGAACCCTGGCACGGACCAGCGACAGTGCCGCCACCTCGTCGAGATCAGGATGGTCGATTACCGCGATCTCGTGCGGTTTAATGCGGTTCGCCAGTTCTTTTGTACTGCGGTTCACCCTTACCTTGCCGGTAATAACCATGATTGTTTCCGCGGTCTTTTCCTTTTAAAACTAGTATGTTCAGGCCGCTGAAAAATTTCCCCGTCTGCCGCTGGTAATACTTGCAAACACATGCAAAAAAAAATAGCCGGTCCAACAAAAACCGGCTGTTATGCTTGGTTGCAGCCTGCCTTCAGCTAACTTTGGTTCCGATCCTCAGTTTGTCGGCTACCATGGCAATGAACTCCGAATTGGTCGGCTTGCCTCGTTGAATGTTGATCGTATAGCCGAAGAACTTGTTCATCATATCCACATTACCGCGGTCCCAGGCCAGTTCAATGGCATGGCGGATGGCCCTCTCCACCCTGCTGGGTGTTGTCTGGTATTTCTCGGCAATCATGGGATAAAGCTCCTTGGTCACGGCGCCGAGCAGATTGACTTCGTTAATCACCATGAGGATGGCGTCGCGTAAATACTGGTAGCCTTTAATATGTGCAGGAACGCCCATCTGATGGATAATGTTCGTCACCTCCAGATCCAGGCTCCTGGGGCGCATGGGAGGCTGGTAGGTCGATGCCGGCAGAGAGTTGCCGGGCTTGTTGGGATTTATTCCCATCGCCAGCTGGCGTACGCGGTTACCCAACGTCTCCAGGTCAAACGGCTTGATTACGTAATAATCTGCTCCCAATTCCACCGCCCTTTGAGTCATGTTTTCCTGCCCCAAGGCGGTCAGCATGACGATTTTAGGCCTGTTGATGAGTTCCATCCTGGCCAGCCTTTCCAACACGCCGATCCCATCAAGATGCGGCATGACAATATCCAGGACAACCACATCGGGCACCTTCAGGTTAATCATTTCCACGGTTTCTTGCCCGTTGTACGCTGTACCGACCACCGTCATATCTTCCTGTTTTTCAAAGTATTCACGCAATATCTCCACAAAATCCTTGTTGTCATCCGCAATCAAGACTTTTACCGATTTATACATTGCCTATCCTCCCATTGCTTTTTGTTCGCTTACCAATTCGACATTGAGGATTTATTTCCTGCCTCTTTTACCATTTATTGCATTTTAGCCTCAATAAATTTTCCGAGTTTCTTCGCAAATATTAGGGAATTTAAAGCCTATTACAACAAATTATAACATAAAATATGTTAATATTTCATTATTTTGTATTGAAATACAAAAAACCCGGGTCATTTGAACCCAGGCTGTGTTCCCGTTGCAGGACACCTGCTTCATAGAGCATGTTTTCAATGAATACGCCGTATCCCCGGCCGGGATCGTTTACAAAAACGTGGGTGATCGCCCCAACTATTTTCCCGTTTTGTATTATCGGGCTGCCGCTCATACCCTGGACTATTCCTCCGGTGCGTTCCAACAGGCTCCGGTCTGTGATCCGGATAATCATATTTTTGCCGTCATGGCGGCCAGGCATGACCCTTTCGATTTCTATGCTGAACTGTTTGATTTCCTGCCCGTCCAGCACCGTCAAAATTTGAGCCTGACCGGTTCGCACCTGGTTTGAATAAGCCACCGGCAGCGGTTGCGGATAAAGCGGGTTTTTCAAAGCCTGATAAACTGTCCCATATATGCCGCAATTATCATTCTTTTCAATATTCCCCAAATCGCTGTTTTCCAGAAAAATTCCCACTTTTTCTCCCGGGAGGCCTCTTTTGGCTTTATGAATCTCTTGCACGGACGCCGCCAGGATTTTGCCTTCTTTGATTTGCAGGGCCTGATTCGTTTCCGCATCGGTGATCATATGGCCCAAAGCGCCGAATTTCCTGCTTGCCGGTTCGAAAAAAGTAAGTGTTCCTACCCCGCCGGCGTTGTCGCGAATAAAAAGCCCGATGCGGTATGATCCGGTATCGCGGCAATACTTGGGATAGACAACCCGCTCACAATACTCGTTTCCCCGCCGTATCTTGAACACCATTCCCTGGTCCGCAGGTTTCCAGGAAGCTATGAGCTCCTTTACCTGGTCGTCGGAAACAACTTTGGTGCCATTTATTTCCACAATGATGTCTCCAACCGCAATGCCTGCATCTCTGGCCGGAAAAACGGGAATATTATTCTCGTTGAGTATTGGCAGGAACCCCACCACCATCACGCCGTCAGTTCTTAACAGGACGCCTATGGAATGACCGCCGGGGATCACGACAAGGTTGGGAATAACACTGACGCTTATCCTTTTTAACGGGATAACATTGAACAGTTTCAACTGCAGTTCGATCCTTCCCGGCTTAACCGGTACCGGTGCTGTCTCTGCCCCCAGCCTGTAAGACCTTTCTTTCAGCGGACCGCCCTTGAAATCAATCAGTTTTTCTCCACCCTGCACGTAAACATTGATGCTTTTTAACACCAGCGGCGGCAGGTTAAGAAAAAGGTCTAGTGGATCTCCGACCGACAACATCTGGTCCTCTGGCAAATAAAGGTAGCTTCCGGCCGGCGGAGCAAAGAAACCGAGGACCAAAACGAACGCCAACAACGCACCCAGGATTTGCCGCTTCTTGGGAGTCATCAGTAGTTGTCCTCCTTACCCCGGCAAACCCTTCCTCATCTATTCATTTTTATTGATGTTAATAAAATAACCTGAAACACTCCCTTTTATGTTTGGCAACAGGGTTGTTATTGGTGGCGAATCAACGTAAATGCACCAGGTTTAAAACAATTTCCCTGACATAAAGCAAAAAGACCCGCCTGGGCCCCATGATGTTCCATTAATACTAAATTTATGCAATAATTAAAGCCTTATTAACCTTCAAGCATCTTGAGGGCATGCTTTCTCAGGTCGGCCGTCTGCATATCGCCACCCAGCATGCGGGTTAGCTCGTCCACCCTCTCGTCTCCTTCCAGCAGGCGGATCATGGTCTTAGTGCGCCCGCCTTCCACCACCTTTTCCAAGAGCAGGTGATGGTCAGCCAGAGCGGCAATAAGCGGGGAATGCGTGACACAGATAACCTGCTGGCTTTTACTGATTCTTTTAAGCTTTTCCGCCATTTTTTGCGCAGCCTTTCCGCCAAGGCCCGCGTCGATTTCATCGAAAATCAGCGTCACGATTTCATCAAGCTCGGCCGTAATGGTCTTCAGGGCCAGCATGATCCGTGAAAGTTCGCCGCCGGAAGCTATCTTCACCACCGGCAGCAACGGCTCGCCAGGGTTGGGCGAAATCAGAAATTCGACTTCGTCCAATCCCTTGGAGGTCCCCTCGCCGCCGCTCACCATGGCCACGGCAAACCGCACATCGGACATGGCAAGCTCCTTCAGTTCGTCGATCACTTTGCGCTCCAGCCGTTTCGCCTGTTCACGGCGGGCCGCCGAAAGCTGCGCAGCTTTTTCCTCATATGCTTCCCGCAGCATTTTAACCTTTTTTTCCAGTTCCTGAACCCGTTGAGCGCTGTTTTGCCACATTGTTAGCTCAGTCTGGGCTTTTTCCCTGAACTCGAGGACCTCCTTCACCGTCGGCCCGTATTTTTTGGTTAGGTCCCTAATTGTCTGAAGCCTTTTTTCCACCTCCTCCAACCGCCCGGGAGAAACTTCAGCCTCATCCCTGCGTTTTCTGAGCTCGCCGGCTGCTTCTTCAAGCACATAAAGGCTTGTCTCCAACTGCTCAAAGACCCTTTCCCAGCTGGGGTCAAACCTTTTGACCTCGTTTATATTCGCCAGCGCCCTGCTCACCAGGTCATAGGCCGAACGTCCCTTTTCTCCCCCGAACAGGCTGAGGTAAGCAGCCTGAAGGTTTTGGCTGATTTTTTCGGCATTGCCCAGCCTGGCCGCTTCCTTTTTCAGTTCCTCGTCTTCGCCCGGCTTTAATCTGGCCTCGTCAATCTCCTTAATCTGGTACGCCAGCATGTCTATGCGCCGGAAGCGTTCCTGTTCTCTGGCCGCCAGAAAGTCAAGCTCTTCTTTGGCCTTTTTCCATTCATCGAAACATTCCCTAACCTGTTTTCGCAGTTCCAGGTGGCCGGTCCCGCCGAATCTGTCCAAGATGTCAATATGGTTCGATGGGTTTAACAACGACTGGTGATCGTGCTGGCCGTGAATGTCTACTAACAGCAGCCCCACCCCGCGATACTGGCCGAGCGTGACAGTCCTGCCGTTTATCCGGCAGGCGTTTTTTCCGCTTAAAGATATCTCGCGGGTCAAGACCACGGTTTGCTCCTCCGCTTGTAGCCCCAGATTTTCCATATAGTTATAGACGGGGTGGCCGGCGGGCACATAAAAAACCCCTTCCAGGACTGCCCTGTCCGCACCGGTACGGATAAACTCCGCCTGAGCCCTGCCCCCTAGCAGGATCGAAACAGCATCGATCACAATGGACTTGCCAGCACCTGTTTCCCCTGTCAAAACGTTCAGGTTGCCGTTGAATACAGCCGTCAGTTCCTCGATCAAGGCAAAGTTTTTGATGAACAACCTTTCCAGCACGTGTCCAACACCTACTCCATCATGCTTTTTAGCTTATACATCAGCCGGGCCGCTTCTGGACGGACCTCATGCGGAGTTTTGACCACCAGCATGATCGTATCGTCTCCGGCCACAGACCCAATTATTTCCGGCCATTTCGCGCCGTCGATGAAGGAAGCTACCGCTTGAGCGTTCCCAGGATATGTTTTCAGCACCACGATGTTGTCGCTGGCAGCAATGCTCACCACCAGTTCCTTCATCATCCGGCGCAGGCGATCTTCGTTTTTGGCGGATTCCTGCTCCACAGGCAGCCCGTACTTGTAGGTATTCTCGCCTGTGGCCACCTTCACCAGGCGCAATTCTTTTATATCACGTGATACCGTCGCCTGCGTCACATTGTACCCGGCCGCGCGCAGCGCGTCGGCAAGTTCTTCCTGGGTAGAAACAACGCTGTTTTCGATAATCTCCAAAATTTTTTTCTGCCGGCGCGTCTTCAAGCCAATCACCCCTTTCACTCTTGCCTGTAAGCGACGAACAACACCGGGGCGTTCCGTTCTCCGTTCACTTTTTTCCAAGCCAGCACATGCCAGCAGGGAAAAACAAGATCCCTGAAAAACTCTTCGACCTTCCCGGCTTCCACTTCGCCGCCGGGATGTCCGGGATAAGCGACTACGGCGATGACGCCGCCGATGGCTGTACGTTCAGCCGCCTGCCGGAGAGCGCTTATTGTTTTGTCGGCAGCCGTGACGATTTTTTTATCTCCGCCGGGCAGGTAACCCAAATTGAACACGAAACAATGGACCGGCTCCGCAAGGTACTCATTGATATTTTCATGACTGTCATGGATGAGTTTTACCTGCTCCAGGCAGCAGTATGCTTCCAGCAGCCTGCGCGTTTTTTCCAGGGCTTCGGCCTGGATATCGAAGGCATATACCCGGCCGCTCGTTCCCACCATTTTTGCCAGAAACAACGTATCGTTGCCGTTTCCCGCCGTGGCATCGACCACGGTTTGCCCCGCTTTGAGGATCCGGCCCAGGAGCAGGTGGCAAACATTGGTGGCGCGAAGGTTTTCATTCATAGCCCATCCGGCCTTCTGTCTTCAGCTTTTCTTGTAGGATATTAAAAAACTCGTATTCCTTGATCCGCACCAGCCGGGCATAATTAGCTGACTTCCCCGCGTTGATGCGGTCGCCGTTCCTCAGCTCGAACCCGTGCTGGCCGTCAATGGTAAGCATGGAGTCGGGCTGGGTGCTTACGATGTCCACACTGACCGTCTTGTGCGAAGGTATGACCAGCGGGCGTGCCTGCAGGGTGTGCGGACAGATGGGAGTGATGATGATCACCTCTACCTCCGGGTGGACTATCGGCCCGCCTGCCGACAGCGAATAAGCCGTAGAGCCTGTCGGCGACGAGACTATTACCCCATCAGCCTTGTAAGTGGTGACGAACTCATCACCGACGAAAATATCCAGAACAACCAGGCGAGCCAGCGGCCCCTTGTTTATCACGACATCGTTCAGCCCTACAAACGAACCCACCTCGCCGCCATCGCGGATAACCCTGGCTTCGATCATCATCCTGTCCTCCAGGTAATAATCACCGCTGATAAGTTTATGCAAGGCTTCATCCATTTCGCCGAGCTCCACTTCAGTCAAAAATCCAAGCATTCCCATATTGATGCCGAGGATCGGAATACCGCAAGGCGCTGCCAAGCGCGCCGCCCGCAAAAAAGTGCCGTCCCCACCGATGGTGATGACGCATTCTACCTCCTGCCCCAGCCGGCTGGCGGCAATCCCGTTTTCGGCCCCCAGCACGGCGCCGTCTTCTTCGGTGGTGTAAACCCGGATGCCTTTTTTCTGAAACCAGTCGATTAATTTCCTGCCCATCTGGACCGGTTGCTTCTTCCTGTTGTTGACTATTAGCCCGACCTTGCTAAACATTCATTACCCCCCAACAGCCTTTTTAAACAGCACGGCGCCGCACAAAAAGCCGAGCAGTCCCGCCACGGCCGCGATTATAATCAGGCGCTTTGTTTCGTTTTTTTCTCCGCCTATCTCAAAACCGATCTCATGCAGGCAGCCTTTTTCCATATCAACCAGGAGGATCCCATGCGGTTTGAATGCCAGGTAGTATTCGAGAAGCTGCCTCCTGGTGCCAGCCAAGGCCGGCCTGATGCCTTTCCGGCCTGTTTTCACCTCCGCGACGTAAGTCCGGCCTCCCTTTTTCACGTAATAATCTGCTGACAGGCGATTCCGGCGCGGCTTGCCGTTAATCCATGTGATTATTGTCTTCTTTTTTTGAGCTTCAATTACAGTGTAACCCCGTTCTTCCAGAAACCGAACAGCCTCGGCCTCTCCCTTTCTGGCGCGCTTGAGCCTTTTTCTCGATCTGCTGCTTTGCCAGGCCTTCAGGAAATACAAAAGGACGATCCCTCCCAGCAACAGCCCGAGAATAAAGGCATCCTTCACCGTCATGAACCAGCACCCCTATAGTTAATTCGACACTCACCAGTAATTCCCTTTTAAAGGCAAAAAATCGCCTTCCCTGGCGAATTTTACCCCCTGTTTGTTGGTGCCCCGCGCCATCAATTAAGCCAGCTCATCGTGCGCTTTCCGCACCACGTTTTCAATAACCTCCCCCCAATCCGCCCTGACCGCCACCTGGCCTTTCTTAAGCCACAACAGGAACTCAATGTTTCCTTCCGGGCCGGCAACCGGTGAAAAATCGATTCCTATCGTCGGCAGGCCAATTTCGGCGCAGAAGCCAACGATCCCCCTGATGACCTCGGCATGTACACCGGCGTCCTTGACCACACCTTTCTTGCCAACCTTCTCACGGCCAGCCTCAAACTGCGGTTTGACAAGAGCGATGATGTCCCCGCCCTGTTTGAGCAACGGAAAAACGGCCGGCAGTATTTTTCGCAGAGAAATAAACGAGACGTCAATGGTTGCGATATCAACCGCCTCGCCAATGTCATCGCCGGTCAAATACCTGGCATTCTTTCTCTCCAGGCAAACCACCCGGTCGTCATACCTGAGCCGCAAGTCCAGCTGGCCGTACCCCACATCAATCGCATAGACCCGGGATGCGCCGTTCAACAGCGCGCAGTGTGTAAACCCGCCCGTTGAGGCCCCGACATCCATTACAACCTTGCCGGCCATACTCAACCCGAATACTCGCAAGGCTTTTTCCAGCTTTAGTCCGCCCCGGCTGACATAAGGAAACTGCTGGCCCTTCACTTCGATCAAGTCGTCATCGCCTACCAGGGTGCCGGGTTTATCAGCCCGGACACAATTGACGAATACCTTGCCGGCCATGATCAGGGCCTTTCCTTTTTCTCTGCTGGCAGCCAGCCCTTTTTTCACCAGAACCTGGTCCAAACGTTCTTTCCCCATCACGCCTATCCTTTGTGGCGGTTTCCTTTAACCTTATTTTTATACCTGAACACTTTCCGGAGATGCATTGTCACTGGCGGTTAAGCATCGATATCTTCGGCCGCTTCGGCTGAAGTGCCCGCAGCGAGAAGTGCCTTATGATCCTTTCCGCCATCTTTTCCGGAGTAAGGCCCAGGTGATCCTTCAGCACGTCGATGGCGCCATGCGTCACAAAACTGTCCGGCAGCCCGATGGCAAGTCCCTTCAGATTGGTGATGCCGTTTTTAAAGAGCAGTTCCAGTACCGCGCTGCCAAAACCGCCGGCCAGCACGTTTTCTTCCATGGTTACGAAACAGGGGTGTTTTTGCACGGCATCGACAATCAGTTCTTCATCCAAAGGTTTGACGAACCGCGCATTAATTATTGTTGAGGTTATGCCCTCATCTTTCAGTATCCGGTGCACGGTCAGCGCCGGATAGACCATTGAGCCTACTGCTACAATGAGCAGATCGTCGCCAACGGCCAGCACCTCTCCCCGCCCCCAGGGCAGCCTGTGATAGCCAGAGCTAAATTTCACCCCAATGCCCCGCCCGCGCGGGTATCGAATGGCTGCCGGCCCGTCATGCTGCAAAGCAGTATACAGCATGTGGCGAAGCTCTTCCTCGTCCTTGGGCGCCATCACGGCCATGCCGGGCATCTGCCTCAAATATGACAGGTCAAACGCCCCGTGGTGGGTCGGACCGTCTTCACCAACCAGCCCGGCCCGATCCACAGCGAAAAGAACCGGCGCATTCTGGAGACAGACGTCATGAAGAACCTGATCATAGGCCCGCTGCAAAAAAGTGGAATAAATGGCCACTACCGGTTTCAATCCTTTCAAGGCCATGGCCGCAGCCATGGTCACGGCATTCTGTTCCGCTATTCCCACATCAAAAAAGCGCTGGGGGAACCTTCTCCCAAAATCACTTAGCCCGGTCCCATCGGGCATTGCCGCCGTAATGGCCATCACCTTGCTGTCGCGCGCGGCCAGGTCGATAAGCGTCTCGCCGAACACCTCCGTAAAAGTTGGGGGGCCAGGATTCCTCAAAATCCGACCGGTTTTCAGTTCAAACGGGCCCACCCCGTGGTAGACGGCCGGGTTTTTTTCCGCCGGCAGATACCCCCTGCCCTTTTGGGTCAGGACATGGAGCAGGACTGGTCCCTGCAGGCTTTGCGCATTGTACAAGACACGGGTCAGTTCAGCCAGGTTATGCCCATCAATGGGGCCGAGATACGTGAAGCCGAGTTCTTCGAAGAGCATGCCCGGAACCAAAAGGTACTTAAGACTGCCCTTGACCCGCTCAACAGCCTTAACCACTGAGGGGCCGATCGCCGGCACCCTGTTCAGCAGGTACTCAATGTCCTTTTTGCGTTTGGCGTACATGGGGTCCGCCCGCAACCGGCTCAAGTACGACGACATGGCCCCGACGTTCTGAGCTATTGACATCTCATTATCATTCAGGACCACCAGGAGATCAATCCCCAGGTGCCCGGCCTGGTTCAAGGCTTCAAAAGCCTGGCCTCCCGTCAGGGCGCCGTCGCCGATCACGGCGATCACATGGTATTTCTCCCCCAACCTGTCTCTGGCCAAGGCGTAACCCAGGGCGGCCGAAATAGAAGTGCTGCTGTGCCCGGTGTTGAAGGCATCGTAGCAGCTCTCTTCCCTTTTCGGGAAACCGGATATGCCGTTAAACTGCCGCAGGGTTGGGAACCTGTCTCTCCGGCCGGTCAGGATCTTGTGCCCATACGCCTGGTGTCCAACATCCCAAATGATCTGGTCCTGTTCAGAATCAAAAACATAATGAAGCGCCAGGGTCAGTTCAACCACCCCCAGGCTGGGCGCCAAATGCCCGCCGTTTTTCGACACCGTTTCCAGGATAAGGCTCCGCACTTCGCCAGCCAGGGCATGCAGTTCGGGTATCGATAATTTTTTAATGTCCTGTGGATTTTCTATTCTTTCCAGCTGTCCCACAAAAGCACCGCCTTGGTAAATTGTTCAGCAACCAGACACCGAATTCCGAATCAAGTATCGGCTGTTCGCTCATGTTTCCCTTTCCAGCAAATACCGGGCCAACTGTTCAAGGGGCCAGATTGAGCCCGGCAGCGACCCAAGAGCCGAAACCGCCTTGGCAACCGCTTCCCTGGCCAGTTCCCGCGATTTTTCCAGGCCGTACAGGGAAGGGTAAGTGGCTTTTTTGTTCCGCTCATCACTTCCTACCGGTTTTCCCAGTTTGGTTTCATCCCCGGTAATATCCAGCAGGTCGTCGGTTATCTGGAAAGCCAGCCCAAAATTTTCGGCATAAACGGTTAAGGCTTCCAGCTCTTGTTCCGAAGCCCCGGCCATCAGCGCCCCCGCCCGGACGGAGGCCGTAAAAAGAGCTCCGGTCTTGTGGGTATGGATATAGGTAAGAGTTTCGCATTCGATCGGCCTGCCTTCGGAAACAAGATCCACCACCTGCCCGCCGATCATGCCTAAAGACCCTGCCGCGCGGGCCACCTCACAAATCACCTGCAGCGCAACCGGCTTCATGCTGCTTTCCGCCTGGCAGCCAACCTCCGCCAGCAGCTCGAACGCCCTGGTAAGCAGGGCATCGCCCGCCAAAATGGCGATCCCTTCTCCGAAAACCTTATGGTTGGTAAGCTTACCTCGGCGGTAGTCGTCGTCGTCCATGGCCGGCAGGTCATCATGAATGAGGGAATAGGTATGGATCATTTCCAAGGAGCAAGCCACCGGCAACAGGTGGTTGCTATCTTTTCCCAGGGCTTCGGCGCTTGCCAAACAAAGGATCGGCCGCAACCTCTTGCCGCCGGCAAACAAGCTGTAGCGCATGGCTTCATGTATTATCTCCGGATAAACCCACCGTTCCGGCAGCAGTGCGCTCAGGGCCTTATCAACCTCACCGGCCTTTGCCCGCAAATATTGTTTCAGATCCATTCCTTATCCCTCCCTGGGGTCTGGCGGCAGGTCTTTCAACAGCCCGTCCTGGGTCAAGACCTTTATCCTTTCCGCAGCACGATCCAGCTGCCGCTGGCAAGCCTTAACCAGGGACACCCCTTCCTCAAATGCATCCAGCCCTTCTTCCAGGCTGATGTCTCCCCGCTCCAGGCGACGGACGATTTCTTCAAGCTTCTTGATGTTCTCCTCAAACGAACGCTCTTCGCTCATTCGCCGCTGCCCTCCTTATTGGTTACCACGCATTCCAACCTGCCGGCAAAAAGCCTAATGCTGACCGCATCGTTCAGATCCACCTGGCTGGACTTATAGACCACTCGCCCGTTTTTGTCCTGGCAGATGCTGAACCCCCTGGCCAGTGTGTCCAGCGGGCTGAGCGACTGTAGCTTCCCGCTTAGCACCTGCAGTTGGTGCCTTTTGTTCCGCATACATCCGTCCGACAGATCGAACAGCAAGACTTCCAGCTTGGCCAGTTCTTCCTGGTAGTTGCGCAGCCAGCGGGCCGGATTGCTTAGCACCCCCGCACCGGCCAGATACCCCAGCCTCATTCTCTCGCGCTCCAGGCGGCTTTGCAGGCTCTGGCGCAGTTTCTCTCCATACCTGTCAAGCGTCCTGCAAAGCTCATCCTTCACCGGCACCGCGAGTTCGCCGGCAGCAGTAGGAGTAGCTGCCCGGACATCCGCAACCAGGTCGGTAATCGTATAGTCGATTTCATGGCCCACCGCTGAAATGACCGGTTTGGGTGAATAGAAGACCGCCTCCGCCACCGTCTCGGTATTAAAAACACTCAAGTCTTCCACCGACCCGCCGCCCCGGGCCACAATTATCACGTCGATGTCTTCCCTGGAGCCCAGTATCCTGATCCCGTCGGCCACTTCCTGGGCCGCCTTATCTCCTTGCACCAGCGCCGGGTAAATGATTATCGGCATCCCCGGGTAACGCCGTCGCACGACATGATGAATGTCCCTGATGGCCGCACCGGTGGGAGAAGTGACTACCCCCAGGCCTTTTGGCAAATAGGGCAGCGTTCTTTTGCGTTCGGGCGCAAAAAAGCCTCTTTCCTGCAGCCTTTTCTTGATTTCCTCCAGGGCGAGGCGTTGCAGGCCTATCCCCGCCGGGATAATTTCCTCAACATACAATTGTATCATTACTTCCCGGGGATATAAAGAGATGTATCCCCTGACCAGGCAGTCCATGCCGTCCCTCGGCAGGAAACTCAAAGACCAAGCCCGGCTTTTGAACATCACGGCCCGGATGGCGGCCTTCTCGTCCTTTATTGAAAAATACAGGTGCCCCGCCGTGTGCTTCTTAAAATTGGATATCTCGCCCCTCACCCAGAGGTCGGAAAGCTCCGGACGGTCATCCAGCGTTTTTTGAAGCAGCACTGCCAGGTCGCTGACCTTCAGTATCCTTTCAGCACCCATCTTCATAATCTCTTTCCGCGGCCTGCAAAGTATTCACCATCAGCATGGCCACGGTCATGGGGCCTACGCCTCCGGGAACAGGTGTCATTATTCCCGCCACCTGGCTGGCCGAAGAAAAATCCACATCCCCGACCACCTTCCCGCCGGGGAACCTGTTTATGCCCACATCCAGCACGAGCGCGCCCGGTTTTATCATTTCTCCGCGGATGAAGTTGGCCTTTCCTGCCGCCACGACCAGCACGTCGGCTTCCCGGGTTATTGCGCCCAGGTTTTTTGTGCGCGAATGGCAGACGGTGACCGTGGCGTTGTGGGCAAGAAGCAAGGACGCCATTGGTTTCCCCACAATATTGCTCCGGCCAACCACCACCGCATGCTTGCCGGAAAGGTCATAACCGACCGCTTCGATAAGCTTCAGACAGCCATAAGGGGTGCACGGTATTACCCGCGGTCGTCCCATAAACAGGCGGCCCATATTTAGGGGGTGAGCGCCGTCCACATCCTTGTCGGGATTGATCGAAGAAATGATGATTTCTTCCCTGACCAGTTTAGGCAGGGGAAGCTGCACCAGGATGCCATGTATCTCCGGCCTGCTGTTCAGTTCCTCCACTACTGCCAGGACCTCCCTTTCGGCCGCACCGGCAGGAAGCTTAATGATCTCCGAGTAAAAGCCAGCCTCACGGCAGGCCTTTTCTTTTAAACCTACATACAGATGCGAAGCCGGATCGTCGCCAACCAGGACCACGGCCAAACCGGGTGTAATCCCGCGTCTTTTCAGCTCCTCAGACTTCAATTTTACTTCATCCCTGATCCTTTGGGCTATTGCCTTGCCGTCAATGATCTGGCAGGACATCCCATCACCCCCTGCGTTTTCCGAGCCATGCTGTTACGATTGCTTTCTCTGCAAGTATTCGTCAATAGACCTGGCCGCACGTTTCCCGGCGCCCATGGCCAGTATCACCGTGGCCGCTCCCGTAACTATATCCCCACCGGCGAATATCTCGGGCCGTGAAGTTGCGCCGCTTCCCTCGTCGGCCACAATGTTCCCGTGTTTCCCGATAACCAGCCCTTCCGTGGTCCGGGGAACAAGAGGATTGGGCGTCTGGCCGATGGCCACCACCACTGTGTCGATTTCCATATCAAACTCTGACCCCGGGATAGGAACCGGGCGGCGGCGGCCGGATTCGTCAGGATCGCCCAGAGAAAACCGCTGGCAGGTCATCCCTCTGACCTGGCCTTTTTCGTCGCCCGTATAAGCCACCGGACTGGTCAGCAGCATAAACCGCACTCCCTCTTCTCTGGCATGTTCGATTTCCTCGTGCCGCGCCGGCATTTCTTCCTCCGAACGGCGGTAGATGATCGTGCTCTCTTCCGCCCCCAGCCGCAAGGCCGTACGCGCGGCATCCATGGCCACGTTGCCAGCCCCGATGACAGCCACCCTCCTGCCGACCTTGATTGGGGTGGCGTATTGCGGGAACAAATAAGCCTTCATCAGGTTTGTCCTGGTCAGGAACTCGTTGGCCGAATAAATCCCGGTCAGGTTTTCGCCGGGAATATTCATGAAATTGGGAAGGCCTGCCCCTGTCCCGATAAATACGGCCTCATAGCCTTCCTGTTTTAATAGTTCGTCCACCGTGAAAGTCTTGCCGACCACCTGGTTGACCTGGATGTCGACCCCCAGCCTCCGGATGTAGTCTATTTCCTGCCTAACCACTTCCTTGGGCAGACGGAATTCGGGAATACCGTACATAAGCACTCCACCCGGCGTGTGCAGGGCTTCGAAAACCGTGACCTCGTAACCCATTTTGGCCAAATCGCCGGCAGCTGTCAGACCGGCCGGCCCCGATCCTATGACGGCAACCTTTTTATTCTTGGGAACCGGCCTTTCAGGCTGAGGCACCCCGGTCGCCCTTTCCCAGTCGGCCACGAACCTTTCCAGTCGCCCAATCGCCACCGGTTCGCCTTTTTTCCCGAGGATACAACGGGCTTCGCACTGGGTTTCCTGCGGGCAAACCCGCCCGCAGACTGCCGGCAGGTTGTTTTTTCCCTTTAAAATCATGGCCGACCTTTTCAGGTCTCCCTCTTTCAAGGCTTGAATGAAGCCTGGTATGTCAACTTCCACCGGACAACCCTTCACGCATTGGGGGTTCTTGCAGTTAAGGCATCTAGCCGCCTCTTCTGCCGCCATCTCCGGGGTATATCCTAGCGCCACTTCATGGAAGTTTCCTTTCCTGATCTGCGGGTCCTGGGCAGGCATCCCCACTCTCCCTTTTTTCATTTGCCTTCACCTCCGCACCTGCACATCTCCAAGGCTTGCTGCTCCTTATCCTTAAAGAATGCCGCCCTCTTCATGGCCAGATCAAAGTCCACCAGATGCCCGTCGAATTCCGGCCCGTCCACGCAGGCGAACCTGGTCTGTTGGCCCACGGCCACCCGGCAGGCGCCGCACATCCCCGTCCCGTCAACCATGATGGGATTCATGCTAACGATGGTGGGAACGCCGTAAGGCCTGGTAGTCTCGGCCACCACCTTCATCATGATCATCGGCCCAATCGCCCACACGCGCATGACCTGCTCCGCATCCAGTATTTCCTTTAAGACATCGGAAACAAAACCCTTCCTTCCTTCGCTGCCGTCATCGGTAGCAATGAAAAGCCGGTCGCTGACCTCCGCCATTTTTTCCCTCCAGAACAGGAGGCTGGAATTGCGGGCGCCAATGATGGACAGCACGCGGTTTCCCGCTTTCTTGAGGTCACGGGCGATGGGATATACCGGGGCTATCCCTACACCACCTCCAACGCAAACCACTGTTCCATACTTCTCGATTTCTGAAGGAAGTCCCAGAGGCCCTACCAGGTCCAGGATCGTATCGCCGGCCCGGCACCCGGCCAGTTCGCGGGTGGAATATCCCACCTCCTGGAAAATGATGGTCAGGGTTCCCTTCTCTCTGGAGTAATCGGCGATGGTCAACGGGATTCTTTCCGCCTCTTCTTTCAGCCTGAGGATGATAAACTGCCCTGACTTCGCCTTGCGAGCAATTCGGGGAGCCTCAACTTCGAGCAAATGCAGGTTTGTTCCCAGGGGCTCCTTGTGTAGAATTTTGTACAACGCTTTTACCTCCTCCGTAGATTGTGATTTGTAGAACTTACGGCGCTGCGGGCTATTAGGCTGACACCTACAGCATTGTCGCTGCAAAACCGCGCTTCCGGAAAAAACAGGCGGGCACCCACGGACCGTTGTTCCAGCCTCCGCCGCAAATACGAGCGCAGGAACCCGTTCGCGGCAACACCGCCCACCAGCAGCACCTCTTTTCTGCCAGTTTCGGTTATGGCTCGGCGGGTCACCTTTTCCACTGCCGCCGCGATGCAGCGTTCCACGCCTCTGGCCACCAGGGGCGGCGGTATGCCTTTTTTCAATAAGGCCCGGGCCTTGGTTTCCGCCCCGGAAAAGCTCATTTCCAGGCCCCTGGCAAATGAAGGTATCACTACCCGGGCACGTTCCTGTTCCGAATAATGCTCGCTTTCCATAGCAAGTCTCTCCAGCGCCGGTCCGCAGGGGAAAGAAAGCCCTATGGCCGTTCCCACCCTGTCGATCAGCTGGCCAGCCTGGATGTCCGAAGACCATCCCAGGACTTTCAGCTCAAAACACAGGGGGCGTTCTTGCTTTCTGTCCGCCAGCAGCAGTTCGGTTGTGCCTCCGGACAGATGCACTACCAGGCAGCCTGTCAAGTCCTCCTGTTGGATCGACCACAAACCGGCCAATAAATGCCCCTCCTGGTGCGAGGTTAAAACCAATGGCACCTGAAGCAGGGCCGAAACGCTCCCGGCGAGAACAGTGCCGGCCCTGAACACCGGCATATATGAACCCTCCTGCGGGCGGGGCCTGCTGCTCGCCGCCACAGACAGGATTTCGCGGCCGTTGATTCTGGCGAATATTTCTTTCATCAACTCCGGTATGTGTTGCAAATGATAAAAGAGGGCCTTAGACTGCTGCAGCCCTCGTTCTCCCTCGGAAACCGGAAGCGGTTTTCTCCTGTCTTCAAGAAGACCACCTTGTTCATCGACCACAGCCAAAGAAGTGGTATAATTGCTGGTATCAATACCCAAAAACACGATAAACCTGCTATCTCCCTTCCGGGACTGGATCTTCGCCGCTGTTTTTGATCACGCTGCCCAGGATGCCGTTGACGAAACGGGCCGACTCATCGCCGCCGTATTTTTTCGCCAGCTCAACCGCTTCGTTGATGGCCACGGCTTTGGGGACATTCGATGAAAAAAGCATTTCAAAGAGGGCTATGCGCATAATGTTCCGGTCAACAGCTGCCATTCTCTCCAGGTTCCATTCTTTTGCGTTCTGGCGAATGATCCGGTCTATGGCCCCCTGTTTAAAGAGTACCCCTTCCACCAGCAGCCTGCTGAATTCACGGGCGCTCTCGGCCGTTTGCTCTTCTTCCCACAGTTGCTCCAGCAGGGCAAAAGGATCGTTTTTTCCAAGGTCGCGGGCAAACAGAGCTTTTAAAGCCTGTTCCCGTGCGGCGCGTCTTTTCAAACAAACTGCCCCCTCTTTGCGGCCGTCGCCATTTCCATATAGCTATTTTTCTTTAAAAAAATGCTCGATCATTTCTCGCAGGTTTTCATTGTCATCCACGCGTTTGCCGATAATATATCCCACATAAATGCAGGCGGCAATAAAAATGGTCTGCAAAAACCCGATCACCATCACCAGGATGCCAAAAAGCAAGCCGGTGAGAGCGCCGAAAAACTTACCGCGGTGGTTATGCAGCAGTTCGGTCAGCAATTCCCTCCACATGGCCGCTGCTCCCTCCTATTCCACCCGGCTCCTGGTTTCCCAGGCAATTTTATTTACCGTCACCTTGATTTCGCAAACGTTCACCCCCGCCGTTTTGGCCAGGTACTCCTTGACTTTCTTCTGCAGGTCTTCGGTCATCTGGGGAATATTGACATCCGGCAGCACCTGGATTCGCAGCCAGATATAAAGCCCGCCTTCCGTGCTTCTCAGCAGCGCTTTGACTTCCCTGATCCCCTGCACGCTCTTGCTCGCCTTGATGATCAGGTCGTCCAGCGCCGCCAGGGTAATCCTGACCTGCCCAAGCTGGGTTTCATGAACAATGGTTTGTTGTTCAGGCCTGGCTCGAAAGCTGCTCACAAAAAGGGTGAAAGCAATTAAGAACAGCGCTGCCCCCGACAAACCCATCACCCAGCGGTTTGTCATGAACAACAGGTAGTTCTGGACGAACAGCAAGGGACTTGTCCAGCCCAACGACAAAACAACCAACAGCACGGCTGCCGCCATGTAGCCGAACGACATCACCCCAATAATGATCTTGTCCAGCGTCCGGTGCATGGAATACCTCCTTATACAAAAATCTTATTTCACGCGGGGGTGTTCCTCCTCTTTAGGTTCGTGGGGCAGAGCCACTCCCTGCACATGAACGTTCACTTCCACCACGGAAAGCCCGGTCATGGTTTCAATGGCCTTTTTAACGCTTCGCTGTATTTCGCCGGCAACCTCCGGAATACGGGCGCCAAACTCAATAATGACAAAAATATCAACTGCGGCTTCCTTTTCGCCGACTTCCACCTTGACTCCCTTGGAGGGGTTTTTCTTGCCTACAAATTCCGTAATGCCTCCCACAATGCCACCGCTCATCCCGGCCACGCCCTTGACTTCCGAAGCGGCCAAACCGGCGATGATTGCCACCACTTCGTCCGCTATTCTTATCGAACCGCCTTCTTCAGGACTTGCATGGCCGCCTGAATCGACAGCGGGCATCATTTTTTCCGTCCGGTCTTTTTCCATTCAGAATACCTCCTCGTATTCGCAAATATTATATCAGATTACAATAAAACTAACAAACAAAACTCCAGGCCATCTAACTCCCAGGCTAAGGCGCCTTGGGAACAATCACCACATCTTCTTCCCTGCAGCCGGAAACCCTCATCACAATGTCGCTGATGCGGGCGATCTCGTCCGGGCGCAGCCCGCCGGATGAAACTATCACCATGACCGCTTCCTGCTGGATCACTGCCACGGCATGTTGAAAACCTTTGGCCACAAGAGCGTTTTCAATTTTTGACTCCTTTTCCAGGTTGTCCGAAATCCTGATCAGCTTGTTCTGCGCTTCCAATCTCGTCTGGGCCGAAGAATTGGGATTGTTCACTATTTCGCGCAATATCTCGATCTGCTCCCCGCGGGTCCGTTCCCGCTCAATCCTGTACTCGCTGAAAAAACCGTCCCCCGCTTTGGCGGGGTCTTGGGATACAATGGCCGCAGCAGGTCCGGGGCCAGTGCCCTGGTCGGAAGCCTGCCTCTCCTCCTTCCCTGCCAGGGCCTGCGTTCCCTGATGGCTTTTCCATCCCGCCACCGCCAACCAGGCCGTTGAAACAAATAATAAGGCCAGGCCAAACGCCAGCATGCTCTTGAATCGAATAAATACTGTCTTCATCTCCGCTTGACTCACCTGCTTTCCTTTGGTAATACCAGCACGCGATGGGCCGGCAGATCGAGAAGGGCCATCGCCGCTCGCAGCAGTTTAGCTTTCACCTCACTGTCCCGGGCTCCTTCCGCCACGACGAGCACTCCTCTCACCCTCGGCCCCAATTCTTTGGCGACCAGCGCAGTCCCTCCTCCCTGGGCAAATACGACCTCCGTTTTTTGGTTTAAGGTGGTGGTGGTCCTTGTTCCACCGGTCGTATCCTTCTCCTCGATGGTCGAACTGTCTTTGGTCACATTCCGGACGAAATCTCGTTCGTACCCTGCCTCCAGGGTTAACGAAACCGCCACCTGGCCCGCCCCCTCAACCTGCCCCAGGATCTGGCCGACCTGCAGGGCTAAATGGTTCTCGATGCCGGCCAGATTAGAGAAGGTGCTCTCCTGCTTCTCCTGAGACCTGGCAGGGATTGTCTCAGCCTGCCTCGGGCCCGATAGGAGCCCCGGGACAACGAGCATGGCCACACCCAGCAGCACCATCACGGCTATTCCCCACACGCCGAATTTGCCTTTGGGGTCCAAAATGGTTTTATACAATTGATTCATACCAACACCTCTTTTAATCTGCCAGGTCACCCCTGGAAAACCACCCTTATTTTCTCTTCCGGCAGCTCAAAATAACGGCCAAGCATGTTTTTGATGTCTTTTGCTATTCTTGTTTTTTCCTCCTCCTGTTCATTGGGAAAAGCCCCCTGTTTTCCCGAACCGGGCTTTCCAGGGCTGCCGGCAGGATCGCCTGCGGCGTTACCGGCGCCGATTTTTACCGGTTCAACACTCCGGGCCCCGGAATTCTTTTCTCTTCCGCTTTCACACCAGACCGTCACCAAAACATTTTTTATTCTCCTCACGTCGTCCGGCACACCCTCCCCTCCCAGCTCAACCCTGGCCCGGACTTCTCCGACGCCGCTAATCAGCCTGATGAGGGCTTCCATTTGCATTTCCATCCGGCGGCCGTATTCCTGCCTCAAGAGGCTGCGGTTGGTTGCGGCCAGCTTGGCGCTTTTTTCCAGATATGAAATATTTCCTGCCACGGCGGTTTCCCCCTGCCAGGCCATAACTTCAAATTCCTGTCTATGAAACACAATGCCCAAAAGCGGATTTAAAACGGAAACCAGCACAAACAGTCCCATCACCATTTTGATATATGCGCTCATCTTGCCCGACGGCAAAAGAAGGTCCAGAACAGCCGCCAACAGCACAAGCAATGCAATGTTTCTGACCGTCTCCTTCAGGACTTCCATCCCCAACACCTACCTGAGCATTACCGCAAAGTTTGCCGTTCCCACCACCACCACGATGGCCATAAAAAACATGAGCGCCGCGCTGGCTACGGCAGCAAACACCAGAAACAGGCTGCCGGCCATGTCTTCCAGGGCGTCGGCTACAAGAGCGTCACCCAGCGGCTGAAGCATCGCCGCCGCCAGCCGGTAAATCAAGGCAACGGCTATTATCTTTATAACCGGGAACAGGACAATCGCTCCCAGCACAAGAACCCCGCCAAGCCCGATCGCGTTCTTAAGCAACAGCGAACCGCCGACTACGGCTTCCAGGGCATCCGCGAACATGCTGCCGGCTACCGGGACAAAAGCGCCCGTCATGAATTTCGCCGTTCTCAAACCCACCCCGTCGATTACCGCTCCGGCCACTCCCTGGACGGTGGTGGCACCAATGAACAGGGTTAGCCCAAGCCCGATTCCCGCTTTGGCCAGTTGCCTGATCAGGTTGGCAAGGCGCGTCACCTTGAACCGGTCGGAAATGCTGTTCACAATAGAGAGCAAGGCCGTAAGATAAATGAGCGGGAAGATCACTCCCTGGATAAAGACCCCGATCAGGCCTAAAAACACCATCAGGAAGGGATGAAGCAAGGTCGTACTGGTCACCCCCCCCACGGCGACTAGCAATGCAAACAGCACGGGGAGCAAAAGCTTCATGAAATTCACCATTCTATTTACGGAATCCAGCCCGGTTTTTACCGCCAGGTTGAAAGAACCCAGGGCAATGACAATCAGTGCTGCCAGACATACGAATCCGGCAAGCCTGGCGACCGTCCCTCCTTCAAACGCAGCCTGGAGGTTGGTTAGTATCGAACACACCACCGCAATGATCAACAGCTTCCCCAACAGGGTCAAATTGGCCGTCAGCTCAAAGGCCAAAATCCTCATTAGCTGGCCGACAGCTTCCTTAGGAGAAAAATCCAGCTCTCCCTTTTTGAAGGACTCGATCATTTTAGCCAGCGAAAGGTCCGGCAGGTACGAACCGACTTCCCTGTCAACCTGGTTAATGAATTCCTCCAGTTCGTGCAAATCGAGGGCCTCTTTTTGCTTATCCACAGCCGTCTCCAGGCTTTGGGCGGCCTTTCCCCGCCCTTGGTCTGCCGAAGAACCTTCCGCCGAACCTGCCGGCAATACAAGCAGCATCAATATGGCGACTAATCCCGGCAGTTTTTTCACTCTTCCTACCCCTCCTATGGAACCAATCTCAAAACCGACTCAAGTATGGCCACCATTATCGGCAGCGCCAGCACCAGCACCAGCACTTTCGCCGCAAACTCAATTTTGACGGCTGTGGAGCTCTCTCCGGCATCTTTGCAGACCTGCGCCCCGAATTCGGCTATATAGGCTATGCCGATGATTTTCAACAAGGCGGTCAAATAGAACATGTTTACATTCGCATAAGAGGCCAGCTCCCGCAAAACCTCAATCACCGCTCCGACCCTGCTTAAAGCAAAAATGAATAAAATTATGCCGGTGGCCAGGCTTGCCAGAACGGCCACCTCTCTGTTGCGTTCCCTGACGAATACCGCCAGGACTGTGCCCAAGAGGCCTATGCCGACAACCTGGAATATTTCCATTTTGCACCTCTAAGAAAGGAAAAATACGCTCTTGACCTTGCTCAACAGTTCGGCCAAAAGCTGCACCACCATGATTAATGCTATGGAGACCCCGGCCAGCGTCGCGATAAAGGAGTATTCCTCTTTTCCCGCCTGTTTTAGAACGGTATGAAAAATAGAGGTCAGGATACCGATTCCGGCGATTTGAAAGATCAACTCAATGTTCATGGTCTTTTTCATTTCCCTTCCAATGATTGTCAAATCAACACCAGCACAATCGCCGCGCCCAGGCAAAAGCCAAGATACCGCCACATCTTTTCGTATCTCTCTCTGGCCAGGCAGGCCTCCTTTTCAGCCATGCTGAGCTGTTCTCTGGCCAGGGCGATATTCTTTAGCTGCTCGTTTTTCGCCGAATTGCCCAAACCATGTCCAAAGTTCCTCAATATGCTTATGTCTTCCTGGCTTAGAACAACACTCTGTGCGAGCCTTTTGACCCCTTCTTCCCACGCTTCGCCCGCGGTAACCCCTTTATGGAGACGAAAGGCCTGCGCGGCCTGAGAAAACACCAGGCTGCTTTCGCGGCCGAGCTTCTCTCCAACCCTGGCCAGGGCCAGGGGGAGCGGTGTGGATCCGTAACTGATTTCCGCCTCCAGGAGATTCAACCCGTTTTGCAGGCTTCGCAAAACCTGAGCTCTAAGGCGGAAGCTGCGGGCAATCGACAGCCCACAGTAGCCGCAGCCCCCGATCACCAACAGCGCCCCGATGACTCTGACCATCTCATTTCATCCTCTCCAGGGTTTTGCCGGCATGAATGCTTTCCAGGGTCCCGGCTCCTCTTCGTCTGCTTAATACAACAAGGCGCTCGAAAAAACCGTCCCTTAGCAGGTCTTTCAAGACTGGCCTAGCAAGCACATCTTCCTTTCCGCTCCCGTGAACTGTCGCTATCACTGACACCCCCGCCCGCATTGATTCATAAAGGGCCAGAACATCTTCCTGTTTCCCAATTTCGTCGGTAGCGATAACGCCTGGAGACATCGCCCTGATCAGCATCATCATCCCCTGGGCCTTGGGACAAGCGTCCAACACATCGGTACGCAAGCCAATGTCAAACTGCGGTTCCCCCAGGTACATCCCGGCGATTTCCGACCTTTCATCCACCAGGCCGACGTTTGTCCCGCCGAATCCCAACCTTTCCACCCCATTGCTCAGCTGCCTGACCATATCCCGGAGCAACGTGGTCTTGCCGCACCTGGGTGGGGAAACGATCAGGGTGTTATACACCCCGCCTTTCTCGACCACAAACGGCATAATCCCATCGGAGCAACCGCGGATCTCCCGGCCGACGCGGTAATTGAACCCGGAAATGTCTTTTAAGGTTTTAATTTCGCCTTTCTCCAGCACCGCCCGGCCGGCAAGGCCGACACGATGACCGCCGGGTATGGTGAGGTAACCGTTTTTAAACTCGTCTTCCCAGGCATATAGCGAACTTTGACTCAGGACCTCCAGGTTCCTTTCCAGTTCCTGTCGGGTAATGGGTACGCCCGTCCGGAGATGCGGGGTCAGCCTGTGCTCGTTGTTCACAGTTGCTTCCTTTTCCCCCATCCGGATCAGCACCGGTCTTCCGATCCGCAGCCTTATTTCCTCCACCTGAGAGAGCAAATCGCCAAGGGCTTCCTTCAGCATATGCCGCAAGCCGGGAGTCATGGCTTGAAGCCACGTCGGGAAAGCCCTTGTGCCGTCATTATCCCGGTGCGTCATTGCCGGAGATGGTTCGATCCGCTGACCAGCGGCCGCTGTCACGCCAATAAGTCCGCTGGTCCTGTGGTTGATGACCGTTTTGGGCATAGAACTCCTTTTCTAAACAGCGCCAATTTATTGCGCCAGTCTTTTCTCGAGCAATAATATGTATATTGTCCCGTTCATTCTTTTATGCCAGCCGGGTACGGCGTCTGGAGGAAGCGAAAAGTCGCCCTGGGCCCCTGCCTCCGCGAAATAGCGCATAATTCCCCCGGCAGCAAATAAAGCCCTGCCAGGCAGGGCTTTATTTGCTGCGTTATTTGCTGTGTCCATTATGCTGTTTTTTATATTTTGCGGCGGATGCAACCGCAGGCCGCTCATTCCTCTTTTTCCATCAGCGCCTGTTGATCGTTGACATAAACAACCTCATCACAGTTTGGACATGTCACCTCGATCACATCCTCATCCTCAAGGATGCCGGCATCAAACCTCACCATATCGTGACACTTGGGACACTCGACTTCGATGTAGCCGTCTTCTTCCTCATCTTCGTCGTATTCGTCCTCTTCTTCCTTGTCCTCGTCAGGGTATTCGTCTTCCCCGTAAATCTCACTTTCCAGTTCGCCAAGGTCTTCATCTATCGCTTCAACATAATCGCTCAACTCGTCCTGCTGCCCGGCCAAATCTTCGATCTCTTCCACCACATCGTTAAAAAATTCCATCATGGCAAAAAACATCTTGCCCTCCCTGGACTCCCTGTCAAGGTCGAGCCCTTCGGCCAGCCCCTGAAGATAGGCCACCTTCTCTCGCAAATTGCTCACTTCATTTCCTCCTCATCTTTAACATTACGACCATAGTATCTCATATTGTCAGGCAGGCTAAACATCGCCGGCACTCGACTTCAAGCCCGGCTTACATAGTTGCCGGTACGGGTGTCAATGACCAGGACATCACCCTCATTGACAAAAAACGGCACTATAACCACCAGGCCGGTTTCCAGGGTGGCCGGTTTGCCGCCGCCGGAAGCGGTGTCGCCCTTGATTCCAGGTTCGGTGGCCGTTACCCTGAGTTCTACCTGCTTCGGCAAATCAACGCCAATTACCTGCCCCTGGTAGAAAAGAATGCCTGTAGTCATGTTCTCTTTTAAATACTTGGGGGCATCTTCCAGCAGTGCTTCCGGAAGCGACACCTGCTCGTACGTTTCCGTATCCATAAACACCCACTGGTCGCCATCCTTGTAAAGATACTGCATTTCCTTGCGTTCAATGTGCGCCTTGGGGAACTTTTCCCCGGGGCGGAAGGTCCGTTCCACAATGGCCCCGCTCTTTATGTTCTTCAGCTTGCAGCGCACAAAGGCAGCCCCTTTGCCCGGTTTTACATGCTGAAAATCCAGGAGCTGGACGACTTCCCCTTCCAATTCAAAAGTTAGCCCTGTTCTAAAATCCGTGGTAGAAATCATACTGAACCCCCAATCCCATTGTTGTCGCCTGATTATCGTCAAAAATGCTCAAGCGTCTATTGGTCAATGATCATATCAGCCAAACCCTTTGGAGATCTGGTTAAAATCCTGCATCCGCCGGGAGTCACGGCAACGACATCTTCAATCCTGACCCCGCCCCAGCCCGGCAAATATAAGCCTGGTTCCACGGTTACAACCATTCCTGGCTCCAGCACGGTTTCATCAAGCGGCGACAGCCTTGGCCCCTCATGAACGTCCAAACCCAATCCGTGACCCAGGCCGTGACCGAAATTGTCGCCGTAACCGGCCTCGGAAATAATGTCGCGGGCCACCTTGTCCACATCGGACGCTTTCAGCCCCGGCTTGACGCTGTTTATGGCAGCAGTTTGGGCCTTAAGCACCAGCTCGTATATGCTCCGCTGGCGTTCATCCGGCATTCCTATCACCAGGGTTCTGGTAATGTCTGAACAATACCCGTCGTAGACCGCCCCAAAATCCACGGTGACAAGATCGCCGCGGGCAATGACCTTGTCTGTTGCCGTCCCATGCGGCAGCGAAGAGCGCTGGCCTGATGCTACGATGATATCAAAGGCGTTTCGTTCAGAACCCAAGCGGCGCATAAAAAACTCGACTTCCAACGCCACTTCTTTTTCCGTCTGGCCCGGGGATATAAAATCCTTCAAATGCAAAAACGTCCTGTCAGCTATCTCGATCGCCTTGCCGATGCGTTCCAGCTCTCTGGCCGACTTTATCCTGCGCCAGGCGGCGATAGGGTCGCTTACCGGCACGAATACTGCACCGGGTACGCATCTTTGGTATTCTTCAAACATGTTCAGGGTCGTCGTCTCTTTTTCAATCCCTACCCTTCTCAGCCCGCAGGAGTCGATCAGTTCCCGCAAAGTCCCCATTTGCTCACCAAGACCTTGTCGGACCACCCTGAAACCCTGCGCTTGGGCGGTTGCCTGCTCCAGGTAGCGAAAATCCGTTACCAGAATATCCTCCTGTTCCGTTAACAGGAGATACCCGCTGCTGCCGGTAAACCCGCTCAGATAACGTCGATTGGTCGGCTTGGCTATGATGAGGGCATCCAGTTCCTCCTGTTGAAAATCCTCTTTCCAGCGGGAAAAGATCGATTTCAAGCCGTACCTCCTCCCTGCCGCAGGTAATATGCTGCGGCCTGCAACGCCAAACGGTAACCCAACAGGCCAAGCCCGCAAATCTGTCCTTGAACCACATCGGCCAGGAATGATTTGTGGCGAAAGCTCTCCCGTTTATAAATGTTGCTGATATGCACTTCGATGGCAGGTATCCCAACCGCCAGCAGCGCATCGCGTATAGCAATGCTGGTATGGGTGTAGGCGCCGGCATTGATGATGATGTAATCAGCCCGGTGTCTGGCCTTCTGGATCATTTCCACCAGTTCGCCTTCGTGGTTGGACTGAAAGAAATCGATCCGGAGGCCCAGTTCGCCCGCCTCTTTGGCCAAGTCCTGGTGCAGCTCGTCCAGGGGAACGCAGCCGTAATAACTCTCTTCCCTGGCGCCCAGCAAATTAAGGTTAGGCCCCTGAATTACCAACACCGTTTTCATCTGCGTCACCCGCCGATTCGTTGTTGGGCATGATTGCCGCGGAAAATTTCTTCCTGAATTTTACCATAAAGCGCTGCCGTTTCCTAGACATTTTTAAGATCCGCTTATGCTCAGGTTCCTTACCCGAATGCTGGGCGCCCCCTTGCCGATAAAAAACCTGATGTCGCTGGCCACTCCGTCAATGTCCAGTAGCATTTCCCTGAGATTGCCGGCTATAGCCACGCCTTTGACCGGCGCGGTGCGTTCGCCGCCTTCAATCAGGAATCCTGCCGCCCCCAGGGAAAAATCGCCGGAAACCGGATTGGCTGTGTGCATGCCCAGGACATCGGTAACATACAACCCGCGCTGCAGGTCTTTGACAAGTTCTTCCGGTGAAACCTCCCCGGCTTGTATATAAAAATTGGTGATGCCGATCTCAGGCGTGTTCCTGTACGAAACGCGCGTACTGTTTCCCGTCGGTTCAGCCCCGAACCTTTTCGCCGTGTAAGTGCTGTGTAAAAAACCCGAGAGCCCGCCTTCGTCTACCAGTACAGTCCTGGCGGTCGGAACCCCTTCCCCGTCAAACGGCGCCGAACCCAATCTGCCGGCCATTGTGCCATCGTCAACAATCGTCACCACGGGACTGGCCACCATCCTGCCTTCAAGCCCCTGCAAAAAAGACTTGCCTTTCAAAACCGCCTCCGCAGAAAAGGCTGCCTGTAGAACGCCAAGAAAGCTGCACGTCGTGTAAGGGTCCAGAACCACCGGCATCCTGCCTGAAGGAACAGTCTTGGCTCCCAGCAGGCGAACCGCTTTTTCAGCGGCCTCCCGGCCGATTTTCACGGGATCGAGACCATGATAATTCAAGCTGTACTGCAGGCCAAAGCCGGTCTGGCTGTCCTGATTTTCACTCGCCACCACCATGGCGTAGCCGCCACAGTATGACCCGCGGTAGCTACCGGCCAGCCCTCGGCTGTTGAGTATAACCACACGGTATTTGGCCTCATGATACGCCGCCTTTTCCGTAATTGTCACCCGCCGGTCGTGGCTGCGGGCAGCCGCTTCAATGTCCTTGGCCAGTTCGATTTTATTTTCCAGCGGCAGTTGAAAAGTTGACTCATCATAGATGTCCGGACTGGGATATGAGTTCGGAGGATCCGGCAGAACCAGATTTTCGTCCGGGTGTGCCACTCTCGAATTGTGCAGGGCTTTCTCTACTACGCTTTCCAGGGCTTGAGGCGAAAGGTCCGAAGAGCAGGCAAAACCCAGTCTTCCTCCGGCAATCACCCTCACCCCGAGACCCCGCTCACGGGCCAGCTTCATATTCTCTACCTGTTTTTCAGCCACTTCGACAGTCAGTTCTTCCGAATCCAGCAAAAAAACCTCGGCCTCGATATTCGCCTGCCGGCAGGCCCTGGCTAAAACTTTTTCCGCTACTGCCTGCAACAAGTCGTCGGTCATTGTCCGTCACCTTTTCCTTCATACTTGCATATATCTTCCAACGGGCATTCCCTGCAAGCTGGCTTTGTAGCCCGGCAGAGACGATTGCCGAGACAGTCCAGCAGGGCGTGATACTCATTGTACAATTGAACGTCAGCCGGCAGGTGGCGCATAAAAAAAGCCTGCATTTCCGCATACCCGGCGTTCTCCCGAAAATATCCGAGCCGGTGGAAAATGCGCCTGGTATAGGCATCAATCACAAAAATCGGCTGTTTGCTGGCGTAAAGGATGATCGAATCTGCCGTTTCTTCCCCTATCCCGTAAACCTTCATGAGTTCATCGCGCAGTCTTTTTAACGGCAGACCCAGCAGCTTATCCAGGTCCCCATCAAACCTCTCGTCCACCATGGAAGCAAAGGCCTTTAATTTTTTTGCTTTTGTCTTGTAATAACGGGCCGGCCGGACCAATTCTTCCAAATCTCCGTCCGGTACCTCAAGAAGCCCCATGAGGTCAATAAGCCCTTTTTCCCGCAGGTTTTGCAAGGCAGCCGCGGTGTTCTTCCATGAAACGTTCTGGACCAGAATGGCCCCCAGGATCATTTCCAGGTTGCTGTCGGCCGGCCACCAGTGACGCGGTCCGAATTTCCCCAGCAGGCGCTTGAATATATTCATCAACTCCTCCGTCAAACCACTCTGTCCGCTACTCATAATTTCTCTCCCATATGCCCTTCTACAATTTTTCTACAATCTACGGATTCGACCTTTCGGGCGGCCGTCGCCCCTCCCGCCCACAATGAGCTCCTTTACGGCCAGGGTGGGCTGAGCATCAGCAACAGGTACTCCTTGCCCGTCTTTTCCGCATATGCCGATGGAAAATCCCCAGTCCTTTCCAACCATCTCCACCAGCTGCAAGGTTTCAGGCCCGTTGCCGGTTAGGGTAGCACCCCTCACCGGGCAGACGGCTTCGCCGTCCCGGATCAGGTAAGCCTCAGCGACATCAAACACATAGTCCCCATTGGTGGTGTTGACCTGACCGCCGCCCATGGCCATAACCAGCAGCCCTTCTTTGGTCTCCCTGACAATCTTTTCCGGATCTGTTTTCCCCGGGGCGATGCATGTGTTGCGCATGCGTGGAAGAGGCCGGTGGTGGTATGACTCGCGCCTCCCGTTCCCAGTAGACTCGCGGCCTTCTCGGCGGGCAGTCTGATAATCGTACAAATACTCCTCCAGAATACCGTTTCTGATCATCACCGTCTTTTGGGCCGGACACCCTTCGTCATCATAACGGATCGAACCGTATTTTCCGGGGAGCAGGCCGTCGTCAACCACCGTTACCAGGGGTGAGGCCACCTGTTTTCCCTTTTTCCCGGCATAAAGGGAAAGCCCTTTTTGCACCAGGTCCGCTTCCAAACCATGACCGCAAGCCTCATGAATCATCGTTCCTCCCGCTTGGCCTGAAATTACCACCGGCATTTTCCCCACCGGGGCAGGACCAGCCGACAGCATTAAAATAGCCCTCCGGGCTGCCTTTTCGCCTATTTCGGCCGGGTCGTGTTCTGTGAACAATTCAAAACCGGTCGTGCCGCCAACCGAAAAATATCCGGTCTGGACAACCCCTTCGTCGGAAGCAACGGCGTTCACCGACAACCGGGTCCTAATCCGCAGGTCCTCAACATACACCCCATCCGAATTGGCAATAACCACCTGCTGGCGGACATCACCGTATCCGACAGACACCTGTCGGATCCTTGGATCGACACGCCGCGCCGCCTCGCTGGCTTCCAGGACCCTGCGGGCCTTAACCTCCATATTGACTTCGCCGGGAGGAACCTCGATTTTAAACCCGGCCTTGGCCCTGGGGGTAAAGAACCTGATTTCCCTTTCCCCCTGCCCTGCCTTCCGGGCTGCTTTTCCGGCCATCTCCGCCGCCTCCAGCAGCCTGTCCAGGCCCAGATCATTGGTAAAGGCGTACGACGTGCTCTCACCGCAGAGCACGCGTATGCCGGCTCCTTCGTCGATCCCGGAACTTATCCGCTCGATCCGGTTCTCTTCGCAACCGATGGCCGATGTCTCTTTATGCTCCCAGAACAGCTCGGCAAAGTCAGCCCCGTAGCCAAGGGCTTTTTTCAACACTTCCAGCACCGTTCTTTTATCCATGTTCCGCCTCCGGTGTTTAGTCTGGTCAAAATGCTTCCATAATATCACACCAGCATTGCATCGCCTGTTCCGTTTCATTCCAGATGGTGAGGATTTTTGCTCACCTGCTCTACAGCCTTGATGACTTCCGTGAGCACCGTCGTCCGCTGCTGCTGGGAAAGCATCTTGGCCCTGGTGTACACCGAACCGTGCTTGCTTACGGCGTAAAACGGTTGGAGCCGGTTTAGAGCCAGACAGGCAATGTCATAACGGCATTGTTCGCAGTTGCAAACCTCGGGCTTTTGGGCCAGCACTTCGTCCAACGCCTCCCATACCCAAATCAGTGTATAATTCACCAGTTCCAATGAGATTCACTCCTTTTCCTTTGATTCTCGTTCCGCTGCTCATTATTCTGGTTGCGCGGCCGGTGCCTGGCCTTCATCCGGCGTGCGCGCCGGTCAGGAAGACAATGATAAAGCCAAGGGCCAGAAACGGTCCAAAAGCAATACTGTCATTCTTCTTTTTCTTCCCTGCCGCCAACAGGGCCATGCCAGCGATGCTCCCGCCGGCCGCGGCAATAAAGAGGGCATAAATGACACCCGGCATACCGAGCCAAAATCCAATGGCCGACAGCAGTTTAACATCACCGCCGCCCACTCCCCCGCGGCTCAAAACAGCGGCTGAAAACAGCACGAGAAACCCCGCTCCCATTCCTGTCAGCCGGCTGGCAAGGCTCAAATCCCCGACAATAAAATGATAAATGGCCCCTGCCAGCAAAACGGCCGCCACAAGCATGTTCGGGATCAGGCGCGACCTGAGGTCAATGCTGGCAATCAACAAGAACAACGAAAACATCATTGCCCCGGCCACCCCGCGGATCGTTGGCCCCAGCCAAATGACAATGGCCAGCCACCCTGCAGCATTGGCCAGGAAAAAAACGCCTTTCATCTTACGAACCGATCCCGCGGGCAAAACTTTCCCTGTCAGTACAGTACTGCAGCGCTGTCTCCATGCTTATCTGGCCCGTCTTTACAAGCTCTTTCAAGGACATATCCATCGTCACCATCCCCCACCGGCCGCCTGTTTGCATTGCATTGTATATCTGGTGGGTTTTCCCCTCCCGGATCAGGCTGCGTATTGCGGAAGTTGCTATGAGGACCTCGGCTGCCAGTACCCTCCCGCTGCCGGTTTTACAGGGCAGAAGCTGCTGAGCGATCACCCCCTGGAGAGTGGCAGCAAGCTGGACTTTGATCTGTTCCTGCTGGCTGGCCGGAAACACTTCGATAATGCGCTCCACCGTTTTGACCGCACTGCTGGTGAGCATGGTGGCAAAAACCAGGTGACCCGTTTCTGCAGCCGTAATCGAAGTGTATATCGTCTCCACATCCCGCATGTCACCGACCGCGATCACGTCCGGGTCCTGACGGAGCGACGCTTGCAGGGCGGCGGCCATCGAATGTGTATCGCTCCCGATTTCCCGCTGTTCCACAATGCTTTTTTTGTGCTGGTGGAGGTACTCGATCGGGTCCTCAATCGTTATGATGTGGCAGGCCCGTTCCCGGTTGATCTGGTCAATGAGCCCGGCCAGAGTTGTGGACTTGCCGCTGCCCGTCGGACCAACAACCAGCACCAGCCCCTGTTTCTTATCCGCCAAGCCGGCAGCAGCGGGAGGCAGGCCAAGCGAATGGAGGGACGGCACGGCATAAGGCACCACCCTTATGGCCAGAGTCGCGCATCCTCTCTGCCGGTAAGAACTTATCCTGAACCTTCCCACCCCCGGCAGCGAGTATGAAAAGTCCAGCTCGCCTTTGTGCTGCCAGATTTCGAACTGCTCATCGGTCATCAAGGCCCTGACCGCCCCCAGGGTATCCGCCTGGGTCAACGGCCAACTCATATCGTCGTCTGCTTCCAGCTTTACCAGCGTGCCGTTTATTCTAAACACCGGCGAGGTCCCCACCGTCAGGTGAATATCAGAAGCATCCATTGCCAGCGCTTTTTTCAATAACGCCACGACTTCCATCTCTCTTTGGCCCCCGTCCGCAAAGTCAGTCTCGTATCAGCTTTCTTGTTTCGACATCCGGCCCGCAAAATCCTTTAACATGCACAAAAGAGCCTTAACCAAGGCTCTCTTTGCTTGATAGTTACTTAATTCTATACCAATCCCCTGATGGTTTCCCCTGATGGTTCAGGCAACCTAAAAAGACTGCGCTTTGCCGGTTCAGGCTTTCCCTTGTTCTTTCTCTTCCGCTCCTTCTTTCCTGCGGTACTCGTCAAGGAAAGCCAGGATCCTGTCGATAATCTCCGGAAAGTCCATATTTGAAGTGTCAATGTAAAAGTCTGCGCACCTGTAAAAATCTTCTCTTTGAGCCAGCAATTCCTTGATGGTCTGGTACATGTCGCCCTTTTTCAACAGCGGCCTGTTATTGCGTCGCCTGACCCGTTCATATATCACTTCGGGAGATGCGGTCAAACAGATGATGACCCCTTTTTCGGCCAGCAAATCCATATTGCTTTTGTCAAGCACCACACCGCCGCCCGTCGCGATCACCACGTTTTCATGCTGGGCAAGCCTGGCCACGGCGAGGTTTTCTTCGGAACGGAACCGGATCTCGCCGTACTTATTGAACAGCTGGCTGATTGTCATCCCGGAGACCTCTTCGATTTCCTGGTCAGTGTCATAAAAGGTTTTATTCAAAAGCGTAGCCAGCCTTTTACCTACCGCGGTTTTGCCGGTTCCCATAAAACCTATTAATACTATATTCGGTTTCATACGTCCACCTGCCCTGTTTGTTGGTTTGATTGTTCCGGCTTTCTTGTCCAACGATAACCTCCCGGATAAAACAATGCGCCTTATTCAGCATTTGGGGAGCCGTTTTCCCTGACCAGGCTTTCCACAGCTCTCATCAGCCGGGTCCAAACGAACTCCTTCTTTTTCAACGGCGGGACAAGAACGGTATAGCAGCCTGACCGGTTGCCGCCCAAAACATCCGTAAAAATCTGGTCCCCCACCGCTATAACCTCTTCGCTGCGAAGATTCATCAGGGCCATGGCCTTACGGTAAGGTTTTTTCAAAGGCTTTAAGGCCGGAGCCACAAACGGTATGTTGTACTGCCTGGCAATGGTCTCCACGCGCCTGGAGGAGGCGTTGCTCAACAAACACACTTTATAATTCAGACGGAGAGCCTCCCTGATCAACGAATCGGCCTCCGGGGTTACTTCCTCTTCCCGCCAAGGGCTGATCGTGTTGTCCAGGTCCAAGACCAGCCCTCTTTTCCCCTGTTTCCAAAAACGGGCCAGATCGATCTCCTTCAGCGAATTAAGCTGGCGTTTCGGTCTAAGGTATCGGATTTTCCGCAAAACGGCCATAACCTCCCCGCAACCAACGGATTATGCTGATGCTGATATTATTTTACCATACTTGGCCTTAATATTATCGCTTTGCTTATTGCCGTTTCTCGTTCACGTCTTATCCTTTGCCAGCCGGACAAAGTTCATATAAGAGGCATTCTGTTTTTTCCTCTTTACCGGTTTTGCTGGCCCCTCCCCAAACGTTCTTTTGATGTATTTTCCGCAGTAGGGGCACTGCCAGTCGGGATTGTTATGGGATGAATACGAATCCTTCCCGCAGTGAGGACAAATCTTTTTGATCATCGCTCATCTTCCTCCGGCCGTTTTGTTCAATAACACATTTTATATTCAATTTTCAATTGATTTTACCTTTAATATATTTGCAAATTATTTCGATATAATTCGACAATATCTTGCTTTATGCGACAGGCGGTGGCAATCGTCTCCAGGCTAACGAAATTATTGTCAGCTCCTGGCAAATGTGTTATATAAAAAATAACAGGTATTTCTAATTCTCCCTTATATAATATAACACAGAGAACAAGGGGTGTTAACACATGGAGGGTATTAATCACAATCAACGTCCTGCCTATTCAAGCCCGGAAGAAAGAACCGACAGCAACGGCATCAGGCAGGCCAGGGGTATGAAAGTCCTTGAGTATTTCGCCGCAATCGCTCCCTACATCAATCTAATAACCGCTGCCGACATAGGAATTTCGGTAATCGCAGGCGACACCTACCTTGCGTATTGTCCAGCGGAAAGACTCGACCTGGGAAGAAAACCGGGAGACAAAATCTCCCCCGGGACAGTCGCTGAAAAATGCATGAAAGAAAAAAAACGGATCATCGTCGAGGTGCCGCAAAAAAAATCCATCTACGGCGTTCCTTATCTTGCCAACGGTCTTCCCATCATGGATGACAACGGTTCAGTCATCGGCTGCATCGTCACCACGGAAACGACTGACGCGCGGGAGTATTTACTCTCATCCGCGAACAACCTGCATTCAGCCTCGGTGCATTTGGCTTCCTTAATCCAGGACCTGACCGCCCAGGCGGAAAAACTGGCGTCAGCTGGGAGAACCCTTGACGAGATTGCCAGCACCACGCTGGAAAAAGTGCAGGACACCGGCCAAATAGTATCATACATCCAGGATATTGCAAAGCAGACCAAACTCCTGGGGTTGAACGCCGCGATCGAAGCGGCCAGAACCGGCGAGGCTGGCCGAGGGTTCGCGGTCGTAGCCGACGAAATAGGAAAGCTGGCCTCATTCAGCGGCGAATCGGCCAGGCAGATAAATGACATCCTGAAGGCGCTTAAGGAAGCAAATTCGCTGCTGGCCGGTCAAAGCAGGGACATGGACAAAGCTGTGCAGCAGCAACTGGCAGTGATTGAAGAAATAGCTTCGGCGAGCCAGGAACTTGCCGCCATGGCGGAGGGGCTGCAAAACCAGGCCGGTTCTCTCTATCAGCAGTCTTAGTAAATCGTGCCGCTCTTATTCAGTTCAAGTCTCTTGCCAGTTTTTCCAGGGCCATCTTTTCTATCCTGGAAACATAAGACCGCGATATCCCCAGCATCCTGGCGATCTCCCGCTGGGTTTTCCGGACGCCATTCAACAGTCCGAACCGGAGCTCAACTACCTTCTTTTCTCGTTTGCCCAGGCGTTTTATTCTTTTCAGCATCTGGTGAAACTCAACTAGAATGATTGTGAATGGATTACCTTCTTAGCACCACTGTTCTCCCTCGTTTAAGAAGTTTTCTGGCTACCGCCGGGTGACAGGGAGCAAGTGGTTTTCTTTCTGCATCTACAACAAATACTTGCATTTCTGTAATCTCTTCTTTCGGAGGTAATGTGGCCTCGCCAATGTTATCCCGGCTTTTTACGTCCGGCATGTGCTTGAGCAGTGGTGATAGAGTTATCGCCCAGCACCTTAACAATGTCCGCGATAGACCTTGTCGCCGGATTTACTTGCTCATAGGTAAGGCCCATTTTAAGGGTCTCGGTTATCTCTTTTGTGGGCTTCATAAGCCTTGACAAAGCGCCTCGCAGGATAGTGCCTGCCTGTTCTCCCTATAAGCCCGCGTTATATAAAAGCCCCAGGGCTGCTGTGGTTTGTTCAATAGAATAACCCAGGCTGTTGGCTACCGGGCCCACATAACGCATGGAATAGCTCAGTTTGTCCAAGGTCGCCTGCGAATTGCCAATGGCCGCCGCAAATACGTTTGTCACCCTACCTGCGTCCTGCGCCTCAAGCCCGAACTGGTTTAGGGTAGCGATAACCGTATCAGTACTGAAGGCAAGGTCACTCTGGGTCGCAGCGGCAAGATCAAGGATTGGTTTTAAAGCCTCGCCCATCTGTTAAGCCTTACACCCGGCTGATGCCATGTAGTACAATTTGCCCATTTCCCGGGCGACTTCCTTCATTCTTTCGAATTCCTCTGCCGTCGCACCGGAAACGCTAGCTGCATTGGCCATGGATTGTTCAAATCGGCTGCTGTTTTTAGGGCAACCGCCCCTGCCCCTACAAGCGGAACTGTGACACCGGCAGTCAAGGTCTTACCAATATTGGTAAATTCCCTGGACACCTTTTGAAGCTCGCCTTGAGCATCCTAAAGGCCCTTTTGCAGAGCTGAAATATCTGCAGCGATTCGGACGACTACATTACAGATTACTGCCAATCCTAACACCTCCTCCCGCCCAAAATTAAAGGACTCAAACCCTGTTCCAAGGGCCTTTGAGTCCTTTCAGTCTTGCAATATTGATTAACTCTTCTCTGCTTGGTTTGACTTGTTCAGGCTTCCTTCTGTATCTTGGCTTCAGCACTGTTTCCAGCCTGGGCAGCTTCTTCTGTCTTGCAAAGGCCTCTATATGCCAAACCATATGCAAAAGATCCTGCAGCCTCTTTGTTTCCTTATCCGCTTGGCCCTTCACCAGAAGGTTAAACTCATGCGGCGTCAGTTCCCAGAACTCCCAGGGCTTTAAGCCCAGAGGGCCGACAGCTGTGCTTAAGAGCCTGTCCCAGTCCCAGTCTTCTCCGCCTTTACTGCCGCCCTCTTGACATTTTTTGTCCCAAAATCCTCTGTCATGACTTCACCCAGCTTCTCAGCTACAATGTTGATATCCGAAAACTCGTCAATCAGTTCTCCTGCCTTTTCAGGAGACAGGTTTTTGTCCTCGCGAAACAGACCGGCATAAATGATGTTCTCTAAATCAAGTTTGCTGATGGGCCTGCCAACCATTTCCTCAATTTTTACAAGCGCGTTCATCCCTTATCTTAAGTTTCTCGGCCTGTCCAGCTCAATCGTTACGCTCTGCTTCATAAAAGTCCTCCTTTCAAAGCGAAAACGCCCGTTTTTCCGGACTTTTCATCATTTACTTCCTGATATTAATCTGTTCTCATCTGTGCCAACAGGTAAACCTCATCATCTGCTCTTGCAGATACTACAATAACCTTCATGACATCCTTTTCCCTGATTAGCTTGTATACCACCCTCAAACCAAGGCTTTTCAGCTTGATTTTAAGGTACCCCGCCAGTCTTGTGCTGTTCCTGTTTCCCAGAGGCTTGCCATATCCCCCTTCGTTTAGCGGCAAGGGGTTGCTTGAAACCTTATTTATGGCTTTGAGCACCTGCAGCCGCTGGCTATGGTCGAGACGCTTCAAGTCTTCAACCGCCTCCTTTAAATATTCCACCTGCCACATAAGCTACTCCAGCTCCACATCTGAGCTGTCCAAATCCGCTTTATTTATGCCAAGCTCAGCTAAAACTTTTTCCTGAGAGATAAAGTCTTCCGGTTTTGCATTTTCCATGCGTCTTTCGGCTTCCAGCAGCAAACGGTACTCTTCGATGGTTTCAAGCATTTGTTCGTACATCTCGGGCTTTAGCAGCACACATGCCGGCGTGTTGTTTTTGAGCACAATCTTAAAGCCCGCTTCCTTGACTTCTTCAAAAATTTTACTCGCCTCCCCCTTATTGAACCGAGAAATTGGCACAAGAGAATTCAAAACGCTGCTCACGGTGATTTTTTCAGGCATATTATCATACCCTCTCTTTTTATAAATGAGTCTCTGATAATATTATATGCCTTGTCGATAAATTTATCAATATTTTTACTAATAATTTTATCCCTCCCTGTAATACAGCGGGCCTGTGCCCTGAAGCTCAATTGTTTCATTCACGATGTCATCCACTGCTGTCTCGATACCGTCTGAGGAAATGATGCCAAAACCCTCATGCCTCTGCTTGCAAGCTGTCGCATCGGTATACAGGGCAATGACTACCTCTTTACCCAGCCCTGCAAAAAACTCCTCATCGCCTCAATATCTCTCTGCGCTAGCTGTAAACCCTTTGACTGTCGCCAGGTTTTCCTTCCAGCCTGCGCTTTGAAAGGTGGCTATGTCCGAGGTTTCCAGCTCCAGCTCAGCCGACCAGTTGAAGAAGCCGCCATGCTGTGCAACCGTTAAATACTTCCCGCTGACCGTTACCTCATCGATGCATTTTCCATCAACGCCTTTAATTATATGACAGCGCGCCTGTCCCCTGGAATTCAGTAGTTTTCCGCCCAGCAGGACAGCTGAAATACCGGCCTCGTAAAGCCTGTATCCCCCTGCAGTTTATGCAGCCTTTCTCCTGAAATTTTCTGATGGGTTACAGCCGGAAGAACAGCCTTCTGCCGCAGGACAAGCGGGTAAATCCTTTCATCCACAAGGCTCTTCAAGCCTGTAAAAGCTATCTCACCTTCCCCACCGCTCTTCCGATTTCCTCTGTTACCGCCTCGGATATCTGCTTCTTATTTTCATCTACCGCTGGCCTTAAAAAGGGTTTGGCAGGCTGCTTTTTTGTACCAAGCTCCACAAACTTGCCGTAGTATTCCTTTTTTCCATGCTCAATGCGGACATTAACCGAGTCGCTGACCTCCTGCACATACCTCCCTCCGGTCAGAAGGGCAATAATCCCACCGGCTACCGGATCATCGATAACCTCCACCGCTTTTAGGCGCACATAGCTGCAGCCTGATTTCGCAAGAGCCTGGGCATCCACCTCGATTTTGTACACCTTATTTACCGCTGCAGCAGTGGTAAAACCGGAAGCGTCGGCCTGCTTCACCTCACTGAAGGTGTCACCTGAGACACATTCCTGCCCGGCAAAAACATCTGCCGCCGGTGGCAGGGCATTGACTACATGATATGGTTTATATATTGAAATCTCCTCCTTTGCTTATGAGAAATCCGCTTATCAATGTGACAAGCGGAATTTAGGACTATAATCTTAATTAAGATTATCATATTTTTTGAATTTTGGTAGTATGTGCGGTAGTTTTTAAACGGCTCTATGATAATCCCTTTATTAATTTTTCTAATGCCTTCTTCTCTATCCTTGAAACATAAGAACGTGAAATTCCCAGCATTTTGGCAATTTCACGTTGTGTTTTACGAATGCCATTTAGCAAGCCAAAGCGCAATTCTAAAACTTTTCTTTCTCTTTTTCCTAAATATTTAATCTGTGCAAGCATTTGTTCAAATCCCACATTTTTCTGGACCATTTCTGGAACAATGTCAGGATCTGTGCCCAGGACATCGATGAGAGTAATTTCGTTTCCTTCCTTATCCATACCGATAGGGTCATACAGGGAAACTTCCCCCTTGTTTTTTTTAGTGGCCCTAAGATGCATCAGAATCTCATTCTCTATGCAGCGGGCTGCGTATGTGGCAAGCTTGGTCCCTTTGCTCATGTCAAAAGTATTGATCGCCTTGATCAGTCCAATGGTCCCGATGGATATAATGTCGTCCCGTTCAGCGCCGGCGCTGTCGAATTTTTTTCCGATATGCACCACCAGGCGTAGGTTGTGTTCAATCAGGATATTTCTGGCATTCACATCGCCAGCCTTAACCAGCTGCAGATAACGTCCCTCCTCTTCATCCGAAAGAGGCTGGGGAAATGCATTGTTGCTGAGATAATACGCCAAGAGCAGCAAGCCTTGCAATATCGCCGCAGCAGCGATTATTGCCGAGCCAAGCCCCATTCCCAGAACACCTCCATTTTCCGGTCGTTCTTTATCATATGGCGGTTACCGGGAAAAAGTGCCTGTCAGCAAAAGGTCAAATATTTTTTTGTTTCAGCAATTAATTGCCATATTTGTTATATTGTTTGAATCATACATTTTTGAATTCAGCGCAAGCTAAGAATGGACACACAAAAAACAAAGGAGGTTTTACAATGTCCCGCAGCACCAACAAGCCGGCTGTCCAGGGCGCAAAACCCGGTTTGGACAACCTGAAATACGAAATGGCCGGTGAGCTTGGCCTCGGTAATTACGCCAGCATCGACAAAGGAAGCCTGAGTTCCCGCCAAAACGGTTATATCGGCGGATACATGGTCAGAAAAATGATCCAGTTCGCCGAGGAAAACCTGAAAGGTAACACCTGATCTGATCCGGACCCCGTGTGCCGGTCTATCGAAAAAATCGAAAACGCAGGTAAAAACCAGCCAGGGCATGCCCTGGCTGGTTTTTACCTGCTTACTGTACTTACAACACTATCAGTATTTAATAAAAATTACGGCATTGCATCCGGTGTTTGAACAAACCCTAACAGTTCAAAAAACCTTCGGTACATAAGGTCCCGTGGCAATACAACCTCAGTTCCGTTAAAATCGCGGAGCTGTAACAGGTAGTATAATTCTCTGGGGCTTAGTTCCGAAATCTCGCTTAAATCAACTATTAACCCTGTTGAACAGACTTTCCCCATGTATTTCGCTGCTTCCCGCACATCAAAGCGCGCCCCCGCTTTAATTATTGGTTTTTTTGGTTTTTCTACCTGAGCAGCACCGTTTCCATCTTGTAAAACCCTGACAGTTTTAACTTCAGGAATATTATTTATCATTTCAATTAAATTCTCTTGGCTCATATTGGTAACAAACACCGCTTCCAGCTCAGTACCATTAAAATCAAGTTTCTGGATGAATTCCATTGAAGGCTTCAACTCTATAATCTCACCTGTTTCATTAAACCGCTTGGCAATAATAAATGCGCGGGCAGCCCTCATGACGCAATTCTCGTCAAGACAAACCGCGACCCGGTATTTGTTTTTCCCTCCTGCCATCCGCTCCCCCAACATGTCCGGTCCAGAATGTTTATCGGTTAATTCTTCCATTTTAGCTATAAGGCCCGTCAGGTCAAATTGAAATCTTCCTTTGCCGCAAACTGTATCAGCCATAGCGTGCAAAACATCGAGAGAAGTCAATAATATATCGGTGATTTCACCGGACGGCCGAACCATTCCCTTGCGGACAGCATCCAGAAGGCTTTCCATATGATGCGCAAGGTTGGTCATTTCTTCAAAGCCCATGGTTGCCGCATTGCCTTTCAGGGTATGCGCTATTCTAAAAATATTATCCAAACAATCATGATCGCATGGATTCGACTCCAAGGATACAAGCATCTTCTCCAGCGACTGGAGTTGTTCTCTGGTCTCATCTAAAAATGCTTCCAGGTATGCAAGCGTTTCTTCGCTGAACTGCATGATTATGCACCCCTTTTCAAACATTCATTGCATGCTCATAATTCAGACCGTATTCTCTTCGGATTCAGAACCAGCAGGATATTGCCGTCTCCCATAATCGCAGCGCCAGCAAAACATAAATTAAACCCTAATTCTTCTCCAAAAGGTTTAAGAACAAGATCCTCCCGGGCAATTAATCGGTCTACTCCTAAGGCAAACCCTTCGTTAATTACCACCAGGCATAACTCTTCTCCTTTGTTTTCTTGTTTTTGTACTGTTCCCAAAAACTCGCCCAGGAAAACCACCGGCACCAATTCACCGCGGATCATGGCTACGGGTTTGTTACGCATGCTTGATAAATCCGCATGGTTAATTTTTATCATTTCCTTTACTTCCGCCAGCGGTATGCCGTACTTGACGCCACTTTGTTCAACTATTAAAACCTTTGAAGTAACAAGTGTAAACGGTAGTTCCAACCTTACCACTGTACCGGCTCCAAGCCTGGTTTTTACCTTTACGGAACCATTCAAATCGCGGACAGTCGCTTTTACAGCATCCATACCCACGCCGCGCCCTGAGACTTTTGTAACCTTCTCGGCCGTGCTGAAGCCGGAAACAAAGAGAAAATCAAATATTTGTTCTTCTTCCAGGCTTTCAGCTTCCTCCGGCGAGGCAAGTCCCAATGCTATCGCTTTCTTTAAAACCTTATCTTTATCTATCCCTTGGCCATCGTCTTCCACCTCAAGGGCGATGATGCTCCCCTCGCGAAGCGCTCGCAGAATCACAGTGCCCGCCGCCTTTTTGCCCAAGCTCAGCCGTTGTTCAGGGAATTCAAGCCCGTGATCTATTGCATTGCGTACTAGATGAACAAGAGGCTCACCGATTGTTTCGATAACAGCCTTATCAATTTCAGTGTCTTCTCCTTCTATCAGCAGTTCGACCTCCTTGCCTAACTCCCTGGCCAGATCCCGCACCATTCGCGGGAATCTTTGAAAGATATGGCTAGCGGGGAGAAGCCTGATACGCATTACAGCATCTTGTAATTCTTGTACCAATCGATTCATCCCCGTATAGTGCTCATACATTTCTCTGGTTAATTCGGGTAAATTGCAGTTTCCTTCCAGCTTCCTGATGACATACGGCAAGGCATTGCATTTCACCACCAATTCACCGGCCAGGGTCATAAGATAGTCTATTTTGCTCTCGTCCACCCTGATTGTTTTGCTGTAACTGGCAGTAGAAACAACCGTTTCCTCATCTTTGTCTTTTTGATCTTTTGAGGGTATATTCGGAATCTTTTCCCCGATGTTTGCGGCGGTGCTATTTCTGATCACTGTTTCAACATTAGCGAGTTCTTTAAGCCAGCAATCTTCGGAAGCACTGGTCGACATAAGCTCCATCGTTTTATTAATAAGTCCAGGCTGATTAAGATAGTTCCCTATATTTTGGAGTATTTGGGCAGCTGACGGCACCCGTTTAGAGAATTCTTCCCGATAACAAGGCAAACCAAGATACTCTTTCAGCTGGATAATTATTAATTTCAGGGCTTCTTCCTCGTTCTGCTCCAAGGGGCAGGCTGGAGCTGTAACCCGGTTATCGCTCGTGCTGCTTGCTGTCGTGCTTCCTGTTTCTGAAACGCGGTCCTCAACAAAGCCAGGCAGCAGGTCGGCGCCTTGTGCTGTGCCGGAACCGTCAAATTCAAAAAAGACTGGATAAACATCCATCCGCAAATTCGGGAGGTCCCGGGTTGCTGTCTGCAATGCTCTTTCCAAATCTTGAACGTCTAAGTCAGACCACAGGTAATACTGCAAAGTAAAACAAGGAGACGACCCTTTCCTGCTGAAACCATTCATCTGAGGATTAAGAAGACTGGCTGCTGCATAAAACACTTCCCCGCAGGCCGCAAGCCTGTTAAAAACTGTAAATAAATCCGGCGAATCCGCCGAAGCGGATAAAAGCATATCAACCTCATACGGGCATTTGCCTGCATCCAGGTGTTTGCGGTATTCTTCCGTCATAAATTTAGGCTTATTGCCTGATAATATTGATTTCATCCTTTCCAAAATATAACAGAATTTTTCTTCAGTGAACCTGTTTTTTCTGTTCCTGGACGTTTGTTTAACCTCGGTCAAAAGCAATTCGAGGGCCTCTCGCCAAATCCTGCTGAACTGTTGTTTCGACCGGCCAAGGGTTTCTGCGCCTGCTCCCTGCAAGACATCAACAAGCTTCGCCGCCATCTTGTTCCATGTTCCACGGCCATGCCGGACAATCGATTCCATTGCCTGCCTCGTTTTGCCCAGCAGCAGATCCAGGGCCTGGTCGTCAATATCCTCTGCCATAGATGAAACCAATAGTTCCAACTGGCCTAACGCTTCCTTCAACTCAGCCCCAACATCTTTCATCGTTTTCTTTCGACCTCACTCCGCAAATGATCTTGGAAATCGTCAGCAGCATTTCCGGCTTAACCGGCTTGACCAAATAAATATTGGCCCCAGCCCGATACGCCTCCAGGCGATCGCTTTCTTTCCCCTCCGTGGAAATCATTACTATCGGGGCACTCAACTTTTTTTCATCTTCTCTGAGTTTCTGCACTGTCTCATAACCTGTCATTTTTGGCATATTTATATCAACTATAAACAGGTCATAATCGAATTGAATGGATTTTTCCAAGGCTTCGTAGCCGTTTGCTGCTTGATCAACCACAAACCCTGCTTTGTTTAAAATAGATGCATAATAACTTCGCACCGTCGAAGAATCGTCAACCACCAGTACTTGTAACGGCATGCCAACACCTCATTTCTGGTATATGATCCCGTTTCGGAACTTTCTCAATTTGAAAATTGGTGTAATACGGCTCATTGATTCTGAGTGTCCAAGGAAGATAAAACCGCCATCCCGTAAAGCGTCATAAAATGAAAGGGCTACTTCCCTGCGCGAAACATCGTCAAAATAAATAAGAACATTACGGCAAAAAATCGCGTCAAAATCCTTCATGGCCGCCATGCTTTGCCGGTCAAACAGGTTAAGCTGCATAAAATTTATGTTTTGTTTCAATTCCGAAAGCACTTCGAATTTTTCCCCTGCCGGGCGGAAATATCGTTCAAAATAGCTCTCCGGCACCTGATTTACCGCACGCGGCCCATATACTCCTTTTCTGGCTTGGTCAAGCACCTCACTGTTTATATCGGTGGCATAAATTTCCCAGGAGATGCGGTTGCCGGGAAGCCCTTCCGTCATTTCCTTCATAATGATGCCTAACGTATACGCTTCTTCCCCGGAGGAGCAGCCTGCCGACCATATGCGTACCTTGCGAGGGTTTTTGTCCTTTTTGTGTTCCAAAATTTCAAATAGTACCTCTTCGGCGAAACAGCGCAACTGCTCATACTCGCGGAAAAAATACGTCTCATTCACCGTAAGTTCGTTAAGAAGCGCCTGCATTTCGCTGCCTGAAGCCTCAAACCGCAACATGGCAAAATATGAACGAAAACTTTCTGCGCCCACAGCTTTCATGCGCGACTCGACTCGTTTTTCAATATAATAAAGTTTCTTTTCCTCAAAGAATATCCCGGTCTTTCGGTATATATAATCGCGCAATTTAATGAATTCATCCAGCGTCATATCTTCGCTCCCGACCCCTGTATTCTCCAGCGCCAGCTCTGTTAACATACACGGTTGTTTGCTTTTTCAATTGGCACCCATTTTTTTCAGGGCCATCTCTGCCGCATATTCGAGAAACGGCTCGGAAAACCTTTGTAAGGCTTTTTTTACAGCCTCCCTGTCTTCCGAGCGGGACCCCATTTCTCCGATGTATTCTATGGCTGCGGCTACGATGTTAACATCATTGTCTTTTTCCACGACCTGCCGTAAAGCCTCTATTCCTTCCCTCGACTTTGTTTCTCCCAGGACATTGACGGCAAACAACCTCACGTCCGGGTCCGGATCGTCTAACAGTTTTTTGGTTGCCGGCAGGGAAATTGAATCTAAGACCTGCAGTATTTCCAAGGCTGTGTTTCTGAGATGAGCGTTTTCGCTGCGCAAAAGCTCAATGCAGGTGTTGGCCACAATTTCAGTGTTAATCCGTATCAAGGAACTGGTAATTCCCTCTTGCACCAACTTGCTCTTTTCTTCCTCCAGCCTTTTCACCAAGCAATTGACAACGATTTCATCCTTAAATTCCGAAAGTCCGACAGCCGCTTTGTACCTCTCCCTTTCTTCCGGGTGAAAGACAAGAGTGTTCATCAATTCTTCCTTTTTGTCCATAGATTAATTCATTTTTACCCCTTTCAAAATGTAATCAGCAATTTTATAAGACGGTGCCAAAACATCAGCCCCGCCTCTTCTGTAAGCTTCTTTAGGCATACCCCAAACCACTGCTGTTTCCTCTGACTCAGCAATCGTATAGCCGCCGCCTTTCCTAATTTCCACCATCTGCTCCGCTCCATCGTCTCCCATTCCAGTAAGGAGCACCCCCACCACGTTTTTGGGCGAAACATTCTTCAAAACAGACTGCATCGTGATATTGATCGAGGGGATATACAACATATTTTCCGGCTCTCGGCCGATTCTGGCGACAAGGGTGCCGTCATGCTTCTTGCGCACAGTCAAGTGATTTCCTCCCTTGGCCACTATTACTTTTCCCGGTTTGATTTCATCTCCTTCGGCTGCTTCCTTGACATAAAGCCTGCAGCATTGATTGAGACGTTCAGCAAAACCCGCCGTAAAGCTCTCCGGCATGTGCTGCACCACAAGTACTGCCGCTGGAAAATCCTGCGGCAATTGAGGCAAAATATCCATTATGGTGCGCGGTCCGCCGGTCGACACTCCGATAACAACCACCTTAAACGGGTCGCCTCTTCTCTCGGGGAGGATGTATTCTAAACTGTGTAAATGGGAATAATCCCCAATAAAATGATGAAGGGAGATATTACCATGGCACAGTTAAACGAAAAGGAAATGCAGCTTGCAGCGTTGATCTGCGAAGGCTGCACCACAC
>Ga0067045_1027852_pt1 | contig 54664 bp, 44 predicted proteins | sample TerdegcTABiofilm_FD_59184 | JGI IMG/M metagenome (GOLD analysis project Ga0067045, IMG submission 59184) | Combined Assembly of (Gp0054472, Gp0054536) Wastewater bioreactor microbial communities from Singapore -Terephthalate degrading...
GCCAGGTCCGGCGTATCGTCGGCCAGGACCCGGGGCGACCCAGCCAGTCCCGCCGCGCCGGCTATGCCGAGGGTCCCGGCCGCGAACCACAGCGCGCCCCGCGCCTGCCATTTGAGAAAATCCCGCCGGCTCAGGGACGCTCCCGCCGACCGCGGCACGCGGACAGGTCCGCGCGGATCGCCATTCCATCGCTTAGGCATCATCTCCCTCCCGGCGGCATGCACGCCAAGCCGCTTCATCCGACACTGCGCGAAACCGGACCGCATCCGCCCGGAAAAGGCCGCCCGACAAAAGACACGACGCCGCCCCGCCGAGATGCAGCTCACCTGGCCCTGGCCGAGGCCTCCTCCATGACCTTCATGGTGCGGATCTCCACCATGTCGGCCAGTTCTTCCGCGTACTCCTTGTCCTCGGTACGCTCGTACACATGCTCCCGGAAAGGCTCCAAAAGGCTTGAGCAGGCGACGCAGGAGGACTTGGCCGCCTCGGGGGAAAAACCCTTCTTTCCGACCCGGGCCTGGACATAGGAGGCAAAGGCGCAATCCTGGAACGGTTTGATCATGGCCAGGATGGCCGCGCCGGGCGAACCGGGGGCCGCGATCAGGCCCGGGGACGGAACCTGGGCCACCATCCGGTCATAATCGGCCGAAGCGCCCTTTTCCGCCTGACATCCCCACATCCCGGACAGGCAGACCATCACGGCCATGGCCGCCGGGAGGGCGTGAAACCGGCGGCATGTCATGGCGTGCCTCCTTTTTTGCCGTCGGAGAGACATCCGGCCAGCTTTTCGATCTGGGCCGGGGCGCGGGACGCCAACAGATCCTCAAGGGTCTTGCGCCCGAGCTTGCGCCCGATTTTTCCCAAGTCCCGGCTAGAGGGGGTCCTGGCGAACTTCATGACCACCACCTCGCCGGTCAGGGGATTGACCACGTCCCGCTCGGCCAGGGCGGCCGGAACGAACGATACCGAGGCCAGGGCCGCGACGGCGGCCGTTACACATATCGGGATGCGCATAAATCGGTCTCCTTTGCGGGAATGTCCGAGAATCAGCAGCCGCCGCCGGAGCGGGAATCGGCCGGCCCAGGGGCGAGCCGGTCGAGGGCGCTTTTGACCGCCGGAGGAGTGGGCTCCGGGGAGGCCATGGGCTTGCCGCGCTCCTTGGTCACGCTCATACCCTCCCGGACCTCGACCATGGCCCCGAACTCCTTGTCAGTGACCATGGCCGGACCGCCGGAGAGCACGCTCACCCGCCCTGACGCGGCCGTGGCGGCCACGCCCAGGTCCGTGCCCCGCACCCCGATGTCCAAAAGCGGCGTCTCGATCCTGAAGCTTTCAGGGCGCTTGGCGGCCATCTTTCCGGTGATCGCGCGCAAAAGGCCCACGGCGGACCTGACGGTCATGGCGTTTGCATCCGGGGGATTGTCGTACGTGTAGACATAGCTGGCCAGTTCGATCCTGGTTTCGGCGTCCATGACCAAAACGGACTGGTCGATGAACTGGAACTGGGCCTTGGAGGCCTTTTCCGTGCCGACCGTGTCGGACTGGAAGACGCAGTCGGCGGCGGCAAGCGTCCGCTCGCCCTTCCCGGGCAGCCTGGCGGTGACCGTGCCCTGGACGAGCTGGGCGTGCCCGATAGGCCCCGCCTCCCGCGCCTGTATGGCCGATGCGCAGCATAACAGAAAAACACAAAGAAAAGCCGAGGCACGTGTCTTCATCGTTGCTCCACCTCGCGTGCGGTCTTGGAACGACGTTTCGTGACGAGCGCTTCGGGATACGCGGCAGGACGTCCCGCTAGGACCGGGAGAAACCACCCCTGGAACGCGCATCTCCCTGACCGTATAATTTCTACACTCCGGAAACGGACCACGTCAACAACCGTCCGGAATCACCTCCGACGGCGTCAAAACGGCCTTCCCACCGCCGCATCCCGCCTCCCCGCGAACGCTGCGGCCCCCATATTCAGCCGGACCTGCACATGATTGCACAAAAGATGTGCACAATGCTGCACATAATCATCGTGTCTGAAGGTCAAAGGCCAGAAACGCGCCATGTGCAAAGACGGCAACACGCCCCGCAAACACGGCTTGCGGGGATAGGCACGGTTATTGATGAGGCGGTGGGGAAACCGAAAAAGGGCGCGTCCGGCCGGACGCGCCCCTGCTGAAGTCATGGTGCTCCCGGTAGGATTCGAACCTGCGGCCTATCGCTTAGGAGGCGATCGCTCTATCCACCTGAGCTACGGGAGCGTGAATCGGGATGAGCGGCCGTGCGGATGCATGGCGGCCGACCTTGACGAAGCCCGAATTGGTTCTAGTATTATTCGCTGCCCGCCTTGTCAAGGCTGGCAGTCCGGCAAAGGCCCCGGCGACGCGCCCAGGCGCGGCTCGTCCCGGACCCCGGTCCCGCCTGTCCGGACGGCGGAGACCGAGGCGATCCGGTTTACAACAGCCGGGAACGGCGTATACAACACCTTGCGTCGGCGCATGGCCGCCCTCCCTGGTTCGCAGCCGGAGGGCCCCTTCCCGAACCGACGCATCCAAAGGCCAGCAGGGCCTCCCCCAGCGGGAAAACCCGCCCAACGCCTCGCGGCCCAGGAGAAAACACATGATCCACAGACTCAAATCATCCGTTCTGGCGATCCTCGCCGTGATCGTCCTCGCGGTTCCCGCGACGGCCTCGTCCCTGCCGGAGGTCACCCGGCTGGTGGAACTGACCGGACCGGCCGTGGTCAACATCTCCACGACAAAAACCATGTCCAACCAGGGCCGGCTGCGCGACTTCTTCCAGCAGATGCCGCGAAAAGGCACGCCCTTCGACGATTTTTTCGAGCAATTCGATCGCTTCTTCGGTCCCCAGGGCCCTCACGGCGGCCCCCAGGGCCCCCGGGAGAAGGAACGCGGTCCCAAGCAACGCTCCCTGGGCTCGGGGTTCATCATCTCCCCGGACGGCTACATCGTGACCAACAACCACGTCATCGACCAGGCCGACGAGGTCAAGGTTTTACTCCGCGATTCGGACAAGCCGCTTACGGCCAAGGTCGTGGGCCGCGACCCGGAGATGGATCTGGCGCTGATCAAGATCGACGGCAAAAAGGACCTGCCCTACCTTGAATTCGGCGATTCCGGCGCGCTCAAGGTCGGGGAATGGGTGGTGGCCATCGGCAACCCCTTCGGTCTGCAGAACACCGTGACCATGGGCATCGTCAGCGCCAAGGGACGCATCATCGGGGCCGGCCCCTTCGACAACTTCATCCAGACCGACGCCTCCATCAACCCCGGCAACTCGGGCGGCCCCCTGCTCGACCTGGAAGGCCGGGTCGTCGGCATCAACACGGCCATCGTGGCCTCGGGCCAGGGCATCGGCTTCGCCATCCCCAGCAACATGGCCAAGGACATCATCGCCCAGCTTCGGGAAAACAAGACCGTCAAGCGCGGCTGGCTCGGGGTGACCATCCAGAACATCGACGAGAACACGGCCAAGGCCCTGGACATGAAGGACACCAAGGGGGCCCTTCTGACCTCGGTCATCCCCGGCGACCCGGCTGACAAGGCGGGGCTTGCGACCGGCGACGTGATCACCGCAGTCAACGGCGAGGCCGTGGAGGACACCAATGCCCTTCTGCGCAAGATCGCGGCCCTGCGCCCCGGACAAAAGATCGAACTGACCTATGTGCGCAAGGGCTCCACGTCCAAGGCCACGGTGAGCCTGGGCGAGAGGGATTCCAAGTCCCTGGCCCAGGGCGAGATGCAAAACGGCGAGGAGGAATCCGCCAACGAGGCCTCGTTGGGCCTGAGCCTGCGCCCGGTCAATGCCCAGGAGGCCAAGGCCCTCGGCCTGGACAAGGCCGCCGGGCTCCTGGTGGCCGGGGTCGGGGAGGGCTCCGCGGCCGAGGACGCCGACGTGCGGCCCGGCGACGTCATCGTGGAAGTCAACCAGTCCCCGGTCGGCTCCGTGGACGCCTTCACCAAGGCGGTCAAGGAGGACGGCCGCAAGAAGGGCGTGGTCATGCTGCTGATCAAGCGCCAGGGACAGAACCTCTTCCGCACCATCCCGGTAACGGACGCCAAATAGCCCGGTTGCTCCAACCACGCGGGACGGGGCGCGCCCCGTCCCGCGTTTCCCCCACGAAAACGCCATGCCCCACGCCGCCTGGCCGATCGAGGAAACAGTCCTCTCCGCCCCATGCAAGATCAACCTGTACCTGCGCATTCTCGGCCGCCGGGCGGACGGCTACCATGATCTGGAAACCCTCTTTTTCCCATTGCCGGAGCCTGCCGACGAACTCGTGATCCGCCGCTTCGAAGGGGGCGCGGGTCCGACCCTGCGGTGTTCCGATCCGACCCTTTCCGGACCGGACAATCTCGTGACCCGGGCCTGCCGGGCCTATGCCGAAAAAACCGGGTTCTCGCCGGCCCTGGACATCTTTCTGGACAAACGCATCCCGGCCGGATCGGGCCTCGGCGGGGCCAGCTCCGACGCAGCGCGCATTCTGGGCTACCTCAACGACCGCTCTCCCCGTCCCCTGGAGGCAGGAGAACTCGCCGCCCTCGGAGCCCGCCTCGGGGCGGACGTTCCGTTTTTCATGCAGGACGGTCCGGCCCTGGCCCGGGGCATCGGCGACGTCCTGTCGCCCGCGCGGGTGGATCTGTCCGGATACGTTCTGGTCCTGGTGTGTCCCGAGGACCGCGTGAACACGGCCTGGGCCTACGGAGCCTACGACGCGGCGGCCGGGGAAGGGGAGTCCCGCCCGGAAAGGCTCTTGACAAGTTTTTTTCAGCGAAATATAAAACACTTTTGCGCGACCGGACTGCCGCTCTCCAACAGTTTTGAAGAAGTCGTCTTCACGGCTTTTCCCGGCCTGCGCCGCCTCAAGGAAACCCTTTTTTTCCTCGGGGCCGGCGCGGCGGTGTTAAGCGGCAGCGGGTCCGCCATGTTCGGACTTTTCCGGGATCGGGAACAGGCTCGACAGGCCGCGGCGGCCCTTCACCGCCAGGGCGCGGAAACCTGGCTTGTCTTTCCTTGACGCCGCCGTGCGGCACGATCCGTTGGGACACGGTCCGGATCTGCTGGGGCGTCGCCAAGCCGGCAAGGCACGGGGTTTTGGTCCCCGCATTCGTGGGTTCGAATCCTACCGCCCCAGCCATATGTATCGCGGCAACACCGCGCCACACCATACTCGAGGCGACAATGGCCCAAGGCGACCTGAAAATCCTCTCCGGAACGTCCAATCCGGCGCTCGCGGAGGCCATCTGCGACCACCTGGGATGTACCCTTCTGCCCTCCAAGGTCGGCACCTTCAGCGACGGCGAGATCCGGGTGGAGATCGGGGCCAATGTGCGCGGTTCGGATATCTTCGTCATCCAGTCCACATGCAAGCCCGTGAACTTCCTGCTCATGGAGCTGTGCCTGATGCTCGACGCCTTAAAAAGGGCCAGCGCGCATCGGGTGACTGCTGTGGTCCCCTACTACGGCTACGCCCGCCAGGACCGCAAGGTGTTGCCCCGGGCTCCGATCAGCGCCAAGCTGGTGGCCGACTTTTTGACCGTGGCCGGCATGAACAGGCTGTTGACCATTGACCTGCATGCCGGACAGATCCAGGGCTTTTTCAACCTGCCCGTGGACAACCTCTACGCCGCCCCGATCCTGGCCGAATATTTCCGGGGCATCCCGGCCGAGGATCTGATGGTCGTCTCGCCCGACGCCGGCGGCGTGGAGCGCGCCCGGTCCTTCGGCAAACGCCTGGAGGGCGGACTGGCCATCATCGACAAACGGCGCGACGCGCCCAATCAGGCCAAGGCCATGCACGTCATCGGCGATGTCAAGGACAAGGTCTGCGTGGTCCTGGACGACATGATCGACACCGCCGGAACCATTGTCGAGGCCGGGCACGTGCTTTTGGACAACGGCGCCCGCGAGGTCATGGCCTGCGCCACCCATCCCGTGCTGTCCGGCCCGGCCATCGAACGCCTGGAGGCGTCCCCTTTTTCCCAGATCGTGACCACCAACACCATTCCCTTAAGCAATGCCGCCAGGAACTGTTCCAAAATCAAGGTCCTGTCCATCGCCGGACTTCTGGCCAAGGCCATCCACAACATCCACACCGAATCCTCGGTGAGCGTGCTCTTCACCTGAAACAAACCCCACGCCGGGAGCGCCAGCCGCGCCGGAATCGAAAAGGAGAACCGATCATGAAAGAACAACTGTCCCTTGCGGTCAAACCCCGCTCCGGGAGAGGGAAAGGCGACTGCCGCAGGCTTCGGGCCGCAAACCTCGTTCCCGGAATTTTCTATGACTCCAAGGGAACCAATATCCCGGTCCTGGTCGACGAGTTGCCCCTGACCAAACTGCAGCAGAAAACCGGGTCCTCGCACGTCTTCGATCTGGTCATCGAATCCGAGTCCGGAACCGAGACCATGCCCTCCCTGATCTGGAACCTGCAGCGTCACCCCTTCAAGCCGCGCATCACCCACGTGGACTTCTACGGGGTGGACCTGAACAAGCTCATCCGCGTGTCCGTTCCCGTGGTGGTCACCGGCAAGGCCAAGGGCGTGGTGCTCGGCGGCAAGCTGGAGGTCTTCCGGGACATGATCGAGGTGGAATGTCTGCCCCTGTCCATTCCGGACAAGGTGGTCATCGACGTCACGGCCCTGGAACCCAATGAAAACGTGGCCGTAGCCGACCTGACCCTTCCCGAGGGGGTCAAGGCCGTCTATGAGGACAATTTCGCGGTGGTCGGCGTTGTCTACGAGGCCGAGGAAGAGGAAAAAACAGCCGAAGCCGAATCCTGATCCGCGTTCGCACCGGGAGGCGGCCCGAATGCGGACCGCCTCCCTTCCCGGTCCGTTCTCCGGATGTGCGCGCCTCCGGATTCCGCCTTTTTCCCGACCCGACCCCGAAACAACAGTCAGCCAGCCTGGCCGGTTTTCAAAAAGCCAACCCCGCGCATGAACGCAGACCCCCGCCATGGCCTTTGACGCCTTGATCCTGGGACTCGGCAATCCCGGCCCCCAGTATGCCGCGACCCGCCACAATCTGGGGTTCTGGGCTGTGGATGCCCTGATCCGCCGGGCCACGGCCGGGGGCGGAAGCGCCGCGCGCCTGTCCTCGCGCAAGGATCTGGAGCTTTTCCATCTGGTTTTGACCGGACCGGCTCGGGGCTCGTATCTCCTGGCCAAGCCCCTGACTTTTATGAACCTCAGCGGCCTGGCTGCGGCGCATCTGTGCGGCTACTACAAGATTTTACCGGAAAACCTGGTGGTCCTGCACGACGAACTGGACCTGCCCCTGGGCCGGATCCGTGTCAAACGCGGCGGAGGCAACGCCGGCCACCAGGGTCTCAACTCCATCACCCGGGAACTCGGCACGCCGGATTTCGTACGCATCCGTCTGGGCATCGGCCGGCCCGCCCCCGGCCGCGACGTCAAGGCCTACGTCCTGGAGCGTTTCTCCGAGGCCGAACGAACCGTTGCCGAAGACATCGCCACGGATGCGGCCGGACTTGTGGAGACACTGCTGGCGCAGGGGATCGAAGCGGCCTGCCGGGAGTCCGGCCGGATCGACCGGCGTCCTGCCGGGGACCACGCCTAAGCGTCCCGTATGCGGTCCAATCAGACATGGACTCTTTTCGACCGGTGCGGTATAGAGAAAAAACACTGGACGCAGCCTCTCTTTTTCCCGGCGCGCAAAGGAGCATCACGGTGTTTTCCGTTGACCAGTTGGTCGTCTATCCCGCCCAGGGCGTGGGAAAAGTCGAACGCATCGAATCCCGCGATATCGCCGGGACGACGACGGATTTTTTCATCGTGCGCATCCTGAGCAACAACGTCACGCTCATGGTCCCGGTCGCCAACGCCGGCAACGTGGGCCTGCGCGCCCTGTGCAGCGAATCCCAGGGCCTGGCCATCATCGAATCCCTCAAGGACCGCTCGGACTTCACCGGCTACACCGGGCAGAACTGGAACCGCCGCTACCGGGAGTATTCCGAAAAACTCAAAAGCGGCGATCTGGCGGACGTCGCCTATGTGCTCAAAGAGCTTCTGCTCATCGGCCAGAATAAGGAACTCTCCTTCGGCGAGCGGCGACTTCTGGAACAGGCCACGAATCTCCTGACCCTGGAGCTTGCGCTGGCCCTGGGCCGGGAGCAGGACGACGTCAAGGCCGTCATCAACGAGTTGTTCGCCGACGTCATCCAGCCCAAAGCCTCGGAATGATTCCCGCCCCGGATGACATGTCGAAAAATTCACGAGGCGCTTGACAGCGTCCGTAAAATGTATAAGGAACTCCACGGGCAGCCACGCAGTGCCCCCCGCAATTCCGGTTCTTTTTTACAGATTTGACACTTCCGTTAAGGCAGCAGCGACTGGAGCTTAAGTATTTCGCGAGCGTCTTTCCGCTTATGCAATTCCCGATACATGCGGGCTCCATCCGACCGCATGTGTGGTTTCCGCTCTACGAAAGCCGTCGCATTTACATTGAAATCACCAAGAACGCGCCGCTGATCGCATCTCCGATCGTTGTCGGCCGCTACTAGGCAACCTCCCCATCCCATGGAGCAAGGAATGAATCTCTCGGACCTCAAAACCAAAAGCATGTCCGAGCTCATGGAGCTCGCAGCCACCTACAACGTCGAAAATCCGAGCGGCATGCGCAAACAGGAGCTGATTTTCGGCATCCTGCAGAACTGTGCCTCGCAAAACGGCTCGATTTTCGGCGAAGGCGTCCTGGAGATCCTTCCCGACGGCTTCGGTTTCCTGCGCTCCCCCATGTACAGCTATATGCCGGGCCCCGACGACATTTACGTCTCGCCCTCGCAGATCCGGCGCTTCGGACTGCGCAAGGGGGATGTCATCTCCGGCCAGATCCGTCCGCCCAAGGAGGGCGAACGCTACTTCGCCCTGCTGCGCGTGGGCGAGATCGGTTTCGCCCCGCCGGAGGCATCCAAAAATCTGGTGCTCTTCGACAACCTGACGCCGCTTTATCCCGACCAGCGGTTCGTCATGGAAAACGGCGGTGAGAACTACCCCTCTCGGGTCATCGACCTCCTGTCACCCATCGGCCACGGCCAGCGCGGACTCATCGTGGCCCCGCCGCGCACCGGCAAGACCATGCTGCTGCAGACCATCGCCAACTCCATCAACGCCAACCACCCCGAGGCCTATCTGATCGTGCTCCTCATCGACGAACGGCCCGAGGAGGTCACGGACATGGAGCGCACGGTGCGGGCCGAGGTGGTCAGCTCCACCTTCGACGAGCCGCCCCAGCGCCACGTCCAGGTGGCCGAGATGGTCAGCGAGAAGGCCAAGCGGCTGGTGGAACGCAAGCGCGACGTGGTCATCCTGCTCGACAGCATCACCCGTCTGGGCCGGGCCTACAACGCCGTGACCCCCTCATCCGGCCGGGTGCTCTCCGGAGGCCTTGACGCCAACGCCCTGCAACGCCCCAAGCGCTTTTTCGGCGCGGCCCGCAACATCGAAGGCGGCGGCTCCCTGACCATCATCGCCACGGCGCTCATCGACACCGGGTCGCGCATGGACGAGGTCATCTTCGAGGAGTTCAAGGGCACGGGCAACATGGAAATCTATCTCGACCGCCATCTGGCCGAGAAGCGGGTGTTCCCGGCCATCGACATCAACCGCTCCGGGACCCGTAAGGAAGAACTGCTTCTTCCCGAGGACGTGCTCAACCGGGTGTGGATCCTGCGCAAGCTCCTGGCCCCCATGAGCCCCATCGACAGCATGGAGTTTCTGCTGGACAAGATGCGCGGCAGCAAAAACAATCGCGAATTCCTGGACATGATGAACCGATAGCGGCCAGAGCCGGCCGGTTCCCGCCGTCCTTTCCTTTTTTCCCCGACGGCGGTAAAAAAAGATATGGGCAACGCGCTTCGCCACACGGCCGTCACGCTCGCGACGGCGGGTTGCATTCTGGCCGCGCTCCTGGCGCTGGTCTTTGCCGTGCGTCCGCACCCCGCTTCCGCCGGACTTTTCGAATTCACCCTCAAGGATGAAAAGGAACTGGGCGAGAAATTCAACGCCCTGATCCGTTCCCGCCTGCCCCTGGTGGACGACGCCGAGGTCCAGGCCTACGTGGCCGGCGTGGTGGACCGGGTGGCCAACTCCCTGCCGCCCCAGCCCTTCCCCCTGACCGTGGGGACCATCCAGAACAACGCCTTAAACGCCTTCGCGGCCCCGGCCGGCTACGTCTTCATCTTCACCGGCCTTATCCTGCACCTGGACCATGAATCCGAGGTGGCCGGGGTCATCGCCCACGAACTGGCCCACGTCACCCAGCGCCACCTGGCCAGCCGCTACGAGAAGATGACCACCTTAACCATCGCCCAACTGGTGGGCATGGTGGCCGGCATCGCCCTGGGCGCGGCAGGCGGAGCCCCCGAGGCCGGCAGCGCCCTGATCGTGGGCTCCCAGGCGGCCGCGACCCAGACCTATCTGGGCTACAGCCGCGAGGACGAACGCGAGGCCGACCAGGTGGGCATGAACTACCTGGTGACCGCCGGCTACCCGCCCCAGGGCATGGTCGGGGCCTTCGAGATCATCCGCCGCATGCGCTGGCTCAAGGGCCAGGGCGACATTCCGGCATACTTAAGCACCCACCCGGACGTGGCCGAACGCATCGGCTACCTCAAGGACCGCATCAAACAGATGCCCAAGGCCGTCCGGGACCGCACGGACGACGACACCCGTTTTTTACGCATCAAGACCATCGTCCGGGCCCGTTACGACGATCCGGAATTGGCCATGGCCGCCTTCCGGGCCAAGGGCGACAAGATGACCTGCCTGGACAAGCTGGGGCTGGCCGTGGCCATGGGGCGGACCCACGACATCGCTGGAGCCCGGGCCGCCTTCGGCCAGGCCCTGGCCTGCGGCGGGGACGACGCCCTGTTTCTGCGCGAGGCCGGGAGGTTCGAGGCCAAGGCCCGCAACTTCGACCAGGCCGAGAACGACCTCAGGCGGTCCATGGACAAAAACCCCGACGATCTGACGACGCTTTTCGAATACGCCCGGCTTCTGGCCCAGTCCGGCCGGGTGGCCCAGGCCCTGCCGCTGATGAACCGGGTTCGCATGAACTTTCCCGAAAACGCGGACATCTACACGACCTACGGACAGATGCTGGGGCAGGCCGGGGAACTGTTCGAGGCGCATCTGCATCTGGCCTATGCCGCCGTATTCGAAAGCAACGAACGCCAAGCCAAGTTCCAGATGGACAAGGCCAAGGCCCTGGCCCGCTCCGACGAACAGAAACGGGAATTCGCCAGACTTGAGGAGCTTTTCAAGAAACGGTCCGAATTCTGGAAAAAAAGGATCCTGTAAATGAGCGCACCGCATCTTTTCCGCCTGCCCAAGGACGCCGATCTGCTCACGGCCCTGGAGACCATCTGTCTGGAACGCGACATCAGCCACGCCTCCATCACCCTCATCGGGGCGCTCACCCGGGCCAGCCTTGGATTCTATCTCCAGGACGAACGCCGCTATGTCTCCCATGACGTGGACAAACCGCTGGAGATCCTCTCCGGCGTCGGCAACGTGTCCTTCAAGGAAGGACGGCCCTTCGTGCACCTGCATCTGAGCTTAAGCGACGACACGGGCGCGGCCCTGGGCGGCCACGCCATGCCCGGCTGTCGCATCTTCGCGGCCGAGGCGGCCATCCAGAAGGCCGAAGGTCCCAACAAGCACCGGGTGTTCGACGAACCCACGGGCCTTTTTCTCTGGGAATAGCCTTTTTTCGCCGCGAAGGTTCCCGGCCGCCCGCTCCGGGAACCTCCCCCTTCCGCCGCCTTTCGCCTTGCCTTGGCCCCACCCCTCTTGATATTGTCACTATGGTCGGATCGCCGCGACATTGATCGGAGCCTCGACCCCGGCAGCGGCCCGGCCTTTCCCAGACAAGACGGCCCACGTGCCGCGTTCTCGAAGTCCGAGCATTCGGATCTTGAAGATAAAGATTTGAAATAATTATTTTTCATAAAAAATACTCGCGCATCTTTACGGGACACACCACGAGGGATTTCGCGTCCCGCGAACACGCCAACCGGGAGGCCCCGCATGCCCGCGCCCGAAGCCGCGCCCTGGTTCAAAAACAGAAAAAATCAGATCATCGCGGTCCTTTTGGTCATCATCGTGGCCCAGTTCGCGGCCCTGACCGGCATGGGCCTGTTCCGCCCCAAGGCCTCCCCGCCGTCCCAGCCCGAATCGGCCACGCCGAACGACGTGACCGTGGCCGGGGTGTCCATGGAGGCCGAACAGGGCCGGGCCCTGCTTATCGCCTTCGACCATCCCGTGGCCGGAGTGGCCCCGGGCGGCCGGCCGGCCAGGGAGCCGGCAACCATTACGCCGTCCGTGTCCGGGACCTGGACCTGGATCAACCCCTTCATGCTCCGCTTCGAGCCGGCCGAGCCTTTCGCCCCGGCCTTGAGCCACACCGTGACCCTCAGGCCGGAGGCCATCGTTTCCCCCCCTCAGCGCCTGACCGGGGAGACGAAATTCGCTGCGGCCCACGGGATATTCGAGACGGTCCGCCTTTCGGCCCACATGGAACCGGCCGCCGAGGACGGTCCGGGCATGGTGCGCATCGAGGGCGAAGTGGTCTTCAACCGCAACGCCGACCCCAAGGCCCTGCTCGACCACCTGAAGATCCTCGACCCCCTGCGCGGGGACGCCGACCCGGTCCCGTTTTACATCCCGGACAGCTACCCCGGCCGCAAGCTGGCCTTCGTCAGCGATCCCGTCCCCCAGAAGGCCCAGGCCCGGGACATCACCCTGGTCCTGTCGCCGGAAATGACCCCTGAAAAGGGCGGCGTGCCCCTGGGCAGGGAATCCAAAACCACTGTGCCGGTGGTCCTGGACCCGGTGCTTAAAGTGGACGGCGTAACCGCCCAGAGCCAGGGGGAATCGAGCGTGCTGCGCATCGCCTTCTCCACCCCGGTTGCGGCCGAGGCCCTGGACGCCCATCTGGCCATCGCCCCGGAGGTGGCCCGACGCATCCATTCAGAGGAGGGCCAGTTGGTGGTCGCCGGCGGCTTCACACCCGGCAGGGAATACCGGGTCACCCTGACCAAGGGGCTCGTCGCGGCGGACGGCGCCGTCCTGGAGCAGGACGTCTCCGAGGCGGTCGTGGTTCCGGACCTCGACCCCATGGTCGTTTTCCAAGACCAGGGCATGTTCCTGTCGCGCACGGGCTACAAGAACCTGGCCGTGAAAAGCGTCAACACCGAGGCGGCCAAACTGGTCGTGGACCGGGTCTACCTCAACAACCTGTTCGCCTTCCTCAATTTCGACTATTCGGCCATGGACGAGGCATTCACCGGCCAGTACCTGAGTCACAGCCTGGGCGACCGGCTGGTCGAAAAACGGCTGTCCCTGTCCGCCCCGCAGAACACGACCGTGACCACCCCGGTCAACCTGGAAAAATACATCTCCGAGCACACCCCGGGCCTGTACCGGGTGGCCGTGGGCCTGCCCGACGACTACGAGGGCGGCCAGCGCCTGGTCCTGATCACAGACCTGGGCGTGGTGGCCAAGCGGGGCGATACGGACCTTCTGGTGTTCGTGGCCTCCTACTCCAACCTGGCCTCGGTGTCCGGGGCCACGGTGCGGGTTTTAAGCGACCAGAACCAGGAGATCGTCCGGGGGACCACCGACGCCTCCGGGCTTTTCAAGGCCAAGATCACCCCGGAGGTCGCCGAGAAAAACCGCCCCTACCTCATCACCGTGGAAAAGGGCAACGATTTCAGCTTCCTCCTCTTCGACTCCTTCCGCACCGACACCACCGGCATGGACGTGGACGGCCGGGTCCTGTCCACGACCGGCTACACCGCCTTCCTCTACGGCGAACGCGACATCTACCGGCCCGGCGAGACGCTAAACGGCATGGCCATGGTCCGGGACACGACGCTCGGCACGCCAGCGCCCATGCCGCTCACCCTGCGCCAGATCGACCCCCAGGGCCGCAAGCTCGGGGATACCGTGGTCAAAACCGACCCCTCGGGCATGGCCCCCATCACCCTGCCCCTGCCCTCCTATCTGGTCACCGGCCCCTACGTACTGGAACTTCTGGCCGGGGACCGGCAGATCGGGGAATACCGCTTCCAGGTCGAGGATTTCGTTCCCGACCGCATCGGCGTTGCCGTGAAGCCGGCCCAGCCCGAGGCCCTGCCCGGGCAGAAACTGGGATATACGGTCACAAGCCGATACCTCTTCGGGGCCCCGGCCTCGGACCTGCCCGTGGAAACCCGGGTGCGGCTGACCAAGGCGGCGTTTACGCCCAAGGGCTTTGAGAACTACACCTTCGGCGATCCCGAGCGCTCCTTCGAGGATACGGAGTTCTTCCAGGCCGACGAGAACCTGGACGCCGAGGGCGCGCGGACCTTCGAGACCGCGCTTCCCGAAAACGTCCGCCCCCCGGCGGCCCTGGAGGCGGTTATCACCGCCCGGGTGCGCGAGGGCGGCGGCCGGGGAGTGACCGCCCTGGCCAGGGTTCCCGTGCACGCCTATCCCTCCTATCCGGGCTTGAAACGCCTGGACCGGGAGGGGCGGGAACCGGGCAGGCCCCTGACCCTGGACTACGTGAACGTGGCCCCCTCCGGGGCCGAGGCCAAGGCCGGGGAACTCAAGGCCCGCTTCTACAAGGACGACTGGCAGACCGTGCTGCGCCGCGAACCCGACGGCAGCTACAAGTACGACTCGGTCCGCGACGCGAAACTCCTCGACGTCAAGACCATCGCCCCCGGAACCACCAAGGGCGTCCTGACCTTCACCCCACCCACCGTCGGCAGCTACCGGGTGACCCTCACCGATTCCCAGACCGGGGCCGCAAGCCAGGTGGAGTTCTTCTGCGGCGGCTTCGGCTATTCCCCCTGGGCCCTCGAAAACCCGGCCCGCATCGAGCTTGTACCCGACAAGAAGGAATACGCCTCGGGAGAAACGGCCACCTATCAGGTGCGGGCGCCCTTTGCCGGCCGCATGCTGGTGACGGTTGAGAACGACGAGGTGCGCGAGGCCTTTCTCATGGACCTCACGGGCAACACCGGGCAGTTCTCCATCCCGGTCAAGCCCGAGTACATGCCCAACGCCTATGTGACCGCCACGGTGGTGCGCACGGCCAAGGATCTGAAGACCGGCTCCGCGGCCCGGGCCTTCGGAGCGGCCCCCCTGTTCACGGATCGCGCCGAGGGCCGACTCGAGGTCCTGGTCCAGGCCCCCGGGGAAATGCGCCCGGGCACGCCTCTTTCCATCGACGTGACCACCCGCTCCGGCGCGACCCTGACCGTGGCCGCCGTGGACGAGGGCATCCTGCAGCTCGTCGCCCAGAAGACCCCGGACCCCTACGGCGAATTCTACGCCAAGCGGGAACTGGCCGTCTCCTCCTACGACACCTTCTGCATGCTTCTGCCCGAGGTGCCGCCGCTTCAGGGCAAGTCCCTGGCCGGGGGCGGCGATTCCATGGAGGATTTGAGCAAGTTTCTGCGTTCTGAAAGCCCGGCCTCGAAACTCGTGGCCTTCTGGTCCGGGCTGGTGACGGCCGACGGCCAGGGCAAGGCCCGGGTCAGCTTCGACGTCCCGGAATTCCGGGGCGCGGTGCGGATCATGGTGGTGGCCGCCGACGGCAAGCGCTTCGGATCGGCCGAGGCCACGACCCGGGTGAAAAGCCCCCTGTCCCTCTCCCCGAGCTTCCCGCGCGTCCTGTCCCTGGACGAGACCGTGGACATCCCCGTGGCCGTGCGCAACGACACGCCGCAGCCCGGGGACTTCGCCGTAACCCTGACCGTGACCGGAGCGGCGTCCTGCGCCGAGCCCAAAAAAACCGCGCATCTCGACCCCGGCCAGGAAAAAACCCTGTTCTTCCCGGTTTCGACCGGTTCCTCGGAAGGGACCGTGACCCTGGCGGCCGAGGCTTCAGGAAACGGTGAAAAAGCGTCCGCCGGCCAGGACCTATTCTGCCGTTCGCCGCTCCCGGCCCGTTCCGAACTCCAGGCCGGAGGAGTGGAGAATGCCAGGACCGTGCTCAAGGACCTCGCGGCCGGATTCGTGCCCGGAACCGCCCGGCGGGACATCTTCGTGGGCCGTCAGCCGCTTCTGCGCTTCGCCCCGGACCTGCGTCGTCTCTTGCAGTATCCCCACGGCTGCGTGGAGCAGACCGTGTCCAAGGCCTTTCCCCTGCTCTACTTCTCCGATCTGGCCAAGGCCCTGGCCCCTGATCTTCTGCCCGGCGGACAGCCGGCGGCCATGGTCCAGGCCACGATCAGGCGCCTGGCCGGCATGCAGATCTACCGGGGCGGCTTCTCCATGTGGCCCGGCGGCCAGGAGGCCGTGGACTGGCCCAGCGTCTACGCCGCGCACTTCCTGGTCGAGGCCAGGGCCGCCGGCTACCATGTGGACGAGGACTCCCTGAAGCGGGCGCTCCGGTTTGTCGGCGGGCTGGCCAAGGACGCCTCGACGGCCGACGCGGACGACGACCGGGACGAAGACAGCGGCCCCAAGGTCGCGGCCTACGCCCTCTACGTCCTGGCCCGGGCCGGCAAGGCGGACATCGGGGCCATGGACTACCTGCGCGACAACGCCGGCGATCTTCCGGCCGACGCCCGGGGGCTCCTGGGCGCGGCCTATGCCGCCGTGGGCAACACCAAGGCCGCCGGCGCGCTCCTGTCCGGACCGCCTCCATCCGAAAAGGAAAAACGGACCTCGGGCGGCACCTTCGATTCACCGCTTCGGGACACGGCCCTGTATCTTGCGGCCCTGATGGACGCCGCACCCAAGGACACCCGGCTGCCCAAACTCGCGGCCGACACGGCCCGGCTTTTCGCGGCCGTGCGCCACCCCTCCACCCAGGAGGCGGCCTTCGCCCTCCTGGCCCTGGGCAAGTACTCCGCCCGCCAGGCGGCCAAAAAGCCCTTCTCCGGAAAGCTCTACGCCGGCCAGACGCTTCTGTCGGATTTCAGCTCGGAAAAGCCGCTTCATTTGCGCGGCATCCCCGACACCGGAGAACTGCGCCTGGAGATGGACGGCGGCTACGAGGCCGGAGCGGCCTTTTTCAGCGTGGAGACGCGCGGAGTGCCGGTCATGGCGGACTACAAGCCCGTCCGGGGGGGGATCGAAATCGTCCGGGAATACCTGGACCGCCAGGGCAACCCGCTCTCCGGCGACACGGTGCCCCAGGGAACGCTTCTGGTGCTCAAGACCGCGGTGCGCAGCCTGTCCGGGCCGCTTTTCAACGTGGCCCTGCAGAACCTTCTACCCACGGGCATCGAGGTGGAGAATCCGCGTCTGGCGACCACGGAGAAGCTGCCGTGGATGACCGCCGACGACCTCGAGGCGGACTACGTGGACTACCGGGGGGACCGTATCAACGTCTTTGCGGACCTGCCGGACGAGAAATGGCGCGCCCACTACAGTCTGGTGCGGGCGGTGACGCCCGGGACGTTCACCGTGCCGCCGCCCCAGGCCGAGGCCATGTACGATCCCTCGATCGTGGCCAGCGGGCAGATGGGGAAGATCACGGTCAGCGTGGCGAAATAGGTCGCGCTCTCCTGGCTGGGTGTGTCCGCCTCGCCGCGATGCGCGAGGCGGCGCACCCGCCCCGGACCGGCGCAAGCCTGCGAGGCCGCCGCGTGCCGCGCGTCTTCGCCGGCGGCGGCTTCCAAATATCCCTTGCCACCGCCAGGCAAACGCGCAAAAATCTTTCATCTTGTCGCGCCTGGCCAGGGCGGCCATCCCGTATCCGCGTCCCGGCCGCCGTTGAACTCCCGTATGACGCAGTCCCCATGCCACACCCCAACAAGGAGAACGCCATGCACCAGACATTCCGGATGGCGGTCCTGGCGGCCGTCCTGCTCCTGCTCCCGGCCGGCCTCATGGCCGCCCCGAAAAACGACGTCCCGGACATCGACCCCGTCGCCTCCCGGCACCTGACCCGGATGTGCGACTATCTGGCCGGCCTGACGTCCTTCTCCTTCCGCGCCGAGGTGGACGTGGACGAGGTCTATACCGGCGGCCTGACCCTGCAGACCTCGCGAACCGAGCTCATCTCCGTGCGCCGGCCGGACCGCATGCGCGTGGAATCCGTCCAGGACGACACCGCCAAGACCACCATCTACGACGGCGCCTCCTTCACCATCCACAACAAGACCCAGAACCTCTACTCCACCGTGCCGGTTCCCGGCACCCTCGACGCCGCCCTGGACCAGATCATGGACAGCTACGGCATCACCGCGCCCCTGGCCGAACTGGTCCTCAACGCCCCCCATGCCACCATCACCTCGGGCATCCTGTCCGGCTTCTACGTGGGCAGGCGCATGGTCCAGGGTGTGGCCTGCCACCACTTGGCCTTCACCCAGAAGGACGTGGACTGGCAGATCTGGATCGAGGACGGCGACAAGCCCCTGCCGCGCAAGCTGGTCATCGTGGACAAGACCCTGGCCAGCGCTCCCAACTACGAGGCCCTGCTCGTGGACTGGAAGATCAATCCCCGGCTGAAGGGCTCCCTGTTCACCTTCTCGCCGCCCAAGGACGCCGCCTCCATCGCGATCATGCCTGTCTCGGGTCAGACACCCGCCAACCAGTGATCCGGAGGCCGTCATGAAACGCACCGCGCGACTATTTCTTTGCGCCGTCACAAGTCTGGCCCTGGTCGGCGCCTTCCCCCTGACCGCCATGTCCCGTGGCGGCGGGTTTGGCGGCGGCGGCCCCCATATGGGCGGCTTCGGCGGCCCTCCCGGCGGCATGCCCGCCCGGGGCGGATTCGGCGGAGGCGGCGGATTCGGGGGAGGCGGCCCGGGATTCCGTCCCGACGGTCCTCCCGCGGGGGGCTGCCCGGCCAGCGGCACCATCCGCCCCGGCCCCACTCCCGGCCCACGGCCGCCGGTTCCGCCCGGTCCAGGCCCCGGCCCAACCCCACGGCCGCCGGTTCCACCCGGTCCCGGACCTGTTCCGCCAGGTCCCGGGCCACGGCCGCCCATGCCCGTGCCGCCTCCGCCTCCACCGCCACCGCCGCACCCTGGCCCGTGGGGACCGGGACCATGGGGCCCGGGACACTGGCCGGTGCTGCCTCCGGGAGCGGCCTACATCTGGGCCCTGCCGGCCACGGCCGTGGCCCTCACCGTGGCCGGGGCGCTCATCTACCAGGCCGGGCAGACCTGCTACCAACCCATGATGATGGGCGATCAGGTCGTGTACCAGCCCATCCCCTGCCCGTAGCCGCGTTATGTCCCGCGCGCCGCGCCGATTGTTCGCCGACGCGGCGAGAAACGATGTTTCGCGCCGCGATTTCGCCGCACAGGGGGCTTAATAATCGCGGGGAGTTCGGATATGTTTCAAGGCGGGCGACATTGGCCGTCCGACCCGCCCGTCGTCCAACACCACCACCAACGCACCAAGGAGAAGGCCATGAGCACCATAGCCGCCGTCTGGGCCAGGGAGATACTGGATTCCCGCGGCAACCCCACCGTCGAAGTGGAAGTCACCCTCGAATCCGGCGCCTCCGGCCGCGCCGCCGTGCCCTCCGGCGCATCCACCGGCACCCGCGAGGCCCTGGAGCTTCGCGACGGCGAGGAAGGCCGCTACGGCGGCAAGGGCGTGTCCAAGGCCGTGGAGAACGTCCAGGGCGAACTGGCCGAAACCGTGGTGGGCATGGACGCCACCCAGCAGGTGGCCATCGACAACCTCATGATCGAGACCGACGGCACCGAGAACAAGTCCCGCCTGGGGGCCAACGCCATCCTGGGCGTGTCCCTGGCCGTGGCCCGGGCCGCCGCGAGCTTCGTGGGCCTGCCCCTGTACCAGTACCTGGGCGGCATCAACGCCAAGGTCCTGCCCGTGCCGCAGATGAACATCATCAACGGCGGCATGCACGCCCCCAACAACCTGGACATCCAGGAGTTCATGATCCTGCCGCTCGGAGCCAGAACCTTCGCCGACGCCCTGCGCATGGCCTCGGAAACCTTCCACACCCTCAAGACCATCCTGGCCAAGGACGGCCACATCACCTCCGTGGGCGACGAGGGCGGCTTCGCCCCCAACCTCAAGGACCACAACGAGGCCTTCAAATACATCGTCAAGGCCATCGAGGAATCCGGCTACCGGCCCGGTTCGGAAATCTCCCTGGCCATCGACGCCGCGGCCTCGGAATTCTACAAGGACGGCAAGTACATCCTCGCCGGAGAGAAGAAGAACCTGTCCTCCAAGGACATGGTCGCCTATCTGGGCGATTTCGCCGCCAAATACCCCATCGTGTCCATCGAGGACGGCCTGGCCGAGGGCGATTGGGACGGCTGGAAGATCCTGACCAACGAACTCGGCGACAACCTCCAGCTCGTGGGCGACGACATCTTCGTCACCAACCCGGACATCCTGGCCGAGGGCATCGACCAGGGCATCGCCAACTCCATCCTGATCAAGCTCAACCAGATCGGCACCGTCACCGAGACCCTGGACACCATCGAGATGGCCAAACAGGCCGCCTACACCACCGTGGTCTCCCACCGCTCCGGCGAGACCGAGGACAGCTTCATCGCCGACCTGGCCGTGGGCCTCAATACCGGCCAGATCAAGTCCGGGTCCCTGTCCCGCAGCGACCGGCTGGCCAAATACAACCAGCTTCTGCGCATCGAGGAGGAACTCGAGGACCAAGCCATCTTCTACGGCCCGATCATGGCCTCTCAATGGTACGACGAAGACGAGGACGACGAAGAGGAATAGCCTCCGGCGGCCGGGGGGACACTGTCCCCCCGGACCCCTCGTCGGTTTCCGGCGTTTCCCCGGGCCGTTGCGGCCCGGGGAAACGCCGGAAACGAAGCGGGTGTTTCGGGAACGAAGCGAAGCCGACAAAGTTTTTCGGGAGACACCATGATCCTCATCGACGGCAAAAAGGTGGCGGCCGAGGTACGCGCGGGGGTGAAACGCGACGTGGAGCGGCTGCGGCGCAAGTTCGGACGCGCCCCGAGTCTGGCGGTGGTGCTCGTCGGAGAGGACCCGGCCTCGCAGGTCTATGTGCGCAACAAGGAAAAGGCCTGTGAGGAAGCGGGAATCGTTTCGCGCACCTGGCGGCTGGACACGCGCACGGAACAGTCGCATGTGGAACGGCTTGTCCTGGAGCTGGGGTCCAGCGACGACATCGACGGGGTCCTGGTGCAACTGCCGCTGCCGGAGCCGCTGGATGCGGCGGCCTGCCTGTGTTTGATGGATCCCAGGAAGGATGTGGACGGGTTCCATCCCGAGAATGTGGGCCGGCTGTCCCTGGAGTTGCCCGGACTGCGGCCGTGCACCCCGGCCGGGGTCATGACGCTTCTGGAATATTACGCCCTGAGCCCGTCCGGGAAAAAGGCCGTGGTCCTGGGAAGAAGCAACATCGTGGGCAAGCCCATGGCCATGATGCTCTCGGCTTCCGGCCCCTTCGCCAACGCCACGGTCACCGTGTGCCACTCGCGCACCCCTGACGTCGCGAAGGAATGCCGCGAGGCGGATTTCCTGATCAGCGCCGTGGGCAAGGCCGGGCTCGTGACCAAAGAGATGGTCAAGCCCGGGGCCGTGGTCATCGACGTGGGCATGAACCGCGACGCCAACGGCAAGCTGTGCGGCGACGTGGATTTCGAGGGCGTCAAGGACGTGGCCTCGGCTATGACGCCGGTTCCCGGCGGCGTCGGCCCCATGACCATCGCCATGCTCATGGTCAATACCGTCAACGCCTTCCGCTGGCGCATGGAGAGCATGGCCGAGGGAGAATAATTCGGATCAAAAAACCGCCTCCGGCGGCCAACGGGGCCATGCCCCTCCGGGTTCCACGGGCGGGCAAGGATGAACCTCCTCACGGAATTCCCGGCTCCAACCAGGACACCCCGGCCGGGCGACGGGTTTGCGCACAGGGCGCACGGCAGCGCGAAGCATTGCTGCCGAAGCGCTGTGTCGCAAACCCCGAGCCCGGCCAACCACCCGCCATACCGGCTTCCCACGATCCTTACGCCGATGTGGGCGCGCGCGACTCCAGTTCCCGAATGGCGTCCCGGGCGATCCATCTCGCCTGCGGGGTATCCTGGGCCAGGACGCGCCGGGCCGTATCCAAAGCTGCCAGCCGTAGCGTCTCGTTCCGCTTGCCGATGCCGCGTAGCGCCCAGTTAACGGCCTTTTTCACGAAATTCCGCCCATCGTGCGCCGTGGCCTCCACCAACCCGAGATATCCCAAAAACCGTTCATCAGACGCCTTCTTGTCGTGCACGGCCAAGGACGCCATGAGCGAAAAACCGGCCCGGCGCACGAACTCCTCCGGCCGCCCAGCCCATACCCGGGCCTTGTCGTGGGCCGCGGCCGTCTTTCTGGCCAGATTGTTGGTGAAGATGTCGCAGATATCCCAGGAATCCAGATCCGCCGCCCACCTCTCCAGAAGCGCGTCGTCGGTCCGTCCCGGATCGGCGGTCAGGCAGGCCAGGAGCCTGGCCTCGTGCAGGCCCGTATCCCACAGGGCCAGGGCCAGATCATGGTCCTGTCCGGTCTCTTTTCGTATCCCGCGCACGACGGCCACGGACACCCCGGCGGCGTTGGCCGTGTTGATGCCGTACCTCGCCATGCCCTGGCGGTTATGTTCGCTTCCGGCGGCCCGGATGCGGGCGGCGATATCCCCCGCCACGGCCTGAACGTCTTCCATCCCATGCCCTCCGGTCGCTCTGCCGACGACAGCCTTCCACGCCCATTCGCGCGTTTTTCGCCCGGTCCCTCTCCGACGGCGGCCCGCCCCTCTCCTTTTCACGGGACTCCACAGGGCGCAAGCCCTTTCCCCACCATCCCCGCTTCCTCTCCATGCGCCCCGGTCATACCCGCGTCCGCTCCGCGCCCCCTACGCGGGATTCCAAAGGGGCAGTGCCCCTTTGGCCGCCGGAGGCATATTCTCTTTTTCTTCCCTCTCCTATCCCCTCCCCGCCGCACAGAATCCCTTCCACTTCTTGACTTGCCGCGCCCAAGCGTGGATATCCATACCATGACGGAAAGCCCTCGCGGCAGGCCCGCGAAAAGGAGTGCCCCATGGACAAGGAAAACGCGCTGGTTCTGTGGTTCGACCAGATCACCATCGAGGACGTGCCCTTCGTCGGCGGCAAGAACGCCAGCCTGGGCGAGATGTACCAGGCCCTGACCGGCAAGGGCGTCCGGGTTCCCAACGGCTTCGCGGTCACCGCCGGGGCCTACCGCCACCTGCTGGCCCAGGGCGACACCCTGGAAAAAATCAAGGCCATCCTCGCGGACCTGGACACGGGCGACATGGACAATCTGGCCGAACGCGGCCGCAAGGTCCGGACCATGATCCGCAACCTGGAGTTCCCCGACGACCTGCGCAAGGCGATCACCGAGGCCTACCGCCGCCTGGAGGACCAGTACGGCAAGGACGTGGACGTGGCCGTGCGCTCGTCGGCCACGGCCGAGGACCTGCCCGACGCCAGCTTCGCCGGCCAGCAGGAGACCTACCTGAACATCCATGGCGCCGAGGACGTCATCGAGGCCTGCGGCCGCTGCTTCGCCTCGCTTTTCACCAACCGGGCCATCTCCTACCGGGTGGACAAGGGTTTCGACCATTTCTCCATCGCCCTGTCCATCGCCGTGCAGAAGATGGTGCGCAGCGACCTGGCCGCCAGCGGCGTCATGTTCAGCATCGACACCGAGACCGGCTTCAAGGACGCGGTCTACGTCACAGGGGCCTACGGCCTGGGCGAAAACGTGGTCCAGGGCGCGGTCAACCCGGACGAATGGTACGTGTTCAAGCCCACCCTCAAAATGGGCTTTCGGCCCATCATCATGAAAAAGGTCGGTGAGAAGGCCATCAAGATGGTCTACACCGAGGACGCCAAGCAGCCCACCAAAAACGTGCCCGTGCCCGACTCGGACCGCCGCCGGCTGACCATAAGCGACTGCGAGGTGCTGGAACTGGCCCGCATGGCCTGCATCATCGAGGACCACTATTCCTCCCGGGCCGGCTACCTCAAACCCATGGACATCGAATGGGCAAAAGACGGCCTCACCGGCGAGCTCTACATCGTCCAGGCCCGGCCCGAGACCGTGCATGCCATAAAGGACCTCAGCAAGCTCACCAAATACGTGCTCAAAGGCCAGGGCGAGGTCATCGTCACCGGCAAGTCCGTGGGCGAGCGCATCGGCCGGGGCCAGGCCCACATCATCAAAGAGGCCCACATGATCAAGGACTTCCGCAAAGGCGAGGTCCTGGTCACGGATATGACCGACCCGGACTGGGAGCCGATCATGAAGATCGCCTCGGCCATCGTCACCAACCGGGGCGGCCGCACCTGCCACGCGGCCATCGTCAGCCGCGAACTGGGCATCCCCTGCATCGTGGGCACCGGCACCGGCGCGGACGCCATCCTGGACGGCGAGGAAATCACCGTGGACTGCTCCCAGGGCTCCACGGGCTACGTCTACCGGGGGCTTCTGGACTTCGAAATCCAGGAGACGGACCTGGCCTCCCTGCCCCGGCCCAAGACCAAGATCACCATGAACCTGGCCAGCCCCGAACAGGCCTTCGAGAAAAGCTTCATCCCCAACGACGGCGTGGGCCTGGCCCGGGAGGAATTCATCATCAACTCCTACATCCGGGTCCATCCCCTGGCCCTTCTGCGCTTCGGCGACCTCAAGGACACCGAGGTCAAACGCAAGATCTACGAGATGACCCGGGGCTACGAGAACAAGTCCGACTTTTTCGTGGACAAGCTGGCCGAGGGCGTGGGCATGATCGCCGCCGCCTTCTACCCCAAGCCGGTCATCGTGCGCCTGTCGGACTTCAAGTCCAACGAATACGCCAACCTGATCGGCGGGGCCCAGTTCGAACCCCGCGAGGACAACCCCATGATCGGCTGGCGCGGGGCCTCGCGCTACTACGACCCGGCCTACAAGGAGGCCTTCGCCCTGGAATGCCGGGCCATGCGCAAGATCCGCGACGAGATGGGGCTGACCAACGTGGAGATCATGATCCCCTTCCCGCGCACCGTGGGCGAATCGCGCAAGGTGCTGGCCACCATGGCCGAATACGGGCTCAAGCAGGGCGAGAACGGACTTCGGGTCATCGGCATGTGCGAGATTCCCTCGAACGTCATCCTGGCCGACGAGTTTTTGGACGTCTTCGACGGTTTCTCCATCGGCTCCAACGACCTGACCCAGTTGATCCTGGGCGTGGACCGGGATTCGGAGCTGGTGGCCCACGTCTACGACGAGCGCAACGAGGCCGTGAAGCGCATGGTGAAACAGGTCATCGAGGTGGCCCGGCGCAAGAACAAGTACATCGGCATCTGCGGCCAGGCCCCGAGCGACTACATTGAATTCGCTGAATTTTTGGTGGAGTGCGGCATCCAGTCCATGTCGCTCAACCCCGACACGGTGATCAAGACCACGCTGGCCGTGGCCGCGCTGGAGAAGCGCATGGGGGTGAAGGCGTAGTAACAACCGCCCGTCTCCTCATCAGGGAGAAACCTGATGGCACTGAGGGAACGAACGATCGAGGAGGCCTTGGATTTCAAGCTCCGGCGGCCCGGGGGGAAACCTTTTTCGGAAGGTCCCCCCGTCCTCCTCATGCCTTCACGGCATCGCGCTCCAGTCCGAGGACCGGAGGCATTTCACTATACGCCAGACCGCTCCAACACCTGCGACAGCACAGCCATAAGTTGCTCCTTTCCAGCAGGCTTGGCCAGGTAGCCGTCCAAACCAGCGGCAAGGATCTTTTCCCGGTCTCCAGGCATGGCGTAGGCCGTCAGAGCGATGATCGGAATACTCGACTTCTCCCTAAATTTTGCATCACCGCGAATGATCCTCGCCGCCTGGATGCCGTCCATGACTGGCATCTGAATATCCATGATGATCGCATCGACATCGTTCTGAAGGACGTATTCCAGAGCCTGGCTCCCATCCTCGGCGGTGGCGACGGAATATCCGGCTTTCTCCAACTGCCATTTCAAGGCGATGCGGTTGACAGCCTCATCCTCGACGACCAGGATACGAATCTTTTCCATGCCCCGCCTGGGTTCGGGCAACTGCTCGCCACGGGAAACGATACTGGCGGGCTCCGCGATATCGAACGGCAAGACCAGATACACGGATGTCCCCACCCCTTCCTCACTTTCGATGCAGACCTCGCCTCCCATCAGACGGGTCAAACGTCTGACAATGGCCAATCCCAATCCCGCGCCTTGATAACGCCGAACATATGACCCCTCTACCTGGGTGAACGGTTCAAAGATGTCCGCCAATCTATGATCCGGGATGCCAATCCCCGTATCGACGATAGTGAAAAGGATTCGATAGGGGGCAGCGCCAACAGGAGATACGAGGTTTACATGGATTTCGACTTTTCCTTTCAACGTGAATTTTAATGCGTTTCCAACAAGATTGAACAAGAGTTGCCGCAACCGTATTTCGTCGCCGATAAGATTGCATGGGATGTTATCGTCGACATGGCAACAGATTTTTAGTCCTTTTTTAGCAGCGTCCTGGTCGAAAATGTCGTTTATCGACGTGCACACTTCCATGATGCTGAATGGTGCGGATTGGACGGCGAGTTTTCCGGACTCGATAACGGAAAGGTCAAGGATATCGCTCAAAAGGCGTGTCAAGCGCTTGGAGGCATTGAGGGCCAAAAGGATATATTCCTGTTGCTCCGTGCCAAGGGAACTGGAATCCAACAGGTTGAGCATCCCGATGATGCCGTTGAGCGGAGTGCGAATCTCGTGGCTCATGTTGGCCAGGAATTCGCTTTTTGCCTTGTTCGCGGCCTCGGCTTTCAGGGCGAGATCTTCCGCGTTCGCCAAAGCGGCGCGGAGCGCCTCCTCTGCCCTGACCCGATCCGTGACGTCTCTGGAAAAGACGGCGACTTGGACGACCTCGCCCGAATCGTCAAGCACGGGAAACATCCGCACCTGATAGCATTTGTCGTTGACCCGCTCGTCGATATCGACCCAGTGTTTGCTCTCGGCGATCTGCGTCAATCCTTCCTTGCGAGCCGCAGCAACATCCGTGGGCAGAAAATTTTCCATGACCTGGCCGACCATGTCCCGCATCTCCAGGCCGCGTCGTCGGCTCCCCTGTTCATTGACAGCCAGGATTGTGCCCGAGGCGTCCAGAAGCATCACCGAGTCGGTCGTGGCGTTGATAAGCGCCCGTATCTTCTGTTCACTCGTCCAAAGTTCCATAAGGGTGTCGTGGCGGTCAATGGCCAGTGCGTACAGACCGGCCAGACGCTTGATGACCTCCATGTCGCTATCCGTATACATCTCTGGCGTATTGGCGAGGGCGATGAGGCCGACCAGTTTGTCGCCGCTCATGGCCGGGACGGCGAGGAAGTTCCGCAGCGGAATGTGCCCCCTTGGAGCGCCTCGGGATGAAGGATGCAAACCTGGTTCATTGGTGTAAAAGGAAAGGCGTGTGTTGAGGGCATGTCCCCAGAGCGCCGGATAGCCGCCATCTGGATTCGGGGAAAATATGATCCTTTTTTCCGTTTCCTCCAACCGGCATTCTGTGTCCAGCATCCGCGTCAGGGTATAGCAGACAACATCCCTGGTATTCTGGTCGACCACAGCGACGAATCCATGCTCGCTGCGGGTTAGGGAACAGGAGTAGTGCTGGGTGATATCCGCAATGTCTTGAAGAGTGGTGGCTTTGTCGATCAAAGCTCCCGACAGTTCGGACATGGCCATATTGACGGCCAGTTCCCTGGACAGGCTGTTCTCGGCATGCTTGCGGTCGGTGATGTCCCGATTGCTGGCGCGGCGGCCCAGCGAGGTACCGTCCGGCCTGCTGATATCCATGCAGGTGTGGTTGAGCCAAACGATTCGTCCCGACTTGTGAACGATGCGGAGGTCCTCATCGCAGGGCGTACTGCCGCCTTGCAGCGAGGCGCGCAGATGCTGGTCATACAGAGCGATATCCTCTGGAAAGACGATGCTCCTGAGGAGTTGCGGCGAACGCATGAATTCATCGGCGGTGTATCCCGTCACCCTCTCGCAGGAAGGAGAAACCCAGACCAATTGGCTACCCGGCGCAATCCAGTACTCCCAGTCATAGGTGAAATCGGCAACGGTGCGGAATTTTTCTTCGCTCTCACGCAGCCTTCCAATAAATAAAAGCGTGTTCAAGGCCTCCTGGATGCGGCCTCCCATGGCCTTGAAAACCGCCTTGTCCCCCTGGGACCAGACGCGTTCCCAGGAACACTGGTGCACCCCGAACAGCCAGGGTTTGTCGATCTTGGGAAAAAGCGCGAAGGCGAGAAAGGATTTGACGCCAAACCCTTCCCTGAGAGACGGCTCCAAAGGCAAATCCCCGCCGGGGCCGCAGGAGGTCGGTTCCGCTGCGGCCAGGAAGTGCCGCCAGGCCTCCCGGTTATGCGGGGTGAGACGAAATGAATCGGTTGAGGCACCGCCGCCGGGCCATTCCGGCCGGGTGCGCTCCATGGGCACGCTCCAGAATTCGGTGTCGACATCGCAGGGATAGACAAGCCAGGCCCTGTCGGCCTGCATGACGTCGAGCACCACTTCCAAGGAGTCGCGCATCATCTGCTCCATGTCTGACGCCTTCCGGATGACGTCGTCTATGCGTCCGAGATTCTTAAGGAAGACGTGGTTTTCCTTAAGGGCCTCATCCGCCTTCTTGCGTGAAGTGATATCGGTATAGACGCCCAACACAGCGAAGGGCTGGCTCTTTTTATCCACCAGGGGGAGTTTGGTGGTTTCGATCCATATCCTGGAGCCGTTCGCTTGTCGTAATGTCTCGACAATATTGTATTTCGGCGTATTGGTTTCCAGCACTTCCCGGTCATCGGCGCGGTAGGCGTCGGCATCCTCCGTTGTCCAGGGGAGATCATAGTCTGCTTTGCCAACGATATCGGCAGGATGCTCAACTCCGGCCGCCGCAGCGAAAAGACGGTTGCATCCGAGGTAGCGGCCATCCACATCCTTCCAGAAAATGGATTGCGGGACGGTATCCAGGATCATGTTCAGGGTCGCCCGGCTCTTGCGGAGTTCCTCCTCCGAGCGCCTGCGCCTGCGGATTTCCCTGGCCTGGGCCGCGATGCCGACGACAGAAATGATCAATGCCACTGAAACTGATGCGATTGTCCAGTATAGCGTCTGCCGCTCCAACTGCTCCCTTGTCTTGAATACGATTTCCTTGCCTCTCCATTTGTCAACAATCTTGTCGTATGTGCCATCATTTCTGACATCAAACAGCGCATTGTTTATATCCGCAAGAAGAAGATCATTCCCTTTTTTTACAGCTATTGATGAATAGCTCCTGCTGATTGGTTCATCAACCATATTGATGTGTTGCATCTTATTTTCAGCAAGGACATAACACCCCACCCAACGATCCGCGACCACGGCATCAATCTCGCCGTCCTTTAATTTTGTGAAGCCGACAACGAAATCCGGAATGACCTCGACAATGATTTGAGGATCTTTTTGCAAAAGAAGGATCGGCAGCCCCTTGGCTTCCACCCCGACCCTCATCCCGCGAAGGTCTTGCATGGATTTGATTCCATGGTGCCTTGGTGTGGTAAAAATTGTAAATTCAGAAGCCAGCAGAGGCTCTGAAAAATCAAATATCTTCAATCGGTCAGGGTTGGCATTGATCTGCAACAGCGCGTCAGCCTGCCCACTTCTAACGAGTTCCTGGGCATCACTCCAATCCATAAGCCGGATTTCCACCGGATAGTGCATGCGTTGGGCGAGGGCTTCAACCAAGTCGATGACGATGCCGACCGGCTTGCCATCCTTCAAGTAGTTCATTGGGGGGAGCGATTGATTCCCCAGGAATAGAACAGGCTTGCCTGTGATGTTGACGGGATCGCAGTCCGGTGAAACTCCAAGATGTTCCATGTCGGATGCCTGCATGTCTGGCGCACCAGCTAAGGCATTGGGCAATCCTAGGCCTATCCATGGAAGTTCAACGCAGAAAATGTACAGACTGAAGAATACAAATATAACTGCGAAGCGATTCATGTGGTACCCTTGCGATATCTTCATTCTTGCTTTACATTATCATCTCCAAATACATCTAACACGTGATCAATACATGATGCGAACAATAAATACATCTAGTATGTAATTTTTTAATACTAGTCTCAAATCACTTTTTATCCACATCTTTTTGAAAAATAACTACTCAACAAATATCAATATCTGCATACCACACTTATCCTCATAATGCAAAAAAACTATAAAAAGAAAATAATCTCAATCCAGACCAATAGCTACAAAGACTTAACCCTCCGATATCTCTGCGCGCACAAATTAGTCGTGCAAACAATGAGCATTTTACAAACTTATCCTACGCTATTTATCCGCGCAAATGAATATTACGCACGATCCTCCGAAAATAAATCACGCCGCCGCCTTTCTTGGTCAGACTTGCGCTCATTGGCGTCATGACGGCAAGGTATTCTGTTTCCCGACTTTCTATCTCAAAACCTCTTCTCTCAATTCGCCGCATCGCCGAACAGCATCGCGAACCCGACAGCCGCACCCCGAATCAAGTCCCACCGGAGAGCTTGCGGACACCGCCCCGCCCCCTCTCTCGCCAATCCCCAAAAAACCCGCTACATCCCTCACCCATGAGCCGCATCGCCTCGGAGGACGCCTTTCTGCGCCTCATCGACCGCCATTTCCCGCGCCGGCATCCGGCCGTGCCCCTGCATCGCGGCGACGACGCCGCCGTGCTGGACCTGCCGGGCCAGGTGTGCCTCACGGCGGACCTGTTCCTGGAGGACGCGCACTTCCGCCGCGCCTATTTCACGCCCGAGGACATCGGCTACAAGGCCCTGGCCGTAAACATCAGCGACGTGGCGGCCATGGGCGCGAAGCCCCTGGGATTCTCCCTGGTCCTCACCTCTCCGGCCGACGTCGGCGAGGAGTTCTGGAACGGCGTATTTCGCGGCATGGCCGGATTGGCGAATGCGCTCGACCTGCCCCTTGTCGGCGGCGACCTGAACAGGGGTCCCTCGGTGGCCCTGGCGGTCACGGCCTGGGGCGGCGCGGGGACGTCGGGGCGGTTTCTCAGGCGCGGAAAGGGCCGTCCCGGGGACGTCCTTTTTGTCGTGGGCGAGTTGGGCCTTGCCGCCGTGGGCCTGGCCGTCCTCGAGGCCTCGGGACGGAACGCCGTAAGGTCCTGGCCCGCCGCAACCGCCGCCCACCTGCGCCCGGCCGCGCGCGTGGATGCCGGTCTGGCCCTGGCCGAGGTCCCCGGCGTGCGTGGGGCCATGGACGTCTCGGACGGCCTGGCCGCCGACCTGCCCCGCTTCCTGGCCCCGCAAACCGGCGCGGACATCCGGCTGGACCCCGCCCGGCTGCATCCCGAGGTCATCGCCCACGCCGCCGCGCAGGGGCTGGACCCGGCCGAGACCGCCTTTTCGGGCGGCGAGGACTACGCGCTTTTCGGCGTCGCGGCCCCCGAGGCCCTGCCGGAGGTGCTGGCCGTGCCCGAGGCATATGTCATCGGCGCGGTCACGGCCTCGCCGGGGATTGTCGTGAACGGCCGGCCGGCCGCCCGGCACGGCTTCGACCATTTCGAGTCCCGCCCATGCTGCAATTGATCCTTGGCGCGGCCTGCATCAGCTTTTCGGCCGTGTTCGTGAAACTGGCCCACGTCTCGGCCCTGTCCGCCGCCTTCTACCGCATGGGCGTGGGCGGCCTCGGGCTTCTCGCGGCCCTGGCCCTGACCGGCCGCCTCGGCGCGGTACGCGGCCGGCTCCTGATGCGGGCCCTGCCCTGCGCGGTCTTTTTCGCCGCCGACCTGTGGACCTGGCACCTAAGCATCAACATCGTGGGGCCGGGCATGGGCACCCTGCTCGGCAACTTCCAGGTGTTCCTGCTGGCCGTGGTCTCGGTGACCCTCTACAAGCAGAAGGCCGGATGGATATTCTGGATCTCCATGTCCCTGGCCGTGATCGGCCTGTACGCCATGGTCGGGGTCGGTTTCGCGCAAAGGCCCCCGGACTACGGCCTGGGCGTGCTGTACGGCCTCTCCACCGCCTTTTTCTACGGCCTGTACATCCTAAGCCTGCAAAAGGCCGTCTCGGGCCTGGGCGCGAGCGACCCTCTGGCCATCACGGCCATGCTGTCGCTTGGCGCGGCGGCGCTCATCGGCTGCGGCATGGCGGCCATGGGCGACACCTTCGCCATCCCGGACACGGAATCGATCCTCTCGCTTCTGGCCTACGGCATCGTCTGCCAGGCCCTGGGCTCGCTTCTGATCACCCGGGGGCTGATGCTGGTCCGGGCCGCCCTGGCCGGCCTGATCCTTCTGCTCCAGCCGGTTTTGGCCTACATCTGGGACATCCTCTTTTTCGCCAAGCCCATGAGCGCGGCCGAACTGTCCGGCGCGGTCCTGGCCCTGGCGGGCATCTATCTGGGTTCCACACGAAGGAGGAAAACATGATCGACAACACGCTTCGCTTCATCGGCACGGTCCGCTCCGAACTTCGCGACCGCAAGGACGCCCCGAAAAACGAGGCCGAGGGCGCGCCCCCGGCGACCATCGTCATCGAACCGGCCTATCTGGAGGGCCTCGACGGGCTGAAAATCGGCCAGGAGATCATCGTCCTGACCTGGCTGCACCTCTCGGATCGCGATGTGCTCAAGGTGCATCCGCGCAACGACAAAAATATGCCCAAGCGCGGGGTGTTCACTACCCGCTCCCCGGCCCGGCCCAACCCCATCGGATTCCACCGGGTGCGCGTCACAGGCCTGGACGATGACGGCACGGTGCATGTGGACGCCCTGGAGGCCGTGGACGGCACCCCCGTTGTGGACATCAAGACCGGCGGACGTCCGACCACGCCACCCTCCGCCAAAGCCTGACGAAGGGCTCCGCAGCGTTTTTTGCGCCATCGCGACATGCGAACGGGACGGTTTTTTTTGCCGCATCCCGGTACGTACTTGCCGCGCCCCCGCGCATTGGTTAGAAACATTGGGAAAAATCGCACGAAAGGAGTCGTCATGGCCAAGCAGGAGATCAAAAAAATCAACGGAGTGGTTTCCGCCTATTTCGCCCATACCGGCCACATCACCAAGGCCGAGGCCCAGGAACTAAGCGGCCTGGACGCCGGCCATTTCGAGGAGGTCTACGCCAAGGCCGCCAGGATATTCGATAAGATCGAGAACGATCCGAACGCCAAGGTCAACAAGTTTCTGGACCACCTGGCCGCCGAGATCGATGAATACATGAAAAAAATCAGCGGGGTCGGCATCGCCTAGCGGAGCGATCCCCAAAAAGCCAGTCCGGTTTCCTGCATTGCTTCGCTTTCGTTGCGCACTGTCCGATGATCCTGGCAGGAATACTGAGGGCACGACACGCAATCGCTTCCCGGGGCGCATCGCTTTTTTCGCGGGGAATGGCCGGTGCCGCCTTTCCCGGCGCACTCCGCAAAATAGGCGCGCCCCGGGCGACGTCCCGCCCGGGCACGATGCCAGGGCCGCGCATCGAGGCGGTTTACCATGTCACACTCCCCGCCGGCTCCCCCCCGCCGCCCCACCGTCCCAGGCCTTTTCCGCGCCATCCGCGAAGCGGCAAAGGACCTTCCCGGGGCCGCCGCCTTCGTCCTGACGTCCTTTTTCCGGGATCGCTGCCTGATGCAGGCCTCGGCCCTGTCCTTCGCCACGGTGCTGTCCATCGTGCCCTTTCTGGCCGTGGCCTTCGCGGTGACCAAGGGGCTGGGCATGTACGACGCGCCCCAGGTGCGCTCCCTGCTGCTCGGTCTTTCAGCCGGCCAGGCCGAGATTGCCGACGCGGTCCTGAACTACATCCAGAACACCAACGTCAAGGCCCTGGGCGTCTTGGGCACGGCCTTTCTGCTGGTCACGGCGGTCTCGCTGGTGGGAACCATCGAATCGGCGCTCAACGCCGTATGGAAGGCCCCGGCGGACCGGGGATTCGGGCGGCGTTTCATGAACTACACGGCCCTGATCCTGGTCTGCCCGGTTTTCCTTTTCGCGGCCTTCGGGGCCACGGCGGGACTGCGGAACATGACCGTGGTGCGCTGGCTTCTGGAGTTCACGGTCGTCAGCCGGGCCTACGTGCTTTTTCTGTCCTTCCTGCCGTATCTTATGATCTGGACGGCCTTTTTCCTGCTCTACATGTTTTTGCCCAATACCCGGGTACGGTTTTCGAGCGCGGCCCTGTCCGCGATCCTCGCCGGCACCCTGTGGCAGATGACCCAGAAGCTGTACATCGAATACCAGGCCGCAGCCACCGGCTACAACGCCGTCTACGGCAGTTTCGCCCAGATACCGCTTCTGTTCGTGTGGCTCTACGCCAGTTGGGCCATCGTCCTTGCCGGGGCCGAGGCCGGCCACGCCGTCCAATGCTACCGGGACCTCCGCGACGCGGGACACGACGCCGTCCTGAGCCACGCCGACCGCCGGCTCCTGGGCCTTGCCCTGCTCACGACCCTGGCCGCCGATGCCGACGACCGCAGACCTCCCGCATCCGCGCCCGCCCTGGCCGGACGCCTGGACGCGCCGCGCCAGAGTGTGGAAAGACTCCTGGCCGTTTTTCTGGCATCGGGCATCGTGGCCGAGGTGAGCGCCCCGGACAGGGAAACCGTCTGGCTCTTGTCCGGGCCTCCGGACAAAATCACCATAGCCGAGGTCTTCACCATCCTGGATCATGCCGGCCCAGGCCCGACTCCGGCCTTCCTGACCCGGTACGCCTCCCTGGCCGCGCGCCTGTCCGCCCTCACCGACATGGACCGCACCGCCACCACCCTGCGCGACCTGACCATTGTCGATGCCACAGCGTAAAAAGACAGGGGGGAAACCTTTTGGAAAAGGTTTCCCCCCTGACCCCCCTTCGAAAACTTCGGCGCGCTTCGCGTCCGCGCTCGGAGGAGATCATGTTCTCCGAACCACCTGGATATCCGGACGCGTGCGGGTGGCGCGAAGCGCCGCCGGCACGCGTCCGGAATCAGGGGGTCCGGGGGAAATGATTTCCCCCGGGCGGGGTTCGGGGCGGCAGCCCCGATCGACGAGGGCGGGGCTACCGCCCCGCCTTAGAAACGGTCGGCGGCTTTTTTAAAGGCCTCGCGCAGTTCGGCGAAGGCGGCGGAGAAGCCCTTGCGCATTTCCTGGAACGCCTGGCCGCCATTGGTGGAAAGGTCCTTCAGGCGGCTGACGGTATCGTCGTAGCGGGCCTGAAGTTTCTCCACGCCCACGCCGCGCCGGGCCAGGGCGGCCTTGATCTCCTTGAGCGGGGCCTCCACGGTTCGAACGAGGCTCCGGTAGTCGAGCCAATGCGAGCCGCCCCATTCGTGTTTCGAGGCGGCGGCGGCCTCTTTGAGCTCCTTGCCCGGGGTGAACCTGACGACCTTTTTGGCCGGAATGGCCATGGCTTCGCCAGTGCGCGGATTTTTTCCCGTGCGACCGGCCCTGGTCACCACGGCGAAGGTGCCGAAATTTTTCAGGGCCACGGAATTGCCTGCGGCCAGTTCCTCGCGGATCGAGCCCATGATGGCGTCCACGGCGGCCATGGCCTGGGTCTTGTCCGCAAGTCTGGCCTTATCCTTGACCATGCCGGCCAACGATTCCTTTCCCATGGTTCCTCCCGGGGTCATGGTTCATGGATTCGCCCGGAGTCCGGGCTCTGCTGCGTGGGCGTTCACGCCCGTTCAATGAGTTGGGTCCATGCTATGCCGAAAAACTCATCCGTGACAAGAGGTTCACGGATAAGCCCATGGCGATTCAACAGGGCGTTTGCACTTTCGTGCTTGCGAACCGACGAACCGGCAGTTCTTTCCCCCGGCCCCGGGCTATGCTACGAAGGGGTCATGCATACAAAACCGCCGTTTTCCAGCCCCAAGGAATGTCCTATGCCCCACGCCCCCGCACGCGCCGGCTTCATTCTGACCCTGGCCTTTTCCCTGTTTTTTCGGGCCGTCCCGGCTCTGGCCCAGCAGACCGTCGCCCAGGTCCCGGCCAGGGAAGTCGCGGCCCAATCGCGGGACATCGTCGAATGGTACGAGGCTGTGGGCACCATCCGGCCCAAGACCGAAACCACGGTGGAATCCCAGGTACAGGCCAAGATCCTGGACGTGAAGGTCCGGCCGGGCCAGACAGTGGAGAAGGGCGAGCTTCTGGTGGTCCTGGACGACCGGGAGCTTTCGGCCAGGGCGGAGCGGGCGGACAGGGCCGTGGCCTCCGCGCGGGCCTCCAGGAATCAGGTCCGGGAGGCCATCGCCGCGGCCAAGGCGGCCTTCGACAACGCCCAGGCCGATCATCAGCGCATCAAGACCCTTTTCGCCTCGCGCACGGTCACGGCCCAGGAGATGGACCGGTCCGAGGCCGAGTTCCTGCGGGCCCAAAGCGCCCTGGAGCAAGCCCGCGACGGATTCGAGGCCGCCGAAGGGCAGGTGGCGCAGGCCGAAAAGGCGCTGGAGGAGGCCAGGATCGCCTCCGGCCACACCCGAATACAGGCCCAGGCCGCCGGCGAGGTGGTCAAACGCCTGGCCGAGCCGGGCGATCTGGCCCTTCCCGGCAAGCCGCTTCTGGTGCTGCACACCGGACGGGCCCTGCGTCTGGAGGCCCTGGTCCGGGAGGGACTCATCTCCAGGGTCAAGCTCGGGGATGCCTTCCCCGTGCGGGTGACGGCCCTGGCCGTGCCCGGCGCGGCCCCCGGTCTTGTCGGCGGGCCGGAGGTGGAGGGGTCCGGGGGGCTGACGGCCACGGTGGAGGAGATCGTGCCCTCGGCCGATCCGTTGACCCGCACCTTCCTGGTCAAGGCGGCCCTGCCCGAGACCCCGGGATTGTATCCGGGCATGTTCGGCCGGCTTTTCATCCCCCTGGGGACCCGGCAGGCCGTGGTCGTGCCGCGAAACGCGGTGCGCCGGGTGGGACAGTTGGAGATGGTCACGGTCAAGGACGGCGACACGTCGCGCTCCTACGCGGTCAAGACCGGCCAGGCGCTGGAGGACGGGCATGTGGAGATCCTCTCGGGACTGGCCGGCGGCGAGACCCTGCTCATCCCGGGCCGCACGCGATAACCCCGAAGGCCGCCCGGAGACATCATGAACCAGCATTCCACGCCGCCGATTCAGGGTCCGGAAGCGATCCGGGGGTTCATCCCGGCCGTGGTGCGGGTGTTCCTGGAGACCCGCATCTCTTTGGTTTTCATCATTTTTTCCATATGTCTGGGCGTTTTTGCCATCGTCTTGACCCCGCGCGAGGAAGAACCCCAGATCACCGTGCCCCTGGCCGACGTCATGGTCAGCGCGCCGGGGGCCTCGGCGGCCGAGATCGAACAACTGGTGGCCACGCCCCTGGAGCGGCTTTTGTGGCAGGTGGACGGGGTGGAATATGTATATTCCGCGTCCCGGCCGGATTCGGCCGTGGTCACGGTGCGTTTCTACGTGGGCGAGGACCGGGAGGAATCCCTGGTCAAGCTGCACAACACGATCATGATGCACCAGGACCTGGTGCCGCCCATCGTCAAAAGCTGGCTGGTCAAACCCGTCGAGATCGACGACGTGCCCATCGTGACCCTGACCCTGTCCTCGAAGCGCTACGACGAATACGACCTGCGCCGTATCGGCGAGGAAGTGTTCGCCCGGCTGACCGAGACCCCGGACATCTCCAAACTGACGCTGACGGGCGGGCTGGCCAGGGAGATCCGGGTGGAACTCGATCCCGAGCGGATGGCGGGTATGGAGCTGTCGCCGGTGGAGGTGGCCGAGGCCCTCAGGCGCGCGGATATGTCCGTGCGGGCCGGCACGTTCGAGGCCCTCAACCAGGAGTTCGCGCTCACGGCCGATTCCTTCCTGCGTTCGTCCCGGGAGGTGGGCGACCTGGTGGTCGGCGTGCACCAGGGCCGGCCGGTGTACCTGCGCGACGTGGCCGAGATCAAGGACGGCCCGCAGGAGATCGAAAGCTACACCCGACGCGGGCTGTCCGACGCCCAGGCGGCGCGACTGGGGGAGAATCCCGGGGATTCCACGGCGGCCGTGACCCTGGCCCTGGCCAAAAAAAAAGGCACCAACGCCGTGTCCGTGGCCGACGACATCCTGGCCCGGGTAAACGAACTGAAAAAGAGCATCCTGCCTGACGGGATCACCGTCGAGGTCACCCGCAACTACGGGGAAACGGCGCAGGAAAAGGTCACGGAACTGATCTGGTCCCTGGGCGAGGCGCTCCTGACCGTGGTCATCCTCCTGGCCCTGACCATGGGCCGGCGCGAGGCCCTCGTGGTGGCCCTGTCCGTACCGGTCAGCTTCGCCCTGGCCCTTTTCGTGAACATGCTGCTCGGCTACACCATCAACCGGGTCACCCTCTTTGCCCTGATCCTGTCCCTGGGGCTCGTCGTCGACGACCCCATCGTCAATGTGGACAACATTCAGCGCCACATCCTGGCCGGCCGCCTGCCGCCGAGGCGGGCCACGCTTTTCGCGGTCAAGGAGGTCCTGCCGCCGGTGATCATGTCCACCCTGGCCATCGTGGTGTCCTTTCTGCCGCTGTATTTCATCACCGGCATGATGGGGCCGTACATGGCCCCCATGGCCGCCAACGTCCCCCTGGCCGTGGGCTTTTCCATGGTCGCGGCCCTGACCGTGGTGCCCTGGCTGTCGTACCTGTTGCTTCGGGAAAAATCCCCCCTGCCCGACCTGCCCGAGGACGCCCCGTTCCCCGAATCAGTGCCCGCCCCGGAACCGGACGAGGCCCCGGCCCTGGACGCGCCGTCCCCGGACAGCGCCCGGGCCATGACTCCGCCGGCCGACGAGGAGCAGCCCACGGCCGAAGACTCGGGACCATCCTCGGGGCCTCCCGCGGCCGTTTCCCCCGAGGACAGGGCCGTCACCGGCCGCCTGGGGCAACTCTATCGCCGCACGGTGTCCCCGTTCCTGGATTCGCGCGGCAGACGCACGGGACTTGCCGCCACCGTGGTCGGGCTGCTGTGCGCCTCGCTGCTTCTGGCCGGCCTGGGCCTTGTGCCGCTCAAGATGCTGCCCTTCGACAATAAAAACGAATTCCAGATCGTGCTCGACCTGCCCGAGGGATCGACCCTGGAGACCACGGACCGGGCCGTGCGCGACATCGAGACGTACCTGCGGGGCGTGCCCGAGGTCACGAACTTCGTCAGTTACGTGGGCACGGCCTCGCCCATGGACTTCAACTCCCTGGTGCGCCAGTACTATCTGCGCGGCGAATCCAACCAGGCCGACATCCGGGTGAACCTTTTGCCCAAGGACGCCAGGGACATGCAAAGCCACGCCATGGTTTTGCGCCTGCGAAAGGACCTGGAGGCCCTGGCGGCGCGCCACAAGGCCAGGATGCGGCTGGTTGAGACCCCACCCGGGCCGCCGGTGGTGTCCACCGTCGTGGCCGAGGTCTACGGCGCCCCGGACATGCCCTACGAGACCCTTGTGGAATCGGCCCGGGGCATGGGCGGCCTGTTTCGGGACGAACCCGGGGTCACGGACGTCTTCGACTCCACCCAGGCCCCGAGGAACCGGATCAATTTCTTTCTGGACAAGGAAAAGGCGGCCCTGCACGGAGTGGCGGCCGAGGACGTGAACGCCAGCGTGTCCCTGGCCATGTCCGGGGCCACCCCGGCGATGGTCCACGAACCGGCGGAACGGCGGCCGCTTCTGACCCGGCTGGTCCTGCCCCGGGAAAAACGCTCGTCGATCTCCGCCCTGGAACGCATCCCGGTCAAGACCGACGCGGGAAAGATCGCGCCCCTGGCCGAGTTGGGGCAGTTCCTTCCGGTGATTGAGGACCAGCCCATCCTGCACAAGAACATGCGCCGGGTGGCCTACGTGTTTGGCGAGACGGCCGGCCGGAGCCCGGCCGAGGCCGTGTTCGGCCTGCAAGACCGGATTTCCTCCGATCCGCCGCGAAAGGGCATTGAGATCGATTTCGCCGGGGAAGGGGAATGGAAGATCACCGTGGACGTGTTCCGGGATCTGGGCCTCGCCTTCGGCGCGGCGCTTCTGGGCATCTACATCCTGTTGATCATCGAGACCAAGTCGTTTTCCCTGCCGCTTCTGCTCATGACCGCGATTCCGCTGACCCTGCTGGGCATCCTGCCCGGGTTCTGGCTCTTAAACGGCCTGTTCGGAAAAACCGTGGGCGGCTATGCCGATCCGGTCTTTTTCACGGCCACGAGCATGATCGGGATGATCGCCTTAGGCGGCATCGTCATCCGCAACTCCCTGGTCCTGATCAACTTCATCGACGAATCCCTGCGCCAGGGCATGGCGCTTCGGGAGGCGGTCCTGCGCAGCGGGGCCATCAGGCTGCGGCCCATCGCGCTCACGGCCCTGACCACCATGCTCGGGGCCTGGCCCATCACCCTGGACCCGATCTTCTCGGGTCTGGCCTGGGCGCTCATTTTCGGGCTTCTGGCCTCCACGGCCTTTTCGCTTCTGCTTATCCCCGTGGCCTACTATGCGGTGAAGGCCAGGTCGGCCCAGGCCCGGGCGGCGTAGCCGATGGGCGGGCCGGGGACGTCTCGAAAGAAAAAACCCGGCGCGTACGCCGGGTTTTTCATGAAAAATGGGGTGACTGATGGGACTCGAACCCACGGCAACCAGGGCCACAACCTGGGACTCTACCAACTGAGCTACAGTCACCGCGTGAATTTTTTTTGATACCTGAAACAAAATTCGACGTCAAGATCATCCCCAGCGTTTTTCTCGTACCCGCTCCGGCGGATGCGGCCCCCGAACCCAGGCTTGCCCCCTTCCCACCGGCAGGATATGGTCCGAAGGACTGCTCGCATGTCAATTAAATCACCTAAAATTCCAAAGGATTATTTTGAAACATGGACAAGCTTGTCATCCGGGGCGGACGTCCCCTGCGCGGGACCGTCCGCATCAGCGGTTCCAAAAACGCCGCCCTGCCCATCCTTCTGGCCGCTCTCCTGATGGACGGCGACATCGAGTATACCAACGTCCCGCGCCTGCGCGACATCTTCACCACCCTCAAACTCTTGAACATTCTGGGCCTGCCCACGACCTTCGAAGAAAACCGGGTCACCGTGGGCTCCTCCTCCACCCTCAACCACGAGGCCCCCTATGATCTGGTCAAGACCATGCGCGCCTCGGTCCTCTGCCTGGGGCCGCTTCTGGCCCGCCAGGGACGAGCCCGGGTGGCCCTGCCCGGCGGCTGCGCCATCGGTGCCCGTCCGGTCAACCTGCACCTGACCGCCCTGGAGAAAATGGGGGCCACGTTCGACCTCGAGGCGGGCTACATCGAGGGCCGATGCAAGACTTTGCGCGGCGCGCACATCATCTTCGATTTCCCCACCGTGGGAGGCACGGAAAACCTGCTCATGGCGGCCTCGCTGGCACAGGGCCGGACCGTCCTGGAAAACGCGGCCCGAGAGCCGGAGATCTGCGACTTGGCCGAATTCCTGAACGCCATGGGGGCGAAGATTTCCGGACACGGCACCAGCATCATCACCATCGACGGCGTGCCGTCCCTGCGCGGCGGGCGTCACGCCATCATGCCCGACCGCATCGAAGCCGGCACCTACATGGTGGCCGCGGCCATCACCGACGGAGACCTGCTGCTCGAGGGATGCCCCTTCAGGGAACTCGACGCCGTGGTCTTCAAGCTCAGGGAGATGGGCGTGATCTTCGAGGAGACCCCGGCGGGCGTCCGGATCAGGCGCAACGGGGAGTTGGTCAACGTGGACGTGGCCACCCTGCCCTACCCCGGTTTCCCCACGGACATGCAGGCCCAGATCATGGCGCTGATGTGCCTGGCCAAGGGAGCGGGCTCGATCAAGGAAACCATCTTCGAAAACCGGTACATGCACGTGCAGGAGCTGGTCCGGCTGGGCGCCAGGATCAAGGTGTCCGGACAGAACGCCTTCGTGCACGGCTCGAAGCGCCTGGTTGGAGCGCCGGTCATGGCCTCGGACCTGCGCGCCAGCGCCTCGCTGGTCCTGGCCGGCCTGGCCGCCGAGGGCACGACCGAGGTCCAACGCGTCTACCATCTGGATCGGGGCTATGAATCCATGGAGGTCAAGCTCTCCCGGGTCGGGGCGGATATCGTCCGCGCCAGGGAATAACCGGCCGAGAGGCCGCGACACGCCACAAGGAGCCGCGCCGTGAAGACGTTGAACATCCTGACCGTGCTGACCGTCCTGTTCCTGGCCGCTCCGGCCCATGCGGACGTCTTCGCCTGCCTGGATCCCCGGGGCGCGGTCATCTGCAACGTCGCCGCCCCGCGGGAAACCGGGGGAGACCCGGCCAGGGCCGCCGCGCTGTGCAACGCGCGCTGCCCGGCCTGCAAAAACGCCTGCAGGGCCGAGCGCCTGGCCTCGGAGGGCGGTTCCGCGCATATTCGTATCTATGAAAATCCCGATGCCGACTGGGGGCCGAACACCGTGGTCCCAGGTCCGGACGACCGGGAAACGGCCAAAAAGATCATCGAAGGCGGCCTGGTGGAGACGCCCAAATAGACTCACGGCGTCTCCCGCCTTGACAGGACCGCCGATACGGGCGTAAGCGGTTTTCCTATGTTACGCATCACGCCACCTTTCGCCGCTTCCGCCCAGGGTCCGTATTATTACGGCTACACCTGCGCCCGTGGTCCGGCGGGGTGCGAGGCCGCGTAGCCGAACACCGCAACACACCGCCAGAAGAGGGCCGCGGGCGAAATGCCGGCGGCCCTTTTTGTTGCGGACCGCCAAGCCCCTCCTTTTCTGGCCAAACCACATGGGAGAGCCGCCATGCAGATCGGAAAGAGCATCCGCAACGAGCGCATCTTCAACCGGGACACGGGCCGGACCATCATCGTCCCCCTGGACCACGGCGTCAGCGTCGGCCCCATCAAGGGCCTGCAAAACATGCGCGACACCGTGACCGGCATCGTGGAGGGCGGGGCCAACGCCGTGCTCATGCACAAGGGCGTGGTGCCCTGCGGACACCGGGCCAAGGGCCGGGACATCGGGCTCATCGTCCATCTCTCGGCCAGCACCAGCCTGTCCCCCTATCCCAACGCCAAGACCCTAGTCTGCACCGTGGAGGAAGCCATCCGTCTGGGGGCCGACGCCGTGTCCACCCACGTGAACCTGGGCGACGAAACCGAATCGCGGATGCTCGAGGACCTGGGCCGCATCACCCATAGCGCGGCCTCCTGGGGCATGCCCATGCTGGCCATGATCTATGCCCGGGGCCCGAAAATCAAAAACGAATTCGATCCGGAAGTGGTCGCCCACTGCGCCCGGGTGGGCATGGAACTCGGCGCCGACGTGGTCAAGGTGCCCTATACTGGAGACAAGGATTCCTTCGCCGCCGTCTGCGAGGGCTGCGCCGCGCCCGTGGTCATTGCCGGCGGCCCGAAGACCAAGACGACCCGGGAATTCCTGACCATGATCCGCAACTCCCTGGACGCCGGAGGCAAGGGCCTTTCGGTGGGCCGCAACATCTTCCAGGACCGCGACCCCCGACGGCTGCTTCAGGCCGTCAACCATCTGGTCCATGTCGACGGCAGCGTGGACGAGGCCATGGCCCTGCTCGGGGACCGCACCTAACAGGTTCCTGTCGCACGACGGGCGTCCCCTCATCCCGACGGAGGAGGACGCCCGTCTATGGAGTGTCGCCTTCTCCGTCCTCCCCCAGGGCCACCAGCTCCAGATCGCCGACAGCCCCGACGCCTTCGCCGACCTGGGCGAAAACGCCGGTGACCCCCTGCCGGAACAGTTTTTTGGCGTAGGCCAGCATGGGCTCCAGGTCCTTTTCCGAGACCAAAAGATTGGCCAAGGCCGTGGCTGCGGCGTCGGCCAAGGCCCCGTCCGCGGACAAAACCGCCACCATGTCCGCCTGTCCGAGGCTCAGGGAATGCCCCACCCGGCCCGACGAGGTGCACACGGCCAGGGGGAAGCGGCCCGCGGGGATGCGCAGCCCGAGCCGCACGCCCTCCACGGGCCGGGACAAAAGTCCGACAATACGCTCGACCGTGGAATGCATGAAGATATCGCCGCCGTTTTCCACAAGGATGTCAGGACTTTGCGGGGCGAAACGGTCGGCCGCGGCCTGGGCGATGGCCCCGGCCACGGCGGCCATCGGTCCCACGCCGCACGCCCCGGCGGCCCGGGCCATGCACCGGACAAGGTCCGGGGCGTCCTTCGGCGCCTCCACGGGGATCAGGCTGGCGGCGAAGGCCGGATCGAGGATGATGTGGTTTTTGAGCCCGGCACGGATCTCATGCACGAATGCGCCGATTTCGGCGGAAAGGTCCCTGCGGGCCACGATCCACAAATCGGTCTGCTCCACCACCACCTGAAAGGCGGTCTCCCCGGTCCTGGGGCGCAGGGTCTGGCGGTACGTGCGGCGTGGATCGAGATGCATGGCGTTTTTCATTTTTCCGATCATGCCATGGCCCGGCCGCGAGCGGAAGAGGCGGGGAATTGGCCTTGCCGCCCGCATGCGCTATCATGCGTCAGGGAGGGACAATGACCACTGTATCGGCGATCATCCCCACGTTCAACCGGGCCGGCATGGTCGGCGAGGCCGTGGCCTCGGTGCTGTCCCAGACCTTTGCGGACTTCGAACTTCTCGTGGTGGATGACGGCTCCACGGACGACACGACCGAAGCGCTTTCCCGGTTTCGGGACCCCCGGATCACGGTGAGGCGCAGCCCCAACCGCGGCGTATCCGCGGCCAGGAATCTGGGCCTGGCCATGGCCAGGGGACGTTTCGTGGCCTTTCTCGATTCCGACGACCTCTGGCTGCCGGAAAAGCTGGCCCGGCATGTGGCCTTCATGGAACGTACCGGGCATGCGGCCAGTCAGACCCAGGAGACCTGGTTGCGCCGGGGACGGCGGGTCAATCCACGCCGCGTCCACCTGAAAAAGGACGGGGATTTCTTCCAAAGCGCCCTGGCCCTCTGCCTGGTCAGCCCTTCCTGCGTCATGATCCGGAAGGAATTCCTGGACCTGGTGGGCGGCTTCGACGAGAATCTTGCCGCCTGCGAGGACTACGACCTGTGGCTGCGCATGCTGCTTCGCGCTCCCATCGGGCTTGTGGACGAGGAACTGACCGTGCGCCGAGGGGGAAGGCCCGACCAACTGTCAGCCCGGTTCGTGGGCCTTGATCTGTTCCGGGTACGTTCCCTGGCCAAGATCCTCGGCCAGGAGGCCATGAGTCCATGGCACCGGGATTGCATGGAAAAAGAATTGATGCGAAAAGTACGCATCTATACCGAGGGATGCGTCAAGCGGGGCCGTGTGGAGGAGGCGCTTCGGATTCGGGAAATGGCGGTACGAAGCCTGCGACCCTCACGAAACGTTCGGAGCATCACTCACGGGGCGCCCGGAGGCAGGGAGGCCCACGGCTCGGGACTCGGAGACAGCGCGCCGGGATCAGGATGAGACGAAGGCTTCCCGCTTGGTCACGGCCTCGGACTTGATCCGGTCGAGGGTCCAGGCCAGGGCGGCATGAACGTTTTCCCGGATGTCCCCGGCCACCACGATAAAAAGCAGATCGTCGCCGGGAGCGAAGTTTCCCGAACGGGCCTCGACAAGAATTCTGAATATGCCCGGAAGGCGTTCGCCCTCGGCCCGAATGGCCTCGATCCCGGCGAAATCGGGGATGACCTCGATGGCCGAGACCGGTCGTCCGTCCCGAGAGGTGGCCCTGGCCACGCCGTTGTGCACCAGGACCATGCCCACCTTCTCATGGAAGCCGGGTTCCTTTTTGAGTTGCGCGATGGCTTGTGAAATATCCATTCCGGATACCTAGGAAAAACAAACGGGATTGTCCATGCTTTCCTTCTCCTCCGTTCTGGACAGGGCTCCGAAGGTCCCCCAATCCCGCATGGTGCATTCCGGGGTCGCGGTCTGGACCGTGTGGTCCGGGCAACTCGATCCGGCCTTCGGCCAGATGTTCCAGGATTACGGCGGATTCCTGATCGCCGAGGAAAACTATCAATCCGTATGGTGCTTTTTCGGGGAAGAGGCCCTAAACGCCCTGGCCCGGATGCACATATGGGGCCGGGTGAACAAGCTGTCCATGAGCCTCGTGGCCATGCCCATGTCCATCCTGATCGGCCCCAAGCTGGACATGTCCGTGGGCGCCACTGTCGACGCCTCGCGCCAGAAGCTGCTTCCGGCCGAGGAAATCCAGATATGGATCCATCCCAACCTCAAGGGGGCGATCTCCGGCATACCCGGCCTGTCCACAGTGCCCGCCCAGGCTCCCCAGGGCCTGCTCAAGGCGGCCTGGGAACTGCTCGACCCGGCCCCGGGCCTGTCCTACGACTCGGGACTGGGCTGGTATTTCATCACCAAGCCCCTTGGCGATCCCCTGGACAAAAACACCTCCGAGGGCTGGCGGACCATTTACGGCAAGCTGCAGCACCTGCTTGAACGCATGGGCATCAAATACGTCTCCCATGAGGGGTTCATCCTGTGCCCCCTGGAAGGCTTGCGGCAGTTCCGCACCTGGTGCCGCGAGGTCTTGTCCATGATTGTCGGACTCAAGGAGAACGAGGAGGAAAGCAGGTACTGGCCGAGCGTGATGGCCGCCGTGCCCAAAAAAGGGCACGCCTTTGCCAAGGACCTGCCGCGCAAGATCAACCTCAACTGGGACCGGCTGACCCCAGATTTCCCGCACATGAGCTACAGGTCGGCATTTCTGCTCGGCAATGAGTTCAAGATCAACGACGCCCGATCCGCCTCGCGAGGCAATTCCGTGGAAGACTGGTGCAACGTGGGGCTCGCGGACGAGGGTGGCAAGGCCCAGGCCGGAGTCCTGCCAGTCGAGTATCCGGGCCAGCTTGTCACCGGCGACCTGCCGATGTGCTATTATTGCGGCCTGACCAACCACGCGCCGGCACATTGCCCCTCGAAGGCCCTAACCGCCTGGAACCCCGGCCTGTGGCACGGTCTCTCGGGCCTGGACATCGCGGAAATGAGCGAACGCTTCAAGGCCCTTGACGCGGCCCTGTCCGGGGACCCCCGCTCGGCCTGCATATCGCTTCTCTCCTCGTCGGAATCCAAGGCACTCTTGCTCAAGGCCGTCTTCGAGGTGAATTTCCCCTCGCAAACGCGCATGCTGGAAGCCATGTGGCGCAGCAAGGGCAAGGAGCTTCCCTCGGGTCTGTCCCAACTCGCCCCCCGGGAGGGGGAATACTTGTGGCAGGCCCTGGACAGCCTGCGCGCCGGGCAGATCGAAAACGCCGAGCAGTTCGTGTCCCAGGCCCTTTTGCGCTATTCCCGGGGATACCAACCCCGGGCCTTGCAGGGTTTTCTGGCCATGGAGGCCGGCGACTGGATCAAAGCCGTCTATTACTGGCAGGAGGCCGGGCGCCTCTCCTACACGGCCATGCAACGCGGCTATTTTTTCTATCTGCAGGGCAGGGCCATGGAAATGCAGGGCGATTATCAAAAGGCCATCGGGCTTTACAAGATGTCCGGGAAGGAATGCCCCAAATGGATGGACCCGGAATATCGGCAAGGGGTGTGCATGGTGAAAATGGGCTTCGCCGATCAGGGCATGTCCCTGTTCACCATCCTCATGCGGGCCGAGCCGGCGGTTTTCAACCGGATACTGATGGACCCGGAGCTCGAACGGGGGCGCATCCATGTGCTGTCGGGATTGTGGAGGCCCTGGACCGAGGCCGGGGAGGCGGCCGCCCAGGCCCTGGAAGGCCTTTCGGCCCTGTCCGGATCCCTCGCGATCCATTTCCCTCCCGAGGACGCCTACCTCAAGGAGACATCGGCCAGAATCCAGGAATTAGGCAAAATCGGGGGCGTCAAGAACTATGTGGCCTTCAAGGAGGTGGTGCAGGGGGTCGAAACCCTGCGCAACGACCTCAAGACCAAGGTGGAAAAAGAGATATCCAACATCCAGTCCCGGCGCCTGGCCCAATTTGAAGAGCTCAAAAACATCCAACGCGAGGCGGCCTGGTTCCCCTTTCCAAAGCTGCTGCGGGATTTCAACCGGGATTTCAACTTCTGCGTCGCAAAACTGAACTGGATGCGCACCACCATTCTCAGCGTCCCGGAAAATTTCCGGAAAAGCCAGGAGGCGCTGCCCCTGGTGGACGAACGCATCAAGACCCTGCGGGCCAGACTGGTCAGTCTGCGCATCGTGCGCGATTCGACATTCTTCGTCATGCTTCTGGGCCGGAATTTCATGTGGATGGAGATTGCCGGGCTGGCCCTGGCCCTGGTTCTGGTGCCGCTTTTCGTTTACGGTCTGCAGCATTTCGGACAATTGGCCATGGCCGACATGGTGGAACGCCAGAAATGGCAATTGCAAAAGGGCATGGTCCTGGTCTTAAGCATCATGGCCATGGGCCTTGCGGCCATCAAGACGGCGATCACCTTCGAGGGGAAGAAAAAGACCCTCTTCAAATTGGCCGACGAAGGCAAGCTGCCCGAGAAAAAAAAGAAAAAAACAAAGAAGCGGGCACCCTCCAAACAAATCGCCGCCCGCCCCCAAACGGCCCTGCCGCCCGGAACGGGAACAGGGAAGAAAGGCCAGCCTTCCAAGGGAAAATAACGACCCGCCAAGACCTCAAACATCCCCTGCCCATTTTGCGCCGCGAAGCCACGCCGGACCAGCCGAACGCGGAACAAAAAAGGCGGGGAGAAACCTCCCCGCCTTCCTTGAATCGATAAGAGCGCTGGCTTAGACGCAGCCGGTGGGCTTGGGCAGGCCGGCCATTTTGCAGGCTCCTTTGCCCGGTCCCGACGGGAACAGCTCATAGATGTGTTTCAGCTTGAACCCGGTCACCTTGGACAGGATGCGGACCATCGGGGCAATGCCGTTTTTCTTGTAGTAGTCCTGGAGGAAGTCGATGACCTTGCGATGTTCGGCGGTAAGTTCCTTGATGCCTTCGGAGTCTTTTACGTAGTCGACCCACTCTTCACACCAGTCCTCGAACTTCTGCAAGAAGCCGTCTTCGTCGACATCAAAAGTTTTTCCTTTGAATTCAACAATGGCCATGCGCATCCTCCTTGAATGTTGAGAAAGGTGTCATTACGCCGTAAACACTGTGTGTAATGACGGTGTCAAAATAGCCCCGCTCCCGAAACAGGGGGCGACCTCACCCATAAAAACAGCTGTCCGCTGTTTCTTGTCAGCTGACGCGGGGACCGCCAGGATGATCACCGCCCGAAAGCCGCTGGTTTGTCACTCCCCGGCAACTTTCGTCTCCGATTTTTTGCGTTTTTAAAAGCCGGAAGCGGTCTTGTCAATCTCTTTCCTCGAACTCTTTTGTCACTCCCGGTCCGCCGACCACCGCACAGGAGCATGAAACCTTCGGACTCCGCACACAAGTACCATATTCCGATGATTTGTCCAGATGTCGGGCATGGCGAATAGTCGCTATCCCAAAAGTTCCTCCAGACGCCGTCTGGCGAATTCGAGATCCGGGTCCAGGTTCACGGCCGTCTCCAGATAACCCACGGCCAGATCGACATGCCCCAGACGATCGTGGCACAGCCCCAGATTGGCCAGATCCATGGCCGACCCGCTGTCCAACGCCAGAGCGGCCTCGAAATCGGCGGCCGCGCGGACATAGTCCGCATTCTTGAAAAACGCCACGCCCCGCAGATTGTAGTATTCCTTGACCTCGGGGCACAGGGAAACGGCCCGATCGAGGTGCGGCACGGCCTCGCCCCACTTCTCCATGCGGGTGAGGGCGTGGGCTTGGTAGAAGGCGGCCAGGGCCTTGTCCTCGGAATCTTCCTGGAGGGGTTCGGCCCGGGCGAAAAGCCGGGCCGCAGCCGCCTCATCCCCGGTGCGCAGTTCCAGCAGGGCCTGGAAAAAAGGCAAAAACGGCGCATGAGGATAGTGTTCGGCCAATGTTTCCAGGCCCAGCGAGGCCCGCAGGGGATCGGACTCCTCGGCCAGGATACGGCCCACGAAAAGTCCCACGCTGGCCCGAGGGGTTCGTTCGCGGAAGTGAAATCCGGGTACGAAAGTGTAGTTCGCGGCCAGCCCGAGTCCGGGATGGGTGATATCCACGGTGTACAGGCTGAGGCCGTCCTTCCCGATTTCCCGGGCCAAAACCGTCAGTTCCTCCAGGATGTCGGGACGCTCGATGCCGGGAAGGTCCGCGAGAAGGACCTCGGGACCATCCAGGAGCCTGGCGAATTCCGCCGGACTTTTGAACTTCGGCAGCCCCGAGGCCTCGTAGTTGCTCTTGCTCTCGAAGTCTCCGGCCAACTGGGCGATTTCGGTGAGGGCCCGAATGGCCGCCTTGGCCGGCGATGTGGCCGTGCCGGCGGTGAACACGATCTCGGAGTCGGCCGGGAAGGTGGAGGGATCATAGGCCAGGGCCGCCACAGTGGGCACGGGCATGCCCAGGCTGAAATCCTTGAGCAGGACGAAAATCCCCTCGCGCTGGAAGGCGTCCAACAGGTCGCACAGGACCTCGTCCTCTATGGTGTCCAGGCTGATGGTCGGGGTGACCGGCCAGTCCCGGCCGACGACCGCGCACACATGGCGTTCGACCAGTTCGCAGGCCCCCTGGAGGATCGATTCCTCAAGCCCGTTCCCGGCGGAAGACCCGTTGAACTCGTTGATCTTCTTGAACCAATCCAGGGGCACATGCTCCTCGCGGTCCCGGGTCACGTTGAAGGCCCTGACGAAACGCCACGGCACCAGATCCATGATCTCGGCCGCGGCCTCTGGGGAAAGGCTGTCATGCACCGAACGGACGATCTCCTCGACGGGCATGACCCGCCCGGGCCATTTGGCCACGGCCTCGGACCAGGTCAACTCCTCGAAGGCCTCGGGCGAATTCCAGAAATGAAAAAAACTGAAGCGTTCGGCCAGCTCCATGAGCGCCGAGGCCTCGGCCTGCTCCGGCGAGGCGCCTTTGCCCATCTGCTTTCGCGTGGGCATGATGCTGCGGGCCTTTTCGCCGCAGACGCTCAAATAGACCGGGATGCCGAGCCTGCCGGTGTCGATGCGCCGGGTCTCGGCCAGGATGTCCGAGCCGAAGCGGCCGAAAGCGGCCCGGGCCCGGGCCGCGGTCTCGGCCGGGGAACAGATCTTGTCGGAATCGGCGACATAGCCTTTGGGCGTGAAACGAAGCTTACGCATGTTTCCGGGCTCGCATCCGGGTGATGATCGCCAACTGCCGCTCACCGCCCTTGGGGTCCCCGTCCGTTGAGGTTTCCCTGTACCCCAGGATCTTGTCGTCGATATGAAATTCCTTGGCGGCACGCCTGGAAAACGCGGGGGATTTGCGGTGGTATTCCCGGGCCAAAAGGACCTCGGCCTCAGGATGCAGGGCCAGATGAGCCGTCAGGAATTTGACCAGCGGCCGGTGCAGATCCTCGAGATACAGGATCTCCGACCCGATGATGCCGTCGAACCGGCAACCCAGCCGGTCGGCCGCGAAATCGGCGCGAAGCGCACGGGCGCGGCCGGACAATCCGTTTTTCAGGATGTTGATACGACTAAACAGCAGGGCATCGGGATGGATGTCGGTCAGGGTCACGTCAAATCCCATGGCCGCCGCGAACAGGCCGCACACACCCACCCCCGCCCCGAGTTCCAGCAGCTTTTTCGGGGCGCCGGAATCGTTCACGGGCTCCAGCCGGCGCAAATAATAGGACAAAAGAATGGCGGTGGGCCAAATCCTGGCCCAAAGCGGCAACTCAAGTCCTCCTTGGCCCGCCTCCTCGGACAGCCGCTCCACAAGGGCCACCATGTCCGAAATCTGTAGGAATTCCAAGGTGACGTCGCCCACGGTCAGAGGCTCGAAGCGCACCTCGTATTTGCTTTTGACCGTATCCAGCAACTCGTCGAGTTGAGCCGCCTCAGTCGCTATGGAGAGGGTACCGTCGTGGGTCACGAACGCATCCGGGGCTTGAGGTGAACCGCCGCGACGCGGGTCGCGGCGAAGGATAAAAAAAGGGCCGGCATGATGACCGGCCCTGTTTCTTTTTTTCTTGGAGCGGGAGACGGGATTTGAACCCGCGACTTCAACCTTGGCAAGGTTGCACTCTACCACTGAGTTACTCCCGCCCGGGAGTGTGGAGGCGGCATCCGGATTTGAACCGGAGAATGGAGGTTTTGCAGACCTCTGCCTTACCACTTGGCTATGCCGCCTCGTTTCCAAAGAGCCGGTTACTTACGTCCGCCCGGACTCGTTGTCAACAGCCTCCGGGCTCTTTTGCCCCGGCCCGCTGCCCGGGCATCTTGGCGGCCGCCAAGCGAGGAACGGTCTTTATCCGGAATCCCTTTCCCCGTCAACGGCTTTTTGTAACCATCCGTCCCTGTCCATGCAGGCCGCCATCACGCCGGTAAGTCTCCGAAAGGGATGTCCGTCAGCCACACCGGCCATGACCGCCCCGGCGTCTTTGACCAGACAGCCGGCCACCGCGTCGATGCCGAAGTCGAAAAGGCATGCGGCAAAGGGCGCGCTGGGACCGGCGAGGACCACAAAGGCGTCCGGCGCGCAGGCATCGAGCACCCCGCCCAGGGTGCCGTTGACCAGCGCCGAGGCGGTCACGGCCACGACCTGGGCCATGGGCAGAACCCTGGCGGCCTCGGAGGCCGGCAGATCCCCGGGCCTGGGCGAGAGTTCCAGAACCGAAAACGAGGCGAAAGCCGGTCCCATTCGCTCCACGAACGGGAAATGCCCCACCACGGCGACATGTTTTCCGACTCCCCGGGCCAGGATCAACTCCTGGGCCTTTCGCTCCACAGCGTCCGAACCCGGCAAAAGCGCACCCGCGGCGGCCACGGCCAGGCAGGCCTTCCGGTGATCCACGCCTGTCGCGGACAGGCCGTCGAGCAGGCCGTGGAGGGAGGCCTCCCCCGGAGGCACGAACTCCTCGCCCGCCGCATTGGCGCACAGCCCCACGCGCATCCCCTCCACAGCCACCAAGACCCGTCCCGCGACCACCCGGCGCACGGGCTCGTCCGGCCTGGCCCGGGCCTCGTCGCGAAGGGCGGTGAGAATGGCCGATTGGGTGGCGTTCATGACATACCCCTCCTACTCCGCAATCGACACGATTCGCCTGGCGAAGAAAGGATAGGATCTTCCCGGATTCTCGGCAAGACGCGGTGCGCCCTGACGGCAACCCCGGAGGATCCCCCCGGCCATTGCATAGGAAAGAACCCGGACCGATCAAGGCGCTTTACGTCCGTGCGGCTTTGATATACAGGAATTCTCTTTTCAAGCCGCCAATTGCGATGCGGCTGACGCGCCAGGAGGGATGCATGGACCCCAAAGACGTGGAATTCTTTCGAGATCTCTTGACCAACATGCTTCAGGACATCCTCAAAAAGGGCGAGGAGACCATTGAGGACATGACCGACACCGTGGAGGTCTACGCCGATCCGGCGGACCGGGCCACGGCCGAATCCGATCGGGCCTTCACCTTGCGGCTTCGGGACCGGGAGCGCAAGCTCATCAAAAAAATCAAGGAAGCCCTGGAACGCATCGAGGACGGCACCTACGGCGAGTGCGTGGAATGCGGGGAGGACATCAGCGTGGCCCGCCTCAAGGCCCGCCCGGTGACCACCCTGTGCATCAAGTGCAAGAGCAAGCAGGAAGCCGAGGAAAACCTGCGCGGGGAATAGGCGGCGAAGTCCCCCGGACGCTCCATGGAGGCCGATTTTTTCCGTTGCCTGCTCCCGGAGCTGACGCGGGCGTTAGGCGGAGCCCGGTGCCGCAGAATCGCCTTTCCCGCCCCGGGGCTTTTCTCCCTGGGGCTGTCGGGGGCCACGCCACCATCCGGGGCCGACGCCCCAGCGCCGCGGTATCTTCACGGCCGCACCGGCCCCGGGCGTTTCTTTCTTTTCGTATCCGACCAGAAGCCTCTCTATCCGGCGAATCCGCCGGCCATGGCCATGTGGCTGCGCAAGCGTCTTGAGGGACGCCGCATCCTGGGGGTCCTCGGCCACTGGCCGAAGCGCGCGGCGGCACTGTGCCTGTCCGCCGGCGAGGGGCGTTTTTTGCACATTGACGCCAAGGCCGGCCTGCGGCTGGTCGATTCCCTGCCCGAGGATTTCGGGACGGAACCCGACTGGCCGGAATTCGAACGCGCCAGGGACGATGCCGAGGTCTGGATCACGTTTCCCCACATCACTCCCCGGCTGCGCAAGGCCCTTTCAGCCGGCTCCCCGGAGGCGGCCCGTCGTCTGTACCAGGACATGCGCCAGGGTGTGACCGAGGGCTTTTTCGTCGCCTATCCGGCGCACCCGGAGAACGCCCCGGCCGGAACCGCCCAGGCGCTGCCGCTGGACGTCTTTTGCCGCCGCATGCCGGGCCTGCCGGCCAATGCCGTCCTCCGGACGTTTCCCGATCCCCTGACGGCGGCCGCCGCGTTTTGCGGTCCGCACTTCTTTACCGCCGCCGGAGGAAACGAGGCCCAAAAAGCCCAGGCCGACGAACGAAAACAGGCCAGACGCGCGGTCAGGGCCCTGGCCAACCTGGATCGGGACCAGGCCCGGCTTTCGGTCATGGTCGAGCAGGGAATCTTCGCCGAAGCCATGGCCGCCAACCTGCACGCCCTGGACCCGAAGGGCAAAACCGCATCCCTAACCCTCGAGCACCCCGAAAAGGGAACCATGACCCTGGCCCTGAACCCCCGGCTGACCATCGTCCAGAACATGAACCGGTTGTTCGAGCGGGCGGCCAAGGGACGTCGGGGACTGGCCGTGGTGGCCGGCAGGCGGGCGGCCCTGTCCGAATCCGGGGGGCCCGCCGATCCTCGGG